>SL_3KL_010_SEDDRAFT_10001820_pt1 | contig 19470 bp, 13 predicted proteins | sample SodLakKL_010_SED_2_FD_10381 | JGI IMG/M metagenome (IMG submission 10381) | reverse complement strand
TTATGACGAGGCTTCACTTTTTGGAGACAAGGCTTATGGCAATTTCCATCACAAGTATTCGGCACGCCACTACGGCTGGTACTATGGCGTATTGGAAAAGCAGGATCGCGGTCAGACCCTATCTAAAAAGCAGCATAAACGCAATAAACAGTGGTCCAGCGTCCGTGGAGCCGTGGAACACCCCTTCTCACATATGAAAACGAAAGCCGGCTTAACGACCATGGCTGCCAAAAACCAGGCTCGTAACAGTCTGCGATTTGTGTTCAACTGTATCGGATGGAACCTGGAGAGGATGGTTTTCCTTGTCCATGGAACCAGATCCGTGGAATCGATGGCTCTATGATACATCCAATAAGTCAAAGAACAGTGAAATTTCGAGTTTTAAAGCTGACAAACAAGCTTATTCGGGGTAAACATGCCCGCGATAAGACTGCAGTCTGCTTTATTACAGTAGCAAAAATTTATATGAGAGATTGAATGATGGTTTTTTGTAGTGGTCGGGTAAAATTAGACAGTTAAACCCTAACTGTTAATTTACCGACATGAAACGTAAACGCCGACACTTTAGCCCGAGCTTCAAGACCAAAGTAGTACTGGAAGCTCTCAAAGAACGCCAGACAATCAGCGAGCTTGCTCAGCACTATGAACTGCATCCCAATCAGATTACAAACTGGAAAAAGGAGTTTCTGGGAAACGCCGACAAGGCCTTTTCCGATGAGAAAGCCAATGCCGTGCACAAGGACCGGCAAAAGCAGATTGAAGAACTCTACAAGCAAATCGGCCAGATGAAGGTGGAAACCGACTGGTTCAAAAAAAAAGCTGCTGTGATGCCGGTGGCTGATCGCAAGAAACTGGTGGACAAGAGTCTTGCCAATCCAGGTATTACCAGGTAGTGCAGCTTGCTGGGGCTGGCCCGTTCGACCTGCTACCACAAACCCACCCCGGTCCGTGAGCAGGATCTTCAGATCATGCATACCATGGACTGCATGTACCAGGAAGATCCAACGCGTGGCAAACGCCGCTACGCCGACGATCTGACCCATGAGGGCTACAAGGTCGGCCAGGACAAAGTACGCCGTTTGATGCAGCTCATGGCCATTGCTTCGGTATACTGCAAGCCCAGGACCACGGTCATTGATCTGGCCAGGTACAAGTATCCCTAACTGCTCAGAGGCCTTGCTATCAACCGGGCCAATCAGGTCTGGCAGATCGATATCAGCTACATTCCGTTGCGCAGGGGGTTTATGTATCTGGTGGAGATTATCGATGTGCATAGCCGGTATGTCGTGGGTTGGGACACCTCCAACACCATGGAAGCCGAATGGGTGATGGGTTGCCTTAAGCAAGCCATTTGTCATCATGGGGCTCCTGAAATCATCAATTCCGATCAGGGAAGCCAGTTTACCAGCGATGTGTATATCGAATACATCAAAAGTCTGAAAACAGTCAAAATCTCCATGGACGGCAAAGGCCGGACCACCGATAATGCGTACATAGAGCGTTTTTTTCGAACCATCAAACACGATAAAATCTATCTTCATCTTCCGGAAAACGGACAAGAGCTATTTGTGCTTTGCTCGGAGTCCATAACCTTTTATAATAACAGGCGGTCTCATTCCCAGATTGAGAAAATTCCACCGGTAAAACGGTAACTTTCGGCAACTTGAAATCAAACTAACAATCCTGAAAAAGCTGTCCAACCATTCCCGACCATCTCATTTCAAAGCCTTCAATTATTTGGAAATGGTTATATTTTTTTTTAAAATATAATAACGATTACAAAATAACAATTATAAAAATGTTATAAATAATTGGAATGAAATAGATTACTAATATGTAATCGATTGCATAAAATCATTTCTTCCGGAATGTTTCTTTGATGGTATGTCGGGCATGCTGGTAATGAAATGGAATTAATAAAAAAACAGATATAATGGTGGACCGTGGGGAAATCATTATCTATTTGCGAATGAAAAGCAGAGGTACTTTCTCATGAATAAGAACCAATCGTACAATCGTCGAAAATTTGTTAAGTATGTTTCTTCGGCAGCAGTAGGAACTTTATTTTTCAGACCCTTGATGGGCATGGATAAATGCATTTCTACAGGTCAAACTTCATTAATCAATGAATTGAAGCATGTTGTTGTTGCCGGTAAGCATGGTCGCTTTTATGCCTGGCCTGCAAATAATGGAATGTGGACGTGGGATGAGGGAAAGGAAATTTTAATTGGGTATACAGATGGCCCCTTGTTGGAGCAGCGTGGTCACAACATCGGGCATCCACAGCTTACAAAATTGGCTCGCAGTAAAGATGGGGGAAAAACATGGACCAGTGAAAGTCCCGATAACTTTGTGGGTGATAGAAGCAATCCGGCACCTTCACCCGGCAATTTTACATTTGATCATCGTGGATTTGCTTTGAGGGTTGCGGCGGCCGGTTATCATGGAACCGATGATCCAACGGGCAGATTTTTTGTATCATATAGTCGTGGTAAATCCTGGCAAGGACCCTTCAGGTTTAATGATTTGAATGATGATCCCAATCTTGAGGGAATGCAGATTACAGCTAGAACCAGTTATCTGGTTTCGGACTCCGACACATGTCAACTATTCATGACAGCCCGTGATCCGCGTCTTGAAGATGCCAACAGATTGGATAAGCCCTTCGTAGCAGAGACAAAAGATGGGGGCAAGACCTTTCAATTTGTTTCCTGGATTGTGCCTTGGTCAGATCCATACCGTGCTGTCATGCCATCTACAGTCCGAACCAGTAATGGAAAAATAGTCGTTGCAACAAGACGTCGGAATCCCCAGGATATCGAGCAGCAGTGCTGGATTGACTGTTATGTCTCTTCTGATAAAGGAAGAAACTGGTCGTATTTAAGCAATGTGGGATTAACCGGAGTGTTTAATGGAAATCCACCAGGGTTGACGCTGCTGGGTGATGGTCGCTTGGCTTGTGTATATGGAAATCGTTCGACCAGACAGATGATAGTGCGATTTAGTGATGATGAAGGCGAATCGTGGAGCAGGGAGTATGTGATACGTGACAAGCCATTGAATCATGATATCGGGTATCCACAAATAACCCAAAATGCTGATGGAAAAATTGTTGCTGTTTACTATCTGGCAACAGATGAGTTTCCACATTCTCATATAGAAGCAGCGATTTGGTTGCCATAGGCAAGGTTCTTAATGTATTAGACTTTTCTAAGATTTTTTTGAAGCTGATGTGTTTGCATAGGCAACGGTTTTTTTTGGTTCAGGATTGTGGTAACAGAAATAATCCGGGGATCGAACCTAGGTTTTGGTTTGCTCGCTGATAGGAATCGGTAATATGATCACAGTCTGGCGCTTCGAAATGACGGGACCGTTCATGCCTGGGGACGGGACTTGATGGGATCGGTCAATGATACACCTGTTGACGATGGATTCATAGATGTCGCAGCAGGTGCACGCCACAGCCTGGCCCTTCGAGAAGATGGAACCATCGTGGCCTGGGGCTGGGATATGCGTGGCGAGGTAAGTGAAACACCTGCTGATCCCGGTTTTGTGGCCATCTCTGTCGGTTATACTCACAGCCTGGCACTTCACCGTGACGGATACATTGTTGCCTGGGGTTGGGATCGCAACAATGCCGGACAGACCAGGGATGTTCCGAAAGAAGGCCGGTTCACGACCATAAGCGCCGGGGAGTTTCATAATCTTGCTATACGCCCAAAATAATATCCGAACGATATGACGAAGTTGATAATCAGTTTTAAATTATATAATTTATTATAACGTTTACATAATTTTATTATTAAATAGAATATAAAGTAATGTAAATAAATGATTTATAATCTAAAATCGTTTACATAAAATGCGAAAAAAATCGGACAAATCAAGAATTTCATTGCGGGATGTAGCCCAAAGGGCTGGTGTTTCCACGGCAACCGTTTCGAGGGTGATGAATAATCTTAACTATGTCAGTCATTCGGTAAGAACCCGGGTAGAGAAAGCCGTAAAAGAACTGGATTACAGTCCCAACAGGGTAGCAAGAAGGTTGCGGGTCCGGGATGGAGAAAGAAAACTCCTGGGATTGCTGGTCCCCGACATCCAGAACCCTTTCTATGTGGATGTTATTCGGGGAGTGGAGGATATGGTTTTTGCTCGTGACTACGCTGTTTACATCTGTAACTTTGCCCAGGATTATGAGAAAGAAAAAACGTATTTAAACAAACTACAATCCGAGTCCATAGATGGTCTCATTGTCGCTCCTTATCACGAGGAGGACAAAATGGTGATTTCACTGGTCAGGGAGAAATTTCCAATCGTATGTGTTGATCGCGGACTCAAAGGGGTGGATGTGGATCTGGTAGTGGTTGATAACGAAAAAGGTGCGTACAACGCAGTTAACCATCTGATAGAAATTGGGCACCGTCGAATCGGATATGTGGGCGGACTTTATTCCATCCCTACCAGTCAAAAACGACATGACGGGTATGTTAAGGCTCTCAAGGCCAACGGACTGGAAATTGATAATGACCTTATCAAGTTCGGTGATTCAAAACACCTGAGCGGCATGCGCTTGACAGCTGAGTTTCTGGATATGCCCTGCCCTCCAACTGCGCTTTTTACAGGTAATAATGTGATCACACTCGGTGCCCTTGAGACTATCCATTCGCGCGGCTTGTCTATCCCGGCCGATATCGCCATCCTCGGTTTTGATGATATGTTCTGGGCCAACTCGTTGAACCCGCCTCTGACAGCAGTGCTGCAGCCGGGTTATGAAATTGGACGCCAGGCAGCCAGCATGTTGTTTGAGCGGCTTGAAGAGCCCGGTCGCGAACCCCGAAAAATCGTTCTAAATACCAAATTGATGGTACGTCAGTCATGTGGAGCTGAATTATTAAAAAAAGAAAATGGATAGTGAAATGCCGGATACAGTATGATCTCTCAAATGTATGTGTGGCTGTTGATTACCAGCCATTTCAACTTCTAATCAGATAAAGGACAACTGTCTACAACAAATTGCCGTCATGAAAATAATCGAAACGATATATCTCTTATGGGTATCATTGCTGATCTTGTCACTGAAAGGGTGTGGAAAGGTGAAAAAAATCATCCACCCAATATCCTGTTTATAATGACCGATGATCAGGCGTGGAATCAGGTGGGTTATCACGGGTTTGGTGATTTCTATGAAACACCGAATATCGATCGCATCGCACATGAAGGAATTTACTTCACCGACGCTTACTCGGCCTCCCCGATCTGCTCTCCAGCCCGGGCAAGTGTATTGACGGGAAAAAATCCGGCCCGGTTCCATCTTACAGACTATATCCCAGGCGGACTGTTCCCATACCGCGCATTGAAATCCCCCGAAATGGAACCATATCTGCCGGTCGATCAGACTCTTATTTCAGAAATCCTGCAGGATGCCGGCTATATTACGGCAAGTTTCGGCAAATGGCACTTGAGCCTGGATCGCCGATGGGATGATCCGGGCCGCTTTTTTGATGCTATTCATCGTGGATTCGATGAAGCGCTTCATAATTCCAAGCCCGAACCGGATCACGATCCCTACGATGACCCACACCACGTTGAGGACATCACACGCCATGCCCTCGATTTTCTTGACCGTAATCACGAAAGTCCGTTTTTCCTGCTGGTATCTCACCATGTGGTACACCGTCCACTCATAGAGCAGCCCGAGTTGATTGCAAAGTACGATAATAAACCCGGTGCTGATCTGGATATCAATAATCCCATTATGGGGGCAATGATAGAACGGATGGATGAAGGGATAGGCAGGATTCTTAATCGTCTTGATGACCTGGGTCTGACAGAAAATACACTGGTTGATTTCTTCTTGGACAATGGAGGCTTGGATATTCTGCAGTCACAGGATCCGTTGCGTGGTGGGAAGGCTATGGTTTTTGAAGGAGGACTTCGTGTTCCTCTGGCTATCCGCTGGCCTGCGGTGATCGAAGCCGGTTCGGTAAGTCAGGAACCGGTCATTTCTGACGATTTTTCCCCCACCTTTCTGGAGGCTGTCGGCATTGACTATCATGATCCGGAGATCGATGGATTCAGCCTGATACCCCTGCTCAAAGCACCTGCAGCACCCCTTGACCGCGAGGCGCTCTACTGGCACTATCCCCATTATCATCATCTGGGATACAAACCAGGCGGAGCTGTGCGGAAAGGCGATTTCAAGCTGATCGAATGGTATGAGGAATCGCCCTGGGGTCAGCCCAATCAGATAAGTCTGTACAACGTACGCGATGATATCAGTGAAAGCCGTGACCTGTCCGCCGAATTCCCTGATAAGGCGGTTACAATGCGACGCTTGTTGCACCAGTGGCGGCGTGCCATAAACGCCCAGGAGATGAGACGCAATCCGTTCTACGATCCTGAACGGGTGGATGTCCGACTGGGTGCAATGTAGTTGGCGGACTCTATCTAAACCAAATTATTTCATGAATTTATCCATATCAACCAGGAAACCTGGCCAACTTTCTCAAACATTATGACCGACCAAGCTGTAGATCAGCCACCTGAAACATTCACCCAGTCCCATCCACTCATGAAGCAGATTGTTTTATTGAATCCAGCCCGGATAGTTTTTGGAGATGGTGCTTTTTCCACGTTTGCAGATGATTTTCTGCAACAAGGTCTACGCCGGTTGTTTGTTATTACTATTGCTCCTCTCACAGGTATGCTGAAAGAACAAACAATCCGGATGAAGGGTGCTGGTATTGAGGTATGTATTGATACCCGGGTGGAGCAGGAACCGGATTTTGAAATGTTTGAACAGCTGCTGGAGGAAGCGCGTCTGTTCGGGGCTGATGCAGTGGCAGGTATCGGTGGCGGAAGCGTACTGGACGTGGCCAAACTGTTGGCAGCATTCATCGACAGTGACCAGCAGGTACGGGACACTGTCGGCATCGGTCTGCTTGCTGGCCGGAAAACCTGGTTGGCATGTTTGCCAACGACTTCTGGCACGGGTAGCGAAGTCTCTCCAAATGCAATTCTCCTGGATAAAAAGGACCAGCTGAAAAAAGGAGTTGTGAGCCCGTGGCTGGTCCCCGATGTGGCTTATGTGGATCCGGAATTGACCTGGTCAGTACCTGCAACGGTAACGGCATCTACAGGACTGGATGCTCTTACCCATTGTCTCGAAGCATATACCAATACATTCGCTCATCCGATGATCGATTTGTATGCTCTGGAGGGCATCCGACTGATCAATAAAGGGTTGGTACCGGCGCTTCGCAACGGTCGCGATCGCCAAGCCCGAGGGCTGCTTTCGCTCGGAAGCTTGTATGGAGGTTATTGCCTGGGGCCTGTCAATACCGCAGCTGTGCATGCTTTGTCTTATCCATTGGGAGGAATGTTTCATGTTGCTCATGGACTCTCTAATGCTATCCTGTTGCCGCACGTCATGGAATTTAATCTTCCGGCAGCACCAGACCGGTATGCTGAGGTAGCACGTGCACTTGGGGCTGATGAAGGTGCCAACGAAGAAGCTACAGCTCGTAACGGCGTCGGGATGATCCATGAACTTATGAAAAAATGCGGTATCCCGACGAGATTGTCCGAGCTCAATATCCCACAAAAAGCTCTTGATGATATGGCCGACGGGGCGATAAAGGTGACCCGATTGCTCCGGAACAACGTGAGGGAAGTCACTCGTCAGGATGCGCTTGAATTGTACAAAAAAGCCTGGTAGCCAGTTGTCGGTGCAGGCATCCGATCAATAAAAAGGAGCACCGACTCTTTAATGATTTATGGAAACTTAGTGTAGCATAATGAATATCAATAGCAAAAATGAGGTGGACCGATGACGAATAAGGGCAAATGCAGTGGTGTGGTAGTGCCGATGATAACACCGTTAAACGATAAGGAGGAAATAGACCAAAAGACCACCAAACGGATTACGGAATACCTGATTCAGAACGGTTGCATTCCATTTATACTGGGAACTTCTGGAGAGGCAACTTCGCAATCAGCCGAACAGAAATTGATACTGGCAGAAACGGTGGTTGAGGCGGCTGATAACCGTGTGCCGGTTTATGCGGGCATCTCCTCGACCTGCTTCTCCGAGACAGTTCAGCTCGCAAATACCTTTTTTAAAAATGGCGTCGATTACGTAGTAGCCCATCTCCCGTTTTTCTATCCGCTTACTTCGGTGCAGATGAAAGAATATTTTTTGCGCCTGGCCGATGCAATCCGGGGTCCGCTTATGGTCTATAATATCCCGTCTACCACCGGTATGGCGATTCCAACCGAGGTTATTTTTGAGCTGAGCGAGCACAAAAACATTGTTGGTATTAAAGATTCGGAACGTTCTATTGAAAAACATATGGAAATTATTGAGTTCTGCCGGGTTCACGACAGATTTGCTCACTTTTCGGGTTGGGGTGTGCAGATTGCACGCGCGTTGTTGAGCGGATCAGATGGTCTGGTACCTAGTTCGGGAAACCTGGTTCCGGGTATCTACTATAAATTGTACCAGGCAGCATTGGCCGGAGAAGAAGAGAAAGCTTTACAAATACAGGTGCACACAGACACTATTTCAGCAGTCTATCAAAAAGACCGGACCCTGGGTGAGTCACTGGCGGCACTCAAGATCATGATGCATGAATGGGGATTGTGCGGCAAAACCATGCTGTCACCATTGACACCACTGGATCCTGGAGAAGAAAGCAAGGTCATTGAACAAATGATGAAGCTCGATTTGACTTCCGTGGAAACAATCAATGATCAAAAAGAGAGGTAGTAAATGAAAAAACCCTTGATCGGTATATCAATGGGCGATCCATCAGGCATTGGGCCCGAAATCTGTGTCAAGTCCGTTACGGATGATACGGTCATCGGGCAATGTCGCCCTGTGATCGTTGGCTCGGCAGAAATTTTGCGACGGGCAGCAGTCCTGTTGGGATCGGACTGGCCTGTACACATTATCGGAGAGGATCCTGATACCGGTTTTCGAGATGGTGTGATTAACATCTACGACGTAGGTGGTATTGATCATGAAAAGGTGAAATTCGGTGAAATTTCAGTTGAATCGGGAAATGCAGCCTTTCAGGCGGTTAAAAACGTGATATCACTGGCTTTGGACGGCCGGGTTGACGCCACTGTCACCGCACCAATACACAAGGAATCGCTTAATCTGGCCGGCCACAAGTATGCCGGCCATACCGAGATATATGCCGATCTCACCGGGTCAAAACAGGTGGCAATGCTTCTTGCCGACGGTGACTTCAGGGTGATTCATGTTTCAACACATGTTTCACTCCGTCAGGCATGTGACCGAGTGAAAAAGGACAGAATTCTGCATGTCATTCATCTGTTGCAGGACGCATGTCGGCAGTTCGGGGTTGAAAAACCCCGATTAGCGGTGTGTGGTTTGAATCCGCATGCAAGTGATGGTGGCCTTTTCGGGGATGAAGAGGATAAGGAAATCATCCCGGCTATAAATCAGGCAAAGAAGGAAGGAATATTGGTAGATGGTCCATTTGCCGCTGATACCATTATTTCAAAAGTTATCGGAGGGTTTTTCGACGGTTGCGTGGCCATGTATCATGACCAGGGGCATATTCCTTTCAAGGTTAAAGGTTTTGTATGGGATCGCGAAACCGGCAATTGGGGAAAAATTCGGGGTGTTAATATCACACTCGGTATTCCCATTATTCGCGTTTCAGTCGACCACGGGACGGCATTCGATATTGCAGGAAAGGGGATTGCGAGCTGTGAAAGCATGGTGCATGCCATAGAGTATGCAGTCAGGATGGTAAAACATAAAATGTCTGAAAATAAGCAGCAGTGAATGTTAAAAAGCCATTGAAAGAATCATGATGGATCAAATGCAAATTCGAAACTCATGGGCGTAGATAGTAGCCCGAAGAGCTCATATAGGAGAACATACCATGATTATTGTGCTTGCAGATGATTTTACCGGTGCAGCTGAGCTTGCCGGGATTGCTTTAAAATACGGGTTGAGTACTGAGGTACTGACCAGTGGTAATCTGAATACGGATGCCGAAGTTAACATAATAGATACTAATACTCGGTCAAGGCCAGCTGGAGAGGCTTGCAGGGAGGTGGACAGAATTCTTGAGGAGGTAGACAAATTCGGTCATTCGCTTCTGTTTAAAAAAACCGATTCGGTATTCCGGGGGCATGTGCTGGACGAACTCTCCGTACTGCTAAAACGGTATCCACGCAAGTCCGTAATTCTTGCCCCGGCAAATCCTTCGCGTGGACGTACAATCACGGATGGTCATTATTTCATTGATGGGCAGCTGTTGCATGAGTCTGTTTTTTCCGCCGATCCAGAGTCTCCTGCCATTCGTTCTGACATCATGTCTCTATTGAAGGTGGGGACTGGAGTTGAAGTTACAGCCCGGGTGCTTAAGCTTTCCGATGACATTCCGGATGAGACCGGAGAAGTCTGGGTTGCAGAGGCAAGATCCGCTGATCATGTAATGGGATGGGCAAGCAGGGTCAATAACCGCATCATACCTGCTGGTTCTGCTGATTTTTTCGATGCCATGCTTTCTTTGCATGTACACCCGATCAGTCAAGCGGAACAGAAATCATTGTTCATATGTGGCAGCAGCCTGAGCCGGGTGGTGAATCTGGAAGAAGAGCTGTTTTCGGAAAATCCAAAAGTAGTGCATGTCTCTGAAGACCATATTTGTGTTGACGGTCATGGGAGTCTTGTGAGAGAAATAGCAAAAGCGGTATCAGAGTATTTCAAGGTTACCAATAATGTGATTTTGTTTGTAAAGGCGTCAGAAACGTCAAATGTCTTCCCAACGCGGGATATTCCGAAATGTCTGGCAGCTATCACTGCAAAGGTGCTGGATCAAATAGCGATACGTGAACTATACATTGAGGGGGGGACCACTTCGTCAGAAGTTATGCGGAAAGCAGGCTGGCGCCGGTTCAAACCGGTGCATCAGCTTGACGAGGGGATAGTGCGCCTGCACGTACTGGATTGCCCATCCAGCTATGTCACCGTAAAGCCGGGCAGCTATAAATGGCCAACCCGGTTCAAGCAAAATCGAATGAGTAACCAAAAACTGGAAACCTGATTAGATAACAACTATGGAAGAATCGATTCAAGGAACCCTGCATGTATTGGACTATTTTGTCGTACTGGCCTTTATGATTCTGTTCGTTTACGTAGGCTTTTATTTCTATAAACGTCAGTCAAACACCTCCCATTATTTTAAAGCCAGCGGCAGTTTACCCTCCTGGGCGATCGGATTGTCAATCCTGGCAACTTTGATCAGCAGTATCACATTTTTGGCCTATCCCGGAGCAGCATTTTCCTCCAACTGGATATTGCTGGTACAAGGTCTGATGGTTCCGGTTGTACTAATTTTCCTGGTTCATTTCATCGTACCGTTCTATCGCAAGGTCATTGGCATAAGCGCCTATGAATACTTCGAAAAGCGTTTCGGATACATTGCCCGTTTGTACACATCTCTTGCTTTCACCATAGCTCACTTTTCAAAAATGGGTACTGTATTATTTCTACTCGCACTGGCTATATCAAGTATGATGGGGCTTAACATCTACATGACCCTCATCGTTCTTGGAGTTCTGGTCATCCTGATTACTTTCATAGGTGGTATTGAAGCGGTGATTTGGCTGGATGTGATCCAGGGGTTAATGCTACTGGCTGGAGGGCTTCTTTGTATTGCTGTGATGTTCATCGCTACTCCTTATACACCATTGGAAATGATCGAATTTGCCCGGGAAAATGACAAGATTGGATTTGGGCCGTATGACTGGGACTTGGCCCGGCTAACATTCATTGTAATGGCATTAAACGGGATCTTTTATGCCATACAGAAATACGGAACTGACCAGACTATCGTTCAGCGCTATCTGACGGCACGATCACACCGGGAAGCGGTCAAAGCATCGCTGGTCGGTGTCCTGCTTTGCGTGCCGGTATGGATGCTCTTTATGTTTGTCGGATCAATGCTGTTCTCTTATTACAATATGTCAGATTCGTCCTTAGTTGAAGGATTGAGACCGGATGCCGTCTTTCCTCTGTTTATTGTATCGGAGCTGCCAATCGGAATTACCGGACTTATCCTGGCCGGACTCATAGCCGCTGCTTTTTCCAGTCTTGATTCGGATTTGAACAGCCTCTCGGCGGTAAGTGTCGAAGACTATTACAAAAGATTGGTGCCAGGGCGTGATGACCGCCATTACTTGCTGGTAGGCAAGTTCATCGTGGTTTTTTGCGGTATAGGTGCTCTTGGAATTGCATCCTTGTATATCGCGGCCGAGGATGACTCGGTTCTGGGTATTGTTTTCACACTTTATGCAATATTCTCCGGTGGTATAGCCGGGATGTTCTTGCTAGCCATCTTCACGAAAAGAGCAAACAAGCAAGGGTTATATGTGGGTATTGGCGCCTGTGTTGTATTTACCGCATGGGGGATGCTGACATCCCAGCCAATTGGAGTAGGCGAGCGTCCGGTACTCGATTTGGGCAGGTTTAATTACACGCATCATAGCTACATGATGGGTGTATACACTCATTTGATTTTGTTCGGTGTGGGTTATCTGGCCAGTTTTATGTTTCCAAAATACCAGGCCGATGATAGCCTTACTTTCTACGGCTATTTGAAAGATCGCCGAAAAATCAGGGAGGAAATGAGACAAAATGGCCAGGATTAAGCCGATTTAGATTGTGGAAAATAAGAAATCAATGTTCAACCTTAGATGGAGGTAACCATGTGTTTCAGCAGTTTTAGAATGTCGGTAACCACGCTGTTACCGATCATATTAAGTTGGATTCGAGCATTGATTTGAGTTCTGGAATTCCGGTAGTCTGACCCCGTGAAAATTATACTTCGAACGGGTTCAGATTCTTCAGGCTTGTACTCATTAATACCCAGTCAGCTTTGTTACTTAATAATATTGTAAGTAATTGATGTACAATTATTTATAGTTTATATCAAATTAAATTTTTAAAAATATGCATACTTTTTCGGATCGGTGGTGTATTAAAGAGTAGCAGTACCCGTAAGCGCACTGCATTTTCAGAAAAAATGACAGAACTTCACACTTTGCCGGAATTTTTTTAGATGAAACCAAATCCTCGAATTTTAGAAAAATACTTTGATGGTACGGCCTCACGGGAGGAGGTTGCAGCCATTCTCGAATGGTTCAAGTCCCGGGAAGGCCAGATTTTCCTGGACACGAAATTTGACAAGGACCTTGGTGTTTTGAAAAACCTTGAGAAATCCCTTCCGAAACATCAGAATCCGGTGGAAACCTACAAGCAAATTGAATCAAGAATCGATCATAGCGGAAATGTAAGAAAGCTGAAATCACGTCGTAGTTACAGTTCTTCCATTTGGACTGCCGCCGCAATTATAATCATGCTGGCTGTTTCTGTCACTGTATTGACGTTTTACATGGATGGAAGCATATCCAGGACAGACGCGAGTTCCGAAAAGGTAGCTGTCGCTTCCTATACTACAGGTGATGAACAACGGCGCATCACACTTTCCGACGGATCCAGAATACGGGTTGGCAGTCACTCAAATATTGAAATATTTGATGAGAGTAGAAACGGTAAAAGAGAAGTCAAACTGGAAGGACAGGCTTTTTTTGAAATCACGCACAATCCTGGTCGCGCTTTTATCGTGCATGCCGGTAACACAAAAATTGAAGTTCTGGGAACCGCATTCAACGTCAGGAAAAACGACCGGAACAATATCTATGTGGCCGTATTGGACGGTTCTGTTGCCATGGAGATAAACGGTGATACGTCAAAGCGCATCGTCCTGGAAAACAACATGCTGGGTATTTATGACAGCGCTGCGGGCTCGGTAATCTCCAGGGAAGTCGATGTCAATAACTACATAAGCTGGATGCATGGCAGAATCATTTTCAACCGGACGCCATTTGCGGAAGTTGTGCAGCAGTTGGAATACATCTATGATGTTCGGTCCGAATTTGAAGACGATAGGCTCTTCGAAATGAAGCTGACATCCAATTTCTCCGAAATATCGCTGGAAAACGTAATTCAAGTGATTTCTGAAGGATTGGAAATATCCTATGAAATGGAGCAAGGTGTGATCAGGTGGCATCTGGACGATACCCCTGATTTAGATCTTTAGTAACAGTCTACAGTAAGCCCAATCAAGTTTCCCATGAATATTAATCAGTTGATTCGAAAAAAGGTGCAAAAAACCCATTGTAATCTGAAACAGTTATTGCCTGGCCTGTTATGGGTGGTGGTGTTTTTTGGGCTGGCGGGTACTGCTTTCGGCCAGCTGGCGGGTACTGCTTTCGGCCAGAGGGTGTTCACAACCAGTTTTGCTGAAAATCAGGTTCTCGCACCTGTAAACCTGATTTCCATAGACTTTGAGGATGTTCCGATACAGGAAGCGCTGGGCATACTGGCCCGAAGCGCCAACGTCGGCCTGACTTACAATTCAGGCATTATTCCTGAAAAAAGCGTTTCCAGATCGTTTCAAAAAGTTCACCCTGTTACGGCAATGATGGAGATTCTCAAAGAAGAGAATTTGCAGGTTGTCATGGCATCCAATGGAACCGCTTTGCTGATAAGGCCTGCCCCTGAAACGATAGGTCGGTCCGTTCAGCAGGCCGGGGAAATCAGAGGCCGTGTTACTGACGCCACGACCGGTGAAGAATTGATTGGGGTGCATATACTGGTAGAAAATACCGCTATTGGAGCATCGACAAACCATGATGGAGACTATCGGATGACCAGGGTGCCGGAGGGAGACCATACCTTGATTATCGGGTATTTGGGTTTCGTTACGAAGAGAATACAAGTGAGCATCGTCGGTGGGGAAATGTTGGAAATTGACATCCAATTATCTCCTGATGTGGTTGAGGGCGCGGAAATAACGATTTATACCCAGGCGCTGGGCCAGGCAAGGGCGATCCGCCAGCAGCTCAGCTCCAATACCATTGTAAATGTGGTGTCGGAAACCCGTTTGCGGGAACTTCCGGATGCCAATGCAGCCGAGTCCATTGGTCGCCTTCCAGGCATATCGGTGTTGCGGGACGCCGGCGAAGGGCAAAAAGTGGCCATCCGCGGGATGGGCCCCCGGTACAGCTCTATCACCATAGACGGGAACAGGGTGCCTGGAACCGATGGCGACCGTTCGGTGGACCTGAGCATGATCTCCCCGGAAATGCTGGCCGGAATTGAGGTATACAAGGCGATCCGTCCGGACATGGACGCTGACGCCATCGGGGGATCAGTGAACTTTCGCATGGGCGGTGCTCCCAGCGAAACACGGTACAGGGTGAATCTCGAAAGCGGCTACAACAACCAGATCTCAGGCGTCGGAAATTACAAGACTTCCTTAATGGGCAGCAGCCGCTTCCTTGACCAACGCCTCGGCGTGATGGTATCGGCCAATGCCCAGCAGGTGGACCGCAGCGCGCATGTGCAGGGGGCGAGCTACCGTATTTTACGGGATGCGCGAGACGATGAACCCCATGCCCCGATCGAAGTGAACAGCCTGAACCTGCTTGATATGCAGAGTACGCGCCAGCGTTACGGAGGCGGGGTCTCGCTGGACTGGAGGCTGCCGAACGGGCGCCTGTTCATGAACAACATGTACAGCCGGCAAAACCGCGAAGATATCCGCCATGACCGCCGTTACAACCTTCCCAACAACCGCCAGGAATGGCGTCCGAGACGTACTGAACGCAACATTTACACCCTTAATACAACCGTTTCCGGCGAGCATGACATTGCCTGGGCGGAAGTGGAATGGAGGCTGAACAGAAGTGTCACCTCAAATAACACCCCCTACGATCATCAGGCCTGGTTTTTTGAGCCAGGTGGGCTGGACCGGTCGGGAGTGGACCTTACAGGCGGCCCGCAGATAATACCCACCCTGGCCCTGAACAGGACGGATAGGGCTTATCTGGAGACGCTCTTAAACCAGGAAATAGACCAGCGCCAGGAAAACCTGAGCGCCTCGCTGGACATTCAGGTACCCGTTGTGCTGGGGCGCTATGTGTCGGGATATGTCAAGTTTGGCGGCAAGCACTACAACAACTACCGGGACCGCACATCCTTACGCTACCGAGTTTTCGGCTATCATACGAATAGACTGTTCAATAATCCGGACTCCACATTCCCGTGGCTGGTGAATCCAAGCGGCAGGGCCAGCATGATGCCGTTCATCACCGATCCCGAAAGAAGATACATGATCCTGGACGGCGGCTACGAAATGGCACACATGCCTAACATTGATCTGATCGACCTGATGTGGGACAGTTACTCGGATATATACCAAAGACTTTGGATTGACCGGTTTGATGATTACGAGGCGAACGAGCGGCTGAGTGCGGGATATGTGATGACGGAGCTGAACATCGGCCCGCGCCTGATGATACTGCCCGGCGTGAGGTACGAATACGAACATTCCGATTTTAAAGCCGTGACGGGGGAGTTTCAGGGCACGATTGATAACATTACTGAAGAAGATCTTGAACTCAACAGCCGGGACTCCCTGGCTACGCGAAATATGGGTATGTGGTTCCCTATGGTGCAGGCGCGTTATCGGGTGACAAACTGGTTTGATATCCGTGCCGCCCGTACCGTTTCAACGTCGCGGCCGAATTTTGGGCATCTGTCGCCCCAAATGCTTATCGGCTACGATAGGGGCAGCGTCAATCGTTCTAACTCACAAATCCGCCCGATGCGTGCCATCAACTATGACCTGTTCCTGACGTTCAACCAAAATCGGCTGGGTCTGTTTACCGTTGGCGGGTTTTACAAGGAGGTGGAGGATGTCATCTACATGCGCAACGCCAATATTGTCTTCCCGGATGAACTGGGCCTTCCGGCCAATACCAGGCTGTTCCAGATAACCGAACCGGTCAATAATGAAAACCTGACCACCGTGCACGGATTTGAGGTGGAGTGGCAGAGCAACCTGACCTGGCTGCCGGTGCCGTTCAACGGGTTGGTACTGAATGCCAATTACTCGCGGTTTTTCTCTGAAGCGTATTACCACAGTTTTGAATTCCGGCGGACCGCCGAGGGAATCGTGGGCGTAGACACCTTCCGCGTTGCCCCCATGGTACATCAGGCTGACCACATCGCCAACGTATCGGTAGGTTATGATTACCGCGGATTTTCCTCCCGGATATCCATGCAGTATCAGGGGGCGACATTGCGTAGTATCGGGGCCCGTCCGGAGCTGGACCGCTACACCGATGATTACCTGCGCTTCGATGCCAGTATCCGTCAGCGCTTTTTCAGCCGCCGGTTGAGCCTGTTTGCCAACCTGCACAACATCACCAACAGGGAAGACCGCTCCTCGCAGTTCACCTACGACCGTCCCTCATCGATTGAATACTATGGAGCTGCGTTTGACATCGGAATGGAGTTTCGATTCTGACAAATCACGAAATGAGCCCGGTAATGATATTAAATGGAATGAGGCTCATATTCTCTCGCTATTAATGAATAATACCAAAATAGGAGGACGATCCAGGTAACAATAACGTAGACAACAGGCAGCAATACGAAAGAAGAATGAATGCTAATCGTTCTGAAAATCAGGACTTCTAATAAAAAATCAAATATATATGAAACGAATAAGAACGAACAAATTAAATAATACCATAACCGGGAAGGCAACGACCCTTTTGGCGGCATTGCTGTTTATGTGTTTGTCAGCGGGTTTTCAAACCTCCCAAGCTGAAAAAACCAGGGTTGTGGTAGAACCCGATAATTTTCCACTTGAGGTGGATGCCCTGAACAGAGCCATTGAAGCAAATGGCGGGGACGTGATTTACGTGCTTAGAAATGGCGCGACTTATTTCGTGGAAGCAATCATTGAATATGATCATATTCTGCACATGGAAGCCGAAGTATATCCCAGCGACAATCCGCCGATCATTCGTCCGGCTACCGATTTGCTAGGTAGTTCCAACAGACTAACCACGTACCGGAATGACGTTCTCATGAGGGGGATCTTCTTTTACGCAATTGATGATCTGGGAAGCAAAAAACAAAACCAAAGGACATCGAGTGAAGGCATCCACCTGCACTATCAGCATTGTTATTTTATGTCCGGGAACAACTACTTTTGGTGGCTGGGCGCCCCGAGCACTACGGTTCGCATTGAAGATTCGCAGCTGGCCAATGCGGGACGCCATACCAGCCCAGGCAATCAACGCTTTCTGGATACCCGGGGAAATGATACCGACTCCTTGATTGTGATAAACACCAGCATTTACAATCTTTACGATCTTCTTGTCCGGTCCAGTTCGGCCGTGATCAATTATGTGCACTTTGATCATGTAACGGTGGTAAACCATGTCAAAAATCTATTCGATCTGCATCTGGTGCGTGAATTTACCTTAACGAACAGCCTTTTTATTAATAGCTCGACAAAGGGTGAATGGGAATCGGCCGAGCTTGTGGGCGATTCCTGGCCGAATTACCAGGGTGAGCGTTATTTTTCCTCAAGGGGATCGATACAGATCAGATCCTATGAAGACCATTTTGCCGAAGTTGAAAATGCGCCCGAAGATTCCGAACGTAGATTTGTTATTAGAAACAATAACTTCGGCGGCCTTCCCTCACAGGAATACCTCGATAATTGGGCAGAATTCATTATTGATGATCCTGTAAACAAACCGCTCAGAGGCCGGGGCACTCGTCCCTGGGGTACCGATCCGCAGTGGCGCTGGGACAACCCGGATATTACATCCGATGATCCTGTATGGGCCGTGCGTGACACCATCCCCCTGGTGAGGATCCGTTCCGCGATCATGGATTCTGTACTTGTAGCCTGGGCGGCCGATGAGGTCCCGTGGGTAACCATTGAAAACAATATTGAGGAAAACGTGAACATTGCGGATATGCCGGAGCTTACCGCTGATTATGTGAGGGCGGTCTGGTACGGAACGGATTTTCCTCCCCACTATGACCGTTGGGATGATATTGTCGCCGATGACTTAACCAGGTTCTACCATCCGGGTCCCGGCACACCCGTTGCTACGACCGGTGGGACGGCCTCATGGTTCCGCAACCTGGCATACAACGAGGATTCCCAGTCATTCATGCATGCCGAGAACAACTACCCTGTCGGGAACCTGAATTTCTTCCCTGAATTGCGTGAGCGTTGGGGACTCGGCGAAGTCATTACAAGTGCTGAAGAACCCGTGGAGCATGCAGGCAGCTTCCGTCTGGTTGGCAACTACCCCAACCCGTTCAACCCGACGACCAACATCGTCTTTGAACTTGGCACGGCTTCCGAGGTGACCATGAGTATCTACAACATTCTGGGTCAGCAAGTACAAAGCATGGAGCTTGGAATGCGCAATGCCGGCGAACACCGGGTCAACTTTGACGCAACCAATCTTACCAGTGGTGTCTATTTTGTGCGCATGCAGGTTGGATATGATGTCCAGACGCACTCCATGACCCTGATCAAGTAA
>SL_3KL_010_SEDDRAFT_10001819_pt1 | contig 19471 bp, 18 predicted proteins | sample SodLakKL_010_SED_2_FD_10381 | JGI IMG/M metagenome (IMG submission 10381) | reverse complement strand
GACGAGTGCAAAGTGCCGTAAACAGTTGGTTATTTATCCCTATAAGGGGTTGTGAGTCCAAACCAATCGGAAAGCGCCTGGTCTATACCTTCGTTATTTATCCCTATAAGGGGTTGTGAGCTTAAATTGTGGCTGGATGCGTTGGCTGCGATAAAGAGTTATTTATCCCTATAAGGGGTTGTGAGTGTCTTTGTCAGCCTTCCAAGTCCAGATATGGGATCGTTATTTATCCCTATAAGGGGTTGTGAGAACTTATTGACAATGGCGCTGGTGGTGCTGCTGCTGGTTATTTATCCCTATAAGGGGTTGTGAGCCTGAAGGTAGGCTTGACAAGTTACCTGTTACAGTGTGTTATTTATCCCTATAAGGGGTTGTGAGTTCGACAACCCAAGCCCATTATGCCTCGAACAAATTGTTATTTATCCCTATAAGGGGTTGTGAGTTGAAATATACCTATTCATGCGGCTGCAAGTTTTTGGTTATTTATCCCTATAAGGGGTTGTGAGTACCATAATCATGATCTTGCGTGGTATTACGAAGAAGTTGTTTATCCCTATAAGGGGTTGTGAGTTCCCGACAAATTCAGATTGTCGCCTAAAAGCAATGGTTATTTATCCCTATAAGGGGTTGTGAGAACTTTCAAGGACAGTCAAATTGGAATGGTGCACTAGTTATTTATCCCTATAAGGGGTTGTGAGTTTATTTCAACTATCCTCTTGACTCCCCCAACTTCGGTTATTTATCCCTATAAGGGGTTGTGAGTCCACAGGGAATCCATTATGACTGCGGGTTCCACGAGTTATTTATCCCTATAAGGGGTTGTGAGCACAAATATACCCGCACCCCTTTGAGCTGTCCTCCGGTTATTTATCCCTATAAGGGGTTGTGAGACGTTCGACATGGGACAGTACCAGGACGCCATCCTCGTTATTTATCCCTATAAGGGGTTGTGAGAACCAATTTAGGATAACCCTCGCCAAGCAAAACACCGTTATTTATCCCTATAAGGGGTTGTGAGCGGTGCATTCGGGAACTCTCAAAAAATATGCAACCGGTTATTTATCCCTATAAGGGGTTGTGAGATCTTCAGACGCTTCTGCTGCAATAGCCAGTATCAGGTTATTTATCCCTATAAGGGGTTGTGAGACCTCTGTAATAGGTAATAGCTTGTGGTGCATTAATGTTATTTATCCCTATAAGGGGTTGTGAGCTTGCACCTGCGCCTTATATTCAACATCAGGAAAAAGTTATTTATCCCTATAAGGGGTTGTGAGTTACCGTCAAAGTTTAGAGTTATCGTGCTTGCCCCTGTTATTTATCCCTATAAGGGGTTGTGAGATGTTGGTTGTATGCCTTAATTTTAAAAAACAGCTCAGTTATTTATCCCTATAAGGGGTTGTGAGCCTCACTTCTGCTTTCGATGCCCACGGGTTATGTTCGTTATTTATCCCTATAAGGGGTTGTGAGCCTTAAACTTGTCTCCGCTTCCTGTTGGCTGAATGAATAGTTATTTATCCCTATAAGGGGTTGTGAGTTTGTGTTACGCCGGGCGCCACCCCGGCATGGATTGGGTTATTTATCCCTATAAGGGGTTGTTGAGCATAGACTACTCATTTTCCCCCTCCTTTATTCTGAGATTTAGCAGACAGGTGCCATCGTCCAGCAGGTATGCATCATAAACACCATCCCGCGTTGATTGGATTAAGCTCAACCCATGGCCCCAAAACACATCCTCCCAGGACTTCCGGGGGAAATACCAAGAACATGGCCATTCATGTGTACGGTGAGATCCCCTTGTTCACGGATCAGATAAGCCGGCGTTGCCTCGTCAAGCTGACGGTCCAGACGTAGTGTGCTAATATCTGCCTCAATGTACTCAATATCAGGATGTATCGACCGTGCTCCGGCAAGCATGCAGGCCACTGATGTCAACGCCTATCACTGTGAAGTGGCGTTTGAAGACCCAGTCCATGCCATCAGCTCCACTTCCCAAGTGCAAATCATTGTCTCTGTTTTGAAGGACCGGCCTTGTTCGGGCCGGTGCGCCGGTTACTGTGCATCACTTTCCAGGCGCCAGATTTCGCCTTCGTCTATGGCCACGTAAAGCGCGCCGTCCGGACCCGGAACCAGCGAGCGAATGCGTTTCCTAGGCAGATTCTCCACAATGTTTGTTCCGGTGGTCATGTACTGCTCATCCATCTGCAAAAGCTCGATGCGCGCACCGCGGAGAAATCCGACTGCCAGCCGGTTTTCCCAGGCTTTCCAGTGCGATCCGGTCAGAAAGTCGCAAGGCCCCATTCCCTCGGAATCACCGCGGTTGTTCCATGATGGCCTGAGCGCGTCTGGAAACCGGTCCAAATCTGTCATGGGCGTTGGTGTGCCGTCGGGCTTGTTGGATATATAACCGCAATAATTGTCTTCGCAAAACACCCCTCGCAAGGGTGCGGGATCCCAGCCGCCGTTGCCGCCCGCTGCAAGGGGGGTCACTTCATCGTCATGGGCAGGGCCGTGTTCACAGGCAATAGGTTTTCCTGTGTCAGGGTGAAACGCAATGCCCTGAACATTGCGGTGTCCATAGGTAAAGATGCGCGGATCCCCGTCTGAAGGGGTTTTGTTTCCAGGCGCTGCATTGCCGTCCCTGTCAATCCGAAGCACCTTGCCGCCCAGGCGGTTAAGGTCCTGGGGGAGCGGCCCCTCGTGATTGTCGCCCGTGGTCACATACAGATAACCGTCAAAGGGACTGAACCGAATGCGGCCGCCGCTGTGTGCGCCTGCGCCTCCCCACCGGTTGGGGGATTGCTTGTAGGAAATGTCGGGGACTATGTCCGTACGGTCGGCAACTGTGGTATAATCCTTGTCAACAGTGAGCCGCACCACGCGGTTGGAACTGGTTCCGTCCTTGCGGGAGGCCATGTAGACGTATACATAACGGTTTTCAGTAAACTCCGGATCAATGGCCACGCCCAGCAAGCCGCTCTGCCCCTGGCAGAAAAAGTCCTCTGCCTCCAGTGCAGCCTGATCTGTACCGAACAAAAGCCTGAGTGCTCCGTCAGGCAGCCGCACGGACAGCCCGCGACATTTTTCCGAAAACAGCATGGCTCCATCCGTTGCAAAGGTCAGATCCCAAGGGTCGCTCAGCCCCGACATGACCACAGTGCGCGTGATTCCGGGTTGGCTGTCATCAGCCAGGGCAGACTGAACATGGCAGAAATGGACATAAACGGCCACAGCCAAGACTACGAAGATCATGGACAATGTACTTGTCATTCTGGGTTTCATGGCTTTACCTCCAAAGATTTTCCATGGACTGTTTCAATGTTTCAATTGCCTAAACGCCTCTTCCAGTATAGCCAATCGTGCTTTTACAGCACTCAGGTCTCCGCTATTCGCATCCTTTTCCATCTCGGATGCCACCCCACATATGGCCTCGCAGCTGCCATTGATTTGGATAGCGGAAAGCTACGAAAACATCAATACTGGTATAGCAGCAACATGGTTGCATCTCACGAAGAGCATGGGTGCGAGAAAAAAATGCAAAAGCACAGCTTTTGCACTCCTTCGAAAAACCACTTCTCGCCCCTGTTAATTGTTCAGAATTTATCACAAAAACTTTTGTAACTCAAACGGCGTGATAAAAGGTGAGCGAGAAGAATGTCAAATTGTATTGACAACTTTACCGGTTTTTGTTACTCAGACATGAAACTTTAATCTTAGAATAACCACGGGTACTTATGCTCAATCCTGAATCACCCATGCCATTGTATCATCAGCTGGCCGATATTCTCATGGAAAAAATTCGCAAAGGAAACTATCGTCCAGGGGATCGTATTCCATCCGAGCACCAGCTGGCCGCCGCTTACACAATCGGAAGACCCACTGTGCGTCAGGCCATAGAGCTGCTGATAAGAAAAAGGCTTTTGATACGCAAAAGAGGATCAGGCACTTATGTACAACCACCTCAAAAAGAAGTGGATTTATTGTCTCTGGCCGGAACCCTGTCTTCTTTTCAAAAAACAGGGCTTAAAACCACCACAGAAATATTAAAAAAGACCATTCTGACCGAAATTAAAAAAACAGACATTGAAAATCCGTTTGCTGGTCAGAAGGCCTTTTTTTTTGAAAGGCTGACCTGTGTGGAAAACAATCCGGTATTAATCGAAGCATTGTATCTTCATCCAGGGTTATTCAAAGGGTTTAACGAAGTTGAACTGGAGGGTAAATCACTTTCGCAGATTGTTTTCGAACGCTACTACATGCGCCCGGAAAATGGTAAGCAAAATTTCAGGATCGCATTTCTATCAAACAAACGGGCTAAAGTTCTTAAGGTGGAATCTGATACGCCCATTTTGGAGATCAAGCGATTTTTACATTTTCCTAATGCCCCTAATGCGATTTTTTCCGAACTTTACTGCAGGACAGATCAATTTGTTTTTTCACAAATCATAGGAGGAGTCACGGATGCTTGACCGCGGATATTACGATGGCTTTGGCGGCGCTTATTTGCCGGAAATTCTCATTGCTACATTTGATGAACTTGAGAAGGTTTTCCAGGAAGCCAAAGGTGATCCTGGTTTTTGGCAGGAATATGAAACACTCATGTCAACGTATTCCTGTCGCCCTACCCCCATCACTTTTTGCGAAAACCTGACCCGGCATTTCGGAGGCGGGCGTATTTTTATAAAAAGGGAAGACTTAAACCATACGGGTGCTCATAAAGCCAACAACGTGATGGGCCAGGGGCTGCTGGTAAAACGGATGAACAAAACCCGTGTGATTGCTGAAACCGGTGCCGGACAGCATGGGGTCGCAACAGCCACCATGGCCGCAAAATTTGGTTTTGACTGTACCATCTACATGGGCGAAGTGGATGTGGAACGTCAGCGCCCGAATGTTTTCTGGATGGAACGTCTTGGGGCGAAAGTCATACCGGTTAGGGAAGGCACCCGGATTTTGAAGGATGCCATTAACGAGGCTTTCAGGGACTGGGTGACCAATATGGACACCACCCATTATGTGCTGGGAACAGCTTGCGGTCCGCATCCATTTCCTGAGATGGTCACCTATTTTCAGTCCATCATTGGAAAAGAGTCCCGAGAGCAGTTATTGGAAACCCTGGGGCAGCTTCCTTCAAGAGTTTACGCCTGTGTTGGGGGTGGCTCCAATGCCATGGGTATATTTTCGGGTTTTTTAAATGATTCTTCCGTGGAACTTGTCGGTGTGGAGGCGGGGGGCAGAGGTCTCGACAGTGGTGCGCACGCATCACGGCTTTGCTCTGAGGACGCCTCGGTGGGGGTGGCTCAGGGATATAAAACCTATTTTCTTCAAAATCAGGACGGGCAAATGAAAGAAACCCATAGTATCGCTGCCGGGCTTGACTATGTGGGCGTTTCCCCTATTTTGTCCCACCTTAAAAAAAGCGGTCGTGTGCGCTTTGAAGCCGCTACCGATGATGAAGTTATTGACGCCATGTCTCTGACCATCCGTAAAGAAGGCTTGATCCCGGCTCTGGAGTCAGCCCATGCTTTTGTACAGGCGTTCAAGGAAGCCCCAAAAACTTCTCAAAAGGATATAATTCTGATAAACCAGTCCGGCCGGGGGGATAAAGATATCTTTACCATCGCCGATGCTTTTGCAGACCCGGCATGGCAACAATTTATCATAGAGAAGGCAAGAAAAATTATTACAGAAAAGGCAAAGACATACAATGCTTGAGCAATATTTGAAAAGCAGGCTGAAAGAAAAAAAAATTCTGTTGATGACCCATATCGTGATGGGGTATCCCAATTTCAAAGACGGGCATCGAATTGTTGAGTCCATGGTGGAAGCCGGCGTTGACCTGATGGAGCTTCAGATTCCTTTTTCAGAGCCTATTGCCGATGGTCCCGTGATTCTTCGTGCCAATCAGTCGGCACTGTCCAAGGGCACGACAGTCAAAAGGTGTCTGGAGTTTGCAAAGGATATGGCGAACTCTTTTCCTATCCCTTTTCTTATCATGACTTACTATAACATCCTGTATAAATACGGTGTCGAAAAATTTGTCGCCACCATGGCTGAAAACAACATACAAGGGGCTATTGTCCCGGATCTTCCTCCTGAGGAGGGCAAAGCGTATTTGGATGCCATGGCTGCCCATAATCGCTCCCCTATCTTTATCTTTTCACCCACCACCCCAACAAAACGAATGGAATATATTGCTTCCTTTGCAAAGGGATTTATCTACTGTGTAGCCAGAAAGGGGGTAACCGGTGCCGAGACCACTTTTTCAGAAGATATACATTCATACCTGGAACGATGCCGCCAGGCAACAAATCTTCCGTTGGCCCTGGGTTTCGGCGTCAAAGACAAAAGCGACATTGATTTTTTAACAGGCAAAGTAGATATTGCGGTTATCGGGACACAAACCATCCGGCTGGTGGAAGACGAAAGTATAGAGTCCGTAGGACCGTTTATTCGTGGATTGAGATAGTAAGGAGATTGGCACCTAAGTTTTTTTAGAGGTTTTTATGCACTACGAAGGAAACATTATTCGCCCCCCCAGTGAAGCCAACAGCATTTTGCTTCAGGTAACTGTCGGATGTTCCCGAAACAAATGCACTTTCTGCGGCTCATACCAGGGTGAGCGATTTAAAATCAAACCCGACGATATTATTATGCAGGATATTGCTTTTGCAGCCAAGCACTGCAAAAGACAGAGAAGGGTGTTTCTCTGTGACGGAGATGCTTTGATTATTCCTCAAAAGCGCCTGAAAAATATTCTGACTGCGATAGAAACACAGCTTCCCTGGGTTACCCGTGTGGGAGTTTATGCCAATGCCAAAAGCATTGAAATGAAAAGTGCAGACGAGCTGAAAGAACTCAGCGAGCACAAATTAAAAATTGCCTATATGGGGTTGGAAACCGGTGATGATATTACTTTAAAAGCCATCAACAAAGGGGTGGATTCCAGCAAAATGATTCGGATGGGAAAAAAAATAAGGCGGGCAGGAATCAAGCTTTCCATTACGGTCATTCTGGGGATTGCCGGCAGGGAACGCTCCGGGATCCATGCCGGAGAAACAGGCCGTGTGCTTTCGGCCATCGATCCTGAATATGTTGGCGCACTAAGTCTTATGCTGATTCCAGGAACCCCGTTGTACAAGGATTATAAGAATGGAACTTTTCCACTTCTTACCCCCGAAGAAATGCTCACCGAACTCAGAACCATTATTGCAGAAACCGATATGTCCCTGGGACTTTTTCATGCCAACCACGCGTCCAACTATTTGCCCATCAAAGCAAGAATGCCCAAAGACAAGGAAAAAACGCTGGCTTTGATTGATCAGGCACTGAAAGGCCAAATTCGGCTCAAACCGGAATGGCTCAGGGGTTTATAGGGAAAAGCCTTGCATCACGGTAAAATAAATTGTAAAGAACCACCCGGGAAATTTAATGAAGAATTGTTGATATAAGGTCATTGAAAGAAGGAGATAACTTACATGAATGAAGGCAAAAGGCAAAGCAGTTGTAACCTTGACGATATTTGCATCAATACCATCCGCACAGTGTCGATAGATGCGGTTCAGAAAGCCAATTCAGGACATCCCGGGGCACCCATGGGTCTGGCGCCGGCCGGCTATGTTTTGTGGACAAAAGTATTGAAACACAACCCCCGGAATCCGGAGTGGCCTGATCGTGACCGGTTCGTTCTTTCCGGAGGTCATGCTTCCATGCTGCTCTACACCCTTTTGCACCTTACCGGATATGATCTCAGCCTCGATGATCTCAAAAATTTCCGGCAATGGGAAAGCAAAACTCCGGGCCATCCCGAGTACAAACACACACCAGGCGTTGAAACCACCACCGGTCCACTGGGACAGGGCTTTGCCAATGCCGTGGGCATGGCCATAGCTGAGCGGTTCTTGTCAAACCGTTTCAACCGCCCCGGCTTGGATATTGTCAACCATCATACTTTTGTGATCTGCGGTGACGGCGATCTTATGGAAGGTGTCAGCTCTGAAGCTGCATCGCTGGCCGGCCATCTGGGATTGGGAAAACTGGTGGTCATTTATGACGACAACAAAATTTCCATTGAGGGAAGCACGGACATTGCCTTTACCGAAGATGTTGGTATGCGGTTTAAAGCTTATAACTGGCATGTGATTAAAGTTGAGGACGGCAATGATATTGAGGCCATTGAAAACGCTCTTTCCGAGGCCAGGGCTGAAACTCAAAAACCCACTCTGATCATGCTTAGAACACATATTGCCTGGGGAAGTCCCAACAAACAGGGAACCGCTGATGCCCACGGTGCACCTTTGGGAGTCGATGAAGTCTGTTTAACCAAAAAAAACCTGGGATGTTCTCCTGATCAGGACTTTTGTATCACCAGCGAGGCTTTGGATGTATTTCGCCATTGTAAACAAAAAGGCCTGGAGGCTGAAAATTTGTGGAAAAATCTTTTTCTTTCCTATGAAAAAGATTTTCCTGAGCTTGCCAACGAATTCAATGCCTTTTTAAATGGGAACCTTCCCGAAAAATGGGATTCGCAAATCCCTGACTTTGCAGAGTCCGGACCAATTGCTACCAGAGCCGCTTCAGGTCAGGTTCTAAATGCCTTAGCCGATAAAATTTCAAACCTTATCGGCGGTTCCGCCGATCTGGCACCATCAAATAAGACCATCATCAACACCTCTCACGATTTCCAAAAAGAAAGTCCTGATGGCAGAAATATCCGGTTCGGGGTTCGGGAACATGCCATGGGCGCAATTATGTCAGGCATGGCTTTGCACAGAGGCCTCAGGCCATACGGCGGCACCTTTCTGGTATTCGCCGACTACATGCGCCCCTCTGTCAGACTGGCCGCATTGATGAAACTTCCGGTCATTTATGTCTTCACCCATGACAGCATAGCGGTGGGAGAAGACGGACCCACCCATCAGCCTGTCGAACATTTGGCATCACTCAGAATCATTCCGAACCTTCTGGTTATCAGGCCTGCCGATGCCACCGAAACCGCCGAGGCATGGCGTCAGGCAATTCTCAGCAATAGCCAACCGACGGCACTGATTTTGAGCAGGCAGAAACTCGAGGTAATACCCAGGGCTGAAAATGCTTACCCCTCAGCCTCAAATCTTGCCAAAGGCGCCTATGTACTTTCCGATACTGAAACCAAACCCGAGCTGATTGTCATGGCATCGGGTTCCGAGGTTCAACTGGCACTTAAAACCAAGGAACTGTTGCAGGAAAAAGGTATCCAGGTCCGTGTGGTGAGCATGCCATCCTGGGAACTGTTCGAAAAAATGCCGGAAGAATATCGTGAAAAGGTACTCCCGCCCGAGGTTACCGCCCGAATTGCTGTTGAAGCAGGTGTTCCCATGGGATGGGAGCGATACGTGGGGAGCCGGGGGGCTGTTGTCGGCATTGACCATTTCGGCGCTTCTGCTCCGGGAGGTATTCTCATGGAAAAATTCGGTTTTACTACCGACACCGTCGTTTCAAAGGCATTGGAAATTTTGAACTCAAAATAGTTATTTAAAGGGAAAATGGATGGAACTGAAACTTTTGCTCACCACTTTTGGTCTGGTGTTTTTAGCAGAGTTAGGTGACAAGACACAACTGGCTACATTTTGTTTGGCCGCCGATGCCGGTTCCTGCAAAACGACCGTATTTATCGGCTCGGCAAGTGCCCTGGTACTAAGTTCATTGATTGCAGTTCTTCTTGGAGACAGCGTGACCCGTTTTGTCCCGGAGAACTATATTAATATCGGAGCGGGAATTTTTTTCGTCACTGTTGGGTTCTGGATACTTTATAACGCCTATCGGGGGATTATCGGGACCTGATTTGATGGTGGAGTGCGAAAGCTGTGCTTTCGCATTTTTGCAAAAGCACAGCTTTTGCACTCCGATAACACTTATGGCGCCTTTATTTGTCCGAAGCCAGTTTTTTCAGATCACTAAGGCTTTGCCAGCAAAATTCTTCAGCCTGGCATGGAAAAATGGCATTGTTGGTAAAAACAGGGTCCGATTCCAGATCATAACGGGAAGCTCTTACCGCTTTTTTCCACAGGCGGGTGTGAGGAATCGGAGAATAATGTGCCGGTACAGGTGTAATCCCCGAGTTTTTTACTATTTCAATGGAAGCCGCCACTGACTCCAGGTTTTGACCAGGAAGACCTGTCAGAAGATAAGCACCCACCTGCTCTTTTTTAAATCCGGCCTCCACCAAATGCGACACCGCGTTGCGAAACTGTTCTTCGGTAACCTTTCGGTCCAGATCACTTCGTTTATCAAAGGCTGCGGTTTCGAGTCCCAGTCTGATGGTTTCAAAGCCCGAACGATACATTAATTGAGCCGATTTTTGATTGATCTCACAAATATGCAAAGCATTGGGCGCGTGAAATCGCACCCGGAGCTTTTCCTTGATAACCGCTTCGAATATTTTAAAAGCATGCTTTTCGGAATCGGCCAGCAAGGCATCATCATAAAATGCGAAATTGACCACCCCGAATTTTTTGTGCCAGTACCTGATTTCTTCAACCACCTGCTCCGGGAGTCGGGTCCTGTATTGGGATTCGAGAAAGCCACTGGCACAATACGCACATGAAAAAGGGCATCCCCGTGATGTCATCAATACCGCATAGGCAATTTGGTGTTGAAGATCAAAAGCCGGGTAAGGATAGCTGGAAAAATCTTCGGGATCGAACAAGGGAGCAACCGAGTATCCGGTAAAATCCGACACGATTTGTAAAATATTTTTTTCCCCCGGGCCAGATACCACATGATCCGCACCCAGGTTTAAAACCGCGTGATCATGGCAAAGCGTGGCATAAATTCCACCCACCACCAACGGAACATTGGGAAATATTTCTTTTACAATTTTGATGGTCTCTTTTACACCAGGATACCAATAGGTCATCAAAGAAGTCATCAAAATCAGGTCGGGTAGCTCAAGGGCTTTCAGATCCTTTTTAAACCATTCAGGATAAATACCGTATCTGGAATAATTCCGGGCAATCTTTTCAAGTCCCGGTGGTTTGGCAATGAGCGATTTAAGGTAGGGGCCTCGCCCGTCTTTTTTTTCGCATATCGGAAATTGTCTTTTATAATCGGTCGTTTTTACACGTGTGCTTTCAGGATGAAACCTGTCCAGGCAGTCGATATAGGAAATTTTTAAACCATGATACCGAAGATTGGACGCCATATATAAAAGACCCAGAGGTTTGGCCCAAAAATCATAGGCAGCAAAATCATGAATCCAGGGATTGATCAGAAGAATATGCGGAACATCATTTTTTGAAGAAACTGCCATGGACAGTCTTCTATTTGTGGACACGGCCGGGATAGCCGTTTCCATCTTTTCTGAAATATTTCATTGATGTTTTTTTAAGTTCTTTTTGACTGAATAAGAGGGTGTATATTTTCACTTTTGCCAAATCGGCCATTTTTTCGGCAATCTCCCAGCAAGTTTGTTCGTCTGGACCATGTATCATGGTATAGAGGTTGTAAGGCCAGCTATCGGCAGGGTTTCGCCGGTAACAATGGGTAACTTCCTTAAAGGAGGCCATGATCCTGCCCACTTCGTCAATGCGATCTTCCTCCACCTGCCATGCGGCCATGGCGTTTGCGGAAAATCCGGATTTCTGATGGCGTATGGTCGCACCGAATCGACGAATCACCCCTCTGTCGCACAGTGATTTCAATGTGGTAAGAAAATCTTTTTCCTCCACTCCGATTTTTTCTGCGATCTCCAGATAGGGACGCTCGGAAATAGGAATATCTCCCTGCAGACTGGCAATGATTTTTTTTTCGAGTTCCGTCAGTTCAATCTTTCCCACTTCTGCCTATCCTTTCTTTACTCTGGATTCCGGCCACCGCCGGAATGACGTTGAGGAACTTTCCGATATGAAATCGCTCACCCTGGTTACCATTGCTTCTTGTCGGGAAACAAGTTCTTGATATCATGAACGTTGGCGTTGCAGATTCCCCTTTCTGTGATAAAAGCCGTAACAAGTCTTGCGGGTGTTACATCAAAGGCAAAATTAGCAGCAGGGCTGTCAGCCGGGGGTACCAAAACCCTTGTAATTTTTCCGTCTTTTTCACCCTCAATAAAGCGTACTTCATCGGGATCCCTTTCCTCGATGGGAATCTGAGCAATTCCATCGGTAAGTTGCCAATCGAAAGTGCTTGAAGGAAGCGCAACATAGAAGGGAATGCCGCAATCCTTTGCTGCCAGCGCTTTTAAATAGGTACCGATTTTATTGGCCACATCACCCGTGTGAGTGGTACGGTCGGTGCCCACCATGACCATGTCCACCATGTGGTGCTGCATCAGATGCCCGCCGGCATTATCGGTAATAAGCGTATGTTTGACACCGGCTTTTGCCAATTCCCAGGTGGTCAGCCGTGCACCCTGATTTAACGGACGGGTTTCATCGACCCAGACATGAACATCGATACCTTTTTCAAAAGCGGTATAAATGGGAGCTGTAGCCGTGCCATATTCAATGCAGGCCAACCATCCGGCATTGCAGTGTGTTAATATGTTGACCGTCTTTCCCCCTTTTTTCCGGCTGAACTCTTCAATCAAATCACAACCATGCACACCGATCATGCGGCAGTTTTCCGCTTCTTCTTCGACAATTTTCCGTGCTTCAGCCTTAATGGCATCCATCCTGTTTTCACCCGGTGCCTTTTTTACTGCAGCATTATAAACTCGATCCACTCCCCATTCCAGGTTAACCGCCGTCGGTCTTGCAGCTTTAAGCTTTTCACATTCCCCGAGTAAATATTCATTATCCGCTGCCTTCCCAGGGCTGTTTATTGCAGCAAGATATACCCCATATGCACCGGTAGCTCCGATTAAAGGAGCACCACGGACAACCATCTGTTTTATGGCATAAATGGTATCATTGACTGTCTTTAAATCTTTTACAATCAACTCATGGGGAAGATACCTCTGGTCGATGACCTGTACCATCCCCTTTTTTTCGGCCAACCATATGGGCCTCATGTGCTTACTATTTGAATTCATATCGCTTTCTTTCCAAATTTTGCTTTAACAATAACCTGTCAAAGATATTTGAAAAACATCTTCTAATGCTTAATTTAAAGAACGAGACATAATTAATTATCCCTTTACTTATCTCACAATTTAAAATAATGCAAGTCAGGGATGTTTAAAGCTTAAAAGCCGGAGTGCGAAAGTTTTACTTTCGCATAACCGGCTGCAAGCCGGACCATTAAAATCACAAAAAACCAACAAAGGAAATGGGAAAGAATGACAGATCACAACAAAATTAAATTATTGTTTCTGTGCACCGGCAATTCATGCAGAAGCCAGATGGCCGAGGGTTGGGCAAATAAACTGAAAGCGGATCAAATACAAGCTTATTCCGCAGGCGTGGCCCCATCGTTAGTGGATCCAAGAGCTCTCAGGGCCATGTCCGAAGCAGGGGTGGATATTTCCGGCCAGAGGTCCAAAGACATCAGTGAGATTATAAACATTGAATTCGATTATGTGGTAACCCTTTGCGGTCACGCCAACGAATCCTGTCCCGTTTTTCCGGGAAAAACAAAACGGATACACAAAGGTTTTGACGATCCGCCCATGCTTGCTGCAGGAGCAACCAGTGAAGATGAAGCCATGGAGCATTATCGAAGGGTAAGAGATGAAATCCGCCACTTTGTGGAAGGCCTTGCCGAAAATCTGGAAGAAGGCAAACACTAAACGACCAGAAATGCTTTCACCGTTTTTATGTTTTTCTTGACAAAAAGCAAATTCCTATTTAAAGCGGTTTCAGGAATTTTTTTCATAAAAATAGACTTTTTCAAATCATTCCACATCAACAAATAAATAAATTTTATAACGTTCAAAGAGATTCAATATTTATGGAATTAAATATAGACAAGACTGAAAAGATTTTTTTAGAAGATTTGATTAGGAATTCATCAAGTATAGTTAATCTTAAGAAAAAAAAAGATTTAAGTGAAATAAAAGAAACAGCAGATAAAATCTATAGGAAGATAAACCCCATTAATTATGATTCTATTGAAGAATTTTATTCATCTAATCCTACGATTCCTTTGATGTTTAAGATCGCTTTAAAACTTGCTAAATCTAAATATTATGTATACAGATTTAAAGATGAAGCGCACATATCTATCAATATTGCAATGTACAATGAACATAATCGAATATTACAACTAGATAAGCATCCAAATGGTGAAGATTTTTTAAATGTTAAATTAGATCAGCTTGATTGGTTGTTTAAAGACTTTAAAAATTATCATTGGGAATTGATTCTTGTTGATGATGGGTGTCCGAATAATTCTTGCGAAATTGCTCAAAAGATAATATCAGAAAATAAATATAAAAATGTTGAAGTTTTATTTCTAGAAGAAGCAATAGCGCAAAAAATTCCTGTAACTAAAGGATTGAAAGATACAAAAGAAAGCCAAAAAGGCGGTTCTATCCTTTATGGCATGTATCATTCTACAAAAAAAACTAAAAAAAATCATGTAGTCATATATACAGATGCAGATCTTTCAACCCATTTAGGACAAATTGGATTATTAATAAAACCGATTATTGAAGATAATTATCTTTCAGCTATAGGTTCAAGAAGAGAAAACAGTTCAGTCGTAATAAAGCAAGGAAAAAGAAATGACAGAGGTAAATTATTCATATATTCATGGAAAAGAATGCTTCCTGAACTTAACTATATTATCGATACTCAATGTGGTTTTAAGGCATTTGATGCAAAAATAGTAAATGATATCATTGCACCTTCAATAGAAAAAAAATTTGCATTTGACATAGAATTATTATTAAAGACTGAAAATATAAGAAAAAATTCAATCTATAAAGTTCCAATAGCATGGATTGATAGTGAAGCTGAATCAACAACAACAGATCTACAACCATATCTTCCAATGTTAAAAAGTATTGCTAAGATGTATAATACTTATTCAAAACAAAAAACAGATATTGGAAATAATTTTGCAAATTTTTATGATAGAATAACAAAAGAAAGATGGGATACTCTTTTAAAGAATATTCCAAGTGATATAACTAAGAGAAATCCTATTGAATTTTCTTCATATGATAAAGTAACTGTCTCAGAACTTGAATATTTAACAATGTAGATAAATTTATATATAGTCTTTCAACTTTTTTGAGCCGGTCCTGCGCACCGGGAAGCGAAACTGCAGCCGGTGAAACTATCTGGACAATGTGCATCAGGTCATTTTCCTTGATTTCGGTTCGAGGCTGCCCCCGTTTTGTGATGATCTCATGTACCCCCAGTTTCAGGTCAAGGCTGAGACAACCGAGACCAGCGGGCTGCTCCAACTCGATAAGCTCGATGTATTTCAGAGAAAATCTTTAAGATACAACGTTTTCCCCGATTTGAACCGCTTTATTACCGTTTTCCAGCCTTATCTCGGGTGTATATCGAAGATTCCTTATCGTTTTCCACGATGGGGGCCACAATGTCCGCCACCGGCAGCCTGACGATATTTCAGTATTTTCCGGGGAGCGCCTTGAAAAGCATCCCGGGCAGCAGATCCCCAATTGACGACTTGGTGAGGGAAAAGCGGCTTTCCCAAACGGCTTCAAGCAAGGGTTCTTTCTTGAGTCTTACAGGGATATTGTTGTCCATTCAAGCCTCCTTCATCAAGAATTTTTCTTCTTCCTTTGACCGCTGACCACCTTTTTTTTGCAAGCGGGTTTTTCCACCTCACTGAGGGCCTCAAGGCCGTGGGCGATGGAACGATGGTTTCTACAGACAACCCCCACCCGATCGGGCCATATCGTGCAGGCCAAGTGCGACCAGCCAAAATCGCCCTTTTTCAATTTGTCCCAAACCTTTTTCACATCTTCTGGAGGGTAATAATAATTATTCAAAATATCTTTATAATGCAGCATGCCATTAATGCCTCATCCAAGCGTGTCTGGATAGCCATTGCTTTGATCATATTTTTGTTGACAAAAAGCAATTACCTTATACGCGTCAAACGAATTGATAATGTATATTCACCGTTTATAATTTTTTTTTGAGAAGTAAGCTATATTGGGCTGATGAAAATTTTCACAGGCTTGGCATGAGAAATCCTCTGAGTTTTGTTCTGTTTGAGGATCCTTAGATGCCAGGTTTCAGGTATCTGCAATTTGTGTTCTCCATATCCTAACACCTGACACCCGAAACCTGACACCAAATTCCCTGGCATTTAATTTTCGGAATAGAAAGGTCATCTATACGGCCTTCCCTTGTCAATGAAAAAACCCCTCCTGTAGATCGGAAAAAATGATATTTTTCTCCCTAACTCCTCCCAGCCAGGAGGGGAGTTTTCGTTCAGGCACCAAATACACAAAAAATAGGCATATGGAGCAAAACTGACTTATGAAAAACGCTTCAAAATTCGCCTGATGCTCCTCTTACAAACCCATTTTCCCCACCCATTCATGCTCTTTCTCCAATGGGCACATAGTGATTTGTTTTATTTCCTGTATAGATTTGACGAGGACGATACAACCGCCATTTTGGGTTGTCAGCATCTTCTTTCCACTGGGCAATCCAGCCCGGCATTCTTCCAAGAGCAAACATAACCGTAAACATGTTGGTGGGTATTCCAAGGGTCCTTAAAACTATTCCACTGTAAAAATCTACATTTGGATAAAGATTATGATCGATAAAATAATTATCCTTCAACGCCACTTCTTCCAGCTCAAGGGCAATATCCAATAAGGGATCGCTGACTTGCATTTTCTCAAAAAGCATGTCGGCGGTTTTCTTAATAATTTTGGCACGGGGGTCATATGTTTTATAAACCCGGTGGCCAAAACCCATCAAACGAAAAGGATCGTTTTTATCTTTTGCTCGTTCAACAAATGGTCTAATGTTTCCGCCATCAGCCTGAATGGCCTCTAGCATCTCGATCACCGCCTGATTTGCTCCTCCGTGAAGAGGGCCCCACAGTGCGGCAATACCTGCGGAAATAGCTGCATAAATATTTACACGTCCGCTTGCCACCAATCGAACAGCGGAAGTCGAGCAATTCTGCTCGTGGTCAGCATGTAAAATCCAAAAAACATTCAACGCTTTTATCGCATTTTCATCCACCTGGTAAGGTCTGACAGGACTATCAAACATCATGTTCAAAAAATTGCCGCAGTAACATAAATCCGGCCTTGGATAAACCACTTTATGCCCTCTGGATATTTTATAGGACATGGCCGCCATGGTGCGAACCTTAGAAATTATCCTGGTCAGGGTAATATTGATTTCTTCTTCTCTTGTTTCCGATTTTTTTAAAATGGGATAAAAACTTTCCAGGGTATTTACCATTGATGAAAGAATTCCCATGGGATGAGAGCGGGGCGGAAAATTCTGATAAAATCCTTTCATGTCCTCATGAACCAGGGATTGATCATTTAACTGCACGGAAAAACTGTTCAACTGTTTTCTCGTTGGCAACATTCCGTTGATAAGAAGATAGGCGGTTTCCACAAAAGTGGAATGCTCCGCCAATTCTTCCACCGGAATTCCCCGGTAGCGAAGTATGCCTTTTTCGCCGTCCATAAAAGTGATCCTGCTGGTACAAATCCCTGTATTTCCCAAACCCGGATCCATTGTAATAAATCCTGTTTGGTTTCTAAGACTCGAAATGTCGATGGCTTTTTCGCCTTCCGAACCGGTAATGACAGGCAATTCCACCGATAGGTCACCAATTGTCAATTTTGCTGTATCTTGAAAAATTGTTTCTTTTCTTATATCCATCTTTAATAGCTCCATATTTTCTATCATCCTTCCAACCGGGGTGATGAATATTACCCCACTTTACAACCGTTTTTTATCCGATCCGCGCACAAATGTGACAATAACGCCTAAAGCCGAGACAACAGCACCTGCAATCATGGAATGTTTAAAGGCAGCCATGAAAAAGGGTTCAATTTCATAGACATATGTTTTAAAAACTTCACCACCACTTTTGATGGAAAACACCGTGTTAAAAATCAGCCCGGCCAAAGCAACCCCTGCTATCATTCCAATATTACGCGCAGTTGCAACGGTACCCGATGCAACACCCCGCAAATTATCGGGAAGCACACTCATGACCACACTGCTGTTGGGCGGTAAAAAAATTGCTGTGCCAACCCCGGCCAGGATCAGAGGCCATGATATCGATAAAAAAGAAGACGAAGCCGATAGTTTTGACAGGAAAAATAAAGAGGCGGTTAAAATGACCATACCCATGGTACACAAAAACCGGGTACCAATTCGGTCCGACAACGACCCTGACAGCGGACTCAAAAAAAACAAACATAAAAATGGAATTGCCATGGTATATCCTGCCTGATCATAAGAAAATCCCCTAGGGTTCACAAGATAGAAAGGCATTAAAAAGACAATGATAAAAAGTGATGCGAATAAAATCAAGGCGGAAATTACCGGTAAAGCAAATTTTCTGATTTTTAAAAGCGATGGATCAAAAACAGGATTTTTGGAGCGTAGTTCCAGAAAAACTAATAAAATACCTGATAGTCCAGACAGCGCCGCGAGCATCCATATGAGAGAAGAAGTTATGCCCCAATCCAAGGCTTTTATAAAGGCAAGAAAAAAGCTAACCAGGGTAATGGTCAGCAAAACAGCACCAATCCAGTCAAAGTTCTCTTTTCTGGAAATATCGCCCTTACCACCTTTTAATAAAAAAAAAGCCGCCGTACCGGCCGTTATTCCAATAGGAATGTTAATAAAAAATATAGCGCTCCAAGAAAAGGCTTTGATTAAAAACCCACCGAGAGCCGGTCCCGCAGTCAAACCGGCAGCCACCACAGTACCCATAATCCCCAGGGCCTTACCGCGCTCTTTTGCCGGAAAAATATCCACTACAAGGGCCGGTGAACACGCCATAAGCATTGCTGCACCGACACCCTGAAACGCTCTTGCCACAATCAACCAAGTTGCACTGTCAGCAATTCCACAAAAAAATGAACCTGCTGAAAAAATACAAAAGCCTCTGCAATATACCCAACGCCTCCCCTTTATATCACTGAGCCTTCCAAAAGGAAGCAACAAAGATGAGACGGTAAGCAAATAAATTACTACAACCCATTCGATAACCCGCATGGACACGCGAAAATCATCCATGATGGCCGGAAGCGCTACATTGACAATGCTGCTGTCTAGAGTGGACATAAAGACAGCGAAGGCCACCAATATAAAAACCAGCCATTTGTTTTTTTCAGATGATTTCTGGGTTAGACTCACGCTATATTTAATTTCTGAGGAAGTTACGAAAGGCATCGATAGTCATTTCAAAACCAACCCCTGATAAGCAATCAAAACTAATAAAAAAACCCATGGTCAGAGCTGACCACGGGTTTTTTAAAGGTGATTTTCGGCAGCGACCTACTCTCCCACTCAGCTTCCCAAGCAGTACCATCGGCGCTGAAGAGCTTAACTGCCGTGTTCGGGATGGGTACGGGTGTCAC
>SL_3KL_010_SEDDRAFT_10001818_pt1 | contig 19483 bp, 18 predicted proteins | sample SodLakKL_010_SED_2_FD_10381 | JGI IMG/M metagenome (IMG submission 10381) | reverse complement strand
CGCTTCGCTTTCACATGATTTTTTTTCATTCGTCTGTGTGTAATTTCGAATGAAAAAAATTCATGTATATTTGAACAGGCATACCATGTATTCAATCAAAAAACATCAAATTGATCAATGAAAAAGTCTCTGTTCTTTTGCTTCTTGATTCTTTTCCTTGCGCCCTTAACGTTAGCGCAACCTGATTCCGATTACGGCCATAATGAATATGAAGTTCTTATCGACGCGCTGCATGCTGTTTCGGAAAACGACATTTCAGGTTGGATGCATACGATGACATCCCCTGAGATGCGGGGGCGTCTGGCCGGTGACATCGGCTATGACATGGCAGCCGATTGGGCTGCCGGCAAGTTGGGATCGTGGGGCCTTCAGCCCTTTTTTCCCGAAAAAGGTTTCTTTCAAGAATTTGATCAGCCCTATACGCTCATCAAGGACAAGGGCCGCCTTGAAGTCCATATCCCCGTTGGCGAGGGAACGATCACCAAGCGCTACCAGTACGGCGATGACTACTGGCCCTGGGGTATCTCCGGCAGCGGGGAGGTGACCGCGGAGGTGGTATATGTGGGGCACGGCATTTCAGCACCTGAGCTGGGTTATGATGATTATGCGAATGTGGATGTTGAAGGGAGGATCGTGATCACCGAGTTGGGGATCCCGTATGGCGGAGACAACCAGGACACCCTTCGCATGTGGCGCCCTTATGTTGACCATGCCAACAAAGTGGCGTTTGCCCTGGAACATGGTGCTGCTGGAATGATATTCGCCTATCATGTGGCCAGTCCGCGTCCGACAGCAGATCCCGGCTTTGTCTTTCTGGCGGCAACGGACGAAGTGGTTGAAGACCTGCTAACAGGCACAGGCAAAGAACTTTCCGAGGTCAGAGACCATATCCAATCCACCCTCACACCCATGTCTTTCAGCACCGGGAAAGAAGCCACCCTGGCACTCACTTCTGAATATTATCCCGAAGGGACCACAGCCAACGTGGTGGCCATGATAGAAGGCAGTAACCCTGTTCTGAAAGATGAATATCTCATCGTCGGGGCGCACCTTGACCATCTGGGCATGATGCCGGTCTTGTTTCCCGGCGCCCTTGACAATGCCTCCGGGAGCGCTCTTGCACTGGGCATTGCCAAGGCACTGGCCACAAGCGGTGTGGACCTTCAACGTACTTTAATCATCCTGTTGTTTGGGGCAGAAGAAGTGGGCCTGGTGGGAGCAAGACAGTTTGTTGAACGTTTTCCGCATCCCAGGGAACAGATCAAAATGATGATCAACCTGGACATGGTGGGAAGGGGCAATGCTTTCTTCGCTGTAACGGCAGATCCATGGCGTGATCTGCTGGATGTTCTGGAGCGCAACAATGAACGGTGGGTCCACCGGCCTTTCACGACAAGAAGCAGACCATGGCAAAAGCCTCTGCGGCCACGGACAGACGGTATGGTTTTTTACATGGAAAAAATACCAGCCATTACCTTCGGTACCAGGGGGGCCACCACCCCTACCCTGTATCATGTTCCAGAAGACACCATGGACCAGATCGACATTGAGATCATGCGTGACGTTGTCAAGGTGTTGACCATGAGCATTATAGAGCTTGGAAACATGGAGACGATCGAGTCAGGGACTCCCTGAACCTTTCAACCATAATACAACCCATTCTTATGAAAGAATTTGATTCAGGCCATAATATTCCTGCGGGAGATCCCGACAAACTGGGCATTGACCGTCGTTGTTTCATGAAGATGGGGGCGCTGTTTGCCGGTGGCGTTGCGGCCCTGGGTCCGGTTATCGGGTGCACTGACAGCAAACAACGTATCCGTTTGCCAGGCCGGCTGGAAAAGGATGGCACAGTGATCGTGCGGGCGGGCTGTCCTGCCCACAACTGCGGCGGGCGCTGTGTGCTGAAGCTTTTTCTGAAAGAAGGAGAGATCGTACGCATCGAGACCGACGACCGTGTGGGCGACGACATTGCTGACCCCCAGCTGCGGGCCTGCATTCGCGGACGGGCATATCGCCGCAGGCAGTATCATCCCGACCGCCTAAAATACCCTATGAAGCGCACCGGCAAGCGGGGTGAAGGAAAATTTGAGCGCATCACATGGACAGAAGCCCTGGATATGATGGCCTCAGAGCTGCACCGCATAAAAAAAACCCATGGCAACTCAGCCATCCTGGTACCTTACGGCACCGGCAGTTACAACCAGACCAACGGCCGACAGACCGCTGCCAGGCTTATGAACCTTTATGGCGGCTCTCTCGGCTTTTACAACAGTTACAGCTGGGCATGCATCAGCCGTGCCACACCGTATGTTTACGGCACAGGTGTTACCGGCAACCAGCGGCAGGACTGGGTGAATTCAAGATACATCATCATGTGGGGATGGAACCCCGCTGAGATGCGTGACGGCACCAACAGTGAATATTTTCTGAAAAAGGCCAGGGACAGGGGAGCCAGGATCATCTGCATCGATCCGCGCATGAGCATGAGTGCCACTGCCCTCGCCGATGAATGGATCCCCATACGGCCCGGCACCGACGCCGCCCTGATGAGCGCCATGGCCTATGTGATCATTTCTGAAGAGCTCCATGACAAGGACTTCATCACACGCTGTTGTGTGGGCTTCGACAAGTCGCAGATGCCGGAAGGGCTGGAAGGCGAAGAGAGCTACCGGGATTATATCTTCGGGACGCACGATAAGGTGCCCAAGACACCCGAATGGGCGGAAGCCATCACGGGCATCCCAAAAAACACCATCATCCGGATCGCCAGGGAGTATGGCTCAATAAAACCCGCCATGCTTTACCAGGGCTACGGGATGCAACGCCGGGCATACGGTGAGCAACCGGTGCTTGGAGGATGTGTGCTGGCCGCCATCACGGGGAATGTGGGCATCTCCGGCGGATGGGCCAGCGGCATAGCACTGCAGGCCGATGACGGCGGCCCATTCTGGAACATCTTCCCCACAGGGAGAAACCCGGTGAGTGCCGCAATCCCTGTCTTCCTCTGGACAGAAGCCATCCTCAGGGGCAAAGAAATGGGGCCCGAAGAGGGCGTGATCGGCACCGACAGGCTCGACAACAACATCAAACTCATCTGGTGCGTGGCTTCCAACATCCTCATCAACCAGCATGCCGACACCAACCGCACCGCAGAGATACTAAAAGACGAGAGCCTCGTCGAATTCATTGCAGTGCAGGACCAGTTCATGACCCCTTCGGCAAAATATGCCGACCTCGTAATGCCCGTTTGTACCCAGTTTGAAATGTGGGGCCTGGAAGACGGCTGGAAGTATGGTGACGAAGTGATACTCATGCCCAAAGTGCTTGAGCCTCCCGATGAAACCAAAAGCGATTACCAGATTGCCGCTGAACTGGCCGAGAGGCTGGGGCTAAAGGAAGAATACACCCTGGGGCGCAATGAACGCGACTGGATAGAATGGGCGGTCAAATATTACCGGAACACCCGTTTCCCCGACATTCCAGACCTTGAAAAATTGCACGAGATGAACCGGGGTGTGTATACGAGGCCTGTTCATGAACCCAGGGTGGCATTGCGCGACTTTCGTTCAGACCCGGGAAAATACCCGCTGAATACCCCGTCGGGCAAAGTGGAGGTTTTTTCCAAAACACTGTTCGAAATGAACAAGCCTGAAACAATACCCGCTGTGCCCAAATATATTCAGGAGTGGGAAAGCCCCTTCGGGGAAGAGAGCAGGAAGTATCCGTTGCAAGCCATCGGGCACCATTATATGCCACGGGTGCATTCCACCCACGACGGCATCGACTGGCTCGAGGAGGCTTTTCCCCAACGCGTGTTCATCAATCCTTTGGATGCACAAGCCAGGGAGATCCGGGACGGCGACCAGGTTATGGTCTACAATGACAGGGGCAAAATAATGATCCCTTGCCGGATCACAAGCAAGATCATGCCGGGAGTGGTCAATATCCCCCAGGGAGCCTGGTGGATGCCCGATGAAGAAGGGATAGACCGCCGCGGCAACGTGAATGTATTAACCAGCCATCGCTGGACACCCCTTGCCTTTGGCAATGCACAACATACGATGATGGTGGAAGTGAGTAAACCATGAAACAACTGGCATTTTATTTTGACGCATCCTCCTGTTCCGGTTGTAAGACCTGCCAGGTAGCATGCAAGGACAAACACGATTCACCGCTGGCCGTCCGGTGGCGCAGGGTATATGAAGTATGCGGCGGCGACTGGGTTAAGGACGGACCGGCATGGATCCCAAATATATACAGCTATCACATGTCGCTGGCCTGCAACCACTGCCAGGAACCTGTTTGCCTGGATGCCTGCCCCAACAAGGCGATGGTGAAGGATGAAAAGGGAGTGGTGCACATCGATTATGACAGATGCATGGGATGCAAATATTGCGAATACACCTGCCCTTATGGCGCATTGCAGTTCGACAAGCACAAAAAAGTGATGACCAAATGTAATTTTTGTGCAGATTACCTGGCAGAAGGCAAACCCCCGTCATGCGTGGCAGCCTGTCCGATGCGGGCGCTGGATTACGGTGAACTGGAGGAACTGGAGCGGCGGCATGGTAAGCAAAATGAAATCTTTCCGCTGCCAAAGGAGAAGTATACAAAACCGGCGATCGTCATCACACCCCACCGGGATGTGCGAAAACCAGGCACCCATGAATTACAAATCGCTAATAAAGAGGAGGTTAAAAAATGATAAACAGCAATGACTGGCCATTGGTGGCCTTCACCATGTTATCGCAGATCAGTGTCGGCATCCTGATTGGCGGACTCATTCTTTACATGACGGTCAAAAACACAGAAGCCCCTGCCCTGGAAACGCTCAAAAAGATTCTGGTCATCGTTGCCTTTGGATCAATGGGCATTGCCCTGGTCGTTTCTTTCCTGCACCTTGCCTCACCCCTGCATGCTGTATATGCAATGAGTAATGCTGGCAGCTCCTGGCTGAGCAGGGAGATCATACTGGCATCCATTTATTTGTTCAGCCTGCTGGTATGCTATGCATCCCTCAGGTACAATGTTCCCCACCGGAATCTCTTCAGCCAGTTATATCTTGCCTCCCTGATCATCGGCATCATCCTGGTCTGGGCCATGTCGCGGGTATACATGATCCCGACGGTACCTTTATGGAATACACCGGCAACCCCTGTCGCCTTCTATACCACCGCCCTGATACTTGGCGGCGGCGGTGCACTGGTTATCATCAATCTCCTGGGAGCAAGAAATGCAGGCATTCCGGAATTACAAACATTACAAACAACCATGTTCTACCTGATCAGCGCTGCCGTCTTCATCACCCTGCTGAACATGCTTTTGCTGCAACCCGACATCGGTGCTTTGGCCGGCAGCTTTGCAGCTCCAACGATCTCCCCCTGGTGGAAAACAGCTCAGATTGTTTTCCTTCTCGCTGGATTCAGCCTCCTCACCTACTGGTTCACCTATCAGATGCAGGCTGCCGGAGGAGGCCCCTCAAACCTGGTATATGCTGCCTTTGTTTGCCTGCTGGTCTCAGAGATCGCCGGCAGGTACCTGTTTTACGCATCCTTTTATCGGGTAGGGGTGTAAAATACCTGTCATACCGATATTTTTCAATGGATTCAATTCCTTAACTTTGGCATCATGATCGGGGACTCAGGGCTTGGGGTCGCCTCCGGTCCACCGGCACCTGGAAAAGCCGGACCATTGTCTCTGAACAAACCAACCGATCAAAGAATGATGAATATGGTCAAACAGAACGAAATCTGGTTGAAAGCGGCCGTGATCGGTAGCCTCTGGGGGGCCTCAGAGATCGTGCTTGGAAGTTTTTTGCATAACCTCCGTATTCCATTCAGCGGCAACATCCTTACAGCCATCGGCATCATCCTGATGGTTTCCGGGCACCGCCTCTGGCCACAGAGAGGCATCATCATCCGGGCCGGACTGATCTGTGCCGCGCTGAAATCGCTGTCGCCAAGCCCCATCATCCTTGGTCCGATGCTTTCCATCCTCATGCAGGCAAGCCTGATGGAAGCCGCCATCCTTATCGGCAGGAAAAGCCATGCCGGCTATATCCTCGGAGGGGGGCTGGCAGTGAGCTGGAACCTCCTTTACCGCATCCTTTCATCCATTGTCCTGTATGGAAGTTCTCTGATCGCATTGTACCAGAACCTGGTCAACTACCTGGTCAGCCAGACTGCATGGGAGGTGCAGGGGTACTGGGGACCCATCATGATTCTGTGGGCTCTCTTTTTTTCCTGGGGCGCCATTGCAGGCACTGTCGGGATACTGATCTCACGTGCAGCTGAAAAAACCGCGTATTCGTGGGAAATACCACAGACAAAAACCAAACCCAGACCGCTTAACCTGCCGGCAAAACCGGCAAGCAAGTGGTCGTTGCTGCGCCCACTGCTCATCCTGGTGCTTCTCGCGACAGGCCTTTACAGCATTGCCTTGCTGCCCATCCTCCATACACTGCCCATGTTGTTGCTTTTTTTGGTTATCGTGTGGATGGTTAACCGCCAACTACTGCTACGCCTCAGCATGAAAAGAGGTTTTTGGATGGCTGTTGCCATCATGATGTGCCTGTCAGGATTCCTGATGGGGCCCGGTCACGGATTCACCAGGGAAGGGTTGATCGTCGGACTCGAGATGGTCATGCGGGCAATCTATGTAATCGCCGGCTTTGGCATCATCAGCAAGGAACTGCAAAGACCGGAGATGATCAGTTTATTCAGCGGTAAAAACATGGCCCCCTTTCTTTCAGCCGTCAGGATAGCTTTTCAGACCACCCCGCTCCTCATAGAAACCATTCCCGGGAAACAAGCCTGGCGCAGGCCGGTCAAGGTGCTTACCAATATGGTCGGCAGCATGGAGTATTCATTGAATTACATGCGGACACAAAACCGCGAATCCCGGGAGGTGTTCATCGTTACCGGGGGGAAGGGGATCGGAAAGACGACCCTTACGGGTCAAATCACGGAAATATTGAAAAAACAAGGCCTGCGGCCTGCGGGCATACTGGCTCCAGCCTTTTTCGAAAAAGGGGAAAGGATCGGGTATATGGTCAAGAGCTTAAAAACCGGGGAAGAAAAACGCCTTTGCAAAAGATCAGCCCATTTGGGAAAGCACCTTCCGGGCTGCTACCGGTTTGACCCGGAAGGGATGCTGCTTGGAGAGGCGATACTTTCCGGAAAAAAGACAGATGATGTTGACCTGCTGGTGATCGATGAGCTGGGACCCTATGAAATGAAGGGACTGGGATGGGATACCGCACTGAAATCCCTGCTTAGACACTGGGAAGGGCCCATGCTCTGGGCTGTAAGGGAATCGTTGATCGATGAGATGGCAAAGCGATATGGGGCGCGTGTATCAGCTGTTTTTCATGCCGGCAAAACACCTGCCGATACAGCCGCAAAAACCATATACAATAAGCTAATCGGCCAGCTTGCGCCCCCAACGCAACAGGTCAGCAAATAATGGTCAACAGCCGCTACATTGCCAGAAACTTCATCAATTCATAAACCATAAATCCCGGCCACAAAATGGCTTTCAGAACTCCCAGCACACCTCCCCAGAACGATGCGGCTGTAGAAATATAATAAATGACTGCCCCAACAAAGCCAATCCCGTAAATGGCGTTACTCTGGGTGTTTTTGTGAATTTCGCGCACAGTGGTTTTGGGCGCTTGCTGCTTTGGTGTCTCTTCTTTCATTGTTTTTTGATTTGATGGTTGTTCACACACATTTTCAGAGCAAAAGATGTCTGGATCGGTCGTTTTTGTGGTCAGCCAGTTAAGGATCCAGTATTTAATAACATTTCTCGCTAATATCCAGAACATAACGTTCAATCACCATCAGCCTTCGGGCTGTTGCCGCGCCATCAAATCCCTTGATGTCGTCGTAAGAAACAAGTTTTGGGTAGGCACGGAGAAATTCTGATGCGATTGGAAAATAGGACCAGTGCCATTTTTCTTCTTCATAACCTCCGGTTCTGTCTTTATCCCTGGCGGTATAAGGTTGGCAATAACCGTAATCACCGGCATTTGCCAACAGCCATTGGTATATTTTTTTGCCTTCACCGGATTCGAAGTAGGCATTTTGAAGGCTGTTGAGGTCAATGTCGGTGCCCCAGTGATGTCGTGAAGTGCCCGGCATGGCACTGAAGCGTAGTATTTCCCTTGCACGTTCAACAGGATCATAAATATCGGTAGCCAGTATGTTGCCATGCAACACCTGGTGACCATTCCATTTGTTTTCCCAGATTCTTTTCTGGTGGTCAAATGTCCGTGCAGCTGACAGCACGGTAAGGGTGATGCCATCATTCAAGGCAGCTTTCTGCATTTTTAAAAAGGCATCGTATGCTGCTTGGCGCATGTACAGCCCCTGGCGGCTGGCATACGACTCGTCAACCAGCACAAAGTCATGGTCCGAGGGGGGGTCTATATGGCCCAGGAGCGTATTGCAGGTGATCTCGGGCATGGGAAAAGATGGGCTTGTTGTCATGGTATCACGGTCATTATGGGGATCCGGTATCGTTTGCTGTCCTGAAGTGTCTACGGGCATTGCCACCCGTCGTGCAGCACGATAACCGCGGGAAAAAATCAATAACAGGGCCAGAAGAATTACCAGTGAGATCAGGAAGGCCTGATGCCACGACAGTTTTTTTTTCTTTTTCATTTAACCCAACATCCAGTAATGCAAAATTTATACATCAGCACATTATTCGACCCATTCCCGGCCTGTCGCCATTGCAAGATTCCGACCTTTCCACCCTGATAACGGTCCGTTACTTCAGCCATTCATCCAACCACCGGAAGAACTCCCTTTGCCAGAGGATGCCGTTCTGGGGTTGCAGCACCCAGTGGTTCTCTTCCGGGAAGAAAAGCAGGCGGCTGGGTATGCCTTGCAGCTGTGCGGCATTGAAAGCCTGCAGTCCTTCAGCATAGGGCACCCGGTAGTCTTTGGCACCATGGATAACGAGGATGGGGGTATCCCAGCGGTGAACGTAAAGATGTGGTGAAAAGTCGTAGCTATGTGGCCTGGGGTCTTCCCAATAGCCACCACCGATGTCGTGGTTGGCGAAAAACATTTCTTCGGTAGTACCATACCAGCTTTCAAGGTTAAACAGCCCGCAGTGCGAAATAAATGCACTGAAGCGTTTGTTGTGGTGTCCGGCAAGCCAGAACACGCTGTAGCCGCCATAGCTGGCACCAACAGCACCGAGGCGTTCTTCGTCAACGAAAGGCTCAGCTTTTACCGCATCGATGGCACTGAGATAGTCCTTCATGTTCTGTCCGCCGTAATCCTGGCTGATCTGGTCGTTCCATTCCTGGCCAAAAGTGGGTAATCCCCGTCTGTTGGGAGCCACAATGATATAATCATTCGCAGCCATGATCTGAAAATTCCACCGGTAGGAGAAGAACTGACTCACGGCACTTTGCGGGCCTCCACCGCAGTACAGCAGGGCTGGATAATTTTTGTCCGGATCGAAATGGGGCGGGTAAATCACCCACACCAACATCTCCTTGTCATCCGTGGTGGTTACCCAGCGCTTTTCCACCTTCCCCATGGCTGTACGGTCGAGGATCTCCCGATTGACAAAACTGATCTGGGTCTCTCCGCCGGTTTGCTTGTTGACACGGAAGATCTCCGTAGGCATGGACATTGACATACGCTGGGCAACAAGGTGGTCTCCGGCAACAGCCACTGACTGGTAATTGTGCGGTCCTTCGGTCAGCCGGTCAATCCTTCCCGTTTCGATATCAAGAGCATACAGTTGATAGGTGGCATGGATGCCGCTCACAAAATACAGGGTCCTGCTGTCTGCCGACCAGGCAAAGCCGGAGGAGCTCTGGTCAAAACCGGCTGAAAAGTCACGATACTTGCGGGTAGCCAGTTCCATGACCATTATTCGGTTCTTGTCCGACTCAAAACCAGGCGTGGCCATGCTTTCCCAGGCCATGTAGCGGCCATCGGGCGAAAACACAGGATTGCGGTCATAACCTTCATTAAACGGGGTCAGGTTTTCAGTTTCTCCCGTTTCCAGGCTAAAGAGGTAAATGTTGGAATTGGTAGAGGTGGTCCACTCCTTTCCTGCCTTTTTCTTTGCTGTATAAGCCAGGTATTGCCCATCAGCGCTCCAGGCGATCTGTGAACTTCCCCCAAAGGGTGGCAGCGGCGAACTCCAGGGCTCCCCATCCATGATGTTTCTGCCTTCCCCTGCTTGTCCGTCGTCATATCCGGCCACGAAAATGTGGTTAAACTTGCCGTCGTGCCAACGGTCCCAGTGGCGGTACATAAGGTCATCCGCAATAATGGCAGCGGCCTTTGGCATGTCGGGGTGTTTGTCTTTTGCGGTGGGTTGCACCTGCACCCGCCTGGTGTAATAAATATGCCCCATGTCGGGTGCATAATCAAACCCGGTGATGCCGCCATCAAGTTCGGTCACCTGCCGGACGTTTCCGCCGTCTGGATCCATCTCAAACAGCTGGTTATCGCCATCCACCGCTTTCAGGAAACCGATACGCAAGCCATCCGGCCGCCACACAGCGGAAGATTCAGACACCTCCGAATTGGTGATATTCACAGGTTCACCACCTGCTGCAGGAAGTGTAAAAATGTCGCGAACTCCTTTGTTTTCAATAACATCGTAGTGCGTTACCCCAAAAAGGACGGTGGTGCCATCAGGCGATATGCGGACAGTACCAATCCGGCCAAACGCCCAGAGCGTTTCCGGGGTCATGGGTTGCGTTTGTCCTTGAGAAGAAGAAGGAATGGCCATGATCATTGCGATTGTAATGAAGAATAGTTTTTTCATCCGTTTATATTTTTTTCTAAATATCTAAATGTTGAGATGTTAAAAGGTTACGGGGTTTGAGATTCTCAATAATCATTCCCCTGTGTGTCAAAAAACTTTTTCATGAGTATTTCATGGTTGATTTGGGAATTCAGGATTTTTCAGCGATTGCCTCCTTGATCTTTGTTTCCAGCTCTTCGGCCAGCTCAACATTATCCTGCAGCAGGTTTTTCACTGCATCCCTCCCCTGCCCCAGTTTGGTGTCGCCATAGCTGAACCAGGAACCGGATTTCTTTACAATGTTGTTGTCCACAGCCAGGTCGATGATCTCTCCCGTCTTTGAGATGCCCAGTCCGTAAATAATATCAAATTCCGCCTGCCGGAACGGCGGAGCCAGCTTGTTTTTGACCACTTTGACACGTGTGCGGTTACCCAAAACACTGTCGCCCTCTTTGATCTGTGAGGACCTCCGGATATCAATACGCACGGAAGAATAGAATTTTAGGGCATTTCCGCCTGTGGTTGTTTCCGGGTTGCCGAACATCACGCCGATCTTTTCACGGAGCTGGTTGATAAAGATACAACAACAATTGGTTTTGTTGATGGTTCCGGTAAGCTTGCGAAGGGCTTGTGACATCAGCCTTGCCTGCAATCCCATTTTGGAATCGCCCATTTCTCCCTCAATCTCGCTCTTTGGTGTGAGTGCAGCCACCGAATCGATCACGATGATATCGAGAGCACCCGACCGGATCAGGTTCTCAGCGATTTCGAGGGCCTGTTCCCCATTGTCGGGCTGGCTGACCAGCAGGTTTTCGATATCCACACCCAGCTTGCCGGCGTAGCTGCTGTCAAAGGCATTCTCAGCATCGATAAACGCCGCCACACCGCCCAGCTTCTGCGCTTCAGCAATGGCATGGATGGCAAGGGTCGTCTTCCCTGAAGATTCAGGCCCATAGATCTCTACAACCCTTCCGCGGGGCAACCCCCCTGTGCCCAGTGCCATGTCAAGGGTCAACGATCCTGTGGGGATCACATCAACGGGTACCACCGCCGAATCCCCTAGCTTCATGATGGCCCCCTTGCCATAGGACTTCTCAATCTTGTCGATGGTCAATTGTAAAGCTTTCATCTTCTCCTTGTTGACCGCTTTGTCTTTGTTCTGGTCTGCCGCTTGTTCTTTTTCCTTGTTCATAATAATCAATGTTTTTATGTTTTAAATAATTTTTATATCTTCAAAGATAAGTTTTTATTTGTTTAGTCGACTATTGTTTGTAAATAAATATACAAGTTTTTTCGTCTCAAAATAAGTTTCCGAAAAAAACACTGACAAATCGACGACCCGGTAACGACAATCAATGGCTGCCAGTTCGTCCTCAAAACTTCCTCCTTTCAGGTAAAGTATGCCATTTGAAATGGGGTGTTTGTCAATGGCCTTGATGTTGTCCCTGATCCACCGTACAAATACCGGCAATGCTTTAACCGCTCTGCTTGTAATGAAATCGAACCGGCCGGTTAATTCTTCGGCCCTTATACTTTGTGTGGTGACGTTTTCAAGTCCCAGTTTTTCAACCACATCATCAACCACCTTGATTTTTTTCCGTACAGAATCAACCAGCAAAAAATTACTTTCCGGGCAACAGATCGCCAGGGGGATCCCCGGAAAACCTCCGCCAGTACCCACATCAAGGATGTCGGTGCCGGGCAGAAAATCCACGACCTTCAAAATGGAGAGGGAATGCAGCACATGGCGGAGATAGAAAAAATCCATATCCTTGCGGGATATTACATTGATCTTCTGGTTCCAGTCCTGGTAAAGTGGCCATAGCCGATCCAGTGCATTAAGTTGATTTTCTGAAAGGTCAGGAAAATATTTTTTAATGATTTCCATTATATAAATACAGCAATTTCTGTATTTTTGAATCCCAATGGGTTAAATTTTACCGGAAAACCCATTCCCTTTTTTAACTATCAAAAATAGTGTTTATGCTTCAATTTTCGCAACGCATTTTAAAAAAGCTGCTTCTTTCTTTGTTTCTTTTGCCTTCCGGTTTATTTGCCCAACAAGGGATAACACTTCCTGAATACATTGAAAGATATAAGTTCATTGCCATGGCTGAGATGCGTGAATCGGGCATCCCTGCCAGCATCAAGCTTGCGCAGGCCATTCTTGAGTCGGGTTTCGGCAACAGCGAGTTGGCCGTTGAGGCAAACAACCATTTTGGCATTAAATGCCATGGTTGGACCGGGATGGCTTATTTCTATGATGATGACGAACCTGAAGAATGTTTCCGGCGTTATACCGATCCCATACAATCTTTTTTGGATCACAGTGAATTTATCCTTACCCGTCCCTGGTATGCTTTTTTATTTGAACTGGAACCTACTGATTATGAAGGCTGGGCCCTTGGGTTAAAAGATGCAGGTTACGCTACCAATCCACGGTACGCAGAGTTGCTGATCAGGTTGATCAATGAGCACAGTCTGTATCGTTTCGACCGGAAAGCCCTTGACGCCGATTTCATGATTGCTGAACATTATTTGAGGCTGCCCAGAAAAGGGGGAGAGGATCTGGATACTGGCGTTGTGGCAGCCGCACTCACTCCTGCTCAAAGGGGGGTGCGTCCGGTCGGTTCTCACAACCGCATCAATTATGTGATCGCACGCGAGGGGGACACCCCCGCTTCCCTGGCCCGTGAGCTGGATATGCGTCGCAGGCAGATCATCAATTACAATGACCTGGGTGACGATGATGATCTGGAGGCCGGACAAAGGGTGTATCTTCAGCCAAAGAGACGAAAGGGCAGCACAGAATATCATATCGCCGGGGAAGGCGAAACCATGGCAGACATATCGCATTATCACGGGATACGGATGGAGAACCTTTACCGCCGCAACGATATGAACCTTGGCATGGAACCTGCGACAGGCCAAAAGATACTGCTGCAAGGCTATAAAGGCTCATTCATCCAGTACCTTTTCCGCCGGCCTTAACCCCTTGCACCGTTTTTGTTTTTTTTGATGAGATCAAAGCCGTTTCTGTATGATTGAAGTACTGGTCTTCATGTCGGGTGGCATTCTCCTGGGATACCTGATCCGGGACAGGCATCAAACGATCAAAGTGATTGAAAAGCTGATCATGTGGTGCATCTTCCTGCTTTTGTTTCTTCTCGGGTTGTGGATTGGCCGCGACCCGCTGATCATGTCAAACCTGCCATCTCTTGGCCTGACTGCCCTGGTATTGAGTCTTGGCGGGATTGCCGGAAGCGTTTTGCTTGCCCTGCTGCTTTGGAAACTGTATTTTAAACATAAACAATAACGGTTTGATCAACAGCCTTAAAATATTACTGGCTTTTACAATGGGCGTGTTGCTGGGTTACGCCGGCTGGATCCCTGGATTCGTCATTGACACAAATCCTGGCAAATATGCATTATATGCCCTGATGTTCCTGGTTGGTGTCAGCATTGGTGCAGATCACCGGTCCCTGTCACTGATCAGGGAAGGGGGATTCCGGCTGTTCCTGATTCCCGTCGCTACCATTTCCGGAACCTTTGCAGGTGTTTTGCTTATGGCAAATTTCATCGGTGGAGTATCGCTGAGGGAAGGGTTGGCCGTTGGGGCAGGATTTGGCTATTATAGTCTTTCAAGCATTATGATTACCCAGATGCATAGTGAAGCACTTGGTGTCGTTGCACTGCTCTCCAATGTGATCCGGGAGATCATCACACTGGTCATGGCACCGCTGATGGTATTGTGGTTTGGAAAGCTTGCCCCCATCAGTGCTGCCGGAGCCACCAGCATGGACACAACCCTGCCGATCATCACCTCTGCCGCAGGAAAGGAATTCGCCATCATCGCATTGTTTCATGGCATTGTGCTCACCATCCTTGTTCCTTTATTGGTGGCATTCATGTTGACCGCCTTTATCTGATCTGTTCTTCTTAAGGAGTTTGCATGGCGGGGATGCCAGGACTCAACGCCGGCGCCCCTCATATGCCCCCAGCCTGCGAATATTCCATACATCTGCGCCTGCTTCAATACAGGAAGCTTCCATGCGTTCTGCATTCCAGGCCGTATTGGACGCGTCAATGATCACTCGTCCCGGCTGAATGTACTGTAATACAACAGCGATATCAAGGCGTGGATTCTGTGCAACCACCAAATAATCAACGGAGTAAGGAAACAGGGACACGGTACTATCCGGTTTAGCGATAGACCCCATACCCTGGATCGTTTCAAACAGCCTGGCCATCCTGTCATCATGGATCAACAACATCATCATCCCATCAAAAAATATCATATCCCCCATGCGCGCAAACCTGTTTTCAACACTGAGAGGGGCTGTGTCATCCAGAGCCAGTATTTGTAAGGGTTTCCTGACGCCCCTTTGCAACCGGTTGGGTGAAATGTTGAATTTTGTTTGCCGGGGGTCTGACAGAACCTTGTCACAAGCCAGCAGCAGGGCATGCCTGCCTGAAATAAAATCAATGGCTGTACCCCGGTTGGTGCTGTAGGCTACAAAATATTGCTGATGGCTGTTTCGGATGTTGCGCAGCGAGACGGAAGTGACGATGAAAAGCAAAGCGAGCAAGGCGGCAATCATGGTTTGACGCTTCCCACGGATCAAATAAAGACAAAAAAACACAATCAGGGCAAAGATCATCAATGTTTCGGGCAAGTTCAGGTGGAGGCCGCTTGTGGTTGACCCTGGCATCCCTTCGATAAGCCGGACAGAGCGGTGCAGGACATTGACCACGGCCGACAGCACATGCCCCATCGCCGTGCCAATGACTGGAACGGGGGTCAGTAAAAGGGTCAGCAGGGAGGAATAAATAATCATGGCTGCCAGGGGGATCACAACCAGGTTGGTCAAAATAAAATAGTTCGGGAATTGATTGAAATAGTATAAAGCCAGCGGGCCGGTAGCCAGCTGGGCGGCAAGGGAGACTGTAATGATTGACCAGGCTTTGTCGAGGATCGCGTTATTCATCCGGATCATTTTGTACAGCCGGGGCTGCAGGCTGACAATGCTGAGTACAGCCAGGTAGGATAGTTGAAAACCAATGTGTGAGATGATATTTGGATTTATGGCGACCAGCACGAAAGCAGAAGCGGCCAGGGTGTTATAAATGTTCGTTGGCCGCTTGAAGCTTTGCCCTGTCGCAACGAAAGAAAACATGACAGAGGCCCGCAAAACGGACGGGCTGAAACCGGTGATGGCTGCATACAGCCATATAAAGAATATGATCAAAGCTGTCCTGATGAACCGGCCTCCGGCAATGCGGGTAATAAAAGACAACATGTTCTTCAGGACCATGAATATAATGCCGACATGCAGTCCTGAAACACAAAGGATGTGCATGGCTCCTGCCCCGGCGAACTCGCGCCGGAGGTCCTCATCCAGGTACTCCCGGTACCCGAGCAACAAAGCGGAAACCACTGCAAAATCCCGTCCCGCGAGATGGTTTTCCCTGAAAACCGACAATGCTTTCTGGCGCAGCACCAGGGCCATAAACATGTACCTGTTGCCACGGTTCTCCCCGGTATGATGCCAGTGCCCCGGATGGATGTAAGCAGAATGAAAGATATTGTTGCGAGCTAAATATTGCCGGTAGTTAAATGCCCCGGGGTTCCGGGGTGGTGCGACCTCGTTGTAACTGTTTTTTATGATCAAACGGTCGCCATAGAAAATGGCTGGCACCAGGCTGTCCCTGGCAAAATATAAGATCAAACGGCCCCCAACGGGCTGACGGACGCTGTCATTCACGAAAAGAACCGCATCAACAACAAGCCGGTATGTGTTTGCACTTTCTGAAACCGGCTCCCTGACCTGTACCAGCAAGTATCCATCATTTTTATGAAAATGCCTGAAATGACCCACAGAGTGAAACTGGTTGTGCTGACCGGCCAGCAAATATCCGGCCGAAAGGAACAGGCAGGAATAACAAAAGCCCGACAGCCAATCTCTGGAATAAGGGGTTACCCATATCCTGACCAGGATAAACCACATCAGGCTGGATACCATGAGTCCAATAAAAATAACGCCCATTGTATATGACTCCCCCCACAACAGAAAGGCCATTACACCCAATCCAAAAGGTAAAAAGAGCCTGGGTAGCGGCATATAAGCTCGCAGATCTTTCATTATGGGATAAATATACAATATTATGCTTCATGTCCGTTAATGTATAAGATGTTTTTATATTAGACGGTTGATTTCCGTCGCCGGGAGACCCGGATGATGTGTTTTGGCAAAGATTTGCCATAGATGTTTGAAAAGGTTCACAAACGTCAGGTTCAGGGCAGAGCTAAAGCCGGAGAGCCTGGGAGGGAGATGATCCGGAAAACGGAAAGGCTGGGAAAAAGACAAGACACTGCGGGGAATGGCGTAAGCAGGACAGTCCGGGAGCGGTCCGGTCACAATGCCTCAATGAATGGGAATGGGTCCGGCGGCACCCGGTCATTCTTTCGTGGCTCCGGCAAACCGGGCGACAACGCGGGCTGCATTGTCTGAAGCACCGGGGCCGCCGAGCATGCTTTCAAGGTGTCGATAGGCCTCTTTCATTTTCCGGCGATGGGTTTCATCATGCAGCAACCTGTCCAGTTCATCACGCATGGCCTGCTGGCTGAAATTGTTTTGTATCATCTCTTTCAGAACGGGTTTGTCCATAATGAGGTTCACCAGGGAGATGTATTTCACCCTTATAAGTTGGCGGGCGATAAAATAAGACAAAGGGTTGGCCTTGTAACAAACAGCCTGGGGGACGCCAAAAAGTGCTGTTTCGAGCGTGGCCGTACCCGAAGCCACCAGTGCAGCCCTGGCATTGGCCAGCAAAGAATAGGTCTGATCAAAAACGACAGACACATTTTCCCTTCGTGTAAACTGATTGTAAAGCGATCCCTCCTGGTTTGACACAGCGGCAACCACAAACTGATAATCATTGAAGTGTGGTGCAAGGGTTGTCATCTCTGTCAGCATACGGCTGATCTCCTGTTTCCGGCTTCCGGGAAGAAGTGCAACGATTGGTTTGCCGGACAGGCGGTTCTCTTTTCTGAAAGCCGCATGGTTAACCGACTCCCTCAATGGGACAACTTCATCCAGCAGAGGGTGACCGGGGAAGGTCACATCCATATTGAAACGCCTGTAAAAAGCTTTCTCAAAAGGAAGAATCACCAGGAGCTTGTCCACAACCCGCTTTATCTTTTTCACCCTGGATTGTTTCCAGGCCCAGACCTGTGGACTGATATAATAGATAACAGGAATCCCGTGTGATTTGGCAAAATCTGCCATGCGCAGGTTAAAGCCCGGATAATCTATAAGGATAAGGGCATCGGGCCGGTGCAAAAGGATGTCTTGTTTGCAGTATTTGATGTTGCGAAGGATGGTTCTCAGGTTGCTGACAACCTCGCAGAAGCCCATGAATGAACGGTCCCGTATATGTTTCACCAGGACGCCGCCTTCCGCCATCATCCGGTCGCCTCCCCAGTAGCGGAAAGAGGCATCGGCGTCATGCACCTTAACGTGCTTCATGAGATTGGCAGCGTGCATGTCGCCCGAAGGCTCACCGGCTATTAAATAATAACGTGCCATGGGTTCACATCACTAAACTAAAAGAAATAAAAAAACAGAAGTACCATGATAAAGGTAACCAATAATATCCCCCTGCCGGTGCGATCGTATTTTTTATTTACCATATAATAACGGAAGGGAAGCAAATTGGAGAAAATCGCCACCAGGGCAGGCACCTTTGGCCTGTCGAGATATATCAAATTCTCAACATTGCCATGGGGGATGAGGATCATCAAAACAATGCCGTACATCATCATGGGCAAGAGAATACCAATGACTATACCCAGCACCCATCTGTCTTTATTTAACATTGAAGTCCCATTTTTTGATTTCCTGTATCAGGCCGTGGGCTGTAAAATCAAATTGTGTCGGCACTACCGAGATGTAATTGTTTTTCAATGCCCAGTCATCTGTTTCGTTGCTGTTCTCATGCAAATTAAAACGTCCGGTGAGCCAGTAATAATCCTTGCCCCTGGGATCCTTCCTGTAGTCAAATTCTTCCTCCCAGTTGCCGCGGGCCTGGCGGCAGACCATCACCCCTTTGATATCCCGTTCTTTCAAAGCGGGTATGTTTACATTCAGGCAAATGCCTTTCGGAAGCCCGTGTTCCAGCACATTGGCAGCCAGCAGACGGATATGATTGCGTGCCTGTGTAAAATCGGCATCAAAGCGATAATCCAGAAGGGAAAACCCGATTGACGGAATACTTTCCATGGCACCTTCAATGGCGGCCGACATCGTGCCGCTATAGATCACGCTGATGGATGAGTTGGCGCCATGGTTAATGCCGGAAACCAGCAGATCAGGCTTTCGCTTCAACACCCTGTTCACTGCAAGCTTCACACAGTCAACAGGGGTCCCGCTGCAACTGTATTCGTCATGCCCGCCATCAACAGTGATCTTCTCCAAACGCAAAGGATTGGTGATCGTAACTGCATGCCCCATGCCACTTTGGGGTTTGTCAGGGGCAACAACCACTACCTCACCCAACTCAAGCATGAATTTTACCAGATGACGTATTCCCGGGGCCATAACCCCATCGTCATTGGTGACCAGAATCAAAGGTTTCTTCATATACCACTTTTTATCTATGCAAAACTAATCAGAATATGTCTTTTTACAAACCTGAC
>SL_3KL_010_SEDDRAFT_10001817_pt1 | contig 19487 bp, 16 predicted proteins | sample SodLakKL_010_SED_2_FD_10381 | JGI IMG/M metagenome (IMG submission 10381) | reverse complement strand
TTGGAAAGAAGAGTTATTATTATTAATTTTGATATTATATTTATCACAAAAATTTTCAGTTATGAAAAAATTAACATTCTGCATATTATTATGCGTAACAACAATCAATGCAATACCTCAAAAAAGTTATGAAGATATTGATTTCTCAATAGAAGTGGTTGATAATGTCTTAATTATTGATCATGACATACTTTTAGATTGTGCAGCAGAAATGGAATTTTACCTTGATATTGTCGAAGATACAATAAATTTATATGAAATTAATGAAAATGTGGCATTCGATTGCGGAATGCATAATAAAAACATAAAACTGGAGATAGGTTATTTCAATTCAGGATCTTACATTCTCAACGTTTTTCATAGAGCAAATAGTGATATAAATAATGATACTATATTACTCGGACAGTTTGATTTTACAGTTGACCCCGGCTATAATGCAATCAATATATTAAATTCATCTGTAAGTTGTGTCAGCCAAGACTACCATAAATTTCCTGTGTCAAATGCCGCTTGGCACACAGTTGGTTATAGCATAAATACCGATGATATATGGAGTTTTAGGTATGCAATTTATGGCGATACCATAATTAATTCTGTTGAATATTCTAAAGTTTATGAGATGTCTGATACCATAATTTCAGACCCTGACAACAGTTATTTTGCTGCCATAAGGGAAAATGATAAAAAACAGGTTTTTGCAAAAATTCCCGGTTTCCCGGAATCTATTTTATATGATTTTAGCCTTGAAGTTGGCGATACTATTTGTTACGACATAGGTGCTTTAATAGCTGTAAACGATGTATGGTTTGATGAATTAACTCATTGTAAGTTTGTTACTGAAATTGATTCGTTTATACTCAATAATCAGGAGTATAGAAAAAGCTGGGTTCTAGAAAATTACTATGGCTGTCAATTCCGATGGATTGAGGGTATAGGGAGTATTATGCAGTATGGGTATGGATTATTTAATCCTTTTATTTATTCTACTTCAGATGGAGGAGATTACTATAATTTTGCATGTTTCAAACATAATGACGAAATACTTTATTTGAATAATCCTTATGGAGATAGCTGTTTTTGTGGTTATACAACATCCATCAAAAAAACGGATGCCGACAAACAAGATATTTTGACTTTAATTCCTAATCCGGCAAAAGATATAGTGACAGTCAGTGTCAATTTGGATTACCAAACAAACTTAAAGTTAACGATCACTGACATTGCAGGTAATAAAATTGAAACATTTACAAATATTGATAATGAAATTACTATCAATTTGAGTGATTATGACAGTGGACTATATTTAATCCAGGTGTTTGATAAAAAAGATATTCTTTTGGATTCTGAAAAGCTGATTATCAACTAACAGCAAAGATAGCTCTTAAAAAAGAACACACATCTTTTAATTTAGAAAAAAACTTATAAAAATTATCTCTTTTAAGATATTCTGCCTATCTTTGATAAAACAAAACCAACAAATCATGAAATCATTAACACACAACTTAATAATATTAAAATTGATCATATTCCTCTTGATCACAAATACCGGATTTTCACAAACCATTGAAAGAGCTAAAAAGAGCAACCCTTCTGTTGACTTTAATATAAATAAAGATGGCGAATGGTTTAGGTGGGATACCGGCGTGATGACCGATTCGGTCGGATTTGATACGGAAGGATGGTGGACATCTGCTGTATATTGGGATTGGGATGAACTTGAACCTTATGTTGGTGGGATAATAACAGCAGTTAGAATTGGAGTTTGGGATCTGCCGGAAGGTGATGTTGTCGCCAGAATTTGGCAAGGTCCTGATAGAGATAACTTAACAGAATGTGCATTTGAACAATTTACTCCTGTTCCAAATGCTTTTAATGAAGTTTACCTAACTGCTTTCTGTGAAATTAAACTATGTCAAGATCTTTGGTTTGGTGTTGAATGGTATGATCCGGGAGAGGGTATTTATCCTGCCGGAATTGATACTGAAATTGAAGAAAAACCCGATAACGGCAAAGGAGAAATGATAATGATGGGTAGATATTCCGAAGAAAATGATTGGACTACCCTTTCTGAAATTTTCCCTGATTTAAATGGCGTTTGGAATCATCATATACATGTAGAATTAGAATGGTGTGTACCATCACCTTCAATTACTTTTAGCATTACAGATGCTTCAGACTATTCTCCTTTGGCTGATGCAGTGGTTGATATTGTTAACGTTTGTAATGATTCTTTAACCAAAACCACTAATATAAATGGTCTCACTTTTTTTGAGCTTCATCATGGCTTTTATGACTACAAAGTAAGTTTAGATGGATATAAAACTGTTACCGGAGAAATAGAATTAAGTGGTGATACATTAGTAGAAATTAAGATGAAAAAAATAACAAACATCGTAGAAGAAGAAAATCCCATTGAAGTATCAGTTTTCCCAAATCCTGCAAGCGATAAGTTTATTGTTGAATCTAATCAAAAAATAAGTCAGATCAAGCTGATAAACATCAACGGAAAAATAGCAGGAAAATATGTAATTGATGCATTTAGTACTGAAATAAATATCAACGAGTTGAAACAAGGTGTTTATTTTATGAAAATAATCAGCGATAAAAGCGTAAAAACAAAAAGGGTTTTAATTATGGATTAAAGAGATGATAAAAAGTCCGATAAAAAAATATTAACCATGTAAGGCATGTCAGGTCATGTAAGAAGACTTGGTTGCTTTTCACTTTTTACTTTCCACTTTCTACTTTTGTCCCACGCAAAGCCCGCAAAAGAAAAGCATACGGGAAGGTCGCAAAAGAAAAAAATAACTATTATAAAATCCTTGCAATAATTAAAAAAACTAAACCCTTTGCGAACTTTCACATTTAATTATTTCGCGACCTTAGCGTGAACTTTTTTATCAAACTTTCTCCTTTAAAAACTTTCCCCTCTTTTAACTAAAAAAATCTGTATAAAAAAAAGATTTTATAAAACCTGTTTATAGTAAGCAAATTTTATATATTTTTGCCATTTTATTGGGTTTTAGGAATATATAAAATAATAATATTGCAATATGCAGAAATATCCTGAATATAAGAAATTGAATCTTCCCGGTATAGGGGATGAGATACTTAAATACTGGGACGAAGAAAAGATTTTTGAAAAAAGTGTTGAGTTTTTTGAAAATTCCAAACCATGGGTTTTTTACGAAGGACCTCCTTCGGCTAATGGGATGCCGGGAATTCATCATGTTATGGCAAGAACTATAAAAGATATTTTTTGCAGATATAAAACTCAAAAAGGGTATCTCGTTCAACGAAAAGCAGGTTGGGATACGCATGGGTTGCCGGTAGAAATTAGTGTTGAAAAAATGCTTGGAATTACAAAAGAGGATATTGGTGAAAATATTTCCATTGAAGAGTTTAATAATTCTTGTAGAGTAGATGTTATGAAATATAAGGATTCATGGGAGTATTTGACACGAAGAATGGGATATTGGTTAGAGATGGGTGACCCTTATATTACATTTGATAATAAATATATTGAATCTGTATGGTATCTTTTAAAACAGCTGTATGATAAAGGATTGCTATATAAAGGTTATTCTGTTCAGCCGTACTCGCCTGCTGCCGGAACCGGTTTAAGTTCTCATGAATTAAACCAACCGGGATGTTATAAGATGGTAAAAGACCCGTCACTGACAACCAAGTTTAAGGTTGTTAGAGATAAAAAATCGGAGTTTTTGTTTGAAGAAAATGATAAAAATGTTTATTTACTGGCATGGACAACAACACCATGGACTTTGCCTAGTAATACAGGCTTAGCGGTTAACAAAAATTTACAATATGTTAAAGTCAAAACTGTTAATCCTTTTACGGGAAATATTTGTTATGTGATTTTGTCTGAGGATAGAATAAATGCATATTTTAAAGATGAAAATAAAGATAAGAATTTTGATGATTTTAAGCCGGGGAATAAAGATATTCCATTTAAGATTATTGAAAAGTATAAAGGACAAGCACTTGAAAATATCCGTTATGAGCAGCTTTTGCCTTATGCTCAGCCTGAGGATGGAGATCCTTTCAGGGTTGTTTTAGCTGATTTTGTTACTATTGAAGACGGTACGGGGGTTGTCCATCTTGCACCGAGCTTTGGAGCCGATGATATGAAAATCGGTAAAGAATATAATCTTGGTGCCTTGACTATGGTTGATAAACAAGGGAAATTCGTAAAAGAGATGGGAGAGTTTGCCGGAAGATACGTTAAACCTGATTATGACCCAGATTTCAATTCAAAAGAAGACAGACCAACAGATATTGATATAATCATCAAACTAAAATCAGAAAATAAAGTTTTTAAAACGGAAAAATACGATCACTCTTATCCTCATTGTTGGCGGACTGATAAGCCAATTTTGTATTACCCTCTTGATTCATGGTTTGTTCGTACAACAAAGCTTAAAGACAGGATGATTGAGTTGAATAAGCAAATTAAGTGGAAACCCGAATCAACCGGAACAGGTCGCTTTGGAAACTGGCTCGAAAATCTGCAAGATTGGAATTTGTCACGTTCAAGATTTTGGGGTATCCCTCTCCCTGTTTGGGTAACCGAAGATAGAAACGAGCAAATATTTATTGGCTCTGTAAAACAACTTAAAGAAGAAATAAATAAATCTGTTGAAGCAGGATTTATGAATGAAAATCCGCTTGAAGAGGTTGATCCTGATAGTCAAAGTGATGATAATTACAAATTATTTGATTTGCACAGACCATTTGTTGATAATATCATACTTGTTTCCGAGACAGGAAAAAAAATGTATAGGGAGTCAGATTTGATAGATGTTTGGTTTGATTCAGGAGCAATGCCGTATGCGCAATTACATTATCCTTTTGAGAATAAAGAAAAGTTTGAAGAGAATTTTCCTGCTGATTTTATTGCCGAAGGTGTTGACCAAACACGCGGTTGGTTTTTCACATTACACGCAATAGCTGTTATGCTTTTTGATTCCGTAGCATATAAAACCGTTGTATCTAACGGGTTAGTTTTAGATAAAAAGGGCAACAAAATGTCTAAAAGACTGGGTAATGCAATAGACCCTTTTAAAACAATCGAAGACTATGGAGCCGATGCTACAAGATGGTATATGGTAACAAATGCTCAGCCATGGGATAATCTTAAATTTGATGTGAATGGAGTAGCTGAAGTTCAAAGAAAATTTTTCGGAACATTATATAATTCTTATGCATTTTTTGCACTTTATGCAAATATTGACGGATTTAGATATTCGGAAAAAGAAGTTCCTCTAAACAATAGACCGGAAATTGACAGATGGATACTTTCGGAATTAAATACTCTTATTAAAAATGTTGATGTAGCGTATGAAGAATACGAGCCAACAAGAGCCGGTAGGTATATTCAGACTTTTGTTGATGACCATTTAAGTAATTGGTATGTGAGATTATGCAGGAGAAGATTTTGGAAAGGAGATTACTCGGAAGATAAAATATCTGCTTTTCAAACATTATATAAATGCCTTGAAACAATTTCTCAGTTAATAGCTCCGATAGCTCCATTTTTTGCTGAACGTTTGTTTTTAGATTTAAATAAAATTACAAAACGTTATAGCGAACCTTCTGTGCATTTAATAAAGTTTCCGGAAGCGGAAGAGCAAATGGTTGATAATGACCTTGAAGAAAGAATGCAGCTTGCGCAAAAAATATCCTCAATGATTCTTTCTCTTCGTAAAAAAGTTAACATTAGAGTTAGACAACCACTGCAAAAAATTATGATTCCTTTGTTAAATGAAAAATTTGAAAAACAAATTAAAGATGTTGAGAATTTAATTTTAACAGAGGTTAATGTAAAAGAGCTTGAGTTTATAACCGATACTTCAGGCATCCTAGTTAAAAAAATTAAACCGGATTTTAAATCTTTGGGGCCACGCTATGGAAAGCTAATGAAGAAAATAGCCGGTATTATTTCAGGATTCCGGCAAGAGGATATCAAAAAAATAGAGGAAGAGGGAACTTACGAGTTAAATGTTGACGGGGAAAATGTAACAATAGGTTTAGATGATGTGGAAATATATTCTGAAGATATACCGGGATGGCTTGTTGCAAATGAAGGTAATATTACTGTTGCTCTTGATATTACAATAACGGATGACCTTATGAGTGAAGGTATTGCAAGGGAGTTAGTAAACAGGATACAAAACCTCAGAAAAGATAAAGGTTTTGAAGTAACTGATAAAATAGAAGTTACTATTCAAAAGCATAATGAAATTTATGATGCAATTGTCAAAAATTTTGATTATATTTGTTCTGAAACTTTAGCGACTAAGCTTGAACAAGTAGAAAATTTTGAAAATGGTTCAATAGTTGATGAAGTTGAATTAACCGATAATATTAATATTTGCATTAGCATTATAAAAGAAACCAGTAAAAATAAATAAATAACCAAAATTAATTTGCCATGACAAGTAATAGAGAAAAAACAAGATACTCTGATGAAGAACTTCAGGAGTTCAAAGAGATTATTCTTAAAAAACTTGAAGAAGCAAGAAATGGGTTAAAAGTGCTTACGGAAGCATATACAACTCAAAATGAGAATGATACAAACGATACTTCGCCTTCCTTTAAGATTTTGGAAGAGGGTTCTCAGGTGTTATCTAAAGAGGAAAATAGTCAACTTGCTTCGCGTCAAAGAAGATTTATTCGTGATCTTGAAAATGCACTTATTAGAATTGAAAACAAATCTTATGGTGTTTGCAGGGAAACGGGTAAGCTTATTAGTAAAGAGCGACTGAGAAGTGTGCCTCATGCTACTTTGAGTATTGAAGCAAAGTTGAACCAAAAATAAATAATAAGGGGCTTGCAGATTAAACAGCAAAATATACCTTTAATAGTTATTCCTCTGGTCTTAATTATTGATCAGGCAAGCAAAATATGGGTTAAAACCAATATGTCGCTTGGTGAATCAATACAGATTGCAGGGAATTGGTTTGTTATTCATTTTACCGAAAATTATGGAATGGCATTTGGATTGGAGTTTGGGGGAGAATATGGTAAAGTGTTTTTAAGTTTATTTAGAGTATTTGCAATAATATTCATATCATGGTATTTGTTTGGGTTGGTTAAAAAAAAATCAAACAAACTTTTGATAGTTTGCATATCTTTAATTCTTGCCGGAGCTATTGGTAATATGATTGATAGCGCTTTTTATGGATTGCTTTTCTCGGAAAGTTACTTTACAGTTGCACAGTTTATGCCTGAGGGAGGCGGATACGGCGCTTTTCTACATGGGAAAGTAGTAGATATGATATATTTACCCGTAATTAACACAACATTGCCGGAATGGTTCCCAATAAGAGGAGGAGAAAGATTTGTTTTTTTTAAACCTGTTTTTAATATTGCTGATATGGCAATTACTATAGGAGCTTTGACCTTAATAGTTTTCCATAAAAGAGTATTCTCCGACGAAAAATTAAAAGGAGATAATCAAAATACGCATCCAAAAAATACCTAAGCACAAATCTTTTAATATTTAATCTACTTTTTAATACAGAAATAAAGAGATGAGCAATAATAATCGAATTGTTTATTTTAAAAATCTAGGAGTAAAAGGTTATAAAGAAGCTTTAGACATTCAAAGAGAGTTATTTGATAAAATAATCAATATTAAAACAGAGAACAGGAATAATTCAGAAAATAGTTTGCAAAAGCCAACTCCCAATTATTTGTTGTTTGTAGAACATCCTCATGTTTACACTTTAGGTAAAAGTGGTTCGGATAGTAATATGTTACTAAATCATATTGAGTTAAAGGCAAAGAATGCCACATTTTATAAAACAGATAGGGGAGGTGATATTACTTATCATGGCCCGGGACAAATTGTTGGTTATCCTATTCTTGATCTTGAAAATTTTTCCTTAAGCTTGCATAAATACGTTTATAATATAGAAGAGTCAATTATAAATACATTGAAGTGTTATGGTTTAAAAGGAGAAAGAATTAAAGGAGCTTCAGGAGTTTGGCTAGACCCATTAAATCCAGTAAAAGTAAGAAAAATATGCTCTGTTGGTATTCGAACAAGCAGATGGGTCTCTATGCATGGCTTTGCATTTAATGTTAACCCACAATTAGAATATTTTGGTTATATAAACCCATGTGGTTATACAGATAAAAAAGTGACTTCAATTCAAAAAGAATTGGGCGAGGAGATTGATATAAACGAGGTTGTTGAAAAAACCAAAGATAATATTGCACAGATATTTCAAATGTCTTTAGCTGACTGTGAAAATAATTAATTGGTTTTATTTTTTATGATAATGACTGATTTATCCTTGAAGCTTTTTCAATAATATATTCAAATTCTTCAGGTGTTAAGTCATTATAGAAATATGTTACGGGATTAACATGTCTTCCATTTCTAATGACTTCGTAATGTAAATGAGGCGCTGTTGAAACGCCGGTGCTTCCTACATATCCAATAATCTCACCTCTTTTAACTTCCTGACCTGTAGAAACATTAAGTCTGCTCATATGAGCATAGAGAGTTCTATATCCATAGCCATGGTCAATTTTAACCATAATACCATAACCATGCCTGTTTCTTTCAGCTCTTGTAACTGTGCCGTTACCGGTAGCATATATAGGAGTTCCTGTAGGAGCAGAAAAATCCACCCCTCTATGCATTCTCATTGTTTTATAAATAGGATGTATTCTGTAGCCAAAACCTGATATAACTCTTTCTTTTCCTCTTTCAATAGGTATTATTGCAGGTATAGAAGCTAGCATATCAGCTTTGTTTTTAGCCATCTCAAAAACTTCATCATAAGATTTTGATTGAACATAAAGCTGTCTCGCTAATTTGTCAATACGCTCGTGTAATCCTTTTATAAGTTCAGCATTATCAAATCCTCTCAAATCAGTGTAATGTTCAGCTCCACCATAAGCTGCCTCCCTAACTGTGCGTGGGATAGGGTCTGCTTCAAATATTACCCTGTATATATGGTCATCACGATTTTGAATATCTTCCAAAACTTTGTTTAGTTTATCAATCCTTTCATGAGCAATATCATATTGAAATTCAAGTTGACTAACTTCTCTGCGAAGCATTTGCTCTTTGGGTGATTCGAAAAAAGTGTAGCCAATAGTTAATACAATAACAGAAAAAATTAACCCTGCTAAAGATATACGTAACACTTTTTTAATCTTATCCCAAAAAGTTTCTTGAACTTTCTCGACAGATAATGATTTTGTGTTAAATTTATATTTTATTTTTTTACTCATAAAACTAAACACATTTTATACCTTTGCACCTACAAATAACAAAAATATATGTTGATTTTTTAAAAATGCAAAGTTAATATTTTGTTTATCAATTATTGATATAAATAAGTTAAAAATATTATAATTTGTTTACATTGTACAAAACTAACAAAAATAATTTAAATTTGACAAATATTTTATTTTAATTTTTCATCCGTAAAAATACTGTTTTTTAAAATGAAATCAGAAAAAATAAAAGAACTCTTTTATAATTTTTTCGAAAAAAAGGGGCATTATGTTTCAAAATCGGCTCCAATAGTTGTGAAAAATGACCCGACTTTAATGTTTGTAAATGCCGGGATGAATCAATTTAAAGATATTTTTCTTGATAATAAGAAGGCAGAGCATAAAAGAGTTGTTAATACACAAAAGTGTCTCAGAGTTTCCGGGAAACACAATGATCTTGAAGAAGTAGGTAGTGATACCTACCATCATACTATGTTTGAAATGATGGGAAATTGGAGCTTTGGAGATTATTTTAAAGAAGAAGCTATAAATTGGGCATGGGAATTACTTACAAATGTTTATCATATTGAAAAAGAAAGACTTTATGTTACCGTTTTTGAAGGAGATAAACAGAATAATTTATTGCCTGATAAAGAATCTTATAATATTTGGAAACAGATAATTCCCGAATCCAGAATTTTATATGCTTCAAAAAAAGATAATTTTTGGGAAATGGGAGATACCGGACCGTGTGGTCCTTGCTCTGAAATTCATGTGGATATTCGTGATGAACAAAAAAGACTCGAGCATGACGGAGTTAATCTTGTTAATAAAGACCACCCTGAGGTTATTGAAATATGGAATTTGGTCTTTATAGAGTTTAACAGAATGGCTGATGGAAAACTGCAGCGACTTCCAAATAAACATGTTGATACCGGCATGGGCTTCGAAAGACTCTGTGCTGTGCTTCAAAATAAAAAATCAAATTATGATACCGATATTTTTCTTCCATATATTGAAGAATTGGAAAAAATAACAGGTAAGTTTTATGGAAAAAATAATGATATAGATGTTGCATTAAGAGTGATTGCAGACCATATAAGGGCAGTGGCGTTTACTATTGCTGACGGCGAACTTCCTTCAAATTCCGGTGCAGGTTATGTTATCAGAAGAATCCTCAGACGTGCAGTAAGATATGGATATACTTTTTTGAATGTATCTGAACCGTTTATTTATAAACTTATTCCTGTTCTTATTAATAAAATGGGTGAGTTCTTCCCGGAAGTTAAAGAACAAGAAGAGCTTATTACTAAAGTTATAAAACATGAAGAACAAATGTTCTTAAAAACATTATCAACAGGAATTAATAAGTTTGATAATTATGTTAAAAATGATTTAAAGAAGAATATTATTGATGGGAAATTTGCATTCGAACTTTTTGATACTTATGGCTTTCCTATAGATTTAACCTGTTTGATGGCTAGAGAAAAAGGCTTGGATGTTGACATGAAAGGTTTTGAGGAAAATATGCAAAAACAAAAGAACAGAAGCAAGGCAGATGCTGTTAAAGAAGCAGTTGACTGGACTATTGTTGACAACCAAAATAAAGAAACGGAGTTTCATGGCTATGATTTTCTCGAAATTGAAACAAAAATATTAAAATACAGAAAAGTAAAAGTAAAGGATAAAGTTAATTATCATATAGTCCTTGACAAAACTCCTTTTTATTCTGAATCAGGTGGACAGGTGGGAGATAGAGGAGTTTTAATTTCGGATAAAGAAAAAATAAATGTTATTGATACACAAAAGGAGAACGAACTTATTATTCACGTTACAGATTCTTTTTTTAAAAATATACCTGATAAGTTAATTGCAAAGGTTGATTACGAAAAACGTTTAAAAACAGCAAATAATCATACAGCAACACACCTTATGCATTCTGCACTGAAACTCGTTTTGGGTGATCATGCACAACAGAAAGGGTCTTTGGTTGATGAGAAAAGATTAAGGTTTGATTTTTCTCATTTTGAAAGAGTTACTAAAGAAGAGATTAAAAAAGTAGAACATATTGTTAATGAAAAGATACGAAGAAATTTGCTGTTAGAAGAACACAGACAGATACCCCTTGAAAAAGCAAAAAAAATGGGGGCGACTGCGTTATTCGGTGAAAAATATGATGATATAACAAGAGTAGTATCTTTTGAAAAAGAATATTCAACAGAATTGTGTGGAGGAACTCATGTTGAAAGGACAGGACAAATAGGGCTTTTTAAAATTGTATCAGAATCAGCTATTGCTGCCGGCATAAGAAGAATTGAAGCTGTTACCGGAAATGAAGCTGAAAAATTTATTGATAAAAAAATTGAACTTATTGAAGATCTTAGCCAAACTCTTAAAAATCCAAAGAATATTAAACAAGCTGTAGAACAACTTATTGCGGATAATGAAAAGTTGCAAAAGAAAATTGAGTCGTATCAAAAACTTCAGGCAAATAGTATTAAAGAAGAGTTAGTAAAAGAAAAAGAAGTAATTAATAATTTTAATTTTATTGCTAAAAGAATTAATCTAGACCCCAAAACAGCAAAGAACTTAGCTTTTGAACTTAAAAAAGCAATTGATGATTTGTTTTTGGTGTTGGCTTATGTTCATGATAATAAGCCGGGGGTATTGGTTATGTTATCCGACAATATTGCCGAAAATAAAGATTTTCATGCAGGCAATATAATTAAGGAGCTTGCAAAAGAGATAAATGGTGGCGGTGGCGGACAAGCTTTTTTCGCTTCTGCAGGAGGAAAAAATGTTCAAGGCTTAGATAAAGTTTTAACAAAAGCAAAAGAAATTGCTGAAAGATAATTTGTTATTGAGATTTGCAATAAAAAAAGGTGTCTGTTTAATTTCAGACACCTTTTTTTAATTTATTATTAATATAATCTACTTTTCTTTTTTGAAACACATAAACCAGTCGAGACAATATATTTTGTCATCTTTTGACTCTACTCTTTCTTTAGCTGTTCCACATGAACCAGGAGGAGGAACAATCACATCGTCGCCGGGCTTCCAATTAGCCGGTGTTGCAACTCCCTCTTTATCAGATTTTTGCATTGCTATTATCATGCGCTTGATCTCATCCATATTACGTCCCGTTGAAAGAGGATAGTATAATATTGCTCTAACTTTTGAATCAGGGTCAATTATAAATACTGCTCTTACAGCTTGTGTTGTAGAAGCACCGGGCTGTACCATTCCGTATTTGCCGGAAACTTCCATTTTAAGATCTTCTATTAAAGGAAATTTAACCTCAACATCTTTCATTCCGTTAAATTCTATCTTTTCTTTAATTGTTCTTAGCCATGCTATGTGAGCATAAAGACTGTCAATTGAAAGTCCAATCAACTCAGTATTAATTTTTTTGAAATCTTCCTGCATAGTAGCAAAAGTCATAAATTCAGTTGTACATACAGGAGTAAAATCAGCAGGATGACTAAATAAAATAACCCATTTTCCTTTATAATCTTTCGGGAATTCAATATCACCCATTGTAGTTTTTGCTTTAAAAGCAGGAGCAGAATCTCCTATTAAAGGCAAACTTTGATTTTCTTTTAAATTTTCATTTTCCATGTTTTTATATTTTTTGATTAGAAATTAGATTATTAATGATTTTTATATCATTTGAACAAAAAAATATTAAAATTGTTCAAAATTTAACTAAGCGCAGGATAAAAAGCATCTTCAATGTGATATATCTTATGGTTGTTGCTGTTATACAGAACGGAGATAATATCAAATCTGACTTCTTCATTTATTTTATTCTGTATCACATAAGAGTTAGCAGCTTTTACAAGTAATTTTTGCTTAGCTTTTGTAACAAACTCTGCAGGTTCTCCGAAATAATTTGTGCGACGGGTCTTAACTTCAACTACTACAATAAAATTATCTTTGCCGGCAATAATATCTATTTCATTATGCCCCGACCTCCAATTTTTATTAAGTATTTTATATCCCTTCTTTTCAAGATAGTTAGCGGCTAATTCTTCTCCTTTTTTCCCTGTTTCATGAAACTCTGCCATAATTTTGGTATGCTTAGGTTAAGGTTATATTTATTGAGTTATTTTACATCCTTATATATTTCATATTCATAATATTCCATTACCGGATTTGATAAAAGTTTTTTACACGCTGTTTCTACTTTTTCTTTTGCAGTTTCTTCATCTTTAGCTTCAATACTAAGACTAATATGTTTCCCAATCCTGACATTATTTATTTCTGAAAGATTTAGGTTTTTCATGCTGTTTTCAACAGCTTTTCCTTGAGGGTCAAGTAATGCCTTGATTGGCATGACATTTATTTCGGCACGATATTGCATTTTGATTTGTTTTTAATTCTTAATATCTTTTTTAATTTTAAAATTATTTATAATCGACAAAAATATATAAAAAATAATTATTAAAGGTATTGCTGATAAATTATAAATGATTAATGTTATAATAGCAAAAATAATCAGAATGTATTTAAGAAAATTCTTTTTAAAACCGTATGATTCGAATTTTAATGCGATCATTCGCAAACCAGAGGTTAGCAACATTGATGAAATTATCGTAAAAATGAGTAAATGCAGAAAACTATTTGAGATATAATATATAAGTTTAAATAAGCTGCTGTCAAAATTGCCGGATTTAATAATAATTGGTATAGATGCTATCAACAGTGCATTCGCAGGTGTTGGAAGCCCGGTAAATGATGAACTGTTTTGAGTTTTATCAGTATTGAATTTAGCCAGTCTTATAGCTGAAAAGATAACTATAATGAAAGCTGAGTAAGATAATAATTCAATATATTGATTAGCATCAATGCAACAGAAAAAGCTATTAGACATATATACATAAATAATTGAAGCAGGTAAAAACCCAAAACTAATTATGTCTGCCAGCGAATCAAATTCTTTCCCAAAACGACTGTTGGTTTTTAATAATCTTGAAACAAATCCATCAAAAAAATCTAATATTGCTGAAATAATTATAAAATAAGATGCTATATGTAAATCTCCTGAAAAGGTAAATGTAATACCTATGCATCCGGAGATTAAATTTAATCCGGTTATAAAGTTTGCCGTTTGTTTTTTTAGCATTAGTTCTTTATTTATTTACTTTTCCGATTTTTTGTTCAACAGATTTTACCTTACTTTCAAGTCTGTTGTTTTCTCCTTTTCTAATATCAAGTTTAATACTAGAGTAAACTCTATTACAATCTGTCTCCAAAACCTTATATGATTTATTGATTATCTCTGTTATTTCTTCAATGCTTTCTGCTTCTACGATTGTTCCCATAGGAGTTAGCTTATAGTTTAAACCGGATTCCTTTATCATTTTAATGATTTTACTGACATAATTGCTTACACTTTCTCCCTTGTCAGTTGGGAACATAGCAAATTCTGCAAGTACAGACATATTTTATAGATTTTTTTAGTTAAACAATAATTATTAATCCTTTGTATTTAATTTAAACAATCTATTCCATCTAATGTTTAATGGAAAATTTCTGTCAGGATGTAAAGATAACCATGTTAATATAGGTCTTCCAACAATATGGTCTTCCGGAACGAACCCCCAGTGCCTTGAGTCAGCTGATTTGTGCCTGTTGTCGCCTAACATAAAGTAATAATCCATTTCAAAAGTGTAATTGTTTGTTATTTCTCCATTAATATATATGTAGCCATCTTCCACTTTCAAAGTATTTCCTTCATAAGCAGTAATTATTCTATCGTACAGAAATAGGTTGTCTAATGTTAACTCAACGGTTTCACCGCTTTTAGGTATCCATAAAGGTCCATAATTATCTCTACTCCATGGGTAGTTTTTGCTGTAAGGGAAAACTCTGATTCCTGAATCATCAGGCTGGTGTTCGTCTTTTTCAAGTGTTTTAATAAAACGATAATCCTTTACTTTTTCTACCATATTTTTAGTGAGGGGCAGTAAATAATGAGGCCCTATTCCACCTTCTCTTTTGTCGGCATTAGATATTTCAAGTCTGTCAAAAAACCTTTGGCTTAACATTGTCCCGTCAGTAATCAAATGATAATTATATTGAATATTGTCAGGGTCATCTTGTTTAATTCCATTTATATGTATCCTATTGTTTCTTATTTCAAAAGTATCGCCCGGTAGAGCAACACATCTTTTGACATAATTGTCTCGTCTGTCAACCGGATGATAAACCACTTTGCCAAATTGGTCAGGATTATTATGAACAACGGTTCTTCCTAGTTGATTAATAAACATTCGTCGCTCATATTCCGAGTTAAAAGTTTTTTTATATAAAAGAGAAGGGTCTTGATTTAGTTGTCTTTTACCAAACTCAAGAATTGTTGTATAATAATCCGGGTTTGTTCTGTATATTGGAACGGTATCACCTGCAGGAAAATTAAAAACAACAATATCGTTGTGCTCAACTTTATTAAACCCTTTTAATCGTTTGTAATCCCATTTTGGCCATTCTAAATATGATTTAGTGTTAATTATCGGGAATGTGTTTTGTACTAAAGGGAAAGATAATGGAGTAAAAGGCATTCTAGGCCCATAACTCAACTTGCTTACAAAAAGGTGGTCGCCAACTAACAAAGTCTTTTCCATCGAAGATGTTGGAATCTTATAATTCTGAAAAAGAAATATATTAATTATATAAACGGCTATAAGTGCAAAAATAAAAGCGTCAACCCATTCGACCCATGCAGGTGTTTTTTTATCCTTTTTTTTGCTTTTCCAAAAAGCCCACGGAATTTTTTTTGTAATATAAATATCAAAAATAACAGCTAATCCAAAAAGTAACCAATAGTTGCCAATCCATATAACGGTTAGCAGATATATAAAAGATATTGCTCCAAACTTAATTCTGTTTCTTAAACCGGCCTCTTTTAATAATTTAATAATCTGATCAAGTATTTTTTTCATTTTGAATAACATTTATGTTAATAGTCTGTTTTACAATATTTTGATTCAGACCTTACGGGTTTCAAAAAACCCTTAGGGTCTATGGTTTTTAATTCATGTACTTTTGAGAACCTTTGGTTAATGAGGGTCTCATTTTGAATAATATTTAAATTTATTTAAAATTTTTAAAAATTTAGTAAATCTTTCATAGAAAGAAATCCTTTATTTTTTACTGAATATTCGGCTGCCATAACTGCTCCTAAAGCAAATCCTTTTCGTGATTTTGCGCTGTGATAAATCTTTATTTCATCAATTTCTGATTCATATTTAATACTGTGAATCCCGGGGATATCGTTTTCTCTTATAGCCTCAATCTTTAAGATTTTTCTGTCATTATTTTTATCAAGGACCCAATTTGTTTTACGGTCAATGTTATCAATAATATCGTTAGCTAAAGAAATTGCTGTTCCGCTAGGAGCGTCAAGCTTTTTCGTATGATGAATTTCAGAAATACTGACATCATAATCAGGTTGATTGTTCATGATTTGAGCTAACCGATTATTTAACTCGAATAAAATATTTACTCCTATACTAAAATTTGAAGCATAGAAAAAGGTCTTGTTATCATTTTTGCATATTTTTTTTATTTCATCAAGCTTGTCAGTCCAGCCTGTAGAGCCGGAAACAACAGGAAGCCCTAGTTTAAAGCATTCAATAAAATTATTAAATGCATTTTCAGGAGTTGTGAATTCTATAGCTACATCAGCATTTTTTAAAGAAGGAGAGTTGAAATCTTCGCCGGTAATTTCAGGGTCAATTTTTGCAACTATATTATGCCCTCTTGAAGTTGCAATTTTTTCAATTTCTTTTCCCATTCTTCCGTATCCAATTATTGCTATAGAAAGTTGTGATTTCATAAGAGATATTTTGCAATTTTTAAAAATTAATACTAAATTTTAACCCGGTACTGTATTTTGTTGAATGTACAGTTCTTTCAAAAGCAGGTGTTATGTTCATTGTCAGGTCTTCGCTAATATCAAAATCCATAAGATGTGCATCAACACTTGCGTCAAGAATATTTAGTATGTATAGTGCTGCTACAAGTACATAATTTAATTCCAAGTTTCTGCGATAATGGTTCATTGCTCTATGAAGCACATCTGTTGAATAATTTGGAAAATGATCTGTAGTGTGTGGATTCTCATCTACCCTGTAAAAATAAGCTGTTCTATATGTCTGATAATAACCGGTATTCATGTCAATAAAATATACTAATGCTCCAAACCCTGCATAAATTATTGGAACTTTCCAGTATTGTTTGTTATATATTTGTCCGAAACCGGGCAAAGTAGCTGATAACATAGCAGCTCTAGCAGGAGACGGCAACCAATCATCTATTTCTTTTTCAGAGTTGTTATCAATGTCGGTGTTAAAAAATGAAAAACTTGAAGTCTCAACTGTATTAATTTTTTTTTCAGCGGTTAAATCACAAACACCAACTATAATCAATGTAATAATAAATAAAAAAACATTATAACCCTTCATGCTACAAAAAACAAACAATTTTTTCAAGAGAAAATCAGTTTACAATAATTGTTCTTATATTCCTTAAGTTAAATATTATCACTTTTTATTAACAAGCTTCATAATTTTATCAAATTCATTTTGAGATGAAAAGTTAATAACTATTTTACCTTTTTCCCCATCTTTTGTTCTTATTTGCACTTTAGTTTCAAAGGTTTTTGATAACTCTTCTTGAACTTGATTAAAATGATTGGTTAATTCGCTATTTTCTTTTTTTTCTGTACTTTTTTTCTTAGAGGATTCATTTTTTCCAAGATTTTGGACAATCTCTTCAACTTCTCTTACAGATAGGTTTTGAGCGATTATGTCTTGATAAATTTCTAATTGTGTTTGATTGTTTTCAATAGAGATTAAGGATCTGGCATGCCCCATAGATATATTTTCTTGCCTGAGACCAATTTGTATTTCAGCAGGTAGTTTTAGCAATCTGATATAATTGGCAATAGAAGAGCGACTTTTTCCTAATTTTTCACTAAGGACTTCCTGTGTAAAATTGTAATCATTCATTAATCTGCTGTATCCTATAGCTATTTCTATAGGGTTAAGATTTTCTCTTTGAATATTTTCGACTATAGCCATTTCCAGCATTGCATGATCATCAGCTGTTCTAACATAAGCCGGAATTTCAGTAAGACCTGCAATTTGTGAAGCTCGAAACCTTCTTTCACCTGTAATTAGTTGATACTTTTCTCCTTCAATTTTTCTAACGGTGATAGGCTGAATAACTCCTTGCTCTTTAATAGAATTAGCAAGTTCAATTAAATTATTTTCATCAAAATCTTCTCTGGGTTGAAAAGGGTTCTTTTCTATCTTTTTTAATAAAACATTTGCTACAGTTCCAATAGGCAACAAGTCTTTTTCAATGTCATAACGCTTGTTGCTGTCACTTGAATCATCAAGTAATGCTCCAAGTCCTTTTCCTAATGCTCTTTTTTTATTTGCCATTTTATAGTGTTAAATATTTAAGTTTTTTTCTTTTTCTTCCATCTTAGTCATATTGTTTTTTTGTAATATTTCGCGAGCAAGATTAAGATGGTTTACAGCACCTCTGCTTTGTGCATCATGCATTATTATAGTTTCACCAAAACTTGGCGCTTCTCCTAGCTTTATGTTTCTTTGAATTATAGTATCAAAAACCAAATCTTGAAAATGGGTTCTTACTTCTTCAACTACCTGATTTGAAAGCCTTAGTCTGTTATCATACATAGTTAATAGAATGCCTTCTATTTCAAGCTTTGTGTTTAGTCTAGTTTGAACAATCTTAATTGTGTTTAGAAGCTTTCCTAATCCTTCTAAAGCAAAATATTCGCATTGTACAGGTATTATAACCGAGTCACTTGCAGTAAGAGCATTAACAGTAATTAATCCTAAAGATGGCGAACAATCAATCAGAACAAAATCGTAATCATCTTTTATTTGATCAATTACTTTTTTCATCATTTTCTCCCTGTTGGGAAGATTGATGATTTCTATCTCAGCTCCAACTAAATCAATATGCGCAGGGATTAAATCCATATTTGGTGTTGAAGTATTGAGCATTATATTTTTTGGGTCAACATCATCAATAATACACTCATATATACTGGTTTTAATTACTTTGGGATCAAAACCAACACCTGACGTAGCATTAGATTGGGGGTCGGCATCAATTAATAAAGTTTTATAATCAAGAACAGCAAAACTAGCAGCCAAATTAATTGCTGTTGTGGTTTTCCCGACTCCGCC
>SL_3KL_010_SEDDRAFT_10001816_pt1 | contig 19491 bp, 14 predicted proteins | sample SodLakKL_010_SED_2_FD_10381 | JGI IMG/M metagenome (IMG submission 10381) | reverse complement strand
GACATACAAAAAAATGTGGTTATTGAAGAATACCGGCAAAGGTACCTTAACCAGCCGTACGGGGATATCTGGTTGTTGCTCAGGCCGCTGGCCTTTAAGACCCATCCCTACAAATGGCCCGCAATAGGAAAGGATATCTCTCATATAGAAAATGCAACCCTTGAGGATGTTAAACAGTTCTTTTATACCCATTATGCCCCCAATAATGCTGTAATGGTTATTGCCGGCAATGTTGAACCGGAAGAAACCTTCAGGCTTGCTGAAAAATGGTTCGGTCCCATAAAAAGAAGGGATGTTCCCGAAAGAAACCTTCCGGCGGAAGAGGAGCAGAAAGAAGCAAGGCGCCTTGCAGTTGAAAGGGATGTGCCTTCAAGTGCCATTTACATGGCTTATCATATGTGTGAAAGAACTGCCACAAACTTTTACAGTGCCGACCTGTTGTCAGACATACTTGCAAACGGAAAGTCTTCAAGGCTTTACCAGAGACTCGTTAAGGAGAGAAAGCTTTTCAGTGAAATAAATGCTTATCTGACAGGCGATTTGGATCCCGGACTCTTTGTTGTTAAGGGAATGGTTAAAAACAGCACGGGAATGGAGGAAGCGGAAACCGCAATAAGGGAGGAACTGGACAAACTTGCCGCCTCAACTGTTGAAGTTAAAGAGCTGGAAAAGGTAAAGAACAGGATTGAATCCCGCGAGGCGTTTACCCGGTCAAATATACTAAACAAAGCTATTGACCTTGCATATTACGAATTTATGGGAGATGCGTCAATGATAAACGGCGAAATTGAGAAATACAGGAGCAGAACTCCGGAAGAGCTGAGGAATTATGCAGCAAAGTTGTTTACGGAAAACAACTGTTCGGTGCTCTGCTATTTATCATCAAAAAAGGAGTAATGGAAAAAACTGACCGCAATATTCAGCCCCCTTACAAACTGGTCGATAATCTTAACATATCTGAGCCCGGGCGGACTGCTTTGGGCAACGGAATCCCCTTATGGTTAATCAATTCAGGTACTGCAGGAGCACTGCGGGTGGAGATACTTTTTGAAACCCCTTTCCGGCACCAGAAGGGGCCTCTTGTTGCTCCCGCAACTAATTCAATGATCACTGAAGGAACTTCGACCAGGGATTCCGGGGAAATATCCGGAGAGCTGGAATATTACGGTGCATACCTTAATCAATTCGCCAACAGGGATTTTGCAGGATTAGCCCTTTATACTCTTGAAAAACATTTGGAACCTTTACTGGGAATCGTTTCAGATGTCGTTCGCAATCCGGTATTCCCCGGTGAAGAGCTATCGGTCTACCTGAGCAACAAAAAAGAGGAGTTCGCGGTAAACAGTAAAAAGGTAAAGTTTCTGGCTCACAGGGAATTTGTAAAACTCCTTTTTGGGCACAGTCATCCTTACGGGCAACTACCTGAAATGAATGATTTTGATGAGCTTGACAGGGAGGAACTGGCAGAATTGCACAAATCAGCCTACCACGCGGGTAACTGCAAAATAATTGTTGCAGGCGGTTTTGACGAAGATAAAACCTTCGGAATGCTGAACAGGTTTTTCGGTGACAGCGAATGGTCGTCTAACGGCGAAGTAAAGGAAGACTTTCCACAGGCATCATCTTCCGGCTGCAAGAAAAAGTTTGTCCCGAAACCAAAGAATGTTCAATCGGCTATCCGTGCCGGCAGACCGCTGTTCAATAAGTCGAATCCGCTGTTTCCGGAAATGATGGTGGTGAACGAAGTTCTGGGAGGATATTTCGGTTCAAGGTTAATGAAAAACCTGCGTGAAGAGAAAGGTTACACCTACTCTGTAGGATCAGCCCTTGTTTCTCATAAATACGGAGGTTATTTAACTGTTGCAACCGAAGTAGGTTCACATGTGAGTGACGAGGCCCTGAAGGAGATTCACAGGGAACTCTCCCTGCTTCGTGAGGAGCCGGTTCCGGGTGAAGAGCTTCAGCTTGTGAAGAACTTTATGATGGGCGAGTTGCTGAGGTCGTTTGACGGGCCTTTTTCGATAGCTGACAGTTTAAGGCCTGTTATCCTGCATGGTGAAGACTTCAGTTTTTACAAAAGAACGGCGGCAGCGATAAGGGATATGACTTCCGTCAGACTGCAGGAACTGGCAGCCAGATTTTTGAAAGAAGAAGATATGTGCGAAGTTGTGGCTGGGAAGATGAAAAACCCTTTTTAATCAAGGTAATTTGAAAAAACTGACGGCATAAAAAATTAACTGACAACAAAAACGTTTATTTTGTAGTTTTACCGGGGAATCCCTGTTAAAGCACAAATGATATCTGACCCTCATGAGCAGTATTGTTCAGACAGATGATGAAAAAAACAAGATCAACCGGCAACTGGATGAGCTGATCAGTTCATGCAGGAACTGTGATAATCCGGATGATATTGCCCTGATTAAAAAGGCATTCCGGCTGTCCAATGAAGCCCACAAGGATATGCGAAGGAAATCGGGCGAGCCCTATATTGTCCATCCACTGTCTGTTGCAAAGATCGTTTCAGAGGAGCTTGGACTGGGAACCAATTCGGTTATTTCAGCACTTCTTCACGATGTTGTGGAGGATACCGATTACTCCCTGGATGATATTAAGAATAATTTCGGGGAAAAGATTGCTTCCATAATCGACGGACTTACCAAGATTTCCGGCATTTTTGACAAGAACTCAACCCTTCAGCTTGAAAATTTCAAAAAGCTTCTCCTGACTCTTTCCGACGATGTCCGTGTGATACTGATAAAACTGGCGGACAGGCTTGACAATATGCGAACACTGGAATCCCTGCCCAGGAACAAGCAACTGAAAGTGGCAGGTGAAACCCTTTACCTGTTTGCCCCCCTTGCTCACCGGCTGGGACTATACACAATGAAAACGGAGCTGGAGGACCTGGCACTCAAATATCAGAATCCAAATGCTTACGAAGAAATAACCAGGAAAATAAAAGAGAGCGAAAAGAAACGTATCCACTTCATAAACAAGTTCTCACTACCTATTATTGAAAAGCTGAACGAGCACAATATCAATTTTGATATTAACGGAAGGCCCAAGTCAATTTACTCCATCTGGAGCAAAATGCTGAACAAGAACGTCTCCTTTGAGGAAATATACGACCTTTTTGCCATTCGCATAGTTTTCGAACCGAAAGAGGGTATACCGGAAAAAGTACAGTGCTGGAATATATATTCGCTTATAACAGACATTTATATGCCCAAGCCGGAAAGGATAAGGGACTGGGTAAGCTCTCCAAAAGCAAATGGTTACGAGGCACTTCACGGAACAGTGATGGGGCCGAACGGAAGATGGGTAGAGGTACAGATCAGGACTACCAGGATGGATGATATTGCCGAGAGGGGGTTTGCAGCACACTGGAAATACAAGAATTCGGATAACCAGGAATCGGAACTAGACAAATGGATAGAGAGGATCAGGCAGCTTCTGGATAATAATTCAGATGCAACAGAATTTATAGACGAGTTCAAGCTTAACCTTTTCTCATCAGAAATACTTGTTTTTACACCCAAAGGGGAATTTATATCACTTCCAAAAGATGTAACTGTACTGGACTTTGCTTATGAGATCCATACTGAAATAGGCAATAAAGCAATAGGTGGAAAGGTAAACCAAAAGCTTGTGCCGCTGAATTACAAGCTTTCAAGCGGAGACCAGGTGGAAGTTATCACATCTGACGTAAAAAGAACCCAGAGAGAATGGCTTGATCAGGTAAATACAGCAAAGGCCAAGGCAAGCATCAAAAATGCACTGAAGACTGAAACTAAGGTGCTAATTGAAAAAGGGAAAAAAAAGCTTGACAAAAAACTTAAGGAGATAAACCTGCATCCCAATTCCCGTATCATCAAAAAGCTGATAAGGGGATATGATGCAGCCTCAAAGGATGACCTGTACCGTAAGACAGGGGAAGGGATAATTGACCTCGGCAATCTGAAAAAGATCCTCCGTAAAAACACCAAAAACAAATGGATCAGGTATTGGGAGCTTAGCGTAGGCAAGAATTTTCAAAAGGCAGGCAGGGACGAGAAGGAAAAAACCATGCCAAAGCAGACAGATAACAAGTCACCTGTTATTATAAGGGAGGGTGTTGACGAACCGGGTAAAAACTACAGAATAGCAAAATGCTGCAGTCCGATACCCGGCGATGAGGTAGTCGGATACAAAAGTCCGAACGACATGATCATTATTCATAAATCAAAATGCCCCACCGCCACAAAGCTCATGTCAAGTCACGGCAACCTGATAGTATCGGCGAAATGGACAACACATAAGATCCTTTCTTTCCTGGCAAGGATAAACATAAAAGGGATTGACAGGATCGGAATAGTCAGTTCCCTGACCAATGTTATATCACATGACCTTAACGCAAATATCAGGAAGATAACAGTCGAATCGCACGACGGACTTTTTGAAGGAACAATAGATCTGTATGTTCACGACACAAAGCACCTGAACAACCTCATAATGAACATGTTCAAGATAAAGGGTGTTATATCCGTTAAACGTATTGAAAATATTGAAGAGTGAATTAAAGGCCTGAAAAGTTCACTCACAGAGATTCTTATATTGTAAAAATTATTTCAGTTTTTATTTATTTTTTCATACTTTAGTATATTATTTTAAATTAGACTATATATGACCTGCATAGAAACCAAAGATACAGTCAGGAAACTTTTTACCGAATACCTTGAGAGGAAAGGTCACCGGAAAACTCCTGAAAGATATGCCATACTTGATGAAGTGTACTCAAGGGATGGTCATTTCGATATTGAATCGCTTTATATTTTCATGAAGAACAAAAATTACCGTGTCAGCCGTGCAACTTTATACAATACAGTGGAGCTGCTGCTGGAGTGCAACCTTGTTATAAAGCATCAGTTTGGCAAAAACATTGCACAATTTGAAAAGGCTTTTGAATGCCGGCAGCATGATCATCTTATATGCAGTGAATGCGGTGATGTGGTTGAATTTTGTGATCCCAGGATACTTCAGGTACAGAAGACGGTTTCAGAAATGATGGATTTCAGGATCTCTTATCATTCTCTCTACTTCTACGGAATTTGCAAAAAATGCCGCAACCAGATTATCGTCCAGTAATCAGACGTTCAGGCATGTCCGGTTTACAAAGGCTGCTTTGTAAAAGACTCCTGGTTGTTTTAAGCAATTAATTTGTAACTTCGCGATGAATTAGTCGTTTTTTTTTAATACGAATCAGTAAAACATACGTGGAAACCCCTGCAGGTTTTATGTCCGGTTGCCGGGTTCCGGCAGTCTGATTCAAAAGAGGCATAATTCAGACGGTTTCGGAAAAAAGATACTACATAAAACGCGGTTCTTTTAACCGGGATATAAACATTAACTTTCAATACAATGAAGATTGACGTATTACTGGGCCTTCAATGGGGTGATGAGGGGAAAGGCAAAATAGTTGACGTACTGACCCCGCATTACGATATGATAGCCCGCTTCCAGGGAGGGCCAAATGCCGGGCATTCCCTTGAATTCAACCATATCAAGCATATCCTGCATACCATTCCCTCCGGGATATTCCACGAAGAGAAAATAAATATAATCGGTAACGGAGTTGTAATCGATCCGGTTGTGTTCATGAATGAAACGGAATCGCTTATAAGACTTGGGATTGATCCGGTTAAGAACCTTTATGTTTCGAAAAAAGCTCATCTTATTCTCCCTTCCCACCGCATACTGGATGCAGCATCTGAAGCTGCAAAAGGCAGCACAAAGATCGGCTCAACACTTAAAGGGATCGGGCCTACATACATGGACAAAACAGGACGCAACGGAATACGTGTCGGAGATATAGTGATGCCCGGCTTCAGCGAAAAATACCGTTTCCTTACAAACAAGCACAGGGAGATACTAGGCCAGTACGATTACAGCTACGATATTGAAGAATATGAGGAAGAATGGTTCAGGGGGATTGAGAAGCTGAAAAGCTTCAGGCTCATAGACAGTGAGCACCTTATTAACAATTTCATGGAGAGGGGTAAAAGGGTTCTTGCCGAAGGCGCCCAGGGAACCTTGCTGGATATAGATTTCGGATCCTATCCTTTTGTCACCTCATCTAACACTATTTGTGCGGGAGCGTGCACGGGGCTTGGCATTGCCCCTTCACGTATAGGTGAAGTTATCGGAATAGTCAAGGCATACTGTACAAGGGTTGGCAGCGGCCCTTTCCCTACAGAACTGAAAGATAAAACCGGAGACAAGTTAAGGAAACAGGGGCTTGAGTTTGGCTCAACGACAGGCAGGCCAAGGCGTTGCGGATGGCTCGACCTTCCGGCTCTCAAATACTCTATAATGCTTAACGGTGTAACCCAGCTTATAATAACCAAAGCCGATGTTCTTTCGGGATTCAGGGAATTGAAAGTCTGCACTGCCTACAAGCTTAAAGGGAAAAAGATAGATTACCTGCCCTTCGATATTGCTGATGAGCAGATTGAACCCGTTTATGAAACTCTGACTGGATGGGATGAAGATATAACAAAAATTCACATGTACGACAAGCTGCCTGAAAACTTTAAGAAATACATCGGATTCATTGAAAAGGAAACAGGGGTTAAAGTAAGTATAATTTCAACAGGCCCCGGCAGAGAACAGGCTATTTTCCCCTTCCCGCTCTAAACAGAAAAGATTGCCCGTTATACCGGTGGCAATCCAGCAGCCGGGATCCAGTGGGCTATATTTATGCTGGGTGACCGGTTACTTCATCAGCCGCAAGATCTGAATATTATTAACATCATCTGCCCGGGCAGGGATCACGACTGCTTGTTTGGCTTTTCCAGATCGTAACCTGAAGTTTTGTCATCATGTTTCAGCAGTAACGCAAAAACAACCCCGGCTATACCAAGTCCGGCCATCATCAGTACAGGGTTAGTATAGTCATATACCGCATCACCCCCGGCAGTTATTATTTCGGCCACTCCCGGATTCGACCGTTCAAGTATAATACCAATCAATATAGGGAAGATCCAGAGTCCGATATTCTGTATTGTGAACATAACACCATAGGCTGTTCCTATCTTGTCAGTATTAACTATTTTGGCGACAGAAGGCCACATTGCCGCGGGTATAAGTGCAAAGGAGACCCCAAGCAGGAAGACAGGTATGAACGGGTTTATAAATTCGATCGTGAACATAAAGAAGACAATCAGTAAAAGCAGCGAGCCGTAAATCATAAGTGTAGCGGATTTGCCCCTGTAATCACAGATCCATGCAAAAAGAGGAGTAAAAACAAGTGTGCCAAATGGCAGAATTGAACTGATGGTGCCGGCCAATTCCCTGCTGACCCCGTACTGGTTGATCATCAGATCGGGAGCAAACTTGCTGAAAGGGAAAATTGCGGAATAAAAGGTCAGACAGAGCAAAGTAATGTAAATAAAACTCCGGTTTACAACCAGGTTGCCTATGTCCGACAGCCTGAACTTTTCGGTCGGGAGCATTTCTCCGGATGCCTTAGTTTGACTGTCAAACTTAAGATCGTAAACAGCATAGACAAGGAATGCCAAAAACCCAATTACCAGGAGCATTAATCCGAACCAGATGGGAATTGTCCAGTTTGCCTCGGTAACAAGGCGGGGTGATATAATAAATGCCGCACCCATACCAAGTCTCGCAAAAGCTAGATTCAATCCAAGCGCAAGAGCCAGCTCTTTACCCTTGAACCATTTCACAATTACCTTAGAGATGGCAACAATTCCTGCTTCGGCACCCAGTCCGAAGAAAAAAAATCCCAGGGATGTCATCTTAAGTGCAGGTGAAATGGAGACCAGAAAGGAGCTCATGAAACCGTAGCCAAGCCCTCCTGAGTTATAATAGTCAGTTGACCCGTAAGCAGTAAGGAAGGCTCCCACAACCTGAAGAAAAATAAAAGCGGAACCTCCGGTTCTGATTCCCAGCTTGTCAACAATAACTCCCCCGATCACTGCCATTAGCAGAAAGACATTTGGGAAAGAATATGCCGAAACGAAAAATCCGTAATCTGCAGAAGTAAATCCGAGATGCATCTGCATAAGATCTTTAAGCGGGGACAAGGCATCGTAGAAATAATAGTTCGTTGCCATGGTAAAGCTCACCAGGATCATCATTCCCCATCTCATGGATGCAGATTCATTGAGGGCTTTCTTGAGAGCGCTCATAAATTAATAAAGACAAAGTCAATGATGAGTGTAAAGCCACACCTCGTAATCACCTGCATTCCTTATCCTGTGGTATTCATTGACGGCATTCCTTAAAATGTCAAATGAGCCTGCAGTTACAAGGTGAAATCCGTTTGGTGCGATAATTATTTGTGAATTGTACCCCTCACGCTTTACTTTTTCGTGGAAGCTTCTGGCATATGCAGGAGTTCTGAAAGCACCCGCAACCAAATGAAACCTTTTGAATGTTTCAGCCTTTTCGGCTTCCAGTCGCATACTTTCAACAGTGTCCATCAATGCCTTTTCTCTTGCCAGTAACTGCTCTCTCTCAAGTGCGTGAGCCCTCTCCAGGCTGTCAAGCCGGTTGCGGTAAAGCTCAATGGTCTTATCATCTGAAGATGAGAAAGGGTTGATGCTTTCAAGAAAATCACAGCCGCCTGCAATTACTGCAATTGCAATCAGCAAAGAAAAAAGTGTTTTATTTTTCATTTTGAAAAAGTTATTTTGTTAATTTTCAACTATCTGAGTGCCGGCAAATGACTGGAAAATTTCAGGTCTTTCAACATGATAAATATACATGACAATTTTTAAATGACACACAGACGGATGAAAAAATTTTCAGGATATTCCTTCGCGGCAATTTATGTTTTTAACAATAACTCCTGGAAGTGTGGGGGCAAATCATAAAAACAGCTTTCCGGATGAAAGGCAATTTATATTTATTCAGCAATTTATTATATTGCAGGGGAATTGACAATCTTTTCAGTATATTATTCTCAAACTGTAAACGGAAATTTTTTTCATATGTCAACTATTATAGATCTTTTTGAAAAAAGCGCCGCAGAATACGGCAATAATACCCTGATGCTTGAAAAAAGAGGTGGAGAATACCGGTCAGCTTCATACAATGAGATAAAGGAGGCGGTTTGTGAATTTGCTGCGGGACTGATGTCAATGGGAGTGAAAAAGGGAGACCGCATTGCACTGCTTTCAGAGGGCAGAAACGACTGGGTGATATCAGAGCTGGCCATTCTTTACTGCGGTGCAGTAAATGTGCCTTTGTCAGTTAAGCTTGGTGATGCGTCAGAAATAAAGTTCCGGCTTGAACATTCCGGGTCAAGAATGATAATCGTGTCAAAGAACCATGCCTTTAAGATGGAAACCCTGAAGAAAGAGCTGCCAAAGATTGAAAAGGTTATCCTCCTTGACGACACCGAATCCCCTGGCAAAAAAGAGGTGTTATACAGCAACATAAGAGAAGAGGGAAAAAAATTCCTGCGGGAAAAAAGGGAAAAATTCAATGAAAGGTGGGAGTCAGTTACCCCTTCGGATTATGCAAACATCTGCTACACTTCCGGAACAACGGCAGATCCGAAAGGTATTATACTTTCCCACAGAAACTACACCGCAAATGTTGAGCAGGCACGAAGCCTGATGGATGTCCCCGAGTGGTACACCACACTCCTTATATTACCGTGGGATCATTCGTTTGCTCATACTGCGGGCATTTACACCCTTATATCNAGCGGGGCAAGCATGGCATCAGTTGAAACAGGCAAAACGCCGATGGAGACCATAAAAAACATTCCCAAAAACATAAAAGAGGTAAAGCCGGTGTTCCTCCTTAGCGTACCGGCTCTTGCAAAGAATTTTCGCAAAAATATTGAAAACGGAGTGAGGGAAAAGGGCAAAATAGCTGAAACACTATTCAGAGCGGGATTGGCTGTTGCTTACAAATACAACGGAACAGGATGGGACAAGGGAAAAGGGATGAGGTTTATGCTCAAGCCTCTTGTTAAACTCTTTGATGTAATACTATTCAGAAAGGTGAGGGAAAACTTCGGTGGCAGGCTTAAATTTTTCATCGGAGGGGGTGCCCTTCTGGACATTGAACTGCAAAGGTTTTTTTACGCACTTGGAATGCCAATGTTCCAGGGGTACGGACTCTCTGAAGCCTCGCCCATCATATCGTCAAACTCGGAGATAAAGCACAAGCTGGGCTCGTCAGGATACCTGGTAAGCAATCTGGAACTGAAAATTTGCGATGAGGACGGGAACACCCTTCCAACTGGCAAAAAAGGAGAAATTGTGGTTAAGGGAGAGAATGTTATGGTAGGTTACTGGAATAATGAAGAAGCAACAGCCTCAACCATAAAGGACGGCTGGCTCTATACAGGCGATATGGGTTATATGGATGATGACGGATTCCTTTATGTTCTCGGGCGTTTCAAAAGCCTGCTGATCTCAGACGACGGGGAGAAATACAGTCCGGAAGGAATAGAAGAGGCATTTACAGAAAATTCGGCCTTTATTGACCAGTGCATGCTTTACAATAATCAGAACCCCTACACAGTTTGCCTGCTGGTTCCGAACAAAGAGAAAATAAAAAGGTGGCTCAGTGAAAAGAACCTGAAAATTGAAACTGTCCAGGGGCAAACGGCAGTGTTGAAAATGCTCGAATTGGAAATAAACCAGTACCGAATAGGCGGAAAATATGAAAGAATGTTCCCCCAGAGATGGTTGCCATCGGCTATTGCTGTACTTGATGAGGGTTTCACAGAATCGAACCAGCTTTTGAACAGCACTCTCAAGATGGTAAGGGATAAAATAACCGCGCATTTCAGCGACAGGCTCGAAAATCTCTTTACCTTTGAAGCAAAGGATATTTGCAATAAGAGGAATATGGAAGCTGTAAGAGAACTGCTCCTTGAAAAATAAGTCCGGTCGCTTCAGTATATGTGAACATAATTTTATATTTGCAATCTCGTTTCAAGTAATGATTGTTAAGTTAACCAAAACACCCTGATGAAGGATTTTTTAAAATTTCTGACCACACACGCTTTCTGGAAAAATTTTGCAATTGCATCCGGAACAGTGGCGTTACTGGTGCTTCTGTTTTTTATCGGACTGAGGATGTATACAAGGCATGGACAGGCTGTAAGTGTTCCTGATCTTAGCGGACTGAACCTGGAAGAAGTAGAGCAGGTAACCGAAGCAAAGAATCTGCGTTTTGAGGTTACCGATTCAACCTATTACAGCGAAGACAGAAGAGGCACTATTATCGACCAAAGTCCGCCCCCAAATTTCAAAGTAAAGGAAAACCGGACAATATTTCTTATTATCAATGCAATGACCCCTGAAAAAGTGATAATGCCCAATGTAATGGGTGTCTCTTTGCGGCAGGCACAGGCTATTATTGAAACCCAGGGATTACAGGTGGGGACACTCGAATATGTTCCGGATATTGCCGTTAACAATGTTTTACAGCAAAAACATGATGGCAGTGAGATTGAACCTGGAGAGATGATAGTCAGGGGGTCGCAGATTGATCTTGTACTTGGCAGCGGACTTAGCGAGCAGGTGACACCGGTACCAAAGCTTGTTTCACTTAAGTATGAAGATGCGAAAAACAGGATTATTGGATCTTCTCTGAACATAGGAGCCGCATTTTTTGATACGACCGTAACCGACGCCGAAGACTCCATTGAAGCGTTTGTATGGAGGCAAAGACCTGAATATGATGAAGATGAAATGATTTCCATACGCCTTGGCTCAACGGTAGACCTGTGGCTGACACTCGATTCTACTTTGCTTCCCCGTCCGGACACTCTGGACATATACCTCGATTCACTCAGGAAATCTATCCCCGAGTTGAATGATCTAGATATTGAGGAGCTTATCCGTGAACAGTTTTAAACCAAAAAAACTCTTCTCCATGACACGGGAACCATCCAGCGATATAATGAATGATCATGGGGATATGTATGAGCATTTCAGGTTCGAGGTTGATCCCGGACAAAGTCCTTTACGAATAGACAAATTTCTCGTGTCCCGTATAGAAAACCTGTCACGCAACAGGATACAAAATGCAGCTGCTGCCGGGAATGTTCTTGTAAACAATAAGGAGGTCAAATCCAATTACAAGGTTAAGCCGGGGGATCTTATAAGCATTGTTATGGCATATGCCCCAAGGGAAACAGAGCTTGTTCCGGAAGATATCCCTATTGAAGTTATTTATGAAGACGACCATCTGATTGTAATAAACAAGGAGGCCGGAATGGTTGTACATCCGGGCCACGGAAACTTCTCGGGCACACTGGTTAACGCACTGGCCTGGCGGTTCAGGGATATTCCGCTTTTCAGGAGCGGTGAGTTGAGGCCGGGACTGGTTCACAGACTTGACAAGAACACATCCGGGGTTATTGTAGCAGCAAAAACTGAACTGGCAATGAACCGGATAGCCCGCCAGTTTTTCGACAGGAAAATAACCCGCAGATACATAGCCCTTGTGTGGGGAAATCCGGAACCTGCCGAAGGAATCATCACCGGAAATATAGGCAGGCATCCGTCAAACAGGTTAAAAATGAATGTGTTCGAAAACGGTTCCGAAGGCAAGCATGCAGTTACCCACTACCGGATAGTTGAAAAACTGGGTTATGTGAATCTTGTTGAATGTAAACTTGAAACCGGACGCACCCACCAGATAAGGGTGCATTTTGAACATTTGGGAAATCCCCTGTTCAACGATGAACGTTATGGGGGCAACAGGATACTAAAGGGGACAACTTTCACCAAATACAGGCAATTTGTACAGAACTGCTTCAAACTGTTGCCACGTCATGCTCTGCATGCACAATCTCTTGGGTTTATCCATCCCCTGACCGGTGAAAAGCTTTGTTTTGAAGCAGGCTTGCCTGAAGATATGAAAACAGTTTTGGAAAAATGGCGTAAATACCTATCAGGCAGGGAGATGGAATAAATAACTGGATATTTAAATGAGAGCTCAGCAAAACAGAAGGATCAATATAGCAGTCGTTACAGGAGGTGACTCATCTGAGTATTCAGTATCTTTAAAAACAGCTGCAACGGTTGCCCGCACACTGGATAAAAACAGATTTAACCCTTACGTTATAACTATAAGGAATAACGAATGGTACCTTGGCACTCCTGATGACCGCGGTCCCGAAGTCAACAAAAACGATTTCAGCATAACAGTGAAAGGTGATATAATAAGATTTCACTGTGTTTTCATGACCATCCACGGAACACCGGGAGAAGACGGAAAGCTCCCCGCCTATTTTGACATGCTGAAAATTCCATACACCTGCAGCAGTGTGTTGACTTCAGCTCTGACCTTCAACAAATTTGCCACGAAGATTTTTATCTCTAACCTGGGGATTAACACTCCCGGGGGAATACTTCTGAGAAGGGAAGAAGAACCCGGCTTTACTGATATTGCATTGAAGATAGGGTTTCCCTGCTTTGTGAAACCAAACAACAGCGGTTCCAGCTTCGGGATCACCAAGGTTAAGGAGGAGAGAGAACTTAATTCTGCTCTGCAAAAGGCTTTTATGGAAGACAATGAAGTTCTGGTTGAAAAATGCGTCGATGGAATGGAGCTTTCCGGCGGAATGCTTAAAACAAGGGAGAAGGAACTTATCTTCCCCCCCACAGAGCTGGTAAGCAAAACGGAGTTTTTTGACTTTGCTGCAAAATATGAAGGTGCATCAGATGAGATAACCCCTGCAAGACTTCCGGAAAAAGTGCTGAATGAATTCAGTAAAATGTCATCGTTAATATATGACTCACTGCAGTGCAATGGCATTGTACGAATAGATTACTTCTACAGCAACGGGACGATCTATTTCCTTGAGCTCAATACTGTTCCGGGTATGACTGAAACAAGCATAGTCCCACAGCAGATTGAAGCCATGGGACTAAAACTTTCAGATGTTTTCACTATGGCTGTTGAGGATGCCATTAAAAGGGCATTGTAAACAGAATCACAGAGCCTGTCTAAAANACCCACCTGTATGACAGTCTGAAATCCCTTCCCGGCATCGAATAGTGCCTGTCCTCTACACGTGAAAGGTGATCCCTGTATTTTGTATCCATCAGGTTGTCCACACGCAAAATAACTATGTGCCTTCCGCTGCTGTTGAAACGGTATCCTGCAGAAAGACCCAGAATAGTATATCCGTCGGTAGTATCCTCCATGGCGGCGACCCTCTCCTGGGCGGCAGTTGTCCTTGCCTCGGCACCAACCCATCCCCTTCCGTAATCATACTCCAGGTTTGTCCTCACCCTGAAAGGAGGTATAAACGGCAGGTAATCCCTGTCACCCGTCATCCTGCGGGCATTCACATAATCCATCCCCACACCTGCTGTGAACCTTTCATTAGGTTGCAGTTTCATCGAGACCTCACCGCCGTAAAACCTTGCTTTGTCTTCCATATACTGGAAAAAGGGAAGTCCTGAATCCGGATCTGTCCCACCGACAGGTTCGAAAATGATAAAATTTTCGAAATAGTTGGTGAAACCTGCAAGCTCTATTCTGAATATATCGTTTTTCCAGCTAATGAACATATCGGCTCCATAGCCTATCTCATCCGTAATATCGGGATCTCCCAGCTCGTATGTACCGGAACAGAGATGAGGACCGTCAGCAAACAGCTCTTCAACGACCGGGTTCCGGTGTGAGCGGGCAAACTGACCCCCTATTTCAACACTCTCTGCAGGCCTGTAATTCAGTCCGACCGAACCGGTAAAGTTAAATGCATTTCTTGAAGCTTCCACATCAGGGAAAATATGGTTTGGCAATGCACTTATATGGTTCGCATCCACTCTCAGGCCTGCCTGAAGACGCAACTTCGAGGCAAGAGGTATTTCCTGGAATGTGAATACTCCAAGGTTATATCTTTTCTCACCGGGTGTATATGCATCTTCACCTCCTATTTCAAGATTGTGGCCGTGGATGTTCAGCCCAACAGCACCGCGGTCGAATATACCGGCCGGCTTGTGTTGCATTGTAAGTGTGGTGCTGAAGAGATGCTTGTCATGAGAAAGCTCCACTTCCTCTTCAGTGAAACCATCCTCGGTTTCTATCTCTACCTCCTTTTGAGAAAGGTAGGTTCCGTGAAATCTCAGTTGAGCCTTGTCAAAGAACCCGTCACGTTCAAAACCGAATCTTCCCTGCAATCCATAGCGTTGCTGCCGGTTCTCCACCTTTTCATTGGGATCGTCAAGTTCTTCGGGCAATCCGTAGGTCTGCATGTTGGCAGAAAGGCTTATGCCACCCGTTACATTTTCCCTTTCTATCCCGAAACCGGTTGCTGCATCAAAATGGTCTATATAAGTGCCGGGCATTATACCTTCAGGAGTTCTTATATTGCCTGCACTCCGGTAAGCGATCCTTCCGCCTGCCGCCCAGTTTTCGGTGCCGTAAGTGTAACGTGCCAATCCCGAACCCATATTGTTCATTGTTCCCCCCTGAAGGGAGACAACGCCTGATGACCCCATATCCCATCGCTCAGGAATATCATTTGTGAAAATATTTATTACGCCTCCAAGGGCACTCGGACCGTATAGCAAACTGGCAGGCCCCTTTACTACCTCCAGCCTGCTGGTTGAAACCGGATCCATTGCCAGCGAATGGCCTGCACCGGATTCGGAAACATCCCCCATCCTTTCACCATTTTCAAGAACAAGCACCCTGTCGCCATCCATGCCCCGGATAACCGGTCGTGCAGGAGCAGAACCCATAGAGCGCATTGCAACACCGGGCTCCCCGTCGAGAAGTTCACCGAAGGAGACTTCACTGCGCCTGGCCAGCTCCTCCCCCATAATTGACATATCCGACGTGTACCTGAAACCACTTCCGGTAGGAGATGATGTAACAACAATCTCATCGATGTTAATGCCGGTATATTCTATCTCAATAACCAGCTCATCAGTTTTATACTGATCAAAGTCAAGTTCAATAATCCTTGTTTCATAACCCATTCCCTGTACTATGATCCTGGATATTCCGCCCGGCAAATCCTGCAGGCTGAATCTTCCTTCACTGTCGGTTATGGTTCCCTGACTTGTATCCTCTACAATTATATTAATATACGGTACCTGCTGACCGTCACTGGAGTCAACCACCTTTCCGGTGACAGACCGGGTCTGACCCGGCGGTGAATGGGAACTGCCTGAAGCAGGTAATGTAAATGAAGTTGTTAGTATAATAAGCTGTATATAAAGAAAAACTCTTGGAAATTTCATTAAACGTAATTTTAAATGGAAAACATATTGATCTGTCTTGTAACTAGCCTTTCCCGCATATAAGCGTAAACGGGAAAATTATTAATAAACCGGGATCAATAAACGGGGGGAGCTCGGAGGAGAGGGATACGGTAAAGGGTGGACACCTTTATCATCAGGTGAATTGCACATCCTGAAACTGATTTGCATTCCGCTGCAACAATCAGCAATACCAGCAGAGATAATGTAAGAAGCATTATACCGGAACTCATAAAGAGAGTGATAAGCTCACTGCGGTTATGAGTGTGATTTTCAGCGGGAATTGCTCCGGAGTCGGATTCAGAATCAGCTTTATATTCAGATGCACAGTCACTTTTGCTGTAGGGATGAGCATGCTGAACAATCTGACCGCAGGCCAGCTGATGGTAGTGCCAGTTTACAGCATTATTTGAAAATAACCATAAGACTGGCACTACGGAAATTATGACAAGAATTTTTTTCATCGCAGTTTTGGGAATGTCATTCTTTTCCGTAGTTAAAACGTACTGCATAATTGCTTATTGCAGCGGATTGTAAAACAGAGCCCATCTAAACACAACAATCCTGTTTTTGTCATATTAACAGTTCCGCAACAAAAACCTGCTTTGTACACTCACAAATATAGAACAATATTTATAATTTTGTACTAAATGGTATTAAAGTTTAAACCTATGAAGTATATTATAATAACAGGTGCCAGCAGGGGAATTGGCGAGGGAATCGCCAGGGCTTTGCTTGCCGGGGACAATCACCTTCTCTGCATATCGCGAACAGAGAACAGATCTCTTATTTCCAAAGCATCATCAAAAAAATGCAGGATTGACTTTTTCAGTTTTGACCTTGCAGAAACCGGCAGGATCAATGAACTGTGGGAAAATATTTCCCGTAAAGTCGATCTGCGCAATGCTGACGGACTCTATCTTGTTAACAATGCCGGAGTGATTGACCCTGTTGACCGTATTGAAAATTGTGACCCCGGTGATGTTGAGCGTCATATGAGAATTAACCTTATTGCGCCGGTGATCCTTACCGGACTCTTTATTAGTCTTGGTAAAGGAGTGGACATTGAAAAACGCATTATCAACATCTCCTCAGGGGCCGCCTCATCTCCTTACTACGGCTGGAGCAGCTATTGCACGGGCAAGGCGGGGATGGAAATGTTTTCACGTTGCATTGCAACTGAACAGGATGATGAGGAATATCCGGTTAAATGCATGTCTGTTGCTCCCGGTATTATTGATACGGGTATGCAGGATACCATCAGGGGCAAGACAAGGGAACAGTTTATACACAGGGACAAATTCGTCTCATACAAAGAGAGGGGTATGCTTGCCGATCCGCTCGCTGCAGGAAAGAATCTTGCGGAATTGCTTTTTTCACCGGATTTCAGGAACGGAGAAATAACAGATATAAGGGACGACTACTGATCTGCTGCTGTTATAACTGCTTATTGCTGAATAATAATTACTTTTACCCGAAAAAATGGAAAAATCCTCATTGAACAGGGATAATCTCCCGACGGGGAAAAAATATGCCTCACCACCGGTTGACAAAACAATCGAATGGTTTTACCGCATAGCAGCCAGCGGTTATATGCCGGCCGGATGGTTCGGGCCGGACTACTCAAAACTTACGGACAAGCCAGTGGTTAAGGGCAGGGTGAAGCTGGAAATTGTGAGCCATTGCTGGAATTACGGCAATATACTAAGCTACCAGCTGAGCTCTCTCGTACTTTTCCCGCCGGCAGAATCGGATGTTACAATGACGGTGTTCTACTCACCGGAAGATACAGGGACACTTAAAGTGCTCGATTATTTCGGGAAGAAAAAAATTCCGGGCGTAACATGGAACTGGTGTCCTTTGCCAAAAAAATACCTGTTCAGAAGGGCAGTGGGGAGAAATCTTGCTGCAAAAAATACCTTAGCTGACTGGATCTTTTTCACCGATTGCGATGTGCTTTTCCGCGAGAAATCAATTGATATGCTTTGCGGGGAGGCTAAAGACCGGGCCGACCTGCTGATCTTTCCCCGTTATCACATGGTCTCTGAAATGCTGTCCGGAGATGACCCGGTTTTAAACAATCAGGGCACAGAGGTCAGGGATATTGATCCGGAAAAATTCTTTCCCGAGGAACGCAACAGGGCGGTAGGGGCTTTCCAGATTACCCGGGGAGATGCGGCACGTCTGGGAGGCTATTGCGGTAACATAGGCTATTACCACAGACCCGTGAAACGATGGAGAAAAACTTACGAGGACAGGACATTCCGTTGGCTGCTTGGAACACAGGGGACAATGGTGGAAATACCCGGTTTTTACAGGATAAGGCATGCCGAAAAGGGAAGAAAGGGCAAAAAAATTGGTCAAAGCGCAGGGTGAACTACATTTAAGCTGAATTCTCCTCACTCTCCTCAAAACATTCCCTGAGTTTCTTAACAAAGCCTCCGCTTACAGCATCAACAAACGGGAAAAGTATCATATCGGCACCTGCCTCCACCAGTACGGCCGCATGTTCCGAATGATGCTGGGTTAACACTATTCTGCCCCTGTAATTATGGAACTTGAGTATCTTGAGGAACTGAAGGTTGATTTCATAATCGGGTATAGTGCTGATAATTACTTTAGTGCTTTTGAGAGGCAGAAGCTTGGGCAGGTCGGGATCTTCAGCATCCCCAAGCTGAGCAGGTCTTCCTTTTTCAAGCCATGCTTCAACTGTTTTGGGATCAAAATCAACGCCCATCACTATCCTGCCCACCCTTTCGAGACTTTGTGCAATATTTCTTCCGTACCTGCCAAGCCCGAATATTATAACATCAACCTTACTCTCATCTACACCTTTCGATTTGGCTTCACGGTAAGGGTTTTTTCTTTCAAACAGACCCAAAACAGGGGAAAGAAAGTTGAATATCCTGTGTGAATAAAGAATCATGTAGGTTGAAAGACCAATAGTTATTAGTCCAACAAGGGTGATCAGTCCCATTACATTATCGTTAATATGCCCGAGCTGCAGTCCGAGTGCAGCAAGAATAAGGGAAAACTCGCTTATTTGAGCCACGGCAAGTCCTGACAGGAATGAAGTACGTTTGCGGTAACCCATGAACCCCATTATGACAAGTACTATAAGAGGGTTTCCAAGCAGTACGAAAAGAGAAAAGATAATAGCAGGCCTGAACTGCTCTCCAACAAGTGAAAGGTCGAACCCGGCACCAAGAGTGATAAAGAAAAAGAGCAGCAGGAAGTCGCG
>SL_3KL_010_SEDDRAFT_10001815_pt1 | contig 19494 bp, 18 predicted proteins | sample SodLakKL_010_SED_2_FD_10381 | JGI IMG/M metagenome (IMG submission 10381) | reverse complement strand
GAGTTACCGTGCTGGTCAAACCGGGTGAGGGCGGCGGGTTCTTGGTGCACACCCCAACCAAGAGGGAATTTTTCATGATTTTTGAAGAAGCGATTGATTATGCCTGTAAAGAAGGTCGGAATTATGTCTATGAACAGGCCTCCGCAGGCGGGGCCCAGGATATCGAAACGGTTTTGGAAAGACAGGATCGTTACAGCAAGATGACGGCCTTTTCTGAGGATGACACAGAAAGGATGGATACCAAGATCTTTATTGAAACTGTCATTGAAGTGTCTGCCGTGGGCAGGCCGTGGACCGGATAATTTTATGTATGGAGGCGTTAAAAAGCGATGATTATTATTGGCGAATTAATTAACTCAACCCGTAAAAAGATCAAGCAGGCCATTGATGAGCAGGATGTAAAATACATCCAGGATCTGGCTGTCAGGCAGGAAGAAGCCGGGGCCGACTATATTGACGTTAACTCCGGAGCTTATGTGCATGACGAAGTTAAGTATTTGGTCTGGCTGGTTAAAATCGTGCAGGAAGTGGTAAATAAACCGCTGGCCCTGGACAGCCCCAATCCAAAGGCCCTGGAAGAAGCGATGAAGGTCCATGAAGGGACTCCGATGATCAACTCGATCAGCGCCGAAAAGGAACGTTACGAAAAGATTATCCCCCTTTTAAAAGGCACCGCTACTCCCGTAGTGGCCCTGTGCATGAGCGATGAAGGGATGCCTGAAACAGCAGAAGACCGCCTGGAGGTGGCTAAAAGGCTTTTAGACGATCTGGATAAAGACGATGTAAAAATGAGTGATGTATTCCTGGATCCTTTGATCAAGCCGGTCAGCGTCAACGGGGAGTACGGCCCCCAGGCCCTCGATGCCATTGAGATGCTTTCCGATCTGGGCTCCGGCTGTCACATCACCAGCGGTTTGAGCAACATTTCCTTCGGTTTGCCTCACCGGGCCCTGTTAAACCAGGCTTTTATCGTTTTGGCCATGGGCCGGGGCATGGATTCGGCCATTGTTGATCCTCTGGATCAGAAAAAAATGAGCCTGGTCAAAGCGGCCGAAGTAATCTTAAACCTTGATCCCTATGCCATGAAATACTTGAAAGCAGCCCGGGCCGGCAAGCTGGTTTAAATAATTTAAAGCCGGCCCCGGTTTTATCATCTTTTGAGTATTTGATTATAAAGTGTTTCAGAGAGGATGAAATAGATGATCTACCGTGAATTCCAACCGTTAAATTATCTGAAACAAGAGGAATTGGAAAAAATTCACCTGGGCGCCATGGCTGTTTTAGAGGGGGACGGAGTTGAATATTTCTCCCCGGAAGCCAGGAAGATATTATCAAAGGCCGGCGCAAAGGTCCAAGGAGACAATGTTTTTTTACCCCGGGAACTGGTCATGGAACAGGTGGCCCAGGCTCCTTCTGAGTTCACCCTGCAGGCCAGGAACCCGGAGAATAATGTCAGGATCGGGGGCAATACAACTGTTACCGCCCCCGGCTACGGATCTCCCTATGTCATGAATTATCTCCAGAATAAACGAAGGATCTCCAATTACAGAGATTACATTGCCTTTACCAAGCTTTGTGGTAACAGCGACAACTTCGATGTGGCAGGAGGCGTGCTGGTCGAACCCAATGACTTACCCGATCGGATCCGGCACGCAAAAATGTTTCAGGCGGCCGTTAAACATACCGACAAATGCCTGATGGGCAGTTCCATGGGGGATAGAAAAGCCTCCGAATGCCTTGAAATGGCCGAGATAATATTTAGCAGCCGCGATGAAATACAAACTAAACCGGTTTTAATAACCCTCATCAATACGCAGAGCCCGCTGCAATTTGATCGGCGCATGATTGAAGCCCTGATGGTCTATGCCCGCAACAGCCAGCCCCTGCTCATATCCGCTCTTGCCATGACGGGGACGACTTCCCCGGTGACCTTGCCCGGATCACTGGTTCAGCAGACAGCCGAGATTTTATCGGGCATTGTCCTGGCCCAGTTAATCAATCCCGGGACGCCGGTTATTTTTGGGTCATCTTCCAGTATCGTGGACTTAAGAACCGGAGACCTGGCCATTGGCAGTCCGGAATCGACTAAAATGTTTTGCGCTATTGCCCAGATGGCCCGTTTTTACGGCCTGCCTTCCAGGGGAGGGGGGGCGCTGACTGATTCCCTTTCTCCCGATGCCCAGAGCGGCTATGAGTCGATGATGGTGGCAATGAATTGTGTGCTGTGTGGAGTAAATTTCATACTTCATTCTGCCGGTATGCTGGAAAACTATATGACCATGTCGTATGAAAAGTTTATTATCGATGATGAAATAATTGGCCTGGCCAGGGAATTTGCCAGGCCCATGGTGTTTGATGAAGAAAACCTTGCTGTTGATGTTATCCTGAGGCACGGCAGCGGCGGCCATTATGTCGGGGACAGCCACACTTTTGAGCACATGAAAGAAACGCGTATTCCCATTATCAGCAGTAGAGAGCGCTATACCGCACCCGGCGATTTTTCCGATGCCGCCCAGAAGGCTCATCAGTACGTAGCCTCGGTGCTGCAGGACTACCAGGACCCGCCGCTTGATGAAAAAATTGAACAGGAGCTGAGCAGGTACATCGATAATATGAGCGAGTAGAAATTAAAAGGGATCAATACCAGTGTTGGTAGGTGAGATAAGGATACCTGTCCCCTTGTCCCGCTGAAATAGAACGGCTGCCCGTGGTATCTTAACCGGCAGCCCCTTTTTTTTGACCATTATGAACCAGGTCCAGGTAATGGTTAAAACTTAAACCGTTCTCCGCCCTTATTATTCCGGCCCCGCTCGGCTGTAAACTTTTTGCCATCGCTGCCGTGTTAACTTTCTGCTGCTTAATTTAACCACAACTGCCCAATTTAAGCACTTGTAAATGCCGGGAGGTAAAGATATAATTAGATACCGTAAAGCCTATTAAAAGCGCCTGCTTAAATTTGCGGGAGTAGTTAGCGGCCTGGTGGCGCTCCTGGACTTCAAATCCAGTGGCAGGGCAGCCCCCTGCGGTGGGTTCGATTCCCATCTACTCCCGCCAATAAAATCATTAACAGGGCAGGCCAATAGGGCAGGCCTGGAATTATTTGACAACGATTACAGTGCAATTTTTTGCTTCCTGCACTATAGCATTACTGACACTGCCCAGGAACATTTTTTGCATACCGCTTAGTCCTCTGCTGCCAATTATAATCACATCAAAACCTTCTTCGGCAGCCATACTCATTATCGTAGATGAAGGGTGGCCTTTTTTTAAAATGGTGCGCGCCTTAATATGCTTTTCTTCGAATACTTTTAAGGCTTCTTGCAAGATCATTTCTCTTTTTTCAACATCTTCTATAATCCGCTTATCAATACTTTTGCTGTCCAGAACTGCTACGGAACGGGTTTTGCCGTCCCTCCCGTAAGCAGTGAGGTCTAAACTACCTTCGTCAACGTGAATAACGGCTACTTCATCGATATTAATGCCCTCTGCGAACATTGCAGCCCTCTCCAGCGCCTTACGACTGTGGGCGGAACCGTCTGTGCAAACCAGGATTTTCATATACTGTCTCTCCTTTCAATTGTTATAATATATTAATATCGGTATTTATTGTATCTATATATTACCATAAAAGGTGAAATAAAAAGAGGAGGGCCTGGGAAGTGCTTTTTAACAGGTTTGATTTAGTATAATTAGTTCGGCTTCTCAAAGAATTGCCTGTTCAGGTTTCGAGGTAGGATTCAGCCCCCTTCCCGCCGAAATTCTTTAAGCACTGGAGTTGATTAACAAAACACGGGGCCTTCCGGTAACAGGATTGGGCCAACCGCCGGTAATCAAAAAAGGGAGGTTGTATACAAATTGGATCTGAATAAGTTGAGCAGAGAACAGCTTGAATACCTGCTGGCAGATTTTGCTAAGAGGTGGCTGGCTCACGATGGGGTCTGGTTTCAGCAGGTTGAACAGGCTTACGGCATGGAAGAAGCGATCCGTCTCGATACCGGGGCCTGGGAAATGTTTACGGTCTTAGAAGCCCGCAGGATTATGGACTTTTTAGGCCTGGAGTCGGGAGGCGGCCTTGATGCCCTTAAGCAGGCCCTCCAGTACAGGATGTACAGCTTGATAAACAGGCAGGAGCTAATCGAACCGGGCAGGGACAAGATCATTTTCAAAATGAACGACTGCCGGGTCCAATCGGCCCGCCGGCGCAAACAGATGCCCGAATTCCCATGCCGGCCGGTGGGGTTGGTAGAATACTCCGGTTTTGCCCGCACCATCGACCCGCGCATTGAGACAAAGTGCCTTTACTGCCCGCCCGATCAGCATCCTGATGACAGCTTCTGCGCCTGGGAATTTACTTTGAACAGCAAAGAAAAATAAAAGGTGAAAAGTATATATGCAGGACTAATTCCGGGCCGCAGCTTATTAAAGAAGGGACGCTTCCGGTAAAACTTAAGGTCAGCAGAAACTATTTATTTGGGTCAAGTTTGAAACAGGGGTGGAAAAATAATTGCAAACCTGGTTGCATAATTATAATATTATGATATAATAATACCAGTAGGAGGAAACCTTAATGGATGCTCTAACAGAGATGGATAAAATCAGGGAAAAGGCAACCCTGCTTAAAGCCCTTTCCAACCCGGTCCGGCTTTGCATTATCCGTGAACTTATCAAACGGGGCGAGTGCAACGTATCGGCGATGCAAAACTGCCTGGAACTTTCTCAGTCAACCGTGTCTCAGCACCTGGGTCGGTTGAGGGATATGGGGATTATCACCTTTGAACGCAAGGGGACCGAAGTTTATTATCGGATTTCCAGCGAAGAAGCGGCAGACATTATTAAGGTTCTCTTTGAAAATGACTTTTAGAGGCATATTAAGGGATTTGCCCGAAGGAGGTTTTTAAAATGCTGCAGGTAACTGAATCTGCAAAGGAAAAAATTAATGAAGTGTTAGCGCAGGAAAAAGAAGTCGATGATGCTTATGTTCGTGTTTATGTAAGTGGTGTCGGCTGAGGAGGCCCCAAGTACGGCCTGACTCTGGATGAGTCGGTTCAGGAAGAAAAAGATATTGTCGAAGAAAAAGGCACCATTAAGTTTGTCTTCGACAAAGAAATTTCTGCATACCTTGAGGGCAAGGTTATTGATTTCCATGCAGGGCCCCGCGGCGGCTTTTCGATCACTGATGCCGCTCCAGGAGGACCTTGTGACGGTTGTTCATGTTAGTTTTTCTTTTAAGCTTTGATTGAAGGCGTCAAATTAAACAGGAGGTCCGAAAATGGCAACAAAAAAAGAACAAGTTTATAACTGCCAGGTCTGCACCAATGTTGTTAAAGTGGTTGAGCATGGTGTAGGGACACTGGTTTGCTGCAATAAACCGATGGAACTGCAATCTAAATAGTGCTGTTCAAAAAAAGGTTTCTGTCATAAAACACTGCCTTTTATAATAAAACCGGGGCGCTTTGAGACTAGTCGCCCCGGTTTTATAATTCTCCCAACCGTAACGGTAGCGATCAGCCGGCCCCTGTTTATCCTTGTCCCCTGCAATGTTAGAATAATCCATCCCTATTATGAACCTTTGGACCAGAAAAACTTGGGCATCTTACTCATGTCCTGACCGTTCCGGGTCCGCATCGGCAGGGGGGGATATTTTTTCTGAGTCACCAGCGAAATAATAATCAGGGTCAAAAAGCTGATTGCTGCTGCCGGGATCAGGGATATGAAAATGGCGTCATCCCTGGCCCAGTCCATGTAGACCTCGCCTTCAACCACAACATCCATATTTGCTTGCATAGTCTCAGGCAATACCTGCTGGTAGACAATCATCCAGGCGGCCAGGCCGGTAAAAAATGAACTGATGGCGCCGGCAGTATTGGCCCTGGTCCAGAAATAACCGATGATATAAGCACCGGCAACGGTGGCCAGCTGGATTCCGCCGGAGAGGACGATCAGCTTGTATACGGTTTCAAAATAAAGCGCAATCGCCATGGCCAGCAGAGTCACTACCGGCAGCGAAAACCGGACCACTTTCAGGACATCAGTTTGAGAAGCGCCCGGTTTTATATAGCAATAAATATTATGCCCAATCAGGGTGGCGATGATCAGGGCGCTGTTGCCGGAAGTGCTGATGATTGCTGCAGCCAGGGTGACGATGAATAACACTCCGGCCCAGGGCGGCAGGAAAGTGTAGGCAGCCCAGGGCAGGACATTTTCCGCTTCCGTGACGGGTATGCCCTCCAGCATCCCGGTGGTGTATACGGCGATGCCAATCAAGACCGGGATCATGCCCACACTCAGGTAGAGAACTCCGCTGACCAGGAAGCCGGCCACGGCGGTTTTTTCCGTTTTTGCCGCCAGGGCCCTCTGCATCAGGACCTGGCTCGGCACATCGCCCAGGGACAGGGCCGCCCAGGCTGAGATGTAAAGCAGGATGCCCAGCAGTCCNGTGTACCAGAGGTAACCTTCTTCTCCGCTTTCCATCCGCATCGACCAGGTCGGTAGTTCGGCCCAGTTTTCGCCGGTCCGCCACAGTTCTCCCAGCCCTCCTACTTCGCCAACCACTGAGGGTAGAAGAATGATCAATCCGATCAGGATCAAAGCAAAAGCAATTGTATCTATGCGGGAAAGAGCCCACAAACCGCCTAAACCGGTCACCACAATAATAACCAGGGTGGCGATAATAACCGCCACCTGCAGGTCGAAACCTGTCGTCAGGTAGACGATAATGCCCAGGGCCACCAGCTGGCCGCCAAGCCAGGCCATGGCGGAGAGAATTTGGATCATGGTATAGAGAAAACCGCTCAGGTTGCCATAGCGGTGATTAAAAAAATCAGTAATGGTCGTATACTTAGCCTTACGCATGCGGTAGGCAAAAAAAATGCCGATCAGGACCATGCAGAGGGCCGGGGCCCATGGGTCAAAGATAACACCCTGCATCCCGAACAGGAAAGCATAACCGGCTGCCCCCATCATGGCCCCGGCGCAAATCCAGGTGGCGACAATGGAGGGGACCATAAAAATAAAGTTTAACTGGCGGCCGGCCACGGTAAGGTCATCTGCTTCATGAACCCGGCGGCTGTAATAGAGGCCCAGGGCTATGATCAATACCATGTAAAGCCCCAGGAATAAAAGAATCCAGTGGGCGGTTGAAAATACGGGCAGGATGCTGTTATCCATCTCAGGCAGAACCTCCTTCGTAACCAGGGCGGAACTTATTGATTGAAACTTGTCAATGATTCTATATATACCCTGTTCAGGTTCACTGCCTTACCAGCAGTGGCAATAAAGCGGCGGCGATCATGGTTAACCCTGTAAGCTGATAAATTTGGATGGTCTTGGCATTTGCTTCAATCAGCAGGGGGATATTATCGAAGTGGCGGCGGGCTAATTTAACTGCCCTCACAGCCAGGGGCATACTTACAAAAGACAGCATCCAGAGGGGATTTCCACTAAAAAAAGTCATGATTAGCAGGACCAGGTAGGCCAGGCCGAATAAGGCTGCAAAAACTGTCACTCCTTTTTTTTTGCCAAGCCGCACTACACCATTCATTTTACCGCCTTTCAAATCTGCTTCGTAGTCCGGGTACTGGTTTATCCAGAGGACGTTGGCAATGATGAAACCAAGAGGGATGGAAGCGATAATTACTTCCGGGCTGATGGTACCGGTTTGGACCAGGTAGGTGCCGGTGGTAATCAGGGGCCCGAAAGTGATACCCACCACTACTTCACCTAATCCGCGGTAAGAAAATTTAAAGGGCGGCAAACTGTAGAACAGGGCAAAGAACACCCCGGCCAGGCCGAACCAGAGCACGGCAAACTCGCGGTAAAAAACCACGTAGAGGCCCAGTGAAGATCCGGCCAGAATGGTTACGGTCCCGATGATCAGGTTTTCTTTTAAAGTTAGTTTGCCGTCTATGATCGTTTTCTTGCCGCCGCTGAAAGGCGTCCTTTTATCGGGAGTGACAAAGCGGTCCACACCGCTTAGGTAATCAATATATTCATTGATAGCATTTTTACCGATCTCCAGCAGGTAAATAGCCGCTACTCCCACTAAAAACCAGGACCAGCTGAAACTGCCCCGGTGGGAATAGGCGATAGCGGCTCCGACAGCCATAGGGATGGTAGAGGCAATCCATATTTTGGGATCGGCAATCTGCCAGAATCCATCCCACAACCTTTTTGTATCGCAGTTTAACATGACCGCTCTCCTTACATTTATTGAATCGTTTCAGTGCTGTCTTCCCTGTCAAGGCCAAAGGCTTTATGGACAGCCCTGACCCCGAGTTCTCCATACTTTTCTTCAATGACACAGGAGATGCGGTATTCAGAAGTACTGATCATTTCAATGTTGATCTGTTCGGCGGAAAGAGATTTAAACATTTTGGCCGCTACACCCGGATTGGTTTTAATCCCGATTCCGACCGCCGATACCTTGACAATATTGTTATCGGCCCTTACTTCCAGGGCCCCGATTTTTTTGGCCACCTCATTAACCAGGGCGCTGGCTTTGCCCAGGTCCGTGGTGGGGATAGTGAAGGTCAGGTCGGTATAGCCATCGATGCTGACATTTTGAATAATCATGTCGACATTGATCGCTGCTTCTGCCAGCGGCTGCATGATTTGATAAGCGATGCCCGGGCGATCGGGGATCCGGATCAGAGATATTTTTGATACATTTTTCTCCAGGGTAACGCCTTTAATGATCGAGTTTTCCATGATCTCCTCCTCGTTGACGATCCAGGTTTGCCTGTCGTTGTGAAAAGAAGATTTAACGATAAGGCGAACCTGGTATTTTTGGGCCAGCTCGATGGAGCGGACATGCATAACCTTGGCCCCCAGGCTGGCCAGTTCGAGCATCTCCGGGTATGATATCCTGACAATATGGCGGGCCCGCGGGCAGATGCTGGGATCTGCAGTGTAAACCCCGTCTACGTCGGTATGTATTTCGCAGCAATCTGCTTTTAAAGCGGCGGCCAGGGCTACGGCCGTAGTGTCGGAGCCGCCGCGGCCGAGGGTGGTGATGCTGCCGTTTTCTGACACCCCCTGGAAACCGGCTACGATCGGGATAATGCCTTCATCAAGGGCCCGGGTAAGGACGTCGGTTTTAAGATCAATGATCCGGGCCTTGGAATGGATGCCATCGGTAATCATGGGGAGCTGCATTCCGGTATATGATTGAGCCCTGTGGCCCAGGCTTTCCAGGGTTATGGCCAAAAGGGCCGAGCAGGCCTGTTCTCCGGTGGCCAGCAAGGCATCCTGTTCTCTTGAGGAAGGCTGGGGGGTTATTTCTTCCGACATTTTGAGCAGGCGGTCGGTTTCTCCTCCCATGGCCGAAACTACAACGACAAACCGGTCCCCTTCTTCTTTTGCCGAAGCCAGGGCCCAGGCCACCCGGCGAATATGGTCCAGGGAGGCTACTGAACTGCCTCCGTATTTCCTGACAATCAGGGCCACTATGCTCACACACCTTTGCTGCGAAAAAAGCTTCTTTTCGAATGAATGGTCTTATTCTCTCATATTTAGGATTGCGGCACAAGATTTTTTTGCCATTTCCCGGGTTAAACTTAATATCTCTTTGGATTGTTCACTTCCGCATTTCCATAAAAGCTTCCAGCCTGGTTTTCAGGGCCTCCAGCGGTTCAAAACTGTAGTTGTCATCGATTAAGAGCAGGGGCAGACCTTCTTTTTTCAAGTAGTCCCGGAGATCGGGATAATCAAACTTGTGAGGATCGCAGAAGGAAATAATGTAGCCGACAACTCCGTCCACCCTGTAGGCTCGGGCCCTTTCCAGCAGGTAGTTAAAGCGTTTCACGCTTGGGCCTCGATCAGTCCGCGGGCACTGGAAATTAACAAAATAATGTTCGGTTAATCCGTCGTAGGGATCTGCGGTTTGGGGCACATCTTTTTCCCAGGTTCTGAAACCGATACAGGTATCGTCGCAGACCACTTTTCCGCCCGCTTTTTCGATGACCTCAAATAAAATGGGGCTGTCCATGATGCTGCCCCAGATCATGATGCGGGGCCCCTGGTGCGGATCCGGCTTTCGCTGCTGAAAATTCTTCAGGGCCGATTCAAGAAAAGTGCGGTACTGATCAGCCGGCAGGACCCCTCCGGCCATCAGGATCTCGAAGGCTTCGCTTCCTTCGACCGGGGGCGGTGCGGCTTTGCGGAGCTCGTATATTTGACGAACCAGGGAGCGGTTTTTGTTATAAAGCCCGATGGTTTCATTTAGCGCTCCGGTAGTGACCTGCTGCCCGGTAAATTGCTCCAGTTTTTCCCGGAAAAACCCCAGTTCCCGTTTAAAAAAGTCTTTGGCCCAGGGGGTTAGCTGGTGGGGGACATTAAAAAGATAGGAAAAATTAAGGGGATGGTAATAGGTCCAGATTCCGTAAAGCCTCTGGACCATGTCACAGCTGTGAGATATTACCAGCCCGTCCAGGAAATCAAGCTGCCCTTCTGCAGCCCGGGCCAGGATGCTGCGGACATAAGTGCAGCCGTACGGTTCCACATAAGCATCGGCCTTTGAGGTGTCACTCCCCGGATGGCCGCTAATGCGGTACGGGATGGCTCCGGCGGCGGCAATAATTTCCGGCGGTGCAAAACAGCATAAATAACCGATTACCGGTTTTTGGGTTTCTTTTTTCAGGTGCCGGATTAATTTTTCATTTTCAGTAGTGTTAAAAGTAGTTTTGCCAAAAATATGGCTGTTAAAGTTCATTAATTTGCCCTCCCTGTTTAGCTTTATCCATTGTTTCTAAGAAAGCGTGCAGCCTGGTTTTGATTTGGGCATCCGACCAGAGACGGGGATCGGCCATATCGCTTTCAAAAATCAGGGAAGGGACATTAATTTTTGCCAGCCGGTTTTTGGTATGGACTTCTCCAAAAGAAACAGCCCGGCAGGAGCGGGTCAGGTGCATCAGGGCGCCGTTAAGGCTGTACTGATCAACCAGCTCTTCCAGCAAGCTGCTTCCCGAAAAGCCGCCGAAAACAGCCGGATTGCAAAGTTCGGGCATTGTTTCAGACCCGTACTCGTGCATTTTCAAGGCCCTCTGCCAGGTGCGCCGGACTATTGCTTCCAGGGGATCGCTTAAATCGACTTCAAAGTAATCGCCCACATTATAGGTGGATTCATAAGCCACAACCGCGCCCAGTGATTCCAGGTAATTAAATATGCCCATGTTAAACCAGGGTGGAAGCCCAAACCAGATCAGGCGGTATTTTTCATCTTCTACCACCCCCATTTTGCGCTCCACGCGATCCCTGACTTCTTCGTACATTTCCCGGTAAAAAACGACCGCGTCTTCATCGCCCACCAGGTACATCTGGGGGATTATGGCGTGAAAATAGTCGGTCGAGCCCATCGGTGAAGGGATGGCCCTGCGCAGGGCCAGGGTATCGCGCCAGTAGGTAAGGGCCTGGTGCGAGCGTTCCATTATTTCCCGCAGGTTGTCGAGGTCCAGTTTTTTGCCGGTCTGTTTTTCCATAAATTCGATCTGTCCGGCCAGGTCTTCACGGAGCAGGGTCAGGTAATGCTCTTCAATCCGCGGATCATGGGGGTCAACATCCCAGGGCGGGGCCAGGGGATCGGTGCTGTAAACCGGAATATCGAAAAAGCGGGTCGCTATGGACTGGAACCACTTCCAGCGCGGCTCACAGACAAATCCCGAGCCCAGGAGCATGGCCGGAGTGCCCATGCCTCCGGGCAGCGGCGACTCTTCGGGGGCTTCGCCTTTTTCCTTAAAAAGCCTGCAGTAACCCATCGTATTGGTCACGTACGAACACAGCTCCGGCGAATAGCCGTCGTTTTCAGCGACCTCGATAAAGTAAGGGGCAACCTGGCGGCTGGCGCACATGGTCCCGAAATTTTCCGGCCATTCAAAGAGCAGATCAAAAGCTTTGAGCAGCTCCGGCGGGATCCCGACCATGCACCACGCTACGGGCTCATTGCTGAATTTTCTTTCCATCATGCGCATAAAAAACCGCGGTAACATCTCTTTCATTTTTTTAGTTGTTTCCAGGTGGCGTTTAGCCCGGCTCATTTCGCTCTGGGTCATTAAGCACAACCTCCTGCTTCGCGATTGATAAGTCATCTTAAGTTATAAATTCTCGGGGCTGTCTTAATAATCCTGCCGCCGCCCTGGCCTGGAAGCAGCAGCAGCGGAAGAGGGCGGGTATTCCAGAAAGAAAACAACCGCCTCGTCTTTAAAGGCCGATTAAATGCGGCCGTTTCATTGACAGCAGGCTATGAACGTGCTAACTTAATACTACTTGTGGTTAATTTACCGGTCAGACAGGGGTTTAATTTAATCAGCATGGATCCCTGTTAAAACTTAACACTACAGCGATATTTATGTGGCAAGCCGGGATCGCTTATGATAACTTAGAAAAGGGTGGATGAAAGGATGGTTGTTATGAACAAACTAAAACTGGGCCTGCCGGCGGGAAGCCTGCAGAACACAACCCTGGAAATATTCAAAAAAGCCGGTTTTAATATCCAAATTGGCGAGCGTTCATATTACCCCTATATTGACGATGATGAAATTGAATGTGTCTTAATGCGGGCCCAGGAAATCCCCAAGTACGTGGAGGACGGGGTTTTAGATGTGGGGTTGACCGGCAAGGACTGGATTAACGAAACCTCGGCCGACGTAAAGGAACTGACCGATCTGAATTATTCCAAGCGGGGTTTGCGCCCGGTCCGCCTGGTTCTGGCCGTTCCCAATGATTCGGAGCTCAACAGCGTAGAAGACCTGGAAGGAAAGCGGATCGCTACCGAACTGGTCCAGTCGACCAGGCGCTACCTCCAGGATAAGGGCGTAAACGCTTCCGTCTTTTTCTCCTGGGGGGCTACCGAGGTCAAGCCGCCCCTCCTGGCGGACGCCATAGCCGAGTTAACCGAAACCGGCCGCTCCCTGAAAGCAAACCAGCTGCGGATCATCGAAACCATTCTCGTCTCCACTCCGCGTATCATTATGAATCATGCCAGCTACGGCGACCCCTGGAAAAAGAAAAAAGTCGATCGCATGGTTACCCTCTTAAAAGGAGCCTTACTGGCGGAGCAAAAAGTTATGCTTAAAATGAACGTTCACAGCAGCAACCTGGACCGGGTGATAGAACTGCTCCCGGCGCTGAGAAAACCGACAATTTCCAACCTGATCGCCGACGAATGGGTGGCTGTCGAAAGCGTAGTTGATGAAAAGAAAGTCCGGACTTTGATTTGTGAGTTACAGGAAGCCGGCGCTGAAGGCATCCTGGAATTCCCGATGAATAAAATAATTCCATAAAGGACAACAGAAAAGAGGGTTAAAATGGAACAAGAAGAACAGGCGAATTTTGGGGAACGCCTTAAGGAAACAACCCGCAGGCCCCAGGTGCTCGGGGCTGTTATTGCGGTTTTGCTGGTGGCGGTAGTGGTAATGGGCGCTTTTATGCTCCAGCAGGGACCGCAGGATGATCAGGTGGCGGCCGTTGTAAACGGCGATCCGATCATGAAAGATGAAGTTTTTGAGATGATGTATGCCCAGGGAGGCCGGGAAATCCTCGATCAGCTTATTACCAGGCAGTTGATAATCCAGGAAGGGGCCCGGCTCGGCATTACCGTGAGTGAAGAAGATGTGGATGCCGAAATCGATAAGGTTATTGAAGAAGGATTTATGGGCTCAGAAGAAGATTTTCTGATGATTCTTGAACAGTACGGGATGAACATCGAAGTTTTCCGCGAAGATGCCCGCCTCAATATGCTGGCCCGTGAAATAGCCATGGAGCAGGCCGACTTGACTGAAGAAGACGGCCGCGCTTTTTTTGAAGAGCAGCGCCATCTGTATGAGCAGCAGTTAGAAGTGGAAGCCAGGCATATCCTGGTTGAAACTGAAGAGGAGGCGCAGGAAGTGGCCGCGCTGCTTGATGAGGGAGAAGACTTTGCGGAGCTGGCGGCAGAGTATTCCACCGACCAGTCCAACAAAGATCAGGGCGGTTACCTCGGCTTTTTCGGGCCGGGCGCAATGGTGGGACCTTTTGACGAAGCGGCATTTGCCCTTGAGATTGGCGAATTGAGCGATCCGGTGGAAACCGAATTTGGCTACCACATCATCGAGGTCCTTGATCGGGTAGAGCACGAAGAAGTTGCCTATGAAGATGTGAGCGAGCAGGTGATGGAAACCCTGGCCAATGAACAGGTTTCTATCGTTTTGAACGAATTGATCCCCCAGCTTTATGAAGAGGCCGATATTGAATACTTGCTTTAACAGCCGCAACAACCCCCTGTTATAACAGTTGGCGGTATGCTGTGGTGCTCCTGCCTCCTGCGGTAAACAATAATACCGGAGCCGAGGCCATATCCTGGGGTTTATTTATGGGTGCGCCGCGCAGCCAGGTTGACGGCGGCCTGGTGGGCCTGCTCTTCCAGGGAATCGTCCAGGTCCCGGAGCGCGGTGTCCTGGTGGCGGAAGGCCAGGGCTTTTCGGAGCAGATGATCGGTCAACCAGGGGTTTTTAGGCAGGAGAGAACCGTGCAGGTAGGTGCCGATGATATTTTTGTAGACGGCGCCTTCTGTTTTATCGGCGCCGTTATTGCCGAATCCGTACAATACTGTTCCCAGCGGTTGCACGCCTGGGCCGAGGAAGGTCCTGCCGCCGTGATTTTCAAAGCCGGTCAGGGTGCGGGGCGGATCCCAGAGAGAACAGCTGATAACAGCATTGCCAATCAACCGGCCTCTGCCTGCATCTGTGTAGAGATCGACAATGTCCAGGCCTCCGATCCGTTCTCCCCGGGCGGTAGTGTAATAATGGCCCAGAAGCTGGTAGGAGCCGCAGACAGCAAAGATAACCATATTTTCTTGGACCGCTTTTTGAATTTCCCTGTGCCGCCTTTTTAAATCCTCCGCCACCAGTTTTTGATCACTGTCCTGTCCTCCGCCCATAAAGAGCAGATCGCAGGAAGTAAAGGCGATCTCTTTGCCCGGGCCTACGGGGACGATATTAACCTCAATATCGCGCCAGTTGGCCCGGCGGCATAAGGCCAGCATATTGCCGCGATCGCCGTAGAGGTTTAAATGGGCCGGATAGAGGTGGTAAATGTTAATTTTGCCCATTATGAACCCTCCCAGTAAGGGCTTCCCAGGCCCATTTTATTCAGGTGGCCCCTCATCTCCAGCATGGCCGTATAGGTGGGCAGGATAAATAACTCACTGCCCGTCCCAGTTTGTTCCAGGGCCTCTTCGATGGCCCGGCCCGTATCTTCTACGACCAGGATCTGCTCCGGTTTAAAACCGGCGTATTTAAAGCGGACGGCCATATCCCAGGCCCGCCGTCCCGAAGCGATAATTTTTGTAAACCGGCTTTTTGCTCCAGCCAGCTGTTCAAAGTCTACATCCCAGAGCCATGATACGTCGGTGCCGTCGGCAATCCTGTCATTTATGGCCACTACCAGGTTAATTGTCCCGGGTTGGTTCAAGAGGGTGCGCAGAACTTCGTTTGCTCCGACCGGGTTTTTAATCAAGGCCATCACTATTTCCCTGCCCTCTTTTTCAAAACGTTCCATCCTGCCAAAGGAGGGGGTTGCTTTTTTAAGCGCCCTGCTGATCAGGGGGCCGGGAATACCGAGAGCCCGGGCACAGGTTACTGCAGCCAGGGCATTGTATAAATTGTAAAGCCCGGGTAGGGCCAGTTCTGCCTCCAGCTTCTGCTCGGGAAGACTGATCCGGATCCGGTTAAAGCCTTCGTTACCTGCCGAGCAGGAGGTGAGTTTAAGATCGGGTTCAGGGCGCTGGTAATTGCAGGAAGGGCATTGATAATGGCCGATGTGGGCAAAATAGAACCTGGTATATTCCAATTTATGGGAGCAGACCGGGCAGGTTTTGATATCCCGGCCGGTGTTTAAAAATTCATCGGGGGGTAGTTCAAGTTCAAGTCCGAAAGTCCATCTTTTAACATCTTTGCCGCTGGTCAGCGCAGCCAGCGAAGGATCATCGGCATTAAGGACCTGGAAACTGCCCGGGGGTAAAGCGTCAATGCCTTTTTGAATCAAGTCCCGGATAGAATCTATTTCGCCAAAGCGATCAAGCTGGTCGCGAAAGATGTTGGTAACCACCACTCCCAGGGGCTGGAGGCCGGCTGTTACACCGGGGAAAGCGCCCTCGTCAACTTCCATTACCCCTATGTCTGCATCCATCTGTCCGGTCCAGGAAGAGTGTTCAATTAAAGTCGAGGCCACTCCCCAGGACATATTGGAGCCGGATTGATTGTGAATACATTTAAAACCTGCTTCTTCCAGGATTCCATCGATTAAGGCGGCTGTCGTGGTTTTTCCATTGGTCCCGGTAACCACTATTGTGCCGCGGCTCAGCCGGCCGGCCAGCACATAGCTGAGACCAGGGGCCATGGCCAGGGCGGCCCGGCCCGGCAGGGTAGTTCCGCCCCGCCCCAGGATCCTGGTCAGGGCAATCAGGGTTTTTCCGATCCAGACCGCGACCAGGTGCCTTATCCCGATCGGCCCGGCCTTTTTATGACTGTCATGATGGTTTTGCTGCTGATTCTTTTCCGCTTCCAAGCTTTTCACGGCTCGCTTCTCATAGTTTAGCCATGCACTGCACCATATCGGCCCTGGTAACAATGCCCACCAGCTTATTATCGTCGTCTACAACCGGAATGCGGTTGATATTGCGGCGGTTCATTAACCTGGCGACATCAGTTGCTTCGGCTTCTTCATTGACGGTGTGAACTTTTTTGGTCATCACTTCTTTAACCCTGGTCTGATGCAGGGTCTCCATCCCTTTTTGCATAGTGGCCAGGTTTGACACATCGGTATAGGGAGAAATCCACCCCGACAGGTTGGTTGTCGGCACTACTTTGATCTTTTCGGAGTAGCGGAGGATATCTGTATCCGAAATGATCCCTGCAATTTTTCCCTGGCTGTCAACGACGGGAAGCCCGCTAATGCGGTGTTTGGCCAGCAGTTCGATGGCATCCTGCAGGGTTTTGTCCTGGTGGACGCTAATTGGCGGCGCACTCATTATTTCCTTGGCTGTTTGCATTTCAAACCTCCGAACATTAATTATTTATAAACATTGGTTAATTCTATGTGACCCGGTCTTTTCCTGCTTTGGTCCGCCTGGAACACCTCAAGTCAATCAGCTGAATTTTAGGGCATCGACAAAGATTTCCTGGAAATCCTGGCGGGTTGAAAGCTCTAAGTGTTCGACCTTTTCCGGCAGGGCCAAGGCCNTGTTTCTGATGGTTTTTGAGGCCAGGGCCATTCTTGACCCGTCACCGGCGGCATTACCGACCGCTATGATTTTTTCCTTGGGAAGGCGGGGCAGCAGGCCGATGGTCAGGGCGCTTTCTTTGCGGACGTAATTTCCGAAAGCGCCGGCCAGAAGGACTTCATCCAGGTCTTCTTCATCGATTCCCGCTTCTTTCATAAGGATCTTGAGCCCGGCATAGATCGCCCCCTTGGCCAGCTGCAGCTCGCGCAAATCGCCCTGGCTGAGGACGATATCCTCTCCGGTTTCAGAATCCTTTTTGGGGACCAGTATAAATTCCATCCCGTGATCTCCCTTTTTTAAACGATCCTTGAATTTTTCGGGGACCTGATCCGGGTTTTGCTCCGGGTTGGTCAAACGGCCGGTGGCATCGATCAGACCGGCATCGATTAAAGCGGCGGCAGCGTCAATTAAACCTGAGCCGCAGATTCCCCTGGCCGGGGCATCATCGATGGTGCTTACTTCAAAGCCCTGATTGATATAGCGGACCGCTTCCACAGCGCCCGCCGAGGCGCGCATGCCCTGCTTGATCTGGGCCCCTTCGAAAGCCGGGCCGGCGGCTGTCGAACAGGCCATCAACCTGCCGTCGGCAACCAGGACCAGCTCACCGTTGGTGCCGATGTCAATAGCGGCGCAGTTACCGCTCCGCCGGTCCATTTCAGTGGCCAGGATTACCCCTAAGGTATCTGAGCCCACATAGCCGGCGATGTTGGGCAGGAAAGTTACTCTGCCGGCCGGGTTGATATCCAGGCCCAATTCGGAAGCTTCCACTTCGAGGGCCCGGCTGTAGGCCGGAATAAAAGGAGCCGGGGCCAGGTAGGTCGGGTCCACGCCCATAAACAAGTGGCTCATGGTAGTATTGCCGACAGCAACGCTCTCGTAAACCCGGTCCTTGGCGATTCTGGTCTGCTTCAAGAGGTCTTTTATGATTTTGTTGGCCGCTTCAATGACTTTATCCTGGAGCTGTTTCTGTTCTTTTTGGCCTTGCGAAGCGTGGTTGATGCGGGAAATTACGTCGGCGCCGTAAATATTCTGGGGGTTGGTTTCCGCGGCGACAGCCAGGACCGCGGCGTTCTGCAGGTCAAGCAGGGATCCCATGATGGTGGTGGTTCCGATGTCAAAAGCGATACCGAAGAGCTGATCGCTTGTATCGCCCGGTTCAATAGAAATAATCCGGTTTCCGGTAATGGTGGCCGTAACGGAATAGCTGTGCTCGCGAAGCATAGCGGGTAAACCTGATAGCTCACGCAGTTTAACCGAAAGATCGTTACGCCCCAGCTCTTTGAGCAAACGTTCCAGATCGGCCGTCTGATCCTTGACTGCCGGACGGCTCAGTTTGACGGCCCTTTTTTCAACCGCGGGCTCCGCCTCTAACTCTTCTACACCGCCGGCCAGGGTAGTTTTGCGCAGGTGGGCTTCTTTTTGGACCGGGACCTCAACGGTAATATTGTTTTTGATCCTTCTCTGGCAGGACAGGGCCCACCCTTCATTGAGCTCTTTTTCAGAAAGATGTTTTTTATCCGCCCTGGTGGGATTACCGGCTTCCCCCTCTACTATTTTAACCCGGCACTTGCCGCAGGTTCCTTTGCCGGCACAATCGCCTTCAATATAAAGCCCGGCTTGATCGGCTGCTTCCAAGAGGTTGGTACCGGATTCAATCTCGATCTCTTTATTCTGGGGAATGAAAGTTATCTTTGGCATAAGGGAGACACTCCTTTTATAAATTGGTGGCGGGATCAAATAATTTAGGTAAAAAGAAAAGCAACCTTAGCAGGTTGCTCCTGAATGAATGGTGCGCCCGCAGGGATTCGAACCCCGACTTCAGGCTCCGGAGGCCTGCGTGATATCCCTTTCACCACGGGCGCCTGAACAATTTTGCACATTGATATGATAACACATAGCCTGGGACAAATCAAACAATATGTTGACATTGATGGCAGAAAATTGCTATAATTACATCAAATGCTGGCAGGCTGTTAGCGGAAAAATTAATCAATTGCACCCAAAAATTGGTTTCCACTCTCCTTTTTTAAATACCACCAAGGCTAAAGGTTCCTATCATTAAACAAACCGGTCCTGCCAGCAGTCCGCCAAAGGAAATTTATATTGGAAGTTTATTTTTAACCATCCTGCCGGATGAAAGGATTGATAGACATGGTGCGGGAGAATGAGAAAAATACTTTCGAAACCGCTGCTGATAAAGGGCAGAAGACCTCACCTTACAGCCGTAACGAGCAAGAAGAGGA
>SL_3KL_010_SEDDRAFT_10001814_pt1 | contig 19497 bp, 14 predicted proteins | sample SodLakKL_010_SED_2_FD_10381 | JGI IMG/M metagenome (IMG submission 10381) | reverse complement strand
ATGAACTGCTACTTGGCCTTGCAGATGATCGACTTGGGGTGCTACTGCTTGGTCTTGCGGACGATCTGCTCGGCGAGCTACTTGGTCTGGCAGAAGAACGACTAGGGCTACTACTGCTTGGACTTGCTGATTGTCTACTAGGCGAACTGCTTGGTCTGGCAGACGGGCTACTATCCCTTCTTTGCTGTGTAGCCTCAGGCTGTCTCCTTTGCGCATCTTGAGTTTGTCTTGTAGATTCCGGTGTTCTGGAACTTTGAGGTCTTGTATATTCCTGACTTGACCTTGGCTGTTGATAGCTTGGTGAAGTATAAGTTCTGGGCTTATTATAATTGCTTTCAACTTTTCTGCCTTCTGCAGAAAGAGAAGATCCATCAGGTCTTTCATATCTGCGCTCATTTTGAGCTCTAAGCTCTCTGCTTTTTTCAGGAGCAGAGTATCTTTGTTGAGCAGTTGCTTCAGGTTTTTGTTCTTGACCTCTTGCAGAAAATTGCTGCTGTTTACTGTCAGGTTTTGCTGACTCAATAACTGGAGAAGATTCTGTTCTTCTTGATTCTGCTGTAAGTTGAGGTTCCGTCCTTCTCTGTTGAGCTTCAAATTGCGACTCTCTTGCTTGAGCACTTTCTAATCTTCCTGCTGACCTTGTTACGTTTGCTCTTTGCTGTTGAACATTATGCATCTCCGGAGAAGTTCTTCCTGAAATAACACTGTTGTCAAATGAAGCCATAGAGCTTCTGGCAGTAGTTGAACCTCCGGTGCTGCGGTGACCATAGTAGTAGTCAGCTGTATGCCTTGAAGACCCATGATATCCATGCCAGTATCCGGTCCAGTATCCATAATTATAACCTGACCAATACGGATGCCCATAATAATATCTATGAGATCTCCATGGTCTGTAATGCCATGAATAATACCTATGGTAATAACTAGGTCCCCAATAAATGCTTACACCATAGTAATAAGGATTATAAGTGTACCAGTACATATTGGTGTAAAATGGGTCATAGTATCCAAAAGATACATAAGGACGATGGAAACGTCTTATTCTTGAAGCATAAGAGTAGTCATAATAATCACCATAATAATTATGAATATGGACATCTCCATTACCATCATAATAATATGACTCTTCAGTATCTTTTTCATAATCATTATAATGCTGCTCTGAATAGCTTGCTTTGCTATCTTGTTGATTTGCAGGCACTTCAACAACTGTTGCTTCTTTTCTGACAATTTCATCATTATCTTCTTTTGCTTCATCTATTGATGATGCCCTAGAAGAAGAATAATAAATGTCATCGTGTACGTAATGGTTATGATTCATTGTAGCACATGAAATCATAATCATGCCTGCTATTGCCGATATTGTTATTTTTATTAGTGTTTTCATGGCTTTGCCTCCTTTCAAGAGTATGTTTTTTAATTTATGCAGGATTTTTAAAATCCTTCTATTATTATAACGTTATATTATTTTTTTTAATGCTTATGAGTTTATATATTTTCAAAATATAAAATTAATAATTTTTATTTTATTTCACTAATTAAAAGAATCTGTTTAACATTTTTTTATATTTTTACAACCAAATTGGTTTTCTCTTTTTTTGTTAAATTTGCCAGTCTATTTTAGTGTAAAATACTGCAAATATCATACCAATAATAAGTTTTATGGCAAAAGATTTTTTAAAACGCGAAGAAAATTATTCAAAATGGTACAATGACATTGTACTAAAAGCCGGATTAGCTGAAAATTCAGCAGTAAGAGGCTGTATGGTTATTAAGCCTTATGGCTATGCTATTTGGGAAAAAATGCAAGCTGCACTTGACAAGATGTTTAAAGATACTGGTCATTCAAATGCATATTTCCCTTTATTTATTCCAAAATCATTTTTAAGCAAAGAAGCGGATCATGTAGAAGGGTTTGCTAAAGAATGTGCTGTAGTAACACATTACAGGCTTAAAAATAGCGATAACGGAGATGGAATTATTGTTGATGAAAATGCTAAACTAGAAGAGGAGTTAATAGTCAGACCAACCTCAGAGACAATTATATGGGATACTTACAGGAAGTGGGTGCAGTCCTATCGTGATCTTCCAATACTTGTTAATCAATGGGCAAATGTTGTTAGATGGGAAATGCGAACCAGATTATTTTTGAGAACTGCGGAATTTTTATGGCAAGAAGGGCATACGGCTCATGCAACTAAAGAAGAGGCTATTGAAGAAACAGAAAAGATGCTTGAGGTATATACTGAATTTGCTGAAAAATTTATGGCAACTCCGGTTATTAAAGGTTTAAAATCTGAAAATGAAAGATTCGCAGGGGCGATAGAAACATACTGTATAGAAGCTTTGATGCAGGATGGGAAAGCTCTTCAAGCAGGAACATCTCATTTTTTGGGCCAAAATTTTGCCAAAGCATTTGATGTAAAATTTAGCAATAAAGAGGGTAAAGAAGAGTATGTATGGGCTTCTTCCTGGGGCGTGTCCACAAGACTTGTAGGAGCGTTAATAATGGCGCACTCTGATGATAATGGACTTGTTTTGCCTCCTAAATTAGCCCCAATTCAAGTTGCTATAATACCTATATATAAATCTGATGAAGAATACAAAATAACATGCGAAAAAGCTAAAGAAATAAAAAAAGAGCTTGAAAGTAAAAATATATCTGTGAAACTTGATGACAGAGATACTCATAAACCGGGTTGGAAATTTAATGAATACGAATTTAAGGGTGTTCCCGTTAGAATAGCTGTCGGTATGCGAGATATTAAAAACAAAACCGTTGAGGTAGCAAGACGTGATACCCTTGAAAAAACCTCATATCAGGAAGCTGATATTGCTAATAAAATAGAACACTTACTAGAAGCTATACAAGATAACCTTTATCAAAAAGCATTGACATTCAGAGAAGATAATACAACAAAAGTAGATTCATGGGATAAATTTAAAGAAGTACTTGACAATAAAGGAGGCTTCATTTTAGCTCACTGGGATGGCACTGCTGAAACAGAAGAAAAAATAAAACAAGAAACAAAAGCAACTATTAGATGTATCCCTCTTAATAGCATAGCAGAAAAAGGCAAATGCGTCTATTCCGGCAATCCATCGGAAAAAAGAGTCATCTTTGCCAGAGCTTATTGATATTTATATTATTTTATTTATTATATTTGTATATTATCTGATTATAATAAAAATAATCATTGTTAGGTTAATATTTATGTATAATAAAATTTAAATTTTTATAATTAATAACTTGTAATAATAATGAGGAGTTTTTTGTTTTTCTTGTCAATATTAATTTTCTCTTTCTTTAATATTTATTCGCAAAATAATAATAGCGATATTAATTTTATTAAAGATGAAAAAATAACATGGTTGCTTGAGCAACATAAAACTATTCAAGAAGAAAACACAAGTATATCCGGCTACAGGGTTCAAATATATGCCGACTCCGGGAGCGGCTCAAGATTAAGAACTCAAAGAGTACAATCGGAATTTCGGAATAAATATCCTGATACGAAAACCTACCTTATTTATGAAGAACCTTACTTTAAATTAAGAGCTGGAAACTTCAGAACACGAATAGATGCAAGAAGATTTCTAGAAAAATTATCAGATGATTACAGTCATGCTTTTATAGTATCTGACAATAATATAGAATTTCCTGATCTTGAATAATTTAATTAACTTGCGATATGAAAAAATTTGCATCTTTTAATAACCGATTCTTTTTCTTATTTATATCGGTTGTTTTTCTTTTATATACTAGTAGTTGCAATGGCAACAACGCAGATAATGGAAACAATATCATAAAAGATATTGATGGTAATAAATATAAGACTGTAGTAATTGGTGAACAAAAGTGGATGGCAAAAAATCTTCGAACTACAAGATATAATGATGGTTCAAAAATCCAAACCGGTTTATCAAATAATGAATGGGCTTCAACTCAAGAAGGGGCTTATGCCGTTTATCCTCATTATGGAGGTGAAACCGAAAATCATATTGATGGAATTAATTCCAATAAAGAGATGATTGAGGCTTATGGCAAACTATATAATTGGTATGCTATTGATGATGATAGAGGGATTTGCCCTGAAGGCTTTAAGATGCCCGGAGATGAAGATTGGAGACAGTTAGAGAATTATATAAAAGATGAGTATGACTTGCATAATGTACAGGGCAAAGATGATTTTCAAGGGGTTGGGAATGCTTTGAAATCTTGCAGACAAATTAATTCTCCTTTAGAAAATGATTGTCATACTTTTGAACATCCTTTATGGTTTCCTGATGATAAGCATTACGGTATAGACAAGTTTGGCTTTTCTGCTCTGCCGGGAGGAAACAGAGGGTTTAGCGGTAAATATTACAGTCTTGGTAGTAAAGCAATTTGGTGGTCTTCTACAAGTAACCCAAATGAGGCAGACTGGAGAGGCATTGATTATGATGATAGCAGCCTTTACTCATCTTTCTTTTATCCCAAACAAGGAGGTTTCTCTGTTAGATGCTTTAGAAAAATTAAAAATGACACCTTACAATAATTTTTTATTATGCCGGAAAAGAAAAAACTTTTTTTATTAGATGCAATGGCTTTGATTTATAGAGCATATTTTGCTTTTAGTCGCAACCCAAGAGTAAATTCTCAAGGGATGAATACATCTGCAATTTTAGGTTTTGGAAATGCTTTGTTGGAAGTGCTGAAAAAAGAAAACCCATCGCATATTGGCGTTGCTTTTGATACTCACAAACCCACACAACGACATATTGACTTTGTAGAATATAAAGCTAACAGAGAAGATATGCCCGAAGATATTGCCATCTCATTACCTTATATAATTAAACTTCTAGAGGGATTTAATATACCTATTCTTAAAGTTGACGGATATGAGGCGGATGATATCATAGGAACGCTCGCTAAAAAAGCAGAAAAAAAAGGATTTTCTGTATTTATGATGACTCCTGATAAAGACTTTGGCCAATTAGTTTCTGATAACATATTGATTTATAAGCCCGCCCGATCAGGGAATAAAGCCGAAATAATTGGTACGGAAGAAGTATGTGAAAAATACAACTTAAAAAACCCTGAACAACTTATTGATATTTTAGGATTATGGGGAGATTCTTCTGATAATATACCGGGAATTAAAGGAGTAGGGGAGGTTACGGCAAAAAAATTAATCGGGGAATTTGACTCAATTGAAAATCTTATCGAAAACTCATCAAAAATCAAAAATCCTAAGCTCCAACAAAAAATAATTGAAGGGGAGGAGCAAGCTATCATATCAAAAAAACTGGCAACAATAATCCTTGATGTTCCAATTGAGCTTGAAGAAGAAAAACTTAAATACAGCGAACCTAATTTTGAGAATCTTGAAAAATTATTTAAAGAACTTGAATTTAATAACTTTTCAAAAAGGGTGCTGGAATTAAAACAAAGTAATGAGAATAGTAATAAGACAACTAATAAAACAACATCTCAAACATCTCTTTTTGATGAAGTAGGATACACTAAAGAGGAACAAGCAGAAAATTTTGAAAACCAGATTAAAAAAGTAAAATCAGAAAACAAGTATAATGTTGTTCAGGATGATAATGAAATTGATGAATTAATTAAAAAAATAAATACCTCAGGATCTTTCTGCTTTGATACTGAAACAACCGGTCTTAATATCTTTGATAATGAGCTTGTAGGTATAGCATTTTCTATCAAAGAAGGGGAGGCTTTTTATGTGCCCTTTCCTGAAGAAAGACAAAAAGCAAACGAACTTGCAGCAAAATTCAAGGATATATTTGAAAATCCGAAAATTGAGAAAACCGGTCAAAATTTAAAATTCGATACAGGTGTTTTAAAGAATTATAATATTGATACTAAAGGGAGGCTTTTTGATACTATGCTGGCGCATTATGTTATCAATCCTGATATGAGACATAACCTTAATTCGCTTGCAGAAACATACCTTGATTATAAGCCACTTAACATAGAGTTTTTAATTGGCAAAAAAGGCAAAAATCAAAAAAGTATGCGAGAGGTGCCTTTAGAAAAGCAAACCATTTATGCATGCGAAGATGCAGATATTACTCTGCAACTAAAAAAGGTTTTTGAACCTCTACTGGAAAAATACGAATTAAAAGACTTGTTTTATAACCTTGAAACACCTCTTATATCTGTTTTGTCTGAAATGGAAATGGAGGGTATAACTATTGATACGAATGCGTTATCAAATTTTTCAAAAAAACTAGAAAAAGAAATTTATGAGGTTGAAAATAAAATATATGATTTGGCAGATGCTAAGTTTAATATTGGCTCTCCTAAACAATTAGGAGAAATATTATTTAATAAAATGAAAATTGTTGATAAACCCAAAAAGACCAAAACGAAACAATTCAGTACAAACGAGGAAGTATTAAAAAAACTGGCAAATAAACATGAAATTATAAATTATATTCTAAGCTATCGTTCACTTACAAAACTTAAATCAACTTATGTTGATGCACTTCCAAAATTAATACATAAAAAAAGTGGCAGGATTCATACTTCTTTTAATCAAACTATTGCTTCTACGGGTAGACTAACATCGAGCAATCCAAACTTGCAAAATATTCCAATTCGTACCGAACAAGGCAAAGAGATTCGTAAAGCTTTTATTGCCCGCGACAGTGATCATGTTCTTATGGCGGCTGATTACTCTCAAATAGAACTAAGAATAATAGCTTCTATAAGTGAAGACAAAGCGATGATAGATGATTTTAAAAACGGACTTGATATTCATGCGGCATCTGCTTCAAGATTATTTGAAGTTGAAATGGATGATGTAACACAAGACATGAGGAGAAGTGCGAAAACTGTTAATTTTGGTATTATATACGGTATATCAGCATTTGGGCTTTCGGAAAGGCTTAATATTCCGAGATCACAATCAGCAGAATTAATAAATCAATATTTCTTGAAATATCCCGGAATAAAGGAATATATGAATAACATGATTGATTATGCAAAAGAGAATCAATATGTTAAAACACTAATGGGAAGAAGAAGGTATATTAAAGATATTAACAGCACTAACAGCATAGTAAGAGGATATGCTGAAAGAAATGCCATAAACGCTCCTATTCAAGGGTCAGCAGCTGACATGATAAAAAAAGCCATGATAGATATATTCAAAGAATTAAAAAATAATGATTTTAGAAGCAAAATGATATTACAAGTGCATGATGAATTATTATTTGATGCATATAAGCCCGAAGTAGATAAACTTAAAGAAGTTATAATAAAGAATATGAAAGATGCTTTAAAACTTTCGGTACCCGTAGTAGTAGATATTAATACTGCTGAAAACTGGCTTGATGCTCATTAAAAAAAACCGATTTAGTTTCCTTGTTATTCAGTAATGCTATTATATTATATTCTCAATAGCTTTCTTTAGCAGTTTGTTTTTGTCAATAGGAACTACTCCTACCTCTTCACAGACTATTCCTCCTGCAAGGTTTGATAGTTTAGTCAAAAGTTCGTAATCCATATTAACGGCTGCACATAATGCAACCACAGATACTACCGTATCTCCTGCTCCTGAAACGTCAGAAGCAAGTCTTGCATGAGCGGGCATCCATTTGAAAGAATAGTCTTCAGTTTTGCTCTTATTACTGGCAAAGACCATACCCTTATCAGACAATGTAAGCAAGATGTTTTTTGCATTAATTTTTTCAAAAAGCTTTATTATGGAATCTTCAATCGCTGATTTATCATTTTTATCAATTTCTATATTCAACCCCTCCTCTAATTCTTTCAAATTAGGTTTAAAAATATCCACATTTCTGTAAAACAAAAAGTTGTTCTTCTTGGGATCAACTACTACAGGAATTCCCTGGTCATTTGCCAAATTAGTAACAGCAAGTATTAATTCATGAGATATTACACCTTTATCATAATCTTCAAAAATAATTACATCAATTTTTTCTTTTTCAACAATGAGTTTAACCGCCTTAGTCAATTGCGTCATCTCATTATTTTGCAAATCAATAAGAGACTCTTCATCAACTCTCAGCATTTGATTGTTATTTCCAATTACTCTGAATTTAGTAGTTGTAAGTCTATGAGGGCTTTTAATCATACCTGAGGTATCCAGGTTTTCTTTATCCATTAATTCGTAAAATATAGAGCTTTTATCATCTTGTCCTACAATTGAGCAAAGAAAGGGTTTAGCACCCAGGCTTTTAGCATTAAGAGCAACATTTGCTGCTCCCCCCAAACGATTTTCACGTTTTTTAACTGCTACAATAGGTACAGGAGCTTCGGGAGATATTCTATCTACACTTCCCCACAAATAAGAATCTATCATAACATCCCCAATTATCAATACTTTCAAATTGCTAAACTTGTTGAAAACATCCTTAAGATATTCTTCCATATGAATAATTTTATATTAATAGTCTGTTTTACAGTATTTTGGTCGAGGCTCTAAGGGTTTTTGAAACCCCCTAGAGCCTATTTTTTGATTAATGTACTTTTGTTAACCTTTAGTTAATTAGGGTTTTATTTATAAAAGTTATTTGAGTTTGCTTAAAGCTGTTTTTATTCTTTTAACGGCCTCTGTTAAAAGATTTTCTGAAGTTGCGTAAGAAATTCTAACGCAGTCAGGGTCACCAAAAGCTCCACCCGGCACAACTGCAACGTTAACACTTTCTAAAATGTATAGACAAAGGTCTTTAGCATCATTAATTCTTTTTTCCCCATCACTTTTACCAATATAAGAACTAATATCTGCAAAAATATAGAAAGCTCCTTGCGGTATATTTGTTTTTATATTCGGTATTTCATTAAGCATTTCAAGGACCATATCACGTCTTTCTCTGAATTTATCCAGCATATGTTTTGTCTCTTTCGGGTCAGTTTTCATTGCTTCAAGAGCAGCTCTTTGAGATATGCTTGATGTCCCGGAAGTAAACTGTCCTTGCAGTTTGTTGCAAGCTTTAGCAATTTCTTTATCTGCTGCCATAAACCCAAGCCTCCATCCTGTCATGGCAAATCCTTTTGAAACTCCATTAACTAAAATAACTCTTGAGCGAATATTTTCAAATTGAGCAATACTTTCATGCTTTCCGCAAAAATTAATATGCTCATAAATCTCATCTGAAAGTATATATACGTGTGGATTTTTTTCAAAAACTTCTGCAAGAGCTTTAAGCTCATCTTTTGAATATACTGAGCCTGAAGGGTTGCATGGGCTAGAGAAAATAAAGAGTTTTGTTTTAGGTGTTATTGCTTTTTCAAGCTGTTCGGGCGTTATTTTAAAATCGTTTTCTATAGAAGCCTTAACAAATACGCTTTTTGCTTCAGCAATTTCTGATATATCTTTATAACTAACCCAGTAAGGAACGGGAATTACCACTTCATCGCCAGGGTCAACAAGGCAAAGCACTGCATTAGCTATTGAGTGTTTTGCACCTGTAGATACAACAATTTGGTCAGCTGAGTATTCTAAGTTGTTATCTCTTTTAAGCTTCTCGCATATTGCTTCTCTTAAATCCAAATAACCGTTAACGGGTGTGTAAAAAGTGTAGTTGTCATCTATTCCTTTTTTTGCAGCTTCTTTAACATTATCTGGTGTGTTAAAGTCGGGCTCTCCGATACTAAGGTTTATTACATCTAGTCCTTTAGCTTTTAACTCACGGCTTTTTTGTGCCATAGCCAAAGTTTCTGATTCCGATAATCTCTTGATTCTTTCTGATAAAATAGCCATCTTTGATAAGATTTTAGTTAATATTTATTTTTAATAAGTGTAAAATTGAGAAGCAACAAATTTAGTAAAATTAAATATTACATTAACTCTTATTGCAAATTATTTTTAAATGGATTTGCTAAAAAAAGAGGGGGTGGTTGTTTTATGATTGGGAAAATATAGTTTTTAAGACAAAATAGTGCTAAATAACAAATTTTAAATAATAAATTTCAGAATTTTCTTTTAGGAATAATTTTTCGTAATAGGTCTGGATTTCTTTAACAGTAGGGTCAATATGATTGCCGGTATATTTATATATATCTTTAACCGAAGCAATTAATTTGTGATTATGTTCTTTTATAACTGATAAAGTGTATTCAAATAACATTAAATTATCTGTTTTAAGGTGAACTGCACTGCCCGGTTTAAGTAATTTTTTGTATCTATCTATAAATTGAGGAGAAGTTAGTCTTTTTTTAATTTTTGGTTTATTTGGCTGAGGATCGGGAAAAGTAATCCATATTTCTGAAACTTCATTATTCCCAAAATACTGATTAATTTTTTCAGCTTGTATTCTCAAAAAGCCGGTATTATTTAAATTTAAGTCCAGTGATTTTTTTGCTCCATGCCAAATTCTATCACCCTTAATATCAATTCCGACATAATTAATATTGTGATTATTTTTAGCAAGTCCAACGGTATACTCACCTTTTCCGCAACCCATTTCAATAACAATAGGGTTGTTATTTTTGAAAAAAGTTGAACTCCATTTATTTTTAAGCGGAAAATTTTCTATATCGGTTCGGTAATCTGGTTCCAAGACATTTGGGAACGTAGATATTTCGTAATATTTTTTTTCTTTATTTTTAGGCACCTTACCAATTATATTTTTTTAATCGGACAAAAGTGATTAAAATTATCAAGCTAAAAGATATGCCATTGCTATCTTTTTAATATCCAGGCATTTTGACTAACAGACTGTTTGATTCTGTCAAGATTGCTTTCAGCTTCTTGCATGCTATAATAGAAACCGTAGCTTACTCTGTAGTATCCACCGGGAGTTTGCTCAAAAACTGATGCTCTTTCAGCACCTTGCTCTCTAAGGTCTTCTACAAAAAGGTCTGCTTTATGTTTTTCAATAAAACTTCCAACTACGACATGGTAAATATCCTTGCCCGGTTCCGGTTCGTGAGGAGGTCTAACCTCTTCAGGTTTTTCAACTTTTTCTTCTGCTGTTTCCTCTGTTTCGACAGCAATATCAAGATCAGGGGTAGTTGTTTTAGGAGTTTCTGTTTTAGAGAAAATATTTAAGTTAATTTTGCCATCTTCAATAATATACTTATGGTTGATAGCCACTATTATAATTATTACCAATAAAGGGATAGCAACAAAAGCAATCCATTTCATTGCAGGAGATAATTGAGGATCTTTTTCTGTACTATCTTTCTTTTCTTTTTTCTTTTTAATTTTTTTAGTTTTAGGCTTTTTAGATACTGGTTCTTCTGATTTCTTTTTTTCTGTATCAGCTTTTTGCTTATCAGCAACGGTACCCTTTTTATCTTCCTCGGTTTCTTTTTTACCTTTCTCGGTTTTTATTTCCTGGGGTTTCTCTTCTTCCTTCTTTTTATCAGCTTTTTTCTCCGGTTCTTTAGTGCTTTCACCCATACCAATACTATCGTTCAAGTAATTAGTTGATTTGTCGGGCTCAAAGCTAATTCCTTTTCCGCCAGCCTTAGGAGAGAATTTTCCAATTTTTTCTATTTCAACAGCTTTGCCTGATTTTAGTTTGTCATTCATTTCTTTAACAAACGAATCAATAAAAGACTTAGCTTTACTAACATCAATATTTTCTTTTTTCGCAATATACTCTGCTAAAACATTGTCGTCTTTTTTGTTGCTTTCATCAAAGTCTGCTATTTTAGAAGGCTTTTCAACTCTTTTTAATTCAGGCACAAAGCGTGCAGGGATATATTTTTTTGTGAAAGCGCCAAAATTTGGTAATATTACTACATCTTTATCAAATAATAAATCGCTTATATACTTTCCTATTTTCATTATTTTTGAGTTTAGTTAAACTTTTTATTTTAGAATAATTAAAATATGTCTAATTTCCAATTATTAAAATATCAGTTGGTTATTACTTTATTTTTTTACTTTATTTTTAAGTTATATACGCAAAATATTCAAGTAAGTTATAGAAAACACAGTCTAATTTTCAAGCAAATATACTATTTTTCAATCAATTACAATAATTTTTTTTTAACATTAACAAAAAAAGCTTTCAGGGATATTATCAATATCTTTCTTATTATCAATTGAATAATTATTGCCATCAGTTATTTCAGCATGAATTTTATAACCAAAAAATAACCATCTAAGCTGTTCAAGACTTTCTGCTATTTCAATGTTCGATTGTTTTAGTTTTACAATATTAAATAGTGTATCAACTCTGTATGCATACATTCCCACATGAGAAAAATATTTCATATTGTCAAGCCATTTATTTTTATTTGAATTTTTGTAAAATGGTATTGGTTGTCTACTGAAATATAGGGCTTTTGAGTAATTGTCAATTACAACTTTTACACAATTTTCATTAAAAAGCTCGTCATAATTCCTAATCTCTTTAATAAGGGTTGCAATTTGAATTTTATTATCGCAAAAAACATCAGTTAATTTATTGATTTGTTTTGGTTCAATAAATGGTTCATCTCCTTGAATATTTACAATAATATCATTTTTTGATATTCTATTTGACTTAAAAAGTTTGCATGCAACTTCCCCACATCTTTCGGTTCCGCTTTGGTGTATTTTTTTGGTCATAACAACTACACCATTAAACTCTTTAACATGTTCTTCTATACGTTTATCGTCAGTAGCAACAATAACTTTTTTAAGATTAGGCGCTTTAGATGCTTGTTCATATACTCTTTGTATCATGCTTTTACCTCTGATATTAGCCAGGGGTTTGCCCGGGAAGCGCGTAGAGTCATATCTTGCAGGGATAACACCAATATATTGCATATATAATATTTAATTTACAAAAGATGTATTATTGCTAATAAATCAAATAATCTAAAAAAGTCCATGAATTTCGGCATCAATTTTCTGAATAACTATTCCCAGGTCTTCCGGGTTTTCATCAAATTCATTATTATCAACATTAACTATAAGTTTGTTTCCAAGTCTATAATTTTCAATCCATTCTTCATATAGTTCATTTAATTTTTTAAGATAATCAATTCTAATAGAGTTTTCGTACTCCCTTCCACGTTTTTGAATTTGATTAACGAGGGTAGGGACTCCGGCTTTTAAATATATTAATAAATCAGGAGGTTTAATAAAACTATTTATTAATTCAAATAAACTAATATAGTTGTCAAAATCTCTGGTTGTCATTAATCCCATAGAATGTAGGTTAGGCGCAAATATATATGCATCTTCGTATATAGTCCTATCTTGAATTACAGTATTTCCTGAATTTCTGATATCAATTATTTGTCTAAATCTTGTATTCAAAAAATATATTTGTAAGTTAAATGACCAGCGTTGCATATCTTCATAGAAATTATTAAGATATGGGTTAGATTCAACATCTTCATAATTTGCTTCCCATTTATAGTGCTTTGCAAGCAATTTTGTCAATGTAGTTTTTCCTGAACCAATATTTCCTGCCACAGCAATATGCATAATTTTAAATATTTTAATTGATAATTGTTAAGATATTAAAAAATATTTTTATTTAAAGAGTAAACTATTAACTCTTCATTTGTAAGTATATAAATAAACTCATTTGTAATATATCCCATTTTATAATTTTTTATAGGCAGCTCAATTGAGAGTTTGCTTTGAAGTAAAAGATTATAAAAGTACAAATTTTTATTTTTAAAGTAAATTAAATTGTCATTTCTAACTTGAAAATAACAAATATTATTTATTGGAATATTATAAAGAAAGCCACCGAAGATATCAAAAACAAAAATTCCGTTATTTTTATCCGAAACATAAAATTTTGATTTTGCTTCAGTCATAAAGCATGGTTTGTAAAATTCTTGGTTGATCATGTACATTGGTCGTGTTTCTGCTAACAAGTTATTTTTTCTGTCAACACGCGAGAATTTCCAATTCTCTGCAGAATATACCCAAAACCCATCTTGTCTTGAGTTACAAGACATTTCAGGAGGTTCTTGAAATTGAAAATTTCTAAAATCAAAGATATCTTTCTCAGTAAGATTTTTATCAAAAAAAACAATAACACCCGGGTTTTTTATGAACCCCATTACATTGAGTGAATTAGATGCATCAATCAAATTAAAAGATCCAATAGAGGGATTTGAGTAGTGTTTTTTTTTGCCTGATTTATTATCAACTCTTATAATATTTCCGGATTCAATTAAAAAAATGTTATTAAGGGGGTCAACCGTAAAAAAGGAGGCGTTAGTTTTTATAGAATATTTATAGGTAAAATGATTATTACTGTTTGCACTTGGCAATAATAGTGGAAATACTATAGCTAAGAATACTGCTTTATATAATGTTTTATTACTTAGCAGGCGTTTGACTAAAAGCGAGAATATCATCAACATATTTTCTATTATTAAATAGTCGTGGCACTTTATTTTGTCCCCCAATTTTCCCGCGTTTTTTCATCCACCTGTAGAAAGTTCCTTCGGGCATATCATGAACAATAAGGTTTTTCAGCATAATATCTTTGCTTCTCTTTGCTTCATAATCAGAATTAATTGCTCTTAATTCTTTGTCAAAGACTTTTGCAAAGACTTCCACATTTTCCGGTTGTTTTTCAAATTCAATCAAATACTCGTGAGCGGCATTTCTTTTATCATTTAAAAAAATAGGAGCGCCGGTATATTCTTTAATTATTGCATCAGCAAACTTACATGCATTATTAAGAGCCTTGTCAACATTATCAACTATAACTTCTTCTCCAAAAGCATTAATGAAATTTTTTGTTCTTCCGGAAACTTTAATTCGGTATGGGTTAGTATCTGATATATATACGGTATCTCCAATTAAATATCTCCACAGCCCCCCATTTGTCGAAATTAGAATTGCATAATTCTTTCCTTTTTCTACTTGATCAAGAGATAATACTGTTGGGTTCTCTTTTCCAACATCCTCCATAGGAATAAATTCATAAAAAATTCCATAGTCAAGCATTAATAACATTTCATCAGAGTTAGGTCTATCTTGTATGGCAAAAAATCCTTCAGAAGCATTATATGTTTCAAGATAATACATGTCATCTGAGGGTATTATTTTTTTAAATTGATCTCTGTATGGTATAAAACTAACGCCTCCATGTATCATAAGTTCCAGGTTTGGCCATACTTCCAGTAGGTTGTTTCTGCCGGTAATGTTCAATATTTTTTTAAATAATACTAAATTCCATGAAGGTACTCCACTAATGTTGGTTACATTTTTGGTAATAGTTTGTTTTGCTATTCTATCAAGTTTCTTTTCCCAGTCACTCATAAGAGCAACAGACAAGTCAGGAGTTCTCAGCATTTCTGCCCAAAACGGCATATTTTGTAGTAATATAGCAGAAAGGTCTCCACAATAAGATTCTTTATTAAGTTCACTAACATTGTGACTTCCTCCTATAGTTAAACCTTTTCCATCAAAAATTAAGGTATTTGGGCGGTTGTTGCAAAAAATACTCAAAACATCTCTGCCACCTGTATAATGGCAATCGTTAAGAGATTCTGAAGTTACGGGGATATACTTACTTCTATCGCTTGTAGTTCCTGATGATTTCGCAAACCATTTAATTTCACCCGGCCAAAGTAAATTTTTTTCTCCTTTTATAAGTCTATTAATATAAGGCTTAATATTATCATATTCGTTTAGCGGAACTCTTTCTTTAAAATCAGTGTACTTTTTTATAGATGAGAATTCATATTTTTTGCCAAACTCTGTATTGCGTGCGGTTTTTACTAAATTTAATAATAAATCATTTTGAACTTCACTAGGAAACTTAGTAAATCGTTCAATTTGACTAACACGTTTTTTAAAGTACCAAGATAAGATTGAATTAATAATAGCCATATAAAACCACAGTTAAAAAACTCTTTATCGCATTTCAATAATTTCAAACTCAACTCTACGGTTCAGCTGTCTGCCTTCGTCTGTTTCATTAGTAGCGATTGGTCTGGAGAAAGAGTATCCTTCATATTCCAGTCTGTCTTCATCAATTCCTTGCTCAATAAGGTATCTTACAACAGCTCTAGCGCGATTTCTTGATAATGTTTTATTATAATTAAAATCACCTACATTATCTGTATGCCCGGAAACCTTAATGCTAATATGAGGGTTTTCCATTAGAACTTCAAAAAGAATATTCAATTCCTCATAAGACTCTTCTCTAAGAACGTACTTGTCTGTATCAAAGAATACATTATCAAGGATTATTGGTTGAACTTCTACTTCTCCTTGAGTTGGTAAATCTTCCGTAACTTGAACTAAAAGATGCTCTTTAAGAGTATTTAACAATGGTTCTTCGGGTAAATGAAACCAAACCTTGTAGATGTCGCTAACTCTCCCTTCTGCATTACTACTAACAGTTGAGAAATAACCAATACTACCGTCATCTTTCATAACAAAAAACAGGACATCTTCAGGTGAATTAAGAGGATATCCCATATTTACAGGTTCTGTCCATTCTCCATCAATATGTTCTGTTTTAAAGAGGTCAAAGCCCCCCATCGAACTATGTCCCTGAGAACTAAAGTATAGTGTTTTTCCATCAGGATGCATAAAAACACCTTCTTCATCATATTCTGTATTAATTTTTCGACCCATATTTTTAGGTACACCCCATTCTCCATCTTGTTGACGTTCAGAATACCATATATCTCTTCCTCCGTATCCTCCGGGTCTGTTACTTACGAAATATAAAGTATTCCCATCAGGTGAAAGAGTTGCGCTGGTTTCCCAGTATTCTGAATTAATTCTATCTGACATTTTTTCTACCCTTGACCATCTCCCTTTTTCTTCATCGTATTCAGTTTTATAGAGATTTCCTTCGTAAGGAGTACCTCTGTAAATTATGAGAGTGTTGCCATCATTAGATAGTCCGGAAGTAGCGTCATGTCTTCTGGTGCTCATTCTTCTGCTTGCTTTTTCAACAGGTAACCATTCATCATTGACTCTTTCAGTAAATAATATTGATTCAAAATATTTATAGTCATGTTCATATTCTCTCCGAATTAAACGCGTAGGTCTTCTGGTAGTTATAAACATCTTTGTAGCATCGGCATTTATAACCGGGCTATAATCATCATACTTAGAATTTATATGTCCTCCTATATTTCTCATTGTTATCCTTTCAGGTGTTTGGATAAACTCTTTTGCATAATTACACTCAGTTATTCTTTTTTCAATTTTCTTATTTTTCTGAGGTAAAATATTAGCAGGTAAGCTTTCTTTGTAATTATTATATTGTTCTATTGCTTTATTAAAGTCATGATTAAGATGATAAGCTCTTCCAAGCTTATAATAAACATCCGGCTTGTTTATTTGTAACTTAACAGCATTATGAAAAAAGGCAATAGCTTCACTGTAGTTAGTAAGATATAAATAACAAACACCGATTTTGTAATTTAATTCAGCATTATTTGGATTAAATTCATTTGCTTCAAGATAATAATCAAGCGCTTCGCCGAGTTTAATTCCTCCTTTTTCAAAAAGATCATTCCCTTTTCCAAGGTTTCGCTGAGCTTTTAAAAGGCCAAAAAAGTCTCCTGAAAAATTATCCCTAGTAAACTCAACATTTTGCGCTACTACCTGGTTTAAAAATAAAAATAAAAAACCAAGAGTAATAAACCTTTTTATATAATACATATTTTTTATATATTTAAGTTATTTTGTATTTAGATTTAGTCTTAGAATATTTGTTTGTTATATTTATAATTGTACTTAATCTTCTTCAATTTTTACTTCTATACCTAGATTTTCAGCTCTATTAATATACTCATTTGCTTTATCATGATCATGAATCATTCTGTAAGATACTCCCATATTATAATATACCTCTCCATAGTCCGGTGATAATTCTAAAGCTTTTTCATATTGAACTATAGCTTTTTCATGGTCGTTAAGGCGACTTTTAGCAGTGCCTTTCCCATTGTATGCAGGTGAGTATCCGGGATTCATTTCAATAGCTTTTTTAAAATCTTCTAAAGCAGCTTCATATCTGTTAACATTTAGCAATGCGATACCTCTGTTGACATAAAGATAATACATATCATTATTAAGTTCTATAGCTTTATTATAATTCTCTAAAGCATCGCCATATTTTCCTTTATTAACCAAAGCATTTCCAAGCTCATTAAAAAAAGAATATTCAGTATCATTTAATCTGATAGCTTTCTCATAATCTTCCAATGCACCTGAGAAATCACCCATTTTAGCTTTAATATTGGCTCTATTGTAATAGGCATAAGAATACTCATCACCATGATATAGTGCATTTGAAAAATTTTCCAGAGCTTCACTAAAATTTCTCAATATAAAATTTGCTTCTCCCATATAATAATGGGCTATAGCCATAGATTCATCTTTTTCCAAAACAACAGCAAAATGGTCTCTTGCTTTTTGAGGATTATTCAGCTTTAAATAAGCTCTTCCAAGCGCATAATGATATTCTGCTTTATTTGAATTAAGTTCAATGGCTTTTTGAAAATCTTCTTTAGCTCCTTGAAAATCTTCTAATTTATATTTGCAAACACCACGGTTATGAAACACATAATCCAGTTCATCCATAATTCTTATAGATGAATTGAACAAATCAAGTGCTTGCTGGTAATCACCTTCATTTAAAAATTCTACACCATAATTATATATTTGCTGAGCTTCCATAAAATCTATTCTGATTGTATCACGAGTTTCAACTTGTGCTTTTGCATTAAAAGCAAGAAGAAATGTGGCTATCCCAAATAATAATAATATTTTCGTTTTCATTTTCATAAGGTTATGTTAACAATCTGTTTTGCAATAATTTATCATTTTAAATTTAATGATTTAAGTAATTTCAAATTACTAATTAATTTCAGATTATTTATAAAGTTATTAATTTTCAATAATTTCAAATTCTGTTCTTCTGTTCTTTTGTCTTCCTTCAGCTGTTTCATTAGAAGCTATTGGCTTAGAATAAGCATATCCTTCATACTGAAGTCTGTCTCTGTCAATTCCTCTACCAATAAGGAATTCCACGACTGCCCTTGCTCTATCTTCAGATAATCTTTTATTTAAATCCCATCCACCTCTATCATCAGTATGACCGGAAATTTTAATCTTCAAACTTGGATTTTCAACAAGCATTTGGTAAAGTACTCCTAATTCAGCATAAGATTCAGGTCTTAAAGTAGATTTACCTGTGTCGAAGAATATGTTATTTAAAACAATAGATACTCCAACTTGTACTCTTTTTAATCTTATATTATTTATGATTTCTCTATCAACTGTTGATTCGACTATATTAATGTTTTCCGAATGGAACAAGTAGTCATCAGCATCAACAGATATTCCGTAATTTTTTCCACCCGGTAAAGATATTAGGTATTCCCCTGTTTCAGGATGAGAGTTGAATTCAGCTAATAATTTATCTTCTTTATTATCATATAATCTAATAGTAGCAAATACGGGGTCCTCCGTTTCATCATCTTTAATAATACCTCGTAGTATTGTAATAGGTTCTACTTCAATTTCGACTTCGCCTGCCATAATTATATCATCTATGGGGTCAACAAGACTTGCTATTAGAATT
>SL_3KL_010_SEDDRAFT_10001813_pt1 | contig 19505 bp, 19 predicted proteins | sample SodLakKL_010_SED_2_FD_10381 | JGI IMG/M metagenome (IMG submission 10381) | reverse complement strand
CACTCTGCATTTTTTTATAACACAAATAACGGATTTCAAACATATATATATCAATAACATATGTGATGTTTATATAAATTACTGTGAGAAATCCGGGCTAACCCAAAGGTAAGAAGCTACAGCCAGTTAATCAGATCATTATTCAACAATATGATATCCCTTGCCGGTATCTTCAATCTCATCGAACAGATGTGCCAGGGACATCAATTTTGATTCAAAAATACCAGACTCTGAAACGGGCACACCAATATTCAGTTCTACATACTGGAAATAACTCGCATCCAGTTCAATCAAGGTGAAATCGTTTTTCAATTTGTCGATTATACCCTGTTGCGGGTAATCATAAATGATTTTAAACGTCTTAACGGGCAGAACTTTTTTTAAAACAGCGGTTTCAGCGGTGAGTTCGGCAGTGTGGCTGTAGGCATCAATCAGTCCGGCTTTTCCAAGTTTTGTGCCGCCGTAATATCTCACCACAATCAACATCACGTTGATCAGATCGTATGAACGGAGGATATTTTGAATAGGCAGCCCTGCTGTTCCTCCGGGTTCGCCATCATCACTGGAAAATTCGGTTTTGTCATGAGGGTTTAGCGCGTAAGCATAGCAGTGATGAGTGGCAGTATGATGTTCTGACCTGACTTTCTGAAGCAGTATATCTGCTTTCTGCACATCTTTGCATGGGAACAAATTTCCAAGAAATTCAGACCCTTTAACACGATAATCCGATACTGCTGTATTAGTTACGGTGTACACAAAAAAATAATTAGGCAGCAGAACATAATAAATAACAATTTAGAACTTTTCTGAATTAGACTGTTCATTTAAATATAGTGCATTTACCTTGCCTTTTACAGCAAAACCAACGAATTTACTAATCAAAGAAAGGGCTTGAAAAACAACTTTCCCTGTTATTTAAATCTACCTAATTTTACAAATAACTAACTATGCCATCGTTTACTGAAGCGCTGCAGTCGCAGGTTGGCCGAAAAATCCTTACGGGGTTGACCGGAATTTTTCTTGTATTGTTTATCATTTTTCATCTCGGGGGTAACCTGGCCATTTTGGGTGAGCCGGATGCTATGAACCGATATTCTATGTTCTTACATGATATGGGGCCGCTTCTCTGGATCGCGAGGATAGGTTTACTGGCTGTCTTTGTCATCCATGCATGGCTCGGAATTTCCATCTGGCTGAGAAAGCGAAAAGCCCGCCCCAACAATTATGCCGTTTACAGCAGTAAAGGCGGCCCAAGTAAACAGGGACTGAGTTCACGCAGTATGGCGTTTACCGGAGTGGTTCTGCTCATTTTTGTAATTTTTCATATAAATACGTTTGCTCTCGGAGAGACCCAAACCGTAATGATTGACGGACAGGAAACTCATGATATCAAGTCGCTTGTAATTGATACATTTGAAAATAGTGCACTGTATGCCTTCGGTTATGCTTTTGTCATGCTGCTCCTTGGAACACATCTTGGCCATGGTATCTGGAGTGCATTTACCTCTCTTACTCTTTCCAGCAAAAAAGCCTCTGCCGTTGTTTACACTATCGGCGTATTACTTGCTATCGTGCTTGCCGTCGGGTTTCTGTTTATACCGCTTTATATCTACTTTGGCGGTGGATGCGATGCGGCACTCATCAATTGTAATTAAAAGATTGTAAGTCAACCTATCATGAAATTAGATCCAAAGATTCCATCCGGGCCGTTAGAAGAGAAGTGGAACCGCCACAAGAATGAAATTAATCTTGTTTCCCCAAATAATAAGCGGAAACATCACATTATTGTTGTTGGAACCGGCCTTGCAGGTGCATCAGCCGCAGCAAGCCTTGCTGAACTGGGTTATAACGTGTCCGCTTTTTGTATTCAGGATTCGGGCAGAAGAGCCCACAGTATTGCCGCCCAGGGGGGAATTAATGCTGCAAAAAACTATCAGAATGATGGCGACAGTGTATGGCGCCTTTTTTATGATACGATTAAAGGCGGCGATTACAGAAGCCGGGAAGCAAACGTCTATCGCCTGGCAGAAAATTCCAACAATATTATCGATCAGGCTGTGGCACAGGGTGTGCCTTTTGGCCGTGAATATGGGGGATTGCTTGATAACCGCTCGTTCGGCGGAGCACAGGTATCACGCACTTTTTACTCACGCGGGCAAACCGGTCAGCAGTTGCTTCTCGGGGCTTATCAGGCTATGATGAAAGAGGTTCATTCCGGAAAAATCAAATACTTCCCGCGCCACGAAATGCTGGATCTTGTGGTTGTGGACGGTAAAGCAAGAGGAATCATTTCCCGTGATCTGGTTAGCGGTGAAGTGATGAAATTCCAGGCCGATGCGGTAGTTCTCTGTACCGGCGGCTACGGTAACGTTTTTTACCTCTCTACCAATGCAAAAAATTCGAATGTAACAGCAGCATGGCGCTGCCATAAACGGGGAGCGGCCTTTGCCAATCCCTGCTTCGTCCAAATTCACCCTACATGTATTCCGGTATCGGGCGATTACCAGTCAAAACTTACACTGATGAGTGAAAGCTTAAGAAACGACGGTCGCGTTTGGGTACCTAAAAAGAAGGGTGACAAACGCCCGCCCAACGAAATCCCGGAAGATGAGCGCTACTACTATCTCGAAGAACGATACCCGAGTTTTGGCAACCTGGTCCCCCGGGATGTTGCATCGAGAAATGCTAAAATGGTTACTGATGACGGAATGGGCGTGGGAAGTTCCGGCCTGGCCGTTTATCTCGATTTCCGGGATGCCATCAAGCGCGATGGCGAGGATGTGATCCGCGCCAAATATGGCAACTTGTTTGATATGTACCAGAATATCACCGACGAAAATCCTTACAAAACTCCGATGAGAATTTTCCCCGCTGTGCATTACACAATGGGAGGCCTCTGGGTAGACTATAATCTCATGAGCAATATCCCCGGCCTGTTTGTGGCAGGAGAAGCCAACTTTTCTGACCACGGTGCCAATCGTCTCGGTGCCAGTGCACTCATGCAGGGCCTCTCCGATGGCTATTTCATCGTTCCTTACACCATCGGTGATTATCTTGCCGGAAACGATGTTCCAAAAATTTCCACTGATCATGATGCCTTTAAAGAAGCCGAATCCACCGCATCGGGTCAGCTCGATAAGCTCCTTGCCGTAAAAGGGGATAAAACCATTATTGAATTCCACAGAGAATTGGGTAAAATTATGTGGGATAAAGTTGGAATTTCCCGAAGCAAAGAAGGACTTGAATCTGCGGTCGAAGAGATTCGTAACCTCCGGGATGAGTTCTGGCAAAATGTTCGTGTTCCAGGCGAGAAAAATTACTACAACAAATACCTTGAATTTGCCGCCCGTGTAGCTGACTATTTTGAACTCGCCGAACTGATGGCACTTGATGCACTTGACCGAAACGAATCTTGCGGATGCCACCTTCGAGATGAGTATCAGACCGAAGAAGGCGAAGCCATCAGGAATGATAAAGATTATTCGTATGTCTCGGCCTGGGAGTATCTTGGAGTCAACGGCAAACTGGAAACCAAACTTCATAAAGAACCCCTCGAATTCGAGTTTGTGGAACTGAAGCAACGAAGTTATAAGTAAGGTTCAAATGGCTCCGGCAAAAAATATTAAAACTTAAGAAAGCAGCGAGTTTGAATTTATGAGTACAATGACAATTAACCTGAAAATCTGGCGGCAAAAAAACAGCAATGATCCCGGCCATTTCGAAGATTATAAACTTGACGATGTAAATGAGCACATGTCGTTCCTTGAAATGCTGGATGTTCTGAATGAAAATCTCATAAAAGAAGGAACTGATCCTGTAGAGTTCGATTACGACTGCCGCGAGGGCATCTGCGGTTCCTGTAATTTGGTAATAAACGGACGTGCACACGGCCCCAAACACATGACAGCCGTTTGCCAGCTCCACATGAGGGAATACAACAACGGAGACACCATCGTTATTGAGCCTCCCCGTGCGGCTGCATTTCCGGTCATTAAAGATTTAGTTGTAGACCGCTCTGCCTTCGACCGTATTATCGAAGCCGGGGGATATGTCTCTGTAAAAACCGGTGCTGCCCCTGAAGCGAATCTCATACCCGTTCCGCAGGATACGTCCAATATAGCTTTCGACTATGCCACCTGTATCGGGTGCGGAGCATGTGTGGCAGCCTGCCCTAACTCATCAGCATCCCTCTTTACGGGAGCAAAAATAGCACATCTGAACAGCTTGCCTCAGGGCCAGCCCGAACGTGATAAGCGTACCATTGCCATGGTGAATCAGATGGAAAAAGAAGGATTTGGCGATTGCTCCAACTTTGCAGAGTGTGAAGCAGTTTGCCCGGTGGGAATCAGCATCGCTTCCATTGCAGAAATGCGTAAAGATTATGTCAAAGCCATTTTTTAACGGTCTTAAAAACCCGATAAAATGATTTTAATATTTTTAAAAAGCCTTGTTGCGATTTTCGTAAACAGGGCTTTTTTATGATCAGTACAAAAATTAAAAGAGGTTTCAGAAATTTTTATCCCACAAAATTGACTTTGATTTAGACACCAACAGGTTAAGTTGTAAAAAGGATAGCTGATAAAACAAAATCATCTCCAATTAAAACACATAATTTTTATTCGAACGTAAAGAAATAAGGAAATGAAAATAAAGAAAATTACTCTTGCGGCACTCTTTTTTAGCTTCGGAATAACAACAAATCTGTATTCTCAGGAATTTCAGTTGGGCATTGATTTTGATCTGGGGGTTCCTCAAAATGAGTTCAGTGATCAGCTCGACCGGTTAGGCGTTGGTGTCGGTCTAACTGCCGGCTATCTCATTCCAAACACTCCTGTTATGCTCGGGCTCGACTTTGGCTTCATGAATTTTGGAAAAGATGTACGTGAGGCACCCTGGAGCACCACTATACCTGATGTCACCGTAGAGGTTGAAAATCGCTACAATCTTGTTCAGGGAAATCTGATGCTGCGGTTAACAGCACCTTCAGGATCAGTAAGGCCTTTTGCAGAAGGATTGTTCGGGTTTAACTATCTCTTTACGGAAACTGTTATTCAGGAGCGTCGAACCACATCAGATGAAATAGTCAGGGACACTAATTTCGACGATTTTGCCCTCAGTTACGGTTTTGGGGCCGGGATTCAGTTTAGAATTTATCAAGACCGCGGAGATCGAAATCAAAATGGTGAAATGTCTCCGGGTGCTGTTTACCTGAACCTGGCAAGCCGGTATATGCTTGGCAATGAAGCGGAATATCTTCAGCAGGGCTCCATCGAAATTGAAAACGGACAAGTACACTATGATGTAAGTGAATCCACGACCGATCTGCTTTATTTTAAGCTGGGTATTGTTGTTTCATTTTAATGCCACTGTTATGAAGGGCTCTATGCCAGCTATATTGGTTCAAAATAAGGTTATTATTTTCATCTCTTTCAACTCATCTGTTTTGGTGGTAAATAGGAGGTGAACGAATCGATAACATCACCCATGAAAAAACCGACACTCCATCAGGCAGAAACAGCCCTGAAAAAATATTGGGGATATGATTCGTTTCGGCAAGGGCAGCAAGAAGCTATAGAAGCTGTCCTTGATGGCAGGGACACTTTGGTGCTTTTCCCCACGGGTGGGGGGAAATCGCTCTGTTATCAGGTACCTGGGGTATTGTTTGAAGGTCTTACCGTGGTGGTTTCCCCGCTTATTGCACTGATGCAGGACCAGGTCGACCAGCTCAACAAACTCGGCATCCGTTCCACTTTCATCAACAGTACTATCCCGCACTTTGAAGTGGAACAGCGTCTTGTGAATGCCCGCAACGGAATGTATAAACTCATCTACATCGCCCCTGAACGACTTAAGACCGATCTCTGGAAAGCCGAACAGCCCCGGCTCAATATCAACCTGATTGCCGTTGACGAAGCGCACTGTATTTCGGAATGGGGACATGATTTCCGGCCGGCCTACCGACGAATCCGTGAAGAGTTTGATGATATTAACAAAAATGTTCGATGGATTGCTCTTACAGCCACTGCTACACCTGAAGTAAAAAAAGACCTTTTAAATGTTCTCGGTTTTTCAGAACCCATGATTGTGACCAGCGGGTTCAAGCGTGAAAACCTGCACTGGTGGGTTACTCATACCGAAAGAAAACAACACATGCTGAACAAAGCTGTAAAATGGGCATCGGCAATGGGAAGCGGTATCATCTACTCCCCTACCCGAAAAGATTGCGAACAGCTTGCACGCAGATATTCTGATTCCGGTATCCCGACAAAACCTTACCATGCAGGCATGAGCAATGAGAAGAGAAAAAAGGTGCAGAATGGCTGGCTGGACGGCAGTTTCCCTCTTGTAGCGTCAACGAATGCATTTGGAATGGGCATTGATAAGCCTGATTGCCGATTCGTAATTCATCACACTATGCCCTTTTCGCTTGAAGCGTATTATCAGGAAGCAGGAAGGGCCGGAAGAGACGGCAAAGTAAGCTATCCCCTTTTGCTGGTAAAACCCGGTGATGCCGAAATCCTCAAAAAAAGAATTCTTCAGTCATATCCAGATTATGCGATACTCCGGAATGTCTATGATGCACTCTGCGATGAACTGGATCTTGCAGTGGGCAGCACACACGAAAAACCTGAAGCCGTTGCGATCGATAACATTGCCCGAAGGATTAAGATGCGTTCAACAAATGTGGCTACTGCATTGAATCTGCTGCAGCGGCTTGAAATTATTCACCAGGCCGACCTGCGTGAACCGAGAGTTGGCATTCACTTTGTCGTTTCGAATGATTATCTCATCGATTTTATCGACAATACCGAACCCGAAAAAGGAGAATTTCTGGATCTGCTTTACCGTCAGTTCGGACCGCAGTCGACCCGCGATTTTTATTACCTTGATGAATCGATTCTACTTGAAAAACTCAAGATCACCTCGAATCAGCTTCGAAAAGCTTTGAAACTCTTTTCAACACAGGATCAGTTGCTGAATTTTGAATGGGAAGCCGATGCAAAACTCGTGCATATCACCGAAGCACGGTCAAAAAAATTACAAATCGATCATCATCAGGCCTATCACTACAAGGAGATTCTGCTGAAAAAGCTGGATTACATGAACCAATACGCGAACACAAAAAGCTGTCGCGAACTATTTCTGAGGCGCTATTTTGGAGAAGACACCAGAGAATCATGTGGCAATTGCGACAACTGTAAAAAGCGGGAAAGAAATGTTATTGTGATAGAAAAAGATGCTGACACGATTAGGGCATTTTTAAAAAAAGAATCCAGAACTCTGAAAAGTCTTGCCCAGCACACCGGCTGGAGTAAAAAGAAACTGAAAAAAGTGATGAATATTTTGGTCAGGGAGGGTGTGGTGGTGAGTGATGATACCGAACAGCACTCTTACCGGTTGAGAATCCGTTGACGCAGTGTATCAACAGGAGTTTGCTGAGTGTTTCGATATTCGGTTTCTGCCTCTGAAATTTTGTCCCGCTCTCTCTGCAGTAACTGGTTAATGGCATTTACACGTTGGATTTGAGCATCCAGATCGGTTTCATAATATTCATGCGAAACCCGGAACTGTTCTGAAGTAACACCATAATGCTCATACACAAGATCGCGCAAGTCCGCGTGAGTTCGATTCTTCAGAACGGTTGAATCGAGCTGATTTATAATTGCAAATTCTACAAACATCCGCTTGTAAGTATCTTCATCTACAAGTTTTTCGGGCTTTTGTTCTGAGCAGCCAGCGGTGATCAGCAGAATAAAAGCCGGAATTAGCCAAAAAAATCTCATCATTCATCAGGGTTTTTTGGATTTAACGGTCTCAGAGCGATTTCATTGACCAGAAAATTGTCGGGGGTTTCCAGAAGGTGAATCATTGTATCGGCCACATCAAGTGGTTGAAGCATATTAGAGTGAGTGTCCGTCCCGGTCTGATCGAAAAAGTGAGTAGCAATAGAACCGGGAAACATGGTGGTCACTTTAATTTTATCGAAACGTAACTCTTTAAAAAGAGCCTCGCTGAATCCCCTCAACCCAAATTTTGTGGCGTTATATCCTGAAATCTGTGGATTACCAAGTAAACCGGCTACCGATGCAATATTGATGATATGGCAATGATCCGGGTTGCCTTTCATCAGCGGTACAATTTCCCGGGTGAGGTAAAATACACCATTCAAATTAGTGTTCATCATGGTGTTCCAGTCATCTACGCCAAGATCTTCCACATTACCAAAGATTCCAAGCCCGGCGTTGTTAATGAGAATATCCGGCAGATGATCTTCAGAAAACTGACTTTTCACCCAATCTTGAATATCATCGTAACGGCTTACGTCCATCTGCACCGGAATAAACCGATCACCCAGCTTCTCTTTAACTTCATTGAGATGGTTGAGCCTGCGTGCAAGTCCGTAAACCAATGCCCCTTTTTCGATTAGTTTTTGGCTGAATGCGATACCTATCCCGCTGCTTGCGCCCGTTACAATTGCTATTTTATCCTGTAAATTCATAAAGTGTCCTTCTTTTCTTTTACCTTTTCCAATGGGTGATGAAATCAGATCGTTCATTCATAAACTACACAAATGAAGCCAATTTATCTCGATATCGGAAACAGTTCTTTCAAACTGGCAGAATACCAAAATGGAAATTGGACGATTCTCTGTAAAGAGCCAGTAAACCGGCCAGACAGGGTGCGTGATTTTTTAAAAATAAAAGGTGTGAACCGTGAACTGGTTATTTCATCCGTCCGGAAAGAAGTTGAAACAAAGCTGACTGAGAGTATCTCTGATATTAATATTTTCTCGCTGCAAGTGAACCTGGTACCTTCCAAACTCCTCAATTACAACACTCCCGAAACACTGGGTATAGACCGCTTTTTATCCTGCTTCGGAGCTGCATCACTTTCCGAAAAACCAGTGGTTGTGATTGATGCGGGCAGCGCCTGTACGATTGATTTTATGACAGCAGACCGGGTTTTTCACGGGGGCGTTATTATGCCCGGCCTCCACATTTTTAAAAAGGTGATGGCTGATGCACTTCCCGAACTGCCTGAAGTTCATGAGAGTCTGCCAGTAAACTGGCCCGGAAAATCTACGAACGAGTGCATTCGCTGGGGACTTTACGGCGGATATGCATCAGCGGTTGAAACCTTTATCAGGAAACATCAGACTGGTAAAAATGCAACCGAAATTTTTATTACGGGGGGCGATTCGCTATTACTGATAAAACTGCTGAATGGAAGAATAGAGCTCAAACACCGTGAATATCTGCTTTTTGAAGGGATGCGAGAGTTTTATAGGTTTAATCATGCGAATTTATAATCTATGGCTTTGAATTTCGCTTACGTTTTTTAAATTCTGACAGTTCCGCACCATAAACTAAATCCTGCCAATCCTTTATATTTTTATAAAATGAATATTTTCAAAGTGATACATTCGGGTACACAATGCACCAAAAATCGTTTAAACACTCCTGGATTATTATTGTCAGGACTTGTCTTGCTGGTAGTCGGTTTTATGGCCGTTTCCTGTGACAACAATTCCGTCTCAGAGGCTGCTGATCCGGCAGGTAAAACGCTAATGGCCATATTTGCCCATCCCGATGACGAAACACTGGTAGGGCCGATTTTGCATCAATACGTCAACCGGGGTACAGAGGTCATTTTGGTAACCGCCACCGACGGCAGGCTTGGTTTCAATGACCTGCACGATTACAATGAAGAAGAGCTTGCTGCTGTGAGGCAGGATGAACTGAGGTGTGCAGCTGACATACTGGGAGTGGAACTGATTCACCTCGATTACAAAGATCAGTTAGGGATGTCTGAAGGCCACGGCAGCCTGATTTCACAATCTCGCGGAATTCTGGAGGATCTTCACCGGATTATTGAAGAGAGACAACCCGATGCAATAATCACTTTTGGCCCTGATGGCTTTTCCAATCACATCGATCACCGGATGGTTGGTATTTCAGCTACGCAAGTTGTCCTAAGCCGTGAATGGGAAAAAACACCAGCACTTTTTTTTAGTGCAATTCCTTCATCGGTTTTGAGCGAAGAGGAAAATATTTATATGGGCGTTCACGATCGGTATCTCACCGTTCAGATGACATTCAGCGATGAAGAGCTGGAAACTGCAAAGCAGGCTGCTCTTTGCCATGAATCGCAGTTTAGCCCTGAGTTTGTGGACACCTGGTTTAAAACCATGCAGGAACGCGGTAACACGCTCCATTTCCGTCCGTTTGAGGCAGCCGGCAGCCAGGCAAATGACCTGTTTGAATATCCAGCCCGATAGTATTGTCTCAGGTTAGAGCAAATAATAAACCTGCAATTTTTCCCGACACTTTACCTTTGATATAACAACAGGCGATAATTGACATTACGATTTCAGCTTGCCTTTAATCAGGGCTATCACCATCTCCAGTGCCACTATATTTTCACCGCCTCTGGGTATGATAATATCAGCGTAGCGTTTGCCCGGTTCAACAAACTCAAGATGCATGGGCCGGACAAATTTTTCGTATTGTTTTAATACTCCGTTCAAATCGCGTCCCCTCTCGTTGATATCCCTTTTCAGACGGCGGAGCAGGCGAATATCTCCGTCTGTATCTACAAAAATTTTGATATCCATCAACTCCCGGAGGTTCGGCTCACTAAAAATGAGAATCCCATCGATGAGGACTATTTTTTTGGGAAAGGCCGGCAGGGTTTCTTCAGATCGGGTATGAGCCATAAAATCGTAAACCGGAATTTCAATTTTATAGCCTTTCACCAGCGCATCGAGATGTCGGATCATCAGTTCGGTTTCGAGAGCGGAGGGATGATCGAAGTTCTGTTTTTTTCTCTCTTCGGGCGGGAGGTGACTCAGGTCGCGATAGTATGAATCATGCTGTATGAGCAAGACCTGATCTTCTCCGATACTTTCTATTATTTTATTGACCACAGTGGTCTTACCCGAACCGCTGCCGCCGGCAACTCCCAAAACAAGCGGCCGGTTACTCATTACTCACACGGTTATTGATTCGGCGGCTTCTGTCGTACTCCTCTTTAAAATCGCGGATCGCCCGAAAAATAGCTGATGCAAGAATGGTTTGCCCGTATTCACTGGCCATATATTGTGCTTCGGTGTTGTTGGAGATAAAACCCAGTTCAATGAGAACAGCAGGCATGGGAAGATTCCAAAGCACCATAAATCCGGCCTGTTTCACTCCACGTGAACGCCGTTGTGCTCTTTCTCTGAACTGGTTCTCGATCTTTCCGGCAACTTTTTCACTCACTGCAAGATTTCCGGCATTCGCCAGTTCATAAATTAAAAGTTCTTCTTCGCTGAGCTGAGTGGGGCCGCCGCCATTTTCCAGATCGATTACGCTGTTTTCCCGTTTCATTACTTCAAGTGCAGATGCACTCCGGGCCAATCCCATAAAATAGACTTCGGCTCCCGTTGCATGAGTATTTCTTGCCGAATTTCCATGTATCGACACAAATAAATCACCCCTTGCCCGAGAAGCAATTTTTCCCCGCTCGCCAAGCTCGACAAAACGGTCATCTTTGCGCGTATAAACTACTTCCACTTCGGGCATATGTTCATTTATGTATTCACCCACTTTTAGTGCCACGGCCAGTGCAATATCTTTTTCGCGAATACCCAGGCTGCGGTTAATCGCACCCGGATCGCGGCCGCCGTGTCCCGGATCAAGTACAATGACGTTAAATTCATCACCATCCCGAAGCTGCACAAATACATCATCTTCATCCCCAAAAACAAAATCGAAAGCAAAATCAGGATCTTCATCCATATAGTTATGCCAGTATATAAAATCAGAACTGTCTGCAATCCGTTCAATTTCGGCTGCCGTGGAGCGCTCAAGACTCAGTAGCAGGTGGGTTCCGTTTTGATCGGGATAAACATTTGTTTTGAAATAGCTCCCCTCTTTAAGTGTAATATCGGTTCCGAAACCGGAGAGGTTAATATAATGTTCGATATTGACGATAGATCCTGTCTTCTCGGCCGGCATGAAACCATCGGTTTGCAACTCCGGAGAATAGATCATCAACTGAATCAGATCGGGTTCGGGCTGAACCACTTTAAAAGAATCGGCCGGTGATGTGAGGTGATATCGGATCACGTAACCCTGCCCGTCGTTCCGTTCAGTAACTGAAACTCGTTCAAGTCCTGTTTGGGCAGAAAGGTCAACAGGAGCTGATAAATACAGAATTCCTGTGAATAACAGAATGGTAAGAAGTGTTATTCTTTCCATCTTCAGAGATTTTAAGGTGCCGGGTCTTGTCTGGATGATATTGCCTTTAATTTACAGAATATTTCATGAATTGGTAAATAATGTAACCAACCCTTTTTTTGCGAAAAAATTATGAGGCTCACTTGAATAGTTACTTTAATTGATGGCTTTTCTTCTGGCCTGAATAAACATAAAAGGACCTGAGCAGGTTAGCAAGGCCCTTTTACCAAAATCATTACATGTTAATTATCAAAATCTTATCACATTAACATCAATAATCTATACGAAGGATTTGATTTTAATTTTTAGTTTTGAAAAATAATTCTGGCTCATACTTACGAATCAGAGAACCGTGCCAAACTGTTTTTACCCGAATTTCATACCAGGAAATTTGGGAGTGTGCGATTTTTTTTGGCCATAAGTCAAGCATATACAAAATCGGGGTCCCCAAATTTTTTCAGGGTACGGTAATGAGATGAAACAGCCTGTCGAAATGTTTCATGATGATTATAGGGAATACCAAACTCCCTGGCGGTCTCTTCAACAATCGGACTGATATCGGGATAGTGAATGCTGCAAACTTTAGGAAAAAGGTGATGTTCGATTTGATAATTCAATCCGCCGATGTACCAGGATAAAAGCCTGTTTTTGCGTGCAAAATTATTGGTTGTCATCATTTCATGTATTGCCCAATGTTCGTCAATCATATTTTCTTCATTGGGGGTTGGGTGGTCGGTCTCTTCCACCACATGAGCAAGCTGAAACACAACTCCAAGTATGATTCCGGCTGTCAGGTGCAGCGTGACGAACCCGGTAATTAGCTGAAGAATTGAAATATCAAGCAGCAGGTATGGAATCACTAAAATGTAACCATAGTAGAACAGCTTGCTGATGATAAGGGTGATCCATTCAGAAATTGGATGAGACTTGTTTTCATAGGGGCCCAGATTTTCTTTAAAGAAGTATCTGTAATCTTTGATAAATACCCAGAAGAGGGTGGCAAAGCTGTAAGCAAAAAAGGCGAGTATATGCTGGAATTTGTGAATCCATTTATACTCTGTATGGGGTGAAAGGCGAATAAACTCTGCTACTTCAAGGTCCTCATCGTGGCCGTGAATGTTTGTATATGTATGGTGAACCACGTTATGTGTGATTTTCCAGATATAGCCATTGGCCCCCATCAAATCAAAACTATACCCGATTATTTTATTGATATTTTTATTTGATGAATACGCACCGTGAAGCGCATCATGCGAAACCGAAAAACCGATCCCGGCCATACCTATTCCCATCACAAAAGTAAGGAACCACATCACACCAAGGGAAAAACCACCAAAAAGAATCAACAGATAAGCTCCGAAGAAAACTGATAAGAGAATCACTGTTTTAAATACCATTTGAGCATTTGCATGTTTTGAAATGCCCCTGCTTTCGAAATAATCGTTCACCCTCTTTTTAACTTCGGCATTAAACTCCCTGCTCTGTTTATTATTGAATGTTACTTTTTCAATTTTGCCCATAAAGTCAAAGTCTTCTGATTTGATACATTATTAAGTATGAAATGTAGCCATAATGGACGGATATACCATATTATGAAATAAAATATGGTATATCTTATTGATAAAGTATAAATATATTTGTAAATAACTGTAATTTATTAAATAGAACCTAAATTATATCGTCTATTTTCTCTCCTGAATTTTCCGAACAACGGCTGTGACAAATTTTCTGGGAAATAAACTTACAATTTTGGGTGCAATTCTGTTTAAAGTGCCATAAATAGCTACACGTTTTCCTTGCAGCATTGTTTTATAGCCGTATTCTGCCACTTGTTTTGATGTGGCAACCGGTAATCTGTCGAACAATTTCGACTTTTCCATATTTGCAAGTTTCTGAAATTCCGATTCGGTTGGACCAGGACATAGAGTTGTAACAGTAACGCCTGTATCTTGTAATTCGTTGGCTATCGCTTCTCCAAATGCAAGAACGTAATTTTTGCTTGCGTAATAAACACTCATAAATGGGCCGGGCTGGAAAGCCGCTGTGGAAGCTATATTCAGGATATACGCTCTCTCTTTTTCAGCCATCGAGGGAAGGAAGAGGTGGGTTAGGTGAGTCAGAGCACGAATATTGAGATCCATGATGGCAGCCTGTCGGTTCCAATCCGATTTATGAAATAAACCATAATCACCCACACCGGCATTATTTACCAAAAAGTGAACAGATAACGATTCTTTCTGTGTAAAATCATAGAGCTTTTGGGGAGAATTTTCATCAGTAAGGTCGACAGGAAACGTAATCACTTCAATACCGAAATCCTGCTCCAACTCTTTTTTTAAATCATCAAGCCGTTCTTTACGCCGTGCAGTAATTAAAAGACGATGTCCTTCGCGCGCAAAAATTCTTGCAAGTTCCAGGCCAATTCCGCTCGATGCCCCGGTAATAAGAGCTGTTTTTTTCATATATATATCAACAATTTGTTGGTTTTTTCAAGCCTAAGATATCATCTAACCCACATTTCTCACAGAAAAAATATTAGTAAATCTATCAATATGATTATTAATGCCTTAGCCTACAATTTCAGCGATAGTGCCAAAAACACCCTTCAGATACTGCAAAATGCAGGCTAAAACCATAATTATTAAATAGAATTCAATCTCACAGACAGTTATGCTGTTTCAAACACTCCGGTTATTTTTATCACTCTAACATACCGTCATATGCGTTCTTCATTAATCTTGTGAGACTGGCCTGATTCATTGGAGCGGGATTGTCAAAAGTAAGAGCCATCAGTTGGCTTGCAGCTTTTTTGGCGTCCTTTTTTTGAAAGCCGAGTTCCCGGAGGGTAATTGGTGCACCCAGTTTTTTGACTGTTTTTTGAAGGATCGAAGGAGGATGTCCGTTAGAAAATATATTCCAAAAATCATTTTTTGCCTGTTTTTCCAGGTGGGGCCACTGAAAGTTAAACACATATGGAAGCAATACGGTGTGTACACTTGCGTGATCCATCCCGAAAGACCCCCCGAGAACGTGAACAGCTTTGTGGTGAAGCGCCATAGAGACCTCACACAACGTTTTACCTGCCAGGCAGCTGCCCAGCAGAAATTTTTCATTTATCTCCGTATCCATACTTTTCTGAATCGACATATCAATCATCCCGTTATAAACAGACCGAATTCCCTGAATAGCATTTTGGTATGAAAACGGGTTGTTATTTGTACTGTATACCGCTTCAATGAGATGAGCCATCGCATTCATTGCACTTTTTACAGCAAGTCCTTTCGGCAGGTTCTCTGATAGAGACGGATCATAAAAAACAGTTTTGGGAAGAACTTTCTCATCCCGGCCTACGATTTTCTTTCCGGATGATGAAATTCCGTAAATATTGGTCATCTCCGACCCGGAGTAGGTGGTGGGTGCAGCCCAGATGGGCACCGGATATTCCAGCGCAATTGCTTTTGCCAATCCTGTAGCCGAGCCTCCTCCGATAGAAAGCAGCAGATCCGGACGCACCTTTTTTATGACATGGACTTCTCTTTTCACAATCTCCTCTGGCACATGCTGTACTACATCCCTTGACCTGCCAGCTATTGGAAATAACCGGTTTTCGGAAAGTGTTTCCACCAGATCATCGAACCGGGAAGATGCAATGATCCAGACGGCTCTCTCTTTTACCGGAATTATTTCTTTCCTGACTGCATCAACAAGCGGATAGCCAAAAACAACGCGTACAGGGTAAGGCTGATAGGTGAAGATCATGAAATGGCTAATGAGCTTAAATGAAATTTATTCACTTGATGACAATAAAATGACAGACAACATAAACCCTGACATTTCTGGTCACCATTGTCAATTTCGAACCATCATAAAAAAGGTTTTACCGGAATAGTTGCGGATTGTTTTTTGAGATAACAACTCACAACAATTCCTGTAGGTACTATAAAAAAGAGGGTTGCCGGCGCTCCATTTATTTTAGAACCCCGGGGCAAACCGGCAACCCGGAACCACCTCTCTTTATTTAAATAGTTTCTTTAGCCAATTTTGCTTCAACCGGGCCTTTCTCTCCAATCATTACCAGGAGGGGCACAGTAGAATAAATACTCATTCGCTTTGCATAGCTTTTGTCCAACAGAAGGCCGACAATGGACTTTCTGTACCGGTTCATGACCATTACCGATACATCATTATTCAGAACATAATCGGATATTCCTGAGAATGCATCCGGATCACTTCTCATCTCAAACTGAACATCATCATAAATGTTCTTTTCCTGAACCAACTCCTTCATTCCCCGGAACTTTATCTCTGTTTCAAGATTATCATCTTTTGCCACGTGTAAAATATGTATAGACGAACCAAACAACCTGGCAAATCTGCCTACCTCTTCAAGGTTTTTCAAATCGCCATTGCGGAAGTTTGTTGTGAACAGTATTCGGCTGAAGTTGATAGATGTAACGTTGCTGGGTACTGCAAGAACCGGTTTGGGTGAACGTAAAATTATATCGGTAGAGACGCTTCCGAAAAGTACTTTTCTTGCAGGGTTGTCCATTCCGCTTCCGATCACCACAAGATCAATATTCAGATCACTGGTGGCTTCAGTAATCTGCGAAATGGGCTTGCCAATTCGAATTTGTGTTTTTATTTGAAAATTCTTTTCCGGGTATTTCTTTTCGATCAGGTTTACCATCTCTTCCAGATGCTGTTCAGCATTCTCTTTCAGGTAATCAATCACACCCTCTACATTGGTTGGGAAGTTAAAAGGAGGATCTATTATGTGAATTAATGTCAAACGGGCTTCAAGCCGGTTAGCTATATAGGCCGCATGTTTCAGTGCATTTTTTGAAGAGTCTGAAAAATCGGTTGGTATAAGAATATGTTTGGCTTTTGAAATCATGGCTCGCCCGCTTTTTGGTTATGGATTACTGTTGTTGCTCAGTAAAACCAATTTATCATAGAATAGAACCAATGAAAATACAGGAGCAGATTAGAAGGGTGTAGGGGAAAACCTGACCTGTTGTCTCACTATTCCATTGTGACTATGTGAACAAAGTCCAGTATCTGTACTATACGGAAGTATTATTTTTTACACGGGGCCGGTTGTGAAATGCCCGCTTCCAGATCGTTTTTTACCATTATCCTCTTGGGATAAAACTTTCTTACAGAAGGCTTTGCAAAACCGTCTTTTTGACCAATATCTTCGTTATCGGAATTTTAAAATCCTCTCATATGATCAATATGCTGCGGTTTTAAAATCCCTCTGGCCTCGATCTTGACCAAAAACCCTGGTTTTGCAAAGCCTTCTTACACTTGTTATGTGTAATAATTAATTGATTTTTAAACATAAAATAAATTTTTTAACAAAAAAATAATGACCGAAAAATGCAGGTATTTGACACCCTATAAATTTATTTCTATTATTTCAATACATTATTAACATATATTATTCTCAATATTAAGACAGTCGCCCAGGTGAATATCATATATGAGATTACAGTATATATCTGTTTTAATTTTAAGATTAACTTCAGATGAGTTCTAAGATTACGAAAAATCTAGGCTTCGGGGAACGCCTAAAAAAAATTGAGTCTGAATTAGGTATAAGCCCGTCAGAGCTTGCCAATGCCTGTGGCTGCAGCCGGTCTACATATTACAGGTACAGAACAGGGAAAACTAAACCTACCGTCGAATTTTTAGAAAACCTTCTCAATTATGAGAATGAACTGAATGCTGAATATCTGCTTAACGGAAATGGAAGCCTGAAAAAAGAAACAAAACTGTTTAAAAAACAGAACAAGCATAAGTCATCGCCGGATGGTAATGCAAAAGATTTTTACAATTTCCCATTATTCAGAATGAGCAGCCTGAATGGAGAGCAGGATAAATTAAATATTGAATCCTGGCAGGATACGAAAGAACATATTCCAATTTCTAAAATGTTTTTGAAGCTGTTTATAGATTCAAAAAACTTTGAAAATGCTTTTACTATGACGGTAGAGGGGGATTCCATGGCACCGGAAGTAACTCCCGGAGGTATTGTTCTTGTGGACAACAAACAGGTAGTGCCTGTTACAGATGGAATTTTTGTTGTACGGTATGATAATTATGTAAGAATGAACCTTATTCAACCGATGCCGGGACACAAACTGATCTTATCAACATTAAATCAAAAGTTTGCTTCGATTATTGTTGAAAAAAAATATAAAGGATTCCAGATTCTCGGAAGAATTGTGTGGACTGCAAACCCAATTTAATATGTCGTAACAGAACCATCCAAAGAATATGAAGAAACAGTAATAAAAACTTGAATCTCTATTTAAACAGTTGAAGTCGGTATGAAAAACAATCAAGCTCATCATACAACACCTAAAAGAACTGTTTTAATTGTCGAAGACGACGCTTTTCAGGCGTTTGTCATTGAAAAAATGTTAATCTCGATCAATTACGCTATAGCTGGAACGGCAGCATCAGGCGAAGATGCCATTCAATTAGCGAGACATTCAGAACCGGATATTATAATAATGGATATAATGTTGTCCGGTAATTTAAATGGGATTGAAACCGCATCTATAATACTGGAAAAATACCTGGTGTCGATCATATATGTAACAGGTAATGCCGATAAATACTATTTGAACAAAGCAAAACAAACAGGCTATTCCGCCTATCTCCTGAAACCTGTCACCATGTATACATTAAAGAATGCTTTGAGTTCAGCTGAGTAAAAATACAATACATTTTAATAATATCTGGAAATATTCCATGAATCCTTTACTTGAAGAAAACCGCATACAGGAACTCGAGTCGTACAATATCAGCAAAGATTATCCCAAAAAGCAGTTACAGTCTGTAATTAAACTGGCTGCAAAAATCTGCAAAGTTCCTTTTTCTCTCATTGATATCATAGATAAAACGAATCAGAGAACAATTGTAGCGCATGGAGATTGGGAAGAAAAAGTAATTCCAAGGGGGCAAAGTATTTGTGATATTGTGGTTAAAAAAGGCGATCTGCTAATCGCAAATGACATCCGGAAACATCCGATGTTATCTGACCGGCTTACAGAAGCAGATAAGGAAAAAATCAGATTTTATGCGGGTGCCCCGCTCAAAAGTTCTGCAGGTTATACGCTTGGGGCTCTCTGTGTCATTGACTCCAGGCCAAGAAAACTTTCCGAATTCCAGAAAGAAAGGGTAAATGGTTTTTAACTGCAAGAAACATAACCGATCAAAAAAAAGCAGAGGATCAAATTAAAGAACTGCAGCAAAAATTTGAAAAAGTAGCGAAAG
>SL_3KL_010_SEDDRAFT_10001812_pt1 | contig 19517 bp, 13 predicted proteins | sample SodLakKL_010_SED_2_FD_10381 | JGI IMG/M metagenome (IMG submission 10381) | reverse complement strand
TCACCCCTTTATTCGGCGGCATGGCCGCTTCGGGAGCGCTTGCCAAAACCATGACCAATGTAAGAAACGGAGGAAAAACCCCCGTGGCAGGGATGATCCATGCACTGGTTCTGATGTTGGTGTTGCTTTATCTGGGAAAGCTGGCCCAATTGATACCCATGGCAGCTCTTGCCGGAGTTCTGGTAGTAGTGGCCTACAACATGAGCGAATGGCGTTCTTTTCGCAGCATACTGAGGAGCTCTAAAAGTGACATGTCGGTTCTGCTTTCCACTTTTCTGCTGACTGTTTTTGTGGGCCTGAATGTGGCATTGCCGTTCGGTATTATCCTGGCTTTGATCCTGTTTGTGAGAAGGGTGATGGAAACCAGTGAAATAGACGTATTAAAAGATGCCGTAGAAGACGAACTTTCACACATTTCTGACGAAACCGAATTGCTGGAAATCCCTAAGGGAGTAGAGGTCTTCCAGATCAAAGGGCCGTTTTTCTTCGGGCTGGCCAACAAGTTTGAAGAGGCTGAAAAAGAAATTCATGAAAAGCCTAAGGTAAGGATTATTCGCATGCGCAGGGTGCCGTTTATTGATTCCACCGGCTTGAAAAACCTGCGCAGTTTTTATGAGCGTTCTCTAAAGCACGATACCCATACCATCTTATCAGGAGTTACTGAAAAAACATTGGAGGCCCTCAAAAAGGACGGTTTATATTATATCATCGGCAGTGAAAACATCTGCGAAACCATCGAACACGCCATGATCAGGGCCAAAGAAGTTTTGTATGAGAAACAAAACGGTTCAGGGCGAAAGGATTAAAAAATGTATAACTCCCTCACAAGATCAGCCGTAAGGCAGGCATGTACAGGAACAATGCCAAGCAGATCCCCAGCTTTGATTTTTTCCATTTGCTCTTCGGTAACCTGCACAATACCGTGTTCCTGCGAAACTCTTCGAACCCATGCCTGCTGATCAGGAAAGATCCAGCTTCCGTCGGGGTGATAAAAAACCATCATCCCGTAATGGGGCTTTCCTTCTGGACAAAGCATGCTTTCCTTTGATAAATGCACTGCACCCCCATATATGACCACTTCGTTCCGCTCAGGATGCAAGGCTACAACCGGGGCAGCCATGGTCATGGCAATATCCTCCAGGTGGCAGGCTCCCTGTTGCCATTGCATCAGGTCGTAATACACAAAGTTCCCGGCCCGGATCTCATGAATGCCGGAAAAATGATCCGCAATGCTGCAGGTGGGGGTATCACCCCAGGAAACGATCAGATCCGGATAATCTGGCGTAAAAATAGCCTCCAGTACTTTTAATATTTGGATCCCTTCTCTGAATATTTTTTTTATTCCCGGCACATCTTTGGCCTGGTAACTATGCCCGGCATGGGCAATAAAGCCTTTAAACCTGATATTGGTATTGGGTTTGACGCCATCAAGGGCTTCCCGTATGCGATCAGTATGGGTGGGATCAAACCCGGTGCGATGAGATCCTACATCTATCTTCAAATAAAGGTCGACAGGTTTTTTTATAACGGCCTCAAGCAAAGGGGCTACCCCGGGAGAAGAAAGGGTAATCCCTAACTTAACCCTGGAGGCCAGGTGATTGATCTCGTCAATTTCCCTTAAATTCACCGGAAAAGCGATCATGATGTCTTTCCACCCATCCATGGCAAATTGCCAGGCCATGCTTACGGAAGAAACGGTAATGGCTTGTACACCCTCTTCCCTGAACCATTTGCCGACCACCTCCGACTGATGGGTCTTAAAATGGGGGCGCAAACGGCTGTTGCTTTTCACCGTTTTTTGCAGCATTTCCCGGATATTGCTGCGGCATTGGTACTGGTTGATCACCAGGGTGGGCGCGGTTATTTTTTCAATCATAACAAAAAGGGTTGTCTCAAAATTATGGATGAATTTTGAGACAACCCGGAAAAATTATAAAAAAATTGAATTTAGCTCTTGATTTTTTCTTCAATCATGGCCATGATCTCTTTTTCCTTTTTAATGGCAGCCTTTTCAATCTCCGTGCCTTTTTTGAACACTTTGTCCACATATGCTTTATCTTCAAGGTCACCGGCATTGATCTTCACATTGAGGAAGGCGCCCATTACTGCGGCTCTCGCACAGATGGCACCTACGGCTGCATCGCTGGCCGAACTTTCAAGCCCTTTTTCTGCCATCATTTCCATCACCTCCATGGATTCATAGGCTTTCTCCATAACCCGGAAGGGAATTTCTATGGCATAACGGGTGGCATCCTGAATGGCCTTTTTGCGGGCCTTTTTGTCTTCTTCTGTCTTTTTGGGAAGACCGAAAGATTCCATGATCTTGTTGAAGGCACGGGTATCTTCATCAACAAGGTAAAGCAACTCCTCTTTATAGGCCTGCCCTTTCTCTGCCACCTTGCTGAACTCTTCCCAGCGCTCGTCCCATCCCCTTTTATGGGAGGAAAGGTTGGCGACCATGGTACCCAGTGATACACCAAGGGCTCCGACATAAGCCGATACCGAACCACCTCCGGGGGCGGGAGATTCGCTGGCCGTTTCATCGGCAAAACCTTCCACGGTCATATCCACCAGCTTATCACCGGCATCTTCGGCTATCATGTATTCAATAATCTTTTCTTTGGGATTGAATGGCTTCAGCTCATCCAGTCCCATTGACTTAACGGCAATCTTGATGAGTTCCGACTCTGAAACTCCCAGGCTGCGGTTTTGTTTGGCAAGGAAATATTTTCCGGCATCCAGCATGGCTTTCAGGGGAACCAGCCCGACAAGCTCAGATCCTGTAACGCGTACTCCCCTGTCATCAGCTTTTTTACAAACTTCATCAAAAGCCACATGAACAGGAGTGACACTGATATTGGTCAGGTTCATGGAAATCTGGGCTATGCCGTATTCTTCAATAAACCAGCCGATCCCCTTCACGGCTTTCAAAGTACCAGGAATGTAAACCGGATCCCCTTTTTCATCTTTAATGATCTTTCCGGTCAGGGGGTGTCCTTCTCTTTTCACCCGGCCTTTTTCACGAACATCAAAGGCAATGGCATTGGCCCTGCGCGTAGAAGTGGTATTGAGGTTAATATTGTATGCAACTAAAAAATCTCTTGCCCCAACGGCGGTTACCCCGGCTTTCACATTCAGTTTGTCCGGACCGAAATCCGGCTTCCAATCCGGGGTGGACAGTTTGTCGGCCATGCCCTCATACTCTCCGCTGCGGCAGTTGGCCAGGTTTTTTCTTTCAGGCTTCAAAGCAGCATTTTCGTAACAGTAAACGGATATCCCCAGCTCTTCTCCGATGCGTTTGGCCAGTTTCCGGGCATATTCAACAACTTCCTCCATACTAATATTGGCAACCGGCACCAGGGGGCACACATCCGTAGCGCCCATGCGGGGATGCTCTCCTTTATGCTTACTCATGTCTATCAGTTCGGATGCTTTTTTTACCGCCTTAAAAGCCGCTTCAACGACCTCATCCGGTGTGCCGACAAAAGTAACCACCGTACGGTTGGTGGCTTTTCCGGGATCCACATCCAGCAACTTCACTCCTTCGGAGGTTTCAATCTCATGAGTGATCTGGCCGATGATCCCCATGTCTTTTCCTTCACTAAAATTCGGTACGCATTCGATCAGTTTTTTCATGTGTTTATGCTTTTGTAACTATTTGATTATCTATACTCTTTAAATTCATCCAAGGTTCCGAATTGAGGGCAGAAGTTAGAGGGTTGATGGTGGAGTTTCTCTACCCTCTACCCTCCATCCTCTTCCTTCAGGCTTTAATAATCATTCTCCTGTGTGTCAAACTGTTTGACATGGCTCGTTTCTATTTTCAGTTTTTAATTATTGGTCTGGTATTTCATGGCTCAAAACTATCATCGCCAAATAAAACTCACTGCGAAATTAAAAAATGCCGGGCAATGGCGGGCAATTTAAGCAAAAATAAATTTTCAGCCCTTTTGTTATTGCTGCCAAAAAGATACAAAAAAAGCCCTTTATAAAAAAGGGCCTGGAAATATTTACCAAACAAAGAAAATTAAATTCTTTTTTCTTTGATGCGTGCTCTTTTCCCGCGAAGCTTACGGAGATAGAAAATACGGGCTCTTCTTACTACCCCGCGACGGTTCAGGTCAATGCGCTCAATAAAAGGAGAATGCAGGGGAAAAACCCTTTCTACACCAGTATTCCCGGAAATTTTTCTAACGGTGAAAGTTTCTGTTGCTCCGCTGCCCCTTCTTTGCAAGACCACACCCTGGAATGGCTGAATACGCTCTTTGTTGCCTTCACGGATCTTATAGTGAACCGTAACGTTGTCTCCGGCTTTAAATGCAGGCCATTCTTTTTTCTCTACCAGGGTATCCTGCACAAAATTCATTATTTCGGTCTGGTTCATCGCTACAATATATTTAAAGATTTTTTTGTTCGCTCAAAATGGAGTGCAAAGTTAGGGAATAATTTCTAACAACAAAAAGACCAGCCGAATTAATTTTTAAAAAAACGCTCAATAGCTTTAACAAAATCTTTTCTTTTCATTTTTTTTGGGTTTTTTTAAAATTTTTTGCTCAAAAGTTGAAATTATTAAACAAATAATTAACTTTAACACATTAAACCAAAAACATGAGACATATGAAAAAAATTACCGGAATTTTTCTAGCCATTTTGCTGCTGGTGTCTGTTTCAGGACTGCAAGCACAATCCCTTGATTTTGGGGTAAAAGGCGGGCTTAACTTTGCAAATCTTGGAGGTGAGGATGTTGAAGACACCGACATGCGCATTGGATTTCACATTGGTGGATTTGCCAATTTCTCCATTCTGGGCCTTGTTCAGATTGAGCCGGGCATTTATTACTCAACCAAAGGTTACCAGGTTGAAGAATCATTTAATGGAGAAGGTACCCTGGAGTTCATAAACACTATTTCTTACCTGGACATTCCTTTGCTGGCGAAGTTTTCACCAGCTCCTATTTTTAATGTTTTCATCGGTCCCCAGCCCTCCATCCTTCTTGACAACAAGTACACCATGAAATTCAATGGTGAAGAAGAAACAGAGTCTGATACCGAAGGAATGCGCTCTTTTGACCTGGCCCTGGTGCTCGGTGCCGGCGTTGATCTTCCCATGGGGCTAACCGCCAGCCTTGGATATGACCTTGGACTGCTCTCCATTGATGAAGACGGAGACTTCAAGGGTTATAACCGTGTGATCAAATTTTCGGTAGGGTATAAATTTTAGGACTACCCTTAGCTTTTAAGCAGTGAGGTTGCCTGTAAAAACGGGCAACCTTTTTTTATTCATCCAGCAGACCGGGTCTTCTTTCACGGGTTCGCCTGAGGGCCTGTTCATAGCGCCATTCGGTGATCCTGCGGTCGTGGCCCGAAAGCAACACATCCGGGACTTTCCAGCCCTTATAATCGGCCGGACGGGTATAAACCGGGGGCGACAGCAAATTGTCCTGAAAAGAATCGGACAAAGCCGAAGTTTCGTCCCCAAGCACCCCGGGCAACAACCGCACAATGGCATCGGTGAGTACCATGGCCGGGATCTCTCCCCCTGAAAGCACATAATCCCCAATTGAAATCTCTTTGGTAACCAAATGATCTCGGATTCGCTGGTCAATCCCCTTGTAATGGCCACATAAAAGAATCAAATTTTTATGGGTGGACAAATGGTTGCAAAGGGGTTGCCCAAGGGGCTCCCCATCCGGGGTCATAAATATGATCTCCTGGTAATCCCTTTCTTTGGTAAGGCTGTTGATGCACCTTTCAATGGGCTCTATCATCATTACCATGCCTGCCCCGCCTCCAAAAGGGTAATCATCCACCCGGCGGTGCTTGTCGGTGGCATGATCCCTGATGTCATGCAGGTGGATTTCCACCAGTTTCTTCTCCAGAGCCCTTTTGATGATAGAGTGGGAGAAAGGCCCCCGGAACATTTCAGGAAAAATGGTCAATATGTCAATGCGCATGGCCGGTGGTTTTTTTGCAAAAATAGGGTTTTTAACCGATCAGGCCCCGGGGCTCAGAATTTTTCAAACACCCCCATCCCGAAAAGGGCAAAATCGTATTTTACCGGATCGGCAGGGTCAAAGCTGCGCAACCTGTCTGTAAGTTCCTCTGCGGCCTTCCAGTCGTTTTGTTTCCTTTGCAGCAGCCCCAGCTTTCGGGCTACCTTCCCGGAATGAACATCCAGGGGGCAAAACAGCCGGGCAGGAGAAAACTTTTTCCAGATCCCAAAGTCCACTCCCTGGCAGTCGTTGCGGATCATCCAGCGCAGAAACATGTTGAGGCGTTTCGCGGCCGACCCGGCAGATGGGTCGCTCACGTGCTTGCGGGTGCGCTCAGGATGCGGAATTTCAAAGAAAACCTTCCTGAAAAAAATGAGGCCGTCATAAAGACTCTGCCTCCTTTTATAACCCTCAAAAAAAACCTGTTCCAGCCCTCCATGCAGCTGGTAGATATTTTTCAGGGAATAGAAAAAGAATTCCAGGTCGGTTTTATTAAAGGTGCGGTGAACAAAGCCCGTGAAAGGGGCAAGGTCTTTCTGGGAGAAGTTCCTGATGAAATCCGCCGGCTTGTGGTCCATCCAATGCATCAACCGCATCCCGCTGCTGATTATGCTTTTGCGCTGCCCCCAGGCAATGGTGGCAACAAGAAATGCTGCAATCTCGATGTCCTCTTTTTCCGAAAAGCAATGGGGAACATAAACGGGATCGGTTTCCACAAAGCTTTTTCGGTTGTAAAAAGCCGATTTTTCTTCCAGGAAATCATGCAGGTTGACTATATCCATGGGTTGTTTTTCCAAAGGCCAAAGGTATAAGGGATTTTTATTTTACCCGGCTTAAAAAGTTCAAAAAAAAACAGGTGGTTTCTTTTATAATTTTTTTGGAAAAGGCTTCGGGTTTTGCTATTGTGTTTTTGTAAAAAATCACGTAGGTTTGTTTTTTATTCACCTGTGGATTTTATGAAAGATCACAAAGATTATTTGAAAGAAGCCATTGAGATGGCTGCTGAAAATGTCAGAAAAAATCTTGGAGGCCCTTTTGGGGCCTTAATTGTGCTGGACGGGAAAATAATCGGCCGGGGGGTAAACCGGGTCACCTACCATAACGACCCCACAGCGCATGCCGAGATTGTTGCCATACGTGAAGCCTGCAAAAATTTGCAAAACTTCCGCCTGGATAACGCCATCATTTACACCAGTTGTGAGCCCTGCCCCATGTGTCTTGGCGCCCTTTACTGGGCAAGGATCAGCAAAATCATTTTTGCCGCTTCTAACCAGGATGCCGCCGAAGCAGGTTTTGACGACTCCTTCATTTATGAAGAAATTCCTTTGCCCCTGGAGAAAAGGTCAATTCCTATTTCAAAGCTTGAAATCCCCGATTATTTCAAGCCGTTTGAAACCTGGACAGAAATGGAAGGGAAAATTGAATATTAACAGCAGCAATTACCTTCCTTTTTTTTAAAATTTTATTACAACATTTAATCACTACCCTTTATTTGGTTTCAGAAACAAAGGTTTATGGCCTGATTTTTTCTTTCATCTTATTATAAGTACGAAGTTTTTAACGGGGTTGAAACCTGTTGACCCGCAGTATAAAAATCATTAAATTTGTTACAGACCAGATTTATTCAATCTTTTTGAGTGAGGTTTTTTTATGCATACCATTGAACCATTTTACACCTGGAGAAACTATTACATCGCTTCCGAAGATGAGCGTTCTCCTTTTTACGGAAGAGACTACAGCGAATTTGAGTTTACCCATGCCATTTATAACCACCTGATCCACCCCCAATGGGATGAGATCGGCTCACCCACCCTTTTCATTAAAATATTGTTTGCCGATTATGAGGAAGGTTTTTGTGTAATTGAAATGATCGGTGAGTGGAATGACTGCCTGCACAACGACATCATGTACCTGAAACGAAACATTATTGAACCCCTGATTGAAAACGGCATCAGAAAGTTTATCCTGATCGGGGAAAATGTACTGAATTTCCATTCATCCGATGATTGTTATTATGAAGAATGGTTTGATGAAATAGAAGATGGATGGATCGTGGCACTTAACTTCAGAGACTTTGTGATCAGGGAGTTTGAAGGAGCCAATATTGATTACTATATCGCTTTCGGAAGGCACTTTAACGACCTCAACTGGAGAAAATTCAGCCCGGCACAGCTTTGCAAAAACGTAGAGATGCACATGATGAAGCGCCTCACCCCTTAGCCTTACAACCTCTTCAGATTAAGGGTCAACAGGCTTGGGCTCTTTCCGGCAATTTCACGGGCAATGGCCTCCACCTTTTCAAACAGTTTCTCCTCGTTCATGGTAAGCATTTTTCGCTGCCGCATCACCGGCTTCCCTTCAATGATCACCGTATCCACATCCGATCCTTTCAGGCTGTATATGATCAGTGAATAAATATTGTATAGCGGATGGGCATGGGGTTGATCCAGGTCGAGGATGATCAGGTCGGCTTTTTTCCCGGTTTCCAGCGAACCTATTTGGTGTTCCATTCCCAGCAACCTGGCACCGCCCATGGTACCGGCTTCCAGCACCGTACGGGCATCCATCACGGTGGGGTCATTGCTGTTGAGCTTATGCACAAAAGCAGCCGTACGCATTTCTTCAAACAGGTCAAGGTCGTTGTTACTGGCTACCCCGTCGGTGCCAATGCCTACCTTAACACCGGCCCGGAGCAGCTCCGGAACCGGGGCTACCCCGCTGGCCAGCTTCATGTTGCACTGGGGATTATGGGCCACACCCACCCCTTTGTCAGCCAGAATGTGAATGTCCTCTTTGGTGATATGCACACAGTGGGCAGCAATAACATTCGGTCCCAGCACCCCGATATTTTCAAGGTGTTGCACCGGGCTGGCACCGTATTCTTTCATAATGCTGTCAAACTCTCTGCGGGTCTCTGAAACATGGATGTTAAAAGGAACCCGGTAATTGTCGGCCAGTGCCTTCGCCTTTTTTAAGGTGGCAGGGGATGTGGAGTAAGGCGCATGGGCAGCCACACCTATGGTAACCAGCGGATGACCTTTCCATTTGCTGATCAGGGATTCGGCCAGTGAAAGTCCATCGTCCGGGGTTGGGCTTCCGGGAGCAGGAAAATCTATCACACTTTCATTAAGCACGGAACGGATCCCTGCTTTCTCTGCCACAGCGGCCACCTCGTCAACATAATAATACATATCGTTAAAAGTGGTAGTGCCGCTTCTCAACATTTCCGCAATGCCTAACTTGGCACCGATACGAACGTTTTCAGCAGAAGTGAACTCCGACTCCACCGGAAAAACATGATCGTAAAGCCATTCATGCAGGGGAAGGTCATCGGCAAACCCCCTGAAAATGGTCATGGGTGTATGGGTATGGGTATTGATCAACCCGGGCATCAGCAGCTTTTTCTGTCCGTCAATAACTTCCGGGGCATGAAAGTTTGTGGTGATCTCATGGCTTTCGCCAATCCCTGCTATCAAACCGTCCTTAATGGCAAGGCCGCCGTTTTCAATTACCCGGAAACCGGCATCCATGGTCACCACCATGGCACCTTCAATAATAATATCTGCATTAAAAACATTGCGGCGATGATCGTTGCCCGGGGCCGGGTTTTCTTTTGATGCCATGGGTGGTTCTTTTAGTTCCTTCAGGTTTTTTCCTGAAGGAGTGGTTTTTTGTTATGTACAAATTAACAAAACGCTGAATACAAGGTTTGAAAACAGCCGGTGAAAAATCCTGCTAATTTAAAATTTTATCCCCGAATGATAAAACTTCTCCCGCCAAAAGCCTTGTTTAAACATATAGTGTCAGGAATAAAGAGTTTTTTGTTACTTTAGCATAAAGGCAAAAAAGAAGAAATTATAAGTTAAAAGCTATGATGGAAAAGATAAAAGAAACGGCAGGATTCCTGAAGGGAAAAACCAATTTTGAACCGGAAGTGGGCATCATTTTAGGATCCGGCCTGGGTGGCCTGGTAAAGGCCATTGACGTGAAGCACACCATAGAGTACGGAAACATTCCCAACTTTCTTTCTTCCACGGTGGAAGGCCATGCCGGCAAACTTATTTTCGGTATCCTGGAAGGGAAAAAAATAATGGCCATGCAGGGCCGCTTTCATTACTACGAAGGCTACAGCATGCAGCAGGTCACCTTTCCGGTAAGGGTCATGAAAATGATGGGGGTAAAAAACCTGTTTGTTTCCAATGCTGCCGGGGGGCTGAACAAAGCTTTTGAAGTGGGTGACCTGATGATCATACGCGATCACATTAACCATTTCCCGGAAAATCCTTTGCGTGGTGAAAACCTGGAAGAGCTTGGGCCACGATTCCCGGAAATGAGCGAAACCTATGACTCCAAACTGATCGGGAAAGCCAAAAGAATTGCTTCGCAGCACAAGATCAAATTCCAGTCGGGAGTTTACATCGGCAGTCCGGGACCTACCCTGGAAACTCCTGCCGAATACAAAATGTTCAGGATTTTTGGTGCCGATGCAACCGGCATGTCCACCGTTCCGGAAGTGATTGTGGCCCGGCATATGGATATTGCCTGTTTTGGCATTTCCATCATTACCAACCTTGCTGAACCCTCTGAGGTCGACAAACCTACCAGCCATGAGGAAGTACAAAATGTGGCTGAAACGGCCGAACCTCATATGACCCTGATCTTTAAAGAGTTGATCAAAGACCTTTAAAGGCAGTCCGGGCAAATTAGGGGCTACTCTTCTTCAAAAAGCTTTCCGGTAGTTCCTTTACCGGACGGAGGGCTGATTTTACTTTTCAGGGCTTCCACATCCTTTTTCAGCTCGTTGAACTGATTGACAAGCCGGGTATCCTGCATATTGCCCTCAGGCATTTCGCTGCTGATGTAGTTCACAAACTTCCATACTTCCCGGATGTCGTTCACATGCACCTTGTAAGGCTCATAAATGGGATTGAGGGAGTACAGTTTCAGCTTGCCTTCAGTTTTGATAAGGTTTTCCACTACCTTGAATACCACTCCGTCGTCCAGGGTATGGATCACGTAAGCATGACGGTTTTGTATCAGGTTCCAGTTTTGCACAAACTCACAGGTTACCCATGAGCCTTCGGCAATGGGCAGCATGCTGTCGCCTGAAACCTGGAAGGTGCGGTATTTTTTTTGTTTTGACAAAAACGGCATCTGGAAGGTGGGCAGCACCTTGATAAATTCAGGATCGGCAAAACCGCTGCGGTAGCCGGCTTTGGCCTTTTCCGAAACCAGCTCGATGTTTTCTTCATTCTTATTGTCAACCGTGGTGGCCAGCACCCTCAGCTTGCTGCCTTTAAGGTACACATCGTACCCCCGCTCCAGCTGTGAGAGCTGGCTTTCCGAAAGGGCGGAAAGATCCGTCTTTACCAGGGTATCGATAGAAACATTAAAATACCCGGAAAAAGTAACCAGTGACTCCAGCCCGGGCTGAGCTACCCCGTTCTCGTAGCCGCTCAGGGTAGAACGCTTCATATTCAGGGCAAAGGCCGCCTCATCCTGGGTGCGGCCGCGGCGCTTGCGCAGCAATTTAATGTTGGATCCGAAAAAACTCATGGCAATACGTTTTGAAGGGCCGGAGCCCTTTTTTATCTTTTTACAATTTGATTAATATGGTCAGATGCCTGCCCCGCCCAATCGGGGAAACCTGCCATAACACAATCATTCTCCTCTATGGCGAGCTCATTGCATGGCTCATTGCATTTAGCTTACTTCTGCAGGTCAAAAACCGGATTTTTTAAAAAAATTTAGTACCCGGAATCAGGAACGATTTTGTTTTTTGGTTATATTATAATCAGAATTTTGACCAATTTTTAATCAAAAATAACATTTTTTTCTGATATACAAATAACTAAAGAAAAAAATTATGCCCGATTCTGCCCGTACCATTGTTCACCTGGACCAGGACACTTTTTTTGTGTCGGTGGAGCGGCTGCAAAACAGCAGTCTCAAGGGCAAGCCTGTGATTATAGGAGGCATGGGTGAGCGCGGGGTGGTGGCAGGATGCAGCTACGAGGCGAGGCAGTTTGGGGTGCATTCGGCCATGCCCATGAAGCTGGCCCGCAATCTTTGCAGCGATGCCGTATTCATTCGCGGGGACATGCAGCAGTACAGCAAATATTCCAATATGGTAACCCAGATCATTGCCGAAAGTGCACCCCTGTTTGAAAAAGCTTCCATTGATGAGCACTACCTGGACATAACGGGGATGGATCGTTTTTTTGGTTGCCGGAAATGGGCTTCAGAACTGCGGCAAACCATTATCAGGGAAACCGGCCTGCCCATTTCCATGGGGCTTTCACTCAACAAAACCGTTTCGAAAATTGCTACGGGGGAAGCAAAGCCCAACGGGCAGCTGCAGGTGGAGCCTTCCATGATACGTCCGTTTTTGAATCCCTTGTCCATACGAAAAATACCCATGATTGGCTCAAAGACCTATCATACCCTGCGCACCATGGGCATTGCCACCATCAAAACCCTGAGCGCCATCCCGCCCGAGATCATGGAACGCATGATGGGAAAAAACGGGCGGGTGATCTGGCAACGTGCCAATGGCATTGACAACACCCCGGTGCAAACCTGGAGCGAACGCAAATCCATCAGCAACGAAACCACTTTTGAAACCGACACCATCGACATTCATCACATCAACAACCTGCTGGTTGCCATGTGCGAGCAGCTGGCCTTCAGGCTGCGCAAAAAGCAGCAACTCACCGGCTGCGTCACCGTAAAGATCCGGTATACCAACTTTGACACCCATACCCTGCAACAAACCGTGCCCTATACCTCTTTTGACCATATCCTCATTCCCGTATGCAAAGAACTTTTTCGCAGGCTTTATATCCGCCGCATGCTCATTCGCCTGGTGGGCATACAATTCAGCCGGCTGGTAAACGGGGTGCAACAGCTCAACATGTTTGAAGAAACCCCGGAACTCATAAACCTCTACCAGGCCATTGACCGCATGCGCCGCAAGCACGGAGGGAATATCCTGCAGCGGGGCGTGGGAATATTTTCTTCATAAACACAACCGGCCTGCCATGTACCTGAATAACCACACATACTACAGCCTGCGCTACGGCACTCTTTCGCCCGAAAAGCTTGTAATGCTGGCCGGCAGATACGGCTTAAGGCAGCTTGCCCTGACCGATATCTGCAATACCACGGCCATGCCGGAATTCGTGAAGCTGTGCCTCCAAAAAGGCATTCGCCCGGTGGCAGGCATTGAGTTCCGCAAAGCACACCGGCTGTTGTATATTGTCCTGGCCCGCAACCCTGAGGGTTTTCGGCGTATCAACCGTTTTCTCAGCAATCACAACATCAGCCGTACCTCCCTGCCCGAACGTTTCCCGGTTTGTGAACATACTTTTGCCATTTATCCTTTCACCGGGAAGCTGCCGGCCGTACTTCACCCCCATGAGTTTGCCGGCATCCGCATCCGGGACCTTTCCCGCCTGCCCACTTCGCCCATGCGGCATCAGCAGGAAAAACTGGTGGCGCTGCATCCCGTATCTTTTCTTAACGAAAAAGAACATGAACTGCACCGCCACTTGCGGGCAATAGATCACAACATTGTACTGAGCCGGCTTCAGCCGCATCAGGCAGCACTTCCGGAAGAAATGATGCTGCCTCCGGATGTGCTCAAAAAGCATTATGAAGCCTTTCCCTCCATCATCCGCAACACAGAAGCCCTGATGAACCAGTGCTCCATGCATTTTGACTTCAACACCCTGAAAAACAAAAAAACCTTTACCGGCCATGCGGCCGATGACCGTGCCCTGCTGCAAAAACTGGCCATGGACGGGTTGGAATACCGATACGGCAAAAGCCATAAAGAAGCCCTGAGGCGCGTAAAACATGAACTGGAGATCATCGACAAGCTGGGGTTCTCTTCCTACTTTCTCATCACCTGGGACATCATACGCTACTCCATGTCAAGGGGCTTTTATCATGTAGGCCGGGGGAGTGGAGCCAACAGCATTGTGGCTTACTGCCTGCGCATCACCGATGTGGACCCCATTGAGCTGGACCTGTATTTTGAGCGTTTCATCAACCCCAAACGCTCTACCCCTCCCGATTTTGACATCGATTACTCCTGGAAGGAGCGCGACCAGGTACTGGACTATATCTTCAAGCGATACGGACATGAGCATACCGCTTTGCTGGGCACCACCACCACTTTTCGCGACCGGTCCATGGTAAGGGAGCTGGGCAAGGTTTTCGGCCTGCCCAAAGCCGAGATCGATGAGCTGGTTGCCCGGCGCAAGGCTCCGGGGCTGCCGGATAAGGTAAGTGCCCGCATCTTTGAAATGGCCGGACAGCTGGCCGATTTCCCCAATATGCGCAGCATCCATGCCGGAGGAGTGCTCATTTCCGAAAAACCCATCTGCTGCTATTCGGCCCTGGACCTGCCCCCAAAAGGCCTGCCCACCGTGCAGTGGGATATGTATGTGGCCGAAGACCTGGGTTTTGAAAAAATCGACATCCTGAGCCAGCGTGGCATCGGGCACATCAACGAATCGGTGCAGATCATCCGCCAAAACCATGGGGTAAGCCTGGATATCCACCAGGTAGAAAAGTTCAAAAGCGACCCGAAGGTAAAGGAGCTTTTGCGCTCAGGGGAAACCACCGGCTGTTTTTATGTGGAAAGCCCTGCCATGCGCGGGCTCCTGAAAAAGCTGCGCTGCGACAACTACATCAGCCTGGTGGCGGCCAGTTCCATCATTCGTCCCGGGGTATCGCGCTCGGGCATGATGCGCGAATACATTCAGCGGTTTCACAACCCCAGCGGCTTCAAATACCTGCACCCGGTTATGGAGCAGCAGCTAAAGGAAACCTACGGCGTGATGGTTTACCAGGAAGATGTGATCAAGGTGTGCCACCATTTTGCCGGGCTTGACCTGGGCGAATCCGACGTGCTGCGCCGGGCCATGAGCGGGAAATACCGCTCAAAAAAAGAGATGCAGCGCATTGTAGACCGCTTTTTCGTAAACAGCCGCGCCAAAGGGCATCCCGAAAGCCTCATCCGGGAGGTATGGCGGCAGATAGAGTCTTTTGCCGGCTATTCCTTTTCCAAAGCCCACTCTGCATCCTTTGCCGTGGAAAGCTACCAGAGCCTTTACCTGAAAGCCCATTACCCCCTGGAATTCATGACAGCCGTGATCAACAACTTCGGCGGATTTTACCAAAGCCCCGTCTATTTTAATGAAGCCCGGCGCTACGGGGCAAATATCCGGCTGCCCTGCGTCAATCAAAGCCACCGTTTTACCTGCATAAGAGGCAGGGATATTTACATTGGTTTTGTTCACATACAGCACCTGGAAAACAAAGCCGCAATGCAAATCTGCGAAGAGCGACGGCAAAACGGGCCTTTTGAATCCCTGGAGGATTTTGCCCAAAGAACAGGGGCCTGCCTGGAACAACTGATATTGCTAATACGGGTGGATGGCTTCCGGTTTACCGGCATTCCCAAAGCACAACTTTTGTGGAAAGCACACCTTTTGGCCGGCAAAAAAAACAAAACGGTACAGGGGCTTTTCCCGGTACCGGCAAAAAGCTTTAACCTGCCTGCCCCCGAAACCGACCCTGTACAGAATGCCTATGATGAAATGGAGCTGCTGGGTTTTACGGTTTCCTTGAGCCCTTTTGAACTGCTGAAAACTGCATACCGGGGAGAAGTCATGGGCGGGGAAATGATGCAGCATGTCGGAAAACGCAAACGGATGGTGGGTTGGCTGGTAACCATCAAATACGTGCGGACCGTCAAAAACGAAATGATGCATTTTGGCTGCTTCCTGGACGTACAGGGCAATTTTTTTGATACCGTCCATTTTCCCGGAACTTCCAAAGCATGGCCTTTTCGCGGAAATGGCATATACCTTTTGCAGGGCCTTATTACCGAAGAGTTTGGCTTCCCTTCCCTTACCGTAGAAAAAATGGCCCGGCTACCCATGAAGCCCGACCCAAGAAGTCAATGAAAAATAATTAATATAAAAGGGGTTTTCAGGAATCCTATTAAAAATCAACTACTTCCCTTAAAATCTTTTCATTACCTGTTAAAATTTCCAAAAAATAATTTTGGATACTCTCAAAAAAAGTATAAATTGCAGGTAATTAATCGAGTTCCGGCAACCATCTGTTGAATGTATATGCATATCAGTATAATTTGCTTCGGATTTCTAAGCTTAACGATGCTTTTCCTTACACTAACCATTAATCAAATCATTAACTAAATTCCAACCCTCATGAAAAAAGCTACTTTACTACTCGGTTTTTGTTTAATGTTTGTTTGCACGGGTTTGTTTGCACAACCCGGCCCCAATCTGATCCAAACGGATCAGGAAATAGACTGGGCTTATTACGAAGAAAAAGGAGTTGATCCTTTGGCGGCCGAACGCCTGGTTAACAGGCAGGGGCAGTCTATTCTGGAAGTAATTCCGCCAACCGGGCTGTTGCTTATGCCCGAAAGCGGGGATGAAAAAGTCGTAGCCTTCGACCCTCAGGACGGGGCTTTGATTGATGAATTCTTTTTCCCTGGTGATGAAGTTAACCTCACCACCCCCATCCATTTGCTGTGGAATTTTAACGGCACCAGCTTCCTGATCTCCGATCAAAGCATGGGCGTGGTGCAGCAATTCGATACCGATGGGCAGTTTGAGCAAACCTTTGCCCCACAGGGTGGAGGAGATACCGACATCCTGCAAAACATCAGGGGCATGTTCACAATGGCCGATGGCAAACTCCTGGTTACCGTTTCATCCGGCGGGAATGCAAATGCCGTTGCTATGTTTGATACTGACGGATCCTACCTGGGGAATTTTATTGATAACAATGCCGGAGGTTTGAACGGCCCATGGGGAATCGTTTACCGATCCGATACCGACGACTACCTGGTGAGTGCCAGCGGATCAAGCGGAGTGCACCGTTATGATGCTGACGGTGACTTTATTGAAATGTTTGCCACCGGCCTTGGCTTCCCCCAGCAAATGCAATTGCTGGACAACGGCAATGTGCTGGTGACCAATTTTTCTTCTCCTGCAGGTGTATATGAATACGACAGTGCCGGAAACCAGATCGGCTACTATGGTGTAGTAACCAGCCTGAGGGGAGTTCGAGAGCTTGGTAATGGAAACATTATGGTAACCAACAGCAGTGGTGCACACATCATCAACCGCGACAATGAGCTGGTGCAGAATCAGGTGATCTCCGGACAGGCCCGCCACATCTCCTTTATTAAACCCCTGGATATTGACTTCTATACCCTTACCCTGGAAGTTGAACCCGAAGGAGCCGGTACCGTTCAGGGTGGCGGAAGTTATCCTGAAGATCACATGGTAACCCTCACGGCAATACCCGATATTTTTTATGAATTCGTCAACTGGACCGATGCCGACAATAATGAGGTGAGCGATGAAGCAAGTTTTGTTTTTCAAATGCCCGCGGAGGACGTAACCCTTACGGCGAACTTTTCACCGCTGGACAGCTATTTTGCCCATTTCACCGTATTGGAAGATTCAGATGATGAGGATCCCATCGAAGGGGCAACCATTTCCATTGAAGGCTTCGACCCCGTTGACACAGACCAGGATGGGGAAGCAAGCATACAACTGCCCGAAGGCACGTTCACGGCCACCGTCAGCGCCCCGGGTTATGTGGGTGAGGAAGTAACGGTGAACATTGTTGATGCCGATGTAGATATTGAAGTACATATGATGGATGTGATCCTGGCTCCTGCAAACCTGGAAGTTACCACAGAAGATCTTGACGCGGGTGAAGCCCTGCTGACATGGGCCGATCCGACAGTTCTTGGCGAATTCCGGTATGATGATGGAGTAGTTGACGCTCAGCTGGGCTTCCAGGGCAACTGGAACAGCGTGATGGGAGCGGTACATCATCGCAACGCCATTCTCAATGAAATCACCTGGCAGCTCACCAGTGAGGGCGGACCCCACAATACCGTTAAAGTATGGGTTTTAGGGCTTGATGCCAACGGATTGCCCGACAGAAACAATATCATCTATACTGCAGAGAACGTCCCCAATACCGACAACCAATGGAACACATATGAGTTTGACAATCCAATCGAGTTACCCGAAGGATTCTTTATCGGGCTGAGCTACAATGGTTTCCTTGGACTGGCTGTTGATGACGGCGTGGGCGAACCATGGGACTTTGTGCCTGGTACACAGTTTGGTGTGTTTGACATTACCGATCCCTCCTCTGCATTTACCGATATTGAAGTATGGGGCTTCGAGGTCAACTATCTGCTTAGAGGATATGGTTTTGACTTTGGTGAGGTGAGTTATAAGAGTGGACAGGTGGCAGAAGGCACCGGTCCGGCTCCGGAGTTTATCCCGGTTGACGACCCATACTTTGCAGGACACCCTCCTGTTAATGCTTCCAGCAAGGCCTTTACCGGCTTTAACGTTTTCCTTAATGATATGGAAAATCCCGTTGCCGAAGAAATTACCGAGACAGAATACCTGTTTACCGAACTGCCTGCTGGTAATCATACTGCCGGAGTACAAACTGTTTATACTACCGGTATGTCGGAAATCGTTACCATTGACTTCTTTATTGAAGGAGAGCCCGAAGTGTTTGAGGTAACCTTTAATGTGGAAGATGAGGACGGGAACCCCATCACTGATGCTGTAATCACCTTTGATGGTGTTGAGTATGATGCAGGAATATACACCTTTGGAGACCTTGATCCTGGCACTTACGAATACACTGTTAGCAAAGAAGGTTATGAAGATGCAATGGGAGACGTGACCGTGGTTGACGATGATGTAGTGGTAGATATAGTGCTGGTTGAAGAAACCGAACCTACTGTTTATCCCCTGCCGTTCTATGACGACTTTGAAGGATATGCCGACCATGATGACTTTATCATGAACAGCGACTGGACCATTATTGATGCCAATGAAGACGGCTTCAACTGGTTCCTGCATTATGATGAAACAGACGACATCAATGTGATGGCGTCCCGTTCATGGGATCCTGACGGACAAGTACCAATTGAGCCCCACAACTTCCTGATCACTCCTGCCCTGGAGATCCCGACCCTTGGCGAGAATGAATACATCGAACTCAATTACCATGTGGCAGCTTCCGGCAGCAACTTCTTTGAAGAGCATTACAAAGTGGTGGTTTCTACCACAGGAAACAGTGTGGAAGACTTTATTGACGACAACATTGTTTTTGAAGAAACCCTGACAGAAGAAGAGTCTGGATGGAACTTTGCGCTGCGCAGCATTGACATCAGCCAGTTCGAAGACCAGACCATTTACATCGCTATCGTTCACTACGATTGCGAAGACATGGACAGACTGCTGATCAACAGTGTTGAGGTGAAAGTGGAAACAGAAGTTTCTGTTCCTGATGCCCAGACCCTTGAGCTGGCAGTTTTCCCGAATCCTGCCCGGTCAGTGGTTCATATCCAGGCTGATGAAACCATCAAGGAAGTGCGCATGATTGACATGCTGGGACAGGTGGTTTATTCAGAGCAGTTACTGAGCGACCGTTA
>SL_3KL_010_SEDDRAFT_10001811_pt1 | contig 19525 bp, 11 predicted proteins | sample SodLakKL_010_SED_2_FD_10381 | JGI IMG/M metagenome (IMG submission 10381) | reverse complement strand
CGCTGGGCCTGCAGGCGTCCTACACCTACCCGGGCTGATCCCGCTGCCCGATCAGACTCCGGCCGGACCCCGGCCGGAGTCCTGAATCGGGCCAGCTTCAGCCGTACCGGTTATCACGGCAACACCACGGGCGGTTCCGGAACCGCGTCGCCGGAGCGGCGTGGCTGATCGAGCAACCGCTGAATGGAAACCAGCTCAACTCCTCTCGCCGCCAGTTCCGGCACGGCGTGTTCCAGAAACTCGATGGTTTCGCTGTGCGGGTGCCCAATGGCAATTGCAGCACCGCGCCTTCTGGCCCGTTCGAGCAGACGCTCCCAGGCCGCCTTGATGGCATCGGGTGAGGGATCGTGGTCGAGAAAGACGTGGCGCCGCGCGGTAGCCAGCCCGGCGTCTCGGGCCTTGAGTTCAAGCTGTGACTGCGCGGTCGTTCGACTGTCGAGCACGAACAGGTCGATTCCGTGCAGGCGCTCGATCAGGGTAATGCCGGTTACCAGGCGTTGCACGGCTTCGTGATCGGCCGTGAATAGGCTCCCCTGGTGATTGTTGATTCCGATGGCCTGATCGACACGCTCGGCTGCCCACCTCAGGTGACCGGCCATGCGCAGCGGTGACCATTCCGGTTCCAAGCAGATGGCCTCGAACTCGCAGTCGTCGTGGTCGACTCCCGGAAGAGGCAGGTGAATCAGAACATCACGATGCTGACTCGCCGCCTGGCGCGAAAGAGAGGGTGCGAGGGGGCCGTCGGGGATGATGGCCACGGCGATGCGAGGATCCAGCGCCATGACCTGACGGTCATTGACCGCGAGGTACCCAAGGTCATCGATGACGATGGCGATTTTCGGCTTGTCGGCGACGGCACAGGAAAGCCAGGCTGCACAGAGCAGCACGAGCGTGTTTCGAAAGATCCCCCTGATCACCCCCACGCCATCATCCTCAATGCGCCTGCATGCGACTGATGCTGGCCAGCACTCGCAGGGCGTCGGCAAGCATCGGGTCACTGCGGGAGATTTCTTCGAGATCATCACTATCGACACCTGAACCCGGCAGATGCCCGGCGATGTCGATCTCTCGTCTGCGGTGGTCGACCAAATCGGAATTTCGGTCGTTATTGGTCGAACTCAGAACGTCCGGCCGCACGCCCCGGGCCTGGATGCGGTCACCGGCCGGCGTGTAGTACAGCGCAGTGGTTAGCCGGATGGCCGAACCATTGCGCAGCGGCCAGATTGTCTGGACCGAGCCCTTGCCGTAGGTGGTTTCGCCGACCAGCATGGCGCGGCCATGATCGCGCAAGGCGGCTGCCAGGATTTCGGAGGCGGAGGCCGAGCCGCGATCAATGAGCACCACCATCGGAACTCCGGCCAGGCGCTCACCCGGGCCGGTATGGTACTCGCCCGGGCGCTTCAGGCCACGCCCCTCCGCCGTCACGACCAGCCTGGAAGACAGGAACAGGTCGGCGACCGTAATGGCTGACTGCAACATCCCGCCGGGATTGTCGCGCAGATCGAGCAGCAGCCCCGGAAGCGTCTCTTCTTCGTTTTCCAGGCTCGACAGCAGGCGCTCGAGTTCCCCGCGGGTCGTTTGCTGAAAGCGATGGATACGAATGTGCTGGAAACCCTGGTCCAGCATATTCGCAGTCACGCTCTCGCGTTCGATGAGCTCGCGCACGAGGGTCATGGCCAGCACGTCGGACACGTCTTCGCGGCGGATATGAATGGTGATTTCGGTGCCTGCCGGTCCGCGCAGCATGTCGCCGGCCCGCTCGATGTTGTCGGCGTCGAGATCAAGGTCGTCGATGCCGACGATGTGGTCGCCGGCCTGGATGCCGGCCGCAGCCGCCGGTGTCCCTTCAAACACCGAGACCACACGCAAGTGGTCCTCGAATGAACCGATATGGATACCCAGCCCGCCGTAACGCCCAGAGGTCTGCTCTTCCAGGGTATGGAATTCATCGGCACTCAGCCAGCGCGAATGCGGATCAAGCCCATCGAGCATGCCGCGCAAGGCAGCTTCGAACAGCTGCCTGTCATCGACATCCTCGACGTACTGGTCGCGGATGAATCCCCACGCATCGGTAAAGGCACGCAGATCCTCGAGGCTGATCGCGGAATCCTGCCCGGTGTCGGCGTGTGCGGACATGGCTGCTGCCAGGCTCACACACAAAAATACAAAACGGATCTGCTTCATGGGACTGCCGGACCTGAGCCACGTTTGACTTGAGTGACAACCATCATCTTCGGCCTGGCCGGCTCAGCGGTCAACCCAGCCTACGGGATCGAGCGGCCGACCTTCCTGGCGTAGCTCGAAGTATATCCCGGGTTCGCTGGTACCGCCGCTGTTGCCGACGGTTGCAATGGTTTCTCCCGGATTGACCCAGTCACCGACATCGCGCAGCAGTGATTCGTTATGGGCGTAGAGGCTCATGAATCCGTCACCGTGGTCGATGATCAGGATCAGGCCGTATCCGCGCAGCCAGTCGGCATAGGCGACCCGGCCATGGGCAATGGCCCTGACCGGTTCACCGGCATCGGCGCGGATCAGCCATCCGCTCCACTGCATGTCACCGCCGCGGCGGTCACCGAAACTGCGCACCACAGGCCCTTCAACCGGCACAGGCAGTTCGCCGCGCAGCTCGGAAAAAGGGACGACCTCGAAATCCGGCGGCACATCAGCCAGGGCAGTGGCCAACTCTTCGAGCAGGCGGCTGAGTTCGGCGGCGTCCTCCTCGAGGGCATCGATTCGCTCCCGGTCGTCACGAATCCGGCCTTCCAGCCGTGCCAGTGCGGCCTCACGTTCGGCCTGCGCCTGTTCGAGATCGACCAGCTCGGCTTCCTGGCGTTCGAGCAATTGACTCTGATGTCGATGCTGGCTGTCCAGGTCACGTCCGGTTTGTGCCAGCGCTTCAAGAGATTCATTGAGCTGATCCATCACCTGCAGCCGTGCGCGCGTCAAATAGCCGTGATAGGCAAGCTGCCGGGACAAGCGCCGGGGATCATCCTGGTTGAGCAGCATCTTGAGGCGTGAATCACTGCCGTGGCGGTAGGCCACGGCCAGTTGTCGGGCCAGCGACTGCGCGTGCTCTCCGGCCTGGTCCTCGAGCTCAGCGCGGCGCTGTTCCAGCTCTTCGATCGCATCACGCGTCTGGTCCAGCGCCGTGGCGGTCGAGCGAACGGTGCGGCGGGTCGACGAGACCCGGCGTTCTGCATCGGCCAGGCTTTCCAGGTGCTGATCGCGCTCGCCGAGATTACGATCCAGGCGCTGCTGTATGGCGCCGATCTCCTGCCTGAGGTCATCCAGGCGGGCTTCGATTTCTTCCGGCGAGCGCTCGTCCAGGGCAACAGCGAGTGCAGTAGCCAGCGCGGCGAGCGCCGCGATCGACAGTCGAATGAATGCTCGATCAGTCCGCATTGACCAGGGGCTGGCCGGTCATCGCATCAGGCGCTTCGAGTCCCAGCAAGGCAAGCATGGTCGGCGCGATATCGCGCAAGCTGCCTTGATCGAGCATCGTCACCTGCCGTGGGCCGACGTACAGGAACGGCACCGGATTGGTGGTGTGAGCCGTATGAGGCTGATTGTTCACCGGATCGGTCATCTGCTCAACGTTTCCATGATCGGCCGTCACCAGCATTTCCCCGCCGGCGCGCCGGACCGCCGTGTCGACTTGCCCAAGCAGGATGTCAACGGCCTCTACAGCCTTGACCGCGGCCTCGAAGACACCGCTGTGACCGACCATGTCCGGGTTGGCGACATTGCAGATGATGACCTGATAGTCGCCGCTGTCGATAGCCGCGACCAGGTCGTCGGTCAGTTTCGGCGCACTCATCTCCGGTTGCAGATCGTAGGTGGCGACGTCGGGGGAGGGGATGAGCTTGCGTTCCTCTCCCTCGAAAACCTGCTCCTTGCCACCATTGAAAAAATAGGTGACGTGCGCGTATTTCTCGGTCTCGGCAATGCGCAACTGCCGGAAGCCCGCAGCGGCCAGCTCGGCACCCAGCAGGCGTTCGTGCGTCACCGGGCCGAATGCGACATCGGTATCCAGTTCGTCCTGGTAGTGCGTCATGGAGACCATGGTGGCCAGTTTCGGACGGCGCGCCTGGAACCCGTCGAAACCCGGCGTGACGAAGGCGCTGGTAAGCTGCCGCGCACGGTCGGCGCGGAAGTTGATGAAGATGACGACATCGCCGTCTTCGACCCGGCGTCCGTCACCGATGACAGTTGGCAGAGCGAATTCGTCGTCTTCGCCCCTTTCATAGGCTTGCTGGAGCGCCTCCGAGGCACTATCGCAATGGTGCTCGGACTCCGCTTCCACGATGGCGTTCCAGGCCTGGTGCGTGCGCGCCCAGCGCTTGTCGCGATCCATCGCGTAGTAGCGCCCGGTGACACTGGCGATCCGCGCCTTCTCCTGACCGTCGACGGCCGCTTCGAGCCGCGCGATCGATGGTTTGGCACTGCGCGGCGGCATGTCGCGACCGTCGAGAAAGGCATGCACAGCCACTTCAGGCGCACCTTGCTGCAGAGCCAGTTCCAGGGTGGCCAGCAGGTGGTCTTCATGGCTGTGAACGCCGCCCGGTGACAACAACCCCATGATGTGGACGCAACCGCCGTTGTCACGCGCCTTGCCAATGGCGCCGAGCAGGGCCGGGTTGGTGGCGAAGCTGCCGTCCTCGATCGCCTTGCCTATACGCGTCAGTTCCTGGTAGACGATGCGACCGGCACCAATATTGAGGTGACCGACCTCGGAATTGCCCATCTGCCCATCCGGCAGGCCGACAGCCTCACCAGAGGTTTGCAGCAGGCTGTGCGGGCACGAGGCCCACAGGTGGTCCCAATTGGGCGTGTGACCGGTGCTGATGGCATTGTCGGGAGCCGCTTCGCGATGGCCCCAGCCATCGAGAATCAGCAGAACCAGGGGCTGATGATCGGGCATTGGACTGGGCATCCTCTTGAGTTTCGGGTGGATTGCGCCAATTATCCCACACCCGGGCTGCTGGATGCTGGCAACGGATGGCCAGATCTAGGATAATGGGCGGCTTTGACCCGAGCTGGAATAGGTAATGGAGCGAATTCTCGAGTTCATCGGCAACCACACGATACTGACCGGTATTTTCGGTGTGGTCCTGCTGGCCTGGATCATCTATGAAGTCAGTCGCATGGTCCGGCAGTGGAAGGAAGTCGACTCACTCGGGGCCGTGTGGATGATCAATCGTGAGGATCCGATCATTCTCGACGTCTCCAACAGTACCGATTACGCCAAGGGCCATATTCACGGCGCCTTGCACATGCCGCCGTCGAAAATCGAGGCCGGCAACCAGGAGCTTCTCAAGCACAAGGAGCGACCGGTGCTGGTCTACTGCAAGAGCGGCCAGGTTTCGCCGCAGATGGCCACACGCCTGACCCGGCTTGGCTTTACCAACGTCAACATGCTCACTGGCGGACTGACCCAGTGGCTGGCCGACCAGCAGCCGGTCACCCGTCACAAGGGTGCGGCAAAGTCTGGCGGCAAGGACAAGAAAAAGGCCCGCGCCGAACGCAAGAAGGCCGAAGGGGACGGTTGACCCCCGACCATTCATCCATTTTCAAACACTCTCCAAGGAAAGAACCTAAATCATGGCAGAAGAAAACCAGGGCGCTGCAGGCGCCACCCAGGGCAATCAGCAGCAGGACGCACAGATGACCGTTCAGCACATCTACCTTCGAGACGCTTCCTTCGAGGCGCCGAACGTGCTCGAACTCGACCAGAATGCCGGCCAGCCCGACATCAATCTCAACCTTTCGCAGCGCACCAACCAGCTGGCCGACAACCGCTGGGAAGTGATCCTGTCGGTAACCGTCACCTCCAAGCAGGGCGACAAGACGGCGTTCCTGTGCGAAGTCCATTACGGCGGCATCTTCCAGATGGCCGGTTTCTCCGAGGAACAGATGCCCTACGTGATCAACGTGCTGTGTCCGAACGTGCTGTTCCCGTACTGCCGCACCCAGATTGCCTCCATGGTTCAGGCCGGTGGCTTCTTCATGCCGCCGCTGCAACCGATCAACTTCGAGGCCATCTACCGGCAGCGCCTCGAGCGCGCCCGAGAAGAAGCAGAGCAGGGCGAAGGCCAGTCCGAGTCCGAAAGCTGACCGATGTCTGTATCGGTTGCCGTTCTCGGAGCCGGGTCATGGGGGACGGCGCTTGCCATCCAACTGGCCCGGCTCGGCCACTCGGTCCGGCTCTGGGCGCGTGATGCGGACCAGGCCCAATCCATGCAGACGGCTCGCGTCAACAAGCGCTACCTGCCGGGTATCACGCTGGCCGATAACATCACCGTTTCGGCCGATTTCGATGAATGCGTTGCAGGTGTCGATCGAGTATTGGTAGTGACCCCCAGTCACGCCTTTGCCGAGACAGTTGACCGGCTGGCCGCGTCACTGACCCCCGAGATCGGCCTGGCATGGGCGAGCAAGGGATTTGAACCCGGTAGCGGTCGCCTGTTGCACGAAGTGGCGGCTGAGCGTCTGGGCGCAGAATTTCCCCTCGCCCTGGTCACCGGTCCGTCGTTTGCCCGCGAAGTGGCCGAGGGCCTGCCGACTGCCGTGACGGTGGCGGCGAACATGCCCGATTTCGGCCATCGCTGGGCGGAGATGCTCCATGGTGCGAGCTTCCGCGCCTACTACACGGCCGACCTGGTCGGCGCCGAGCTGGGCGGGGCAATCAAAAACGTGCTGGCAGTCGCCTGCGGCATGGCCGATGGCCTTGGGCTGGGCAGCAACACCCGGGCGGCGTTGATTACGCGCGGGCTTGCCGAGATGATGCGCCTGGGCCAGGCCCTTGGCGGTGATCCGCGCACATTGATGGGGCTGGCCGGCATCGGCGACCTGGTGCTGACCTGCACTGGAGACCTGTCCCGAAACCGCCGGCTCGGCCTGGCACTGGGCCAGGGGCGCAGTCGCGAGGAAGCCGAAGCGGAAATCGGGCAGGTCGTCGAGGGCATCAAGACCTCCGAGGAAGTCATGCGCCTGGCCGAACGAAGTGGTGTGGAAATGCCCATCTCCGAGCAGGTCCACGGCATCCTGTTCAAGGGCTGGAGCGCTCGCAAGGGCGTGCAAGTACTGATGGAGAGAGATCTCAAGCGCGAGACCGAGTAAGAACCTTCACGCTGCAGATCAATCGCCTGTCAGGCGTTTCCGAATTCATCGACGATACCAGGGCCTCTGCCCGGGATTCAAACCCCGGGCAGAGGTGATTTGTCGTGTCCGTCGTTGGTCCGGGGTGGTGATTTTCCGCCCCTCTTGCACCGGGAACTTCAAAAGCGTATCGTAGGGCAACGGCACAACATATTGTGCCCGGGGGCGAAAATTGGCACAACAGGTTGTGAGCAAGGGGTGGGCAACCTGTGAATAACAGTCACTATCAGATCATAATCAAGAGGTTGCGGGTATGAGCGTTTCGGCAGAAGATTTATCGGCTGCGCTCCCGGAAATTGCATTCCAGGAAGCGTCCCTCGACATCTGGGACAAGAAGTATCGCCTCAAGGCCAAGTCGGGTGAGGTCATCGATCGAGACATCGATGAAACCTACAAGCGCGTCGCACGCGCCCTGGCCGACGTGGAGGAGAAAAGGGACACCCGTGAGCACTGGTATCGAGAATTCCTGTGGGCCCTGCGCCGCGGGGCCATTCCGGCCGGCCGCATCACGTCGAACGCCGGTGCGCTGGAGCACAAGCCGGCGACTTCGACGATCAACTGCACCGTTTCAGGCACCATTCGCGACTCGATGAACGACATTCTCGGCAAGGTGCACGAGGCCGGCTTGACGCTCAAGGCCGGGTGCGGCATCGGTTACGAGTTTTCCACGCTGCGTCCGAAAGGCGCCTACGTGTCCGGCGCCGGTGCCTATACCTCAGGCCCGCTGTCGTTCATGGACATCTACGACAAGATGTGTTTCACCGTGTCCTCGGCCGGTGGTCGTCGCGGTGCGCAGATGGCGACTTTCGACGTCTCGCATCCCGACGTGATGGATTTCATCCGCGCCAAGCGTTCCGACGGCGTGCTGCGCCAGTTCAACTGCTCGCTGTTGATCACCGACGATTTCGTGAAGGCCGTGGTCGACGATACCGACTGGCCGCTGGTCTTTCCGGTGCTGGACTCCGAAGCCGGCGACCTGGACCTGAATGATCCCGAGCAGGTGCTCTGGCGCGAATGGCCGATCACCGACGGCTACGTCAGCAACGAGGAAGGCCTGGTCGCCTGCCGCATCTACCGCACGGTGCCGGCACGCCGGCTGTGGAACATGATCATGACCAGCACCTACGACTACGCCGAGCCGGGCTTCGTGCTGGTAGACCGCATCAATGAACAAAACAATAACTGGTGGTGCGAGGATATTCGTGCGACCAATCCATGCGGCGAACAGCCGTTGCCGCCTTACGGCGCCTGCCTGCTCGGTTCGGTCAACCTGACGCGCTTCGTCGAGGAGCCGTTTACCGAGAATGCCCGTTTCAACTGGGACGAGTATCGGCGCACGGTGCAGATCTTTACCCGCATGCTCGACAACGTGGTCGAGATCAACGGACTGCCGCTCGATGAACAAAAGCGCGAAATCATGTACAAGCGCCGGCACGGCATGGGTTTCCTTGGCCTGGGCTCGGCCCTGACCATGATGCGGATGCAGTACGGTCGGCCCGAATCGCTGGAATTCACCGAAAAGGTGGCTCGTGAAATGGCCGTGGCCGGCTGGGAATCCGCGGTTGAGCTGGCCGAGGAGAAGGGCCCGGCGCCGATCATGCTCGACGAGTTCGAGGTGACCCCCGAGATGCTCAGGAAGCGCCCCGAGATGAAGCGCGACGGCTACAAGCCAGGTGATCGTGTGCCAGGCCGCATCCTGCATGCCCGCTACAGCCGCTACATGCAGCGCGTGGCCGAGGTGGCACCGGACGTGGTCGAGCAACTGGCCGAGAAAGGCGCGCGCTTTACCCATCACACCTCGATCGCACCCACCGGCACGATTTCGCTGTCGCTGGCCAACAATGCCTCCAACGGCATCGAGCCGAGCTTTGCCCACCACTACAACCGCAACGTGATCCGTGAAGGGCGCAAGAGCAAGGAGAAGGTCAGCGTCTATTCGTACGAACTGCTGGCCTACCGCACCCTGGTCAATTCCGATGCCATGCCGTACTCGGAAAAAGAAAACGAGCAGCTACCCGATTACTTCGTGACGGCCGAGACGATTACACCCAAAGAACACGTCGGCATCCAGGCGGCGGCGCAGAAGTGGATCGACAGTTCGATTTCCAAGACCGCCAACGTGCCGACCGACTATCCGTACGAGGACTTCAAGAACATCTACCTGTTCGCCTGGGAGCAGGGCTTGAAGGGTTGTACGACCTTCCGCTTCAACCCCGAAGCGTTCCAGGGGGTACTGGTCACCGACAAGGACCTGGAGTCGACGACCTACGAGTTCGAACTGGAAGACGGTTCGAAGGTCAAGCTCAAGGGCAACGAAGAAGTGGAATATGACGGTGAGATCCATACCGCGGCCAATCTCTTCGATGCCCTGAAAGAAGGCTATTACGGCAAATTTTAAGGACCAAGGCAATGCGGGAGCATTGAGATGACTATCAGGATTGACAAGAAAATCGTGGATTACAAGGTTCGCGAAAAAGACAAGGCTCACGCGGGTGAAACGAGCGGCGAAGCACCACCGGCCAAGAAAGCCGAGATCATCCGCATGCATGAAAAGCTGGAGCGTCCCGAAGGCATGGAGTGCCTGGAGGGCGCAACCTACAAGATCCGCACACCGCTGGATGATCACGCACTTTACGTGACCATCAACGATATCGTGCTCAACCCCGGTACCGAGCACGAGCAGCGTCGTCCCTTCGAGATCTTCATCAACTCGAAGAACATGGATCATTTCCAGTGGATCGTGGCGCTGACTCGCGTGATGTCAGCAGTATTCCGCAAGGGTGGCGACGTCACCTTCCTGTCCGAGGAGCTGCAGGCCGTATTCGATCCCAAGGGCGGCTATTTCAAGCCTGGAGGACGCTTCGTGCCGTCCATCGTGGCCGATATCGGTGCCGTGCTCGAGCATCACCTCAAGCGCATCGGTCTGCTCGAACCCGATGAGCTCAGCGAACAGCAGCAGTTGATGCTCAAGCAAAAGCGGGCCGAGGCCGAGGCGCGCGAGCAACAGGTCGACAAGCCGGCGGAAAAAAAAACGGTGACAGGAACGCCTGACAGCGCAACGGCGACAGCCGATGAGGCCTCCTATCCGGCATCGGCGACCCTGTGTTTCAAATGCAACACCAAGGCAATGGTGCTGCTCGACGGCTGTCAGACCTGCCTGGCCTGTGGTTACTCCAAGTGTGGTTGAATGCTTGCTGAGCAATGCAACGCCTCGTTGGGCAATGCCGAGCGTCCATTGCTTGATCTGAGTCAATAGCGGTGCATGCCGCTAGCCATAGGATGGGAGCTCACGGTGAACCGGGGCTTTCAGGCTTATGGTATTCAGTCGAATTCTGCTGCCGCTGGACGGATCAGCACATGCCGAATGTGCCGTCGTGCATGCCGGCCGGATCGCGCGCCTGTTCGGCAGCCGGGTGACGCTGCTGAGGGTGCTTGGTGGCAGTTCCGCCAATGGCGCCACGGGCAGCGAAAGCATTGACTGGCGTCTCCGACGGGTGGAAGCCGAGCGCTACCTGAATGCGTTGCAGGACGACCCGCGCCTGGCTGGCGTCGACAATGACATCATGTTGACCGAGGGCCGGCCGGCCGATCGCATTGCAGATCATATCCGCAATAACGACATCAATCTCGTTATCATGTCGTCCTGGGGCGCGGGGGGGGAGAACGAGTTTCCCCACGGCGGAACGGCCTTCAAGGTACTTGCAAGCGCCGAAGTTTCCTATCTGGTGGTCAATGACGGGGCGGGAAAGGAGAATCGCGACGGATATCAGCGCATTCTCGTACCGCTGGATGGTTCCCACAAGTCGGAGGCGGCGGCACATGTTGCCGTCGCGCTGGATGCAGGTCATGATACGGACATTCTCTTATGTCACGTGATCAGCGAGCCAGCCATGCCACGGCGCCGACCATTGACCGAAACCGAGCGTTCACTCAAGGAACGGTTGATCGAATGCAATCGGCGTGTAGCCGGCAGTTACCTGGAAGAATTGCGCGATCAGATCGGCAAGCAGCATCGCATTCGGACCCGCCTGGAAGTGGCCGGGGATCCCGTGGGGTGCATTGCTGAGCTCTGTCGGCAGGAAACACCAGACCTGATGGTATTGACCGCATGTTGCAGCAATGAACTCAATGGATGGTGTCGTGAATCCATTCTGCAGACCTTGCTGTCATCTACACGCCTGCCTACGCTGGTAATACAGGATAATATTCAGATCCCCGGGGATGACATCGGCGCCATGCAATGATCAAGGGTCCGGTGCGATCATGAAACAGTCTCCAACCGCTTCCAGCCCGGAACGGCTGGAGTTTGAACAGGCCCTGCAGGCACTTGGCCGGCGAGCCGGAGATGCCGAAAGGTTCCGAGCCAGGCCCTTGCAACTGCAGTCCCGCCGCAACCGCCTGAAAGTCATTTACGCGGCCATCGATCGGGAGCAGGTAGAGGGACGAACGGTCACCCGGGCCGAAGAGTGGCTGCTGGATAACCGCCACCTCATCGAGAATGCACTCTCCGGACTGCACTCCGACATGCCGGCCGGATACATTCGCACCTTGCCGCATGTATCCGCCCCCGGCAAGGCAGCCGAGCCCGTGGTCGCTGCATTGGCTCGCATCCTGCTCGAGTACGGCGGCGAACCGATCGAACTCGACTGGATCGAGCGCACTGTCGAGCGTTTCCAGAATCACCGCGCGCTTGCCATCGGCGAGTTATGGGCCTTGCCAGCCTTTCTGAGCCTTGCCGTCATCGATCACCTGATTGATGTCGGCGAGCGACTGACGGCCGATACCGACTTCCACGGCGACGAGGTGAAGGTCGTCGACACGGTTGCCGGCGGCATACTCAGCCTGCGGGCGGTGGCGACACATGACTGGCCCGAGTCCTTCGAAAGGCTCAGCCGGGTTGATCGGATTCTGGCACGTGATCCGGCCGCAGCTTACGCGGCCATGGATTTTCTCACCCGCGACCGCTATCGCCAGCATATCGAGCATCTTGCGCGGCACGGTCACCTCGACGAAACCGGGGTAGCCGAGAAAGTGGTCGCACTCAGTGCTGCCGCAAGTATCAGAAAGGAACGTCACCGGCATGTCGGTTACTGGCTGATCGGTGGAGGTCGCGAGCGGCTGCGACGAGAAGTCGGGTTTCGGCCCACCATTCGCGACCGTCTGTTGAAGTTTGCCGGGCATCGTCCCGGGCAGGTTTATTTCTCATTGATCAGTCTGTTCTCGGTTGTACCCCTGGCAGCCCTGTACGCTGTTCTCCAGGCCGGAGGGGCAACCTGGCTGTTGACGACGCTAATGCTCCTATTGGTGCTGTCGCCGGTGATTGGTCTGGCGGTGGCCCTGGCCAACGGGCTCATTACCTGGCTGGTGCCGCCTCGAACCCTCGGGCGCATGAATTTCGAGCGCACCGGAATCCCCGAAGAATTCCGCACCGCCGTGGTCGTTCCCGTGATTTTCGGCAGAATCGACGATGTCGAGCCGGTTTTCGAACGGCTGGAGATCAATTCACTGGCCAACGATGATCCGTCGATGATATTCGTCATCCTCGGCGATTTGCGAGATGCCGATCAGCCGGAAATGGATGGCGACAAGCAAGTACTGAAACGTTGCAGAGCTTGTACTCGCCGCCTGAACCGACTCTACGGCGACCGTTTCCTTTTCCTGTCACGCCGGCGCCAGTGGAATGCCGCCGAAGGCTGCTGGATGGGCTGGGAGCGCAAGCGCGGAAAACTCATGGAGTTCAATCGGCTGCTGGCCGGCGACGAGGAGACCGGTTTTACGGTCGGTTACGGTGATCAGGAACTACTTCAAGGGGTTCGATACGTCCTGACGCTGGACGCCGACACGCGTCTTCCGCCTGGCAGCGCGCAACAACTGGTCGGCACCCTGGCTCATCCACTCAGTCGAGCCGTGCTCGACCGGGACAATTGCATGCTCAAGGCTGGCTACAGCATCATTCAGCCACGCCTGGAAGTTGACCCCGATACCACCATGGCCACGCTGTTTACCCGGATCTTCTCCGGTGACACGACCATGGATCTCTACACCCACGCCAGTTCCGACGTCTACCACGACCTGTTTGGCGAAGGGATCTTCACCGGCAAGGGCATCTACGACTGGCGTGCAGTCGAGCACACGCTGGCCGGTCGCATACCGGAAAATACCCTGCTCAGTCATGACCTGCTCGAGGGCGTGCATGCCCGGGTCGGGCTGGCCTCCGACATCACCTTGATGGAGCAGTTTCCTTCCAGTGTCGTCGCCTTCATGCGACGTCAGCATCGCTGGACAAGAGGGGACTGGCAACTGCTGCCGTGGCTGAGGCGGCAGGTCAGGATGGCCGACGGTCAACGCCAGCGAAATCGACTCAAGCTGGTCCATCGCTGGAAAATTGTCGACAACCTGCGCCGCAGCGTGCAGCCACCGGCCGTACTCGCGCTGATCCTGGTCAGCTTTACAGGCCTGTTGCCTGGGATCGACTGGTTGTGGATGCTGCTGGTCGCACTGCTGATGGGGCCTGGCCTGGTTACCCAGTTGCTCGAGGCGTTCGGACGTGGCCTGTTCGCGCCGCGCTCGGCCTGGCCCAGGTTGCGTGATCTGCCGCAGGCATTTTACCGCCAGCTCCAGTATTGGCTGCTCAACCTGGTGTTGCTGCCGTATCAAAGCACGATTCTGCTCGATGCGACCATGCGCGCACTGGTGCGCATGGGCATCACCCGGCGACATTTACTGGAGTGGACCAGCGCAGCCCACACACAGCGCAACCTGAGCAGCGCCCGACGTCACTTGTGGCGCGAAATGTGGACGGCGCCAGCGCTGGCGATCCTGGCAACGGCAATCCACGGCAACGGTCAACCCCACGATGCTCGCGTTCGCCGCACCCCTGCTGGGCGGGTGGCTGCTTGCACCGCTGATCGCCGGTGCCGTCGATCAGACACGCGTCCGGCCCGCTCCCGTGCTCGATGTCTCGGACCGCGACCTGCTTCGTCGTACCGGGCGCCGCACCTGGTTGTTCTTCGAGCGCTTCGTCGGATCCGACACCCACTGGTTGCCGCCAGACAACTTCCAGGAAGATCTGCGCGTGATGCTGGCCGAGCGCACCTCGCCGACCAACATGGGGCTGGCGCTCAACTCGGCGCTGGCCGCCCATGACATGGGCTGGTTCGACAGCCTGAGTCTGGCGGCCTGGCTGCGCAACTCCATGGACGGCATGGCCCAACTCGAACGCTATCGTGGTCACTGGCTCAACTGGTACGAGTTGCGCGACCTCAAGCGACTCGAACCGGCTTACGTCTCCACCGTAGACAGCGGAAACCTCGCCGTATGCCTGGTCACCATTGCGCGCGGGCTGGATGAACTGATCGCCTCGCCGCTCAAGCCCGACCGTCTCCTGCGCGGGTTGTCCGACACTCTGGGGGTGATCGCCGAAACCATCGAAGCGCTACCGGGCGTCGTGCCGGCACACGAGCGCAGCCGGCACCTGCTGGCCACCATCAACCGATTACGCCAGGAACTGGCCGCCAGCGATCGCGCCTCGGCCTGCCAGTTGTTGCGGCAATGGCGTGGCAGTCACTTCGACGAGCTGGCCGAAGAGGTCATCGGACTGGCCGAAGACGAGGATGTAGTGGTCAGCGCAGAAGCCATCAACGAACTGCGTATCTGGCTGGATGAACTGCATGCTCAGGCCTTTCGTGCCGGTCACATGATCGAGGAGTTGCTGCCCTGGCTCCAGGACATCGCTGAGGCCGAGAACGCGTTCGCACCGGATCCATCCCATTCGAAGCAGGAGTGGCAACAACTGGTGGAGCTGTTGACAGGTGACTGGCGCCTGTCGACCTGGATCAGTCGTTCGCGGCGCGTGACGTCGTTGATCGAACAGCTGACATCCGCTCCTGGGGGTGGAGAAGAACAGGCTGCCAATCTTGAACGACTGTCCCAACAGGTTGCGTATGCCCAGGTCGTGGCGCAGCAGTTGCGCAGCGACCTCGGTGACATCGTCGAGCGGGCGGAAAGCTGGGCAGCCGAAATGGACTTTCGATTCCTCTACGACCAGGATCGCCATCTGTTCCGGATCGGCTATGACGTCAGCAACGCCACACCCGATCCAAACTTCTACGATCTGCTGGCTTCCGAGGCGCGGCTCGCCAGTCTGCTGGCCATCGCCACCGGCCAGGTACCTTCACGACACTGGCTTTACCTCGGACGGCCGTTTCGCCGCCGACACGGCCGCAGCATCCTCATGTCATGGGGGGCAACGCTGTTTGAGTACATGATGCCCAGGTTGTACACGCGAACACCCGCCGGCAGCCTGCTTGATCGTGCCAGCCGTGCCGCCATCTCCCTGCACCGTGATTTCGCCGATCAGCACCAGATTCCGTGGGGTATTTCCGAATCGGCCTACTACCAGCTCGACGAGCAGCAGGTCTATGCCTATCGTGCCTTCGGCGTTCCAGGGCTCGGCTTCAAGCGCGACCTCGGCGAACGACTTGTGGTCTCGCCATACTCCTCCATCATGGCACTACCGTTCGAACCGGTCGCCGTGGTCGATAATCTCCGCCGGATCAAATCATTGCGCGGCATTGGCCTCTACGGATGTTACGAAGCACTGGATTTCGGCCGACGCATCAGCCGTACCCCGCGCCGGCTGCGCATCGTCAAGGCCTGGATGAGTCACCACCAGGGCATGGCCCTGGTGGCCATTGCCAACTGCCTGTGCCGCGAGGCCATGGTCCGGCGTTTTCATTCCGACCCACACATCGGTGGTGTGTCGATGCTGCTGCACGAACGCCTGCCGCGAACCATGCCCGAACTGCCGACACCAACCGGAACCGGAAAGACCCGGATGCCGCGGGTTGCGCCGGATCCGCTCGTGTGGCATGCCGATTTGCGTGCGCGGGTGCCGCATTACACCGTGTTGTCGAACGGGCAGTACAGCATCAATGTCAATGCCGCCGGCGGTAGCGGCAGTTCATGGCAGGGCATCATGATCAATCGTTGGCAGCCCGACGCGACGACCAACGCCTGGGGCCATTGGATCTACGTGCACGATCTCGACAGCGGCGGGGAATTCTCGATCACCGCCGATCCGGTCGGTGATGCGTCGCCCGACCGCCAGGTGCATTTCGGGGCTCACTTTGCCGAGTTCCGGTGCCGCCGCCAGGAGCTGTTATGTCGCATGCGGCTGGGAATCGCCGCCCAGCACGACATCGAGGCTCGCAAGCTGTTGATCAGCAACGAGAGTGGCCGTCCCCGGCGGCTGCTCATTGCCAGTTTTGCCGAACTGGCCATGGCGCCGCTGGAGGAACTGGAGCGGCACCCGACATTCGCGCGGCTGTTCATCGAAAGTGAATCCCTGCGCAATGAGCAGATCCTGGTCTTCCGGCGACGACCGCGCAGCTCGAAGGATCGGCCGCTTTACGTCGCACATGCGCTCGTGCCACCGACCGGGCAACCTCTCCGTTATGGCTGGGACACCGACCGCCAGCAGTTCCTTGGCCGAGGTGGCAACGTGCACTCGCCTGCGGGGCTGGCCAAGGGAGTGGCCTCCATGGGTGCCAAGGCCGGTGCAGTGATTGACCCGGCCATCGCCAATGCTCTGGAAGTCACCATCGAGCCCTATGGCCGACTGGAGATGGGAATGTTGACCGGGGCAGGGCGGTCTCGTCGCGAATTGCTGGGTAACTTGCGTAGATACCAGTCCATCGGCCGTATCGACTGGATATTCGAACAGGCCAGAATGCAGACCGGGCTGGAACTGCATCACCTGCAAATGCAAACCGACCAGGTACGCGGCGCAATGGAGCTGGCTTCGGCCATCCACGCGCCGCATCGAGACTGTCGTCGGGCCGACTCAGCTCCCCGGGAACCGTTGCAGTCGCTGTTGTGGTCGCGCGGCATTTCCGGTGACTGGCCGATCATCGTCATGGAGGTCGGCAGCAAGGACAGCCAGGAGCGTATCGAGGAAGTGATTGTCGCGCACACGTTCCTCGCCGGCCGCCGTCTGCGCTCCGATCTGGTGCTGCTCGATTACAGTGCTGGGGGGTACGAGCAGGCCAGCCGTGACCGCCTGCACGAAATGTCAGAAGCGGTTCGGGCTCGTATCCAGCGGGTGTTGTCAGGACAGGTCACCGTGATTCCGGCCCGGGAATTGTCCGCCGAGCAGTACCAGGGGATTGTCACGGCCGCATCCGTCATTCTGCAAGCAGACGGGGCGCCGATTTCGCAGCAGTTGAAAACTCGACCCACCGAGGATCTGCCCTTGCTGGTACCGAGCCGACCCGAGTCGGCACCGCACGGATCCACGCCGCCGCTCGAGCCTTGCAATAATCTGCAATTCGATAACGGCTATGGCGGCTTCAGCGGTGACGGTCGCGAGTACATCATTCACTGGAACAAGGGCGGACACACACCGGCCCCGTGGTGCAATGTGCTGGCCAATTCCGAGTTCGGCTGCCTGGTCAGCGAGCGGGGCTCTTCGTTCACATGGGCCGGCAACAGCAGCGAATATCGGTTGACACCCTGGCCCAACGATCCGGTGCAGGACATTCCGGGCGATGTGCTCTACATCCGTGATGAAGAAACCGGCGTGAGCTGGACCCCAACACCCGGACCAAAACCGGGGCAGGGCGCCTACCGCGTTCACCATGGTGCGGGCTACAGCCAGTTCATTCATCATGGTGACGGCCTGGTGCACGATTATCGCATTCACGTCGATCGCGATCGATCCGCACAACTGTGCCGCCTGCAAATGACCAATCACTGCGACTGGACTCGACGCCTGACCGTGACCCGCTACGTCGAATGGGTACTCGGCAACCGGCGAAGCGAGCCGGCCATTCACCTCGAGAGCGGCGTTTCCATGGCCAGGCAAGTACTGCTGGCCCGCAACCGTTTCGACCGCTTCGGCGGCGATCGACACGCATTTCTCGTCAGTAGCCTGCCGATGCACGGATTCACCACCGATCGTACCGAGTTCCTGGGGCAGGGCGGCCACGTCCGTGACCCGGCCGCACTTCGCCGCATCGGTCTGAGCGGGCATGTGCAACAGGGAGACGATCCCTGTGCGGCCCTGCAGGTTCACCTCGATATTCCTCCGGGCGAAACCATGACCGTCGTGTTCGTGCTCGGCCATGCCGAAACCCGGGGCGAAGCACTGGAGCTGTCGGCCGAACTGGCCGATGAAGAAGCCGCCGAGAAAAGCTTCAGCCGCCTGCAGGCTGGCTGGAACGAGCTTCTCGACGGCGTGCAGGTCAAAACACCCGAGCCTTCCTTCGATCTGCTCATCAATCGCTGGCTGCCTTACCAGGCCATCAGTGCCCGTCTGAACGGACGAACCGGCTATTACCAGTCCAGCGGCGGTTTCGGATTTCGCGACCAGCTTCAGGATGCGATGGCCATGGTCTGGCTGGATCCGCAAGTGACCCGGCGGCAGATCCTGCGTGCCGCCGCACGCCAGTTCAGTGAAGGAGATGTCCTGCACTGGTGGCACGAAGCACCGCTGCGTGGCGTTCGAACCCGCTGTTCCGACGACCTGCTCTGGCTGCCGCTGGTGACGGCCTGGTACGTAAGTTCCACCGGGGATACCGGTGTACTCGACGAAATTGTTCCCTACCTGTCAGGCCAGCCGCTGGCTGCCGAAGAATCCGAGCGCTACGCCGAGTATGGTGAAAGCGAGCGTGACGGCAGCCTGTACGAGCACTGTTGCCGCGCGCTCGATCGTGCCAGCACGGTCGGACCGCACGGCCTGCCGATCATCGGCAACGGCGACTGGAACGACGGCTTCAATCGCATCAGCACCACCGGCCGCGGTGAGAGCGTATGGCTGGCCTGGTTCATGATGCGGGTCCTGGTGGACTTTGCCGACTGCTGCCGGCTGCAAGACGATCCCGATACCGAGAGCCAGTACCATACGCTGGCTCGCCAACTCGGCGAGCGTGTCGACGAACAAGCCTGGGACGGCAATTGGTACCGGCGGGCCTATTACGATGACGGTACTCCGGTTGGATCCTCCAAAAGCGATGAGTGCCGCATTGACCTGATTGCTCAGGCCTGGTCGGTACTCGGGCCCGAAAAACCGGGTGAGCGCGCCGCCATTGCCATGCGCTCGGCCATTGAACAACTGGTCGATCGGCGCGACCGCCTGATTTTGCTGCTCGATCCGCCATTCGACAAAACACCGCGCGATCCCGGATACATCAAGGGATACCCGCCCGGCATTCGTGAAAACGGTGCCCAGTACACGCACGCCGCCACCTGGGCAGTCTGGGCCGCGGCCCGCCTGGGCTGGAGGGAAGAGGCGGCCGACCTGTTCCGTCTGCTCGACCCGATACAACGCACGACCACCCCCGAGATGGCCCGCCGCTACCGGCTC
>SL_3KL_010_SEDDRAFT_10001809_pt1 | contig 19533 bp, 18 predicted proteins | sample SodLakKL_010_SED_2_FD_10381 | JGI IMG/M metagenome (IMG submission 10381) | reverse complement strand
TGGAGACGGCCTGCCGTTTGCTGGGAGCCTTCCGCCTGGCCCGGGGATCAGTGGAGATCGCAGCGCTCCTGGGTGGGTCGGCGGCGCTCCCGGGAGAGAGCCCCCCGTCACGATGGGCCGGGAGAAATCGCGAGGAGCGGCGGACCCGGGCCCGCAGCTGGCTGGCACAGACCCTCCCCACGCTGGAGCCATGGGAAGTGGTCTCTTCTTCCCTCCTGGAAGGACGTCCGGTTCGCGAAATTGAGCGACGGGTCCGAGAGACGGGTTCCGACCTTCTGGTCCTGAACTTGGCTGAAGTGGGTTCCCAAGGGACAGGGGCGACTCGCGTGGCCGAGGAACTGGTCTGGTTCGCGCCATGTTCGGTCCTGCTTCTTCGGGGCGGCGTGATCGAGACCACTCCTGACCTCTCCATGCTCCTGGACCAGGGACGGATGTCGGCATCGGAAGACCGCGTGCCAGACGAACTCTCCCTGGGTGGGTCGGCCTTCTAGCCCGGTTCGCTGGGTGGTCGCACGGGAGGGGCCCCGAACGTTTCCCTCCGGCTCCGTGTACCAGGGGAGACACGCCGGGAGAGGAGTCGATGGATGCTCCCCCGGTTCCCTCCGCCTCCCCTTCGCGGCAGATTGAGCACATGAAGCCTTCGATTCCCCTCCGGTCCCCCGGCTCGCCGCCGCGCCCGCGTCCTCAACGGTACTGCTCCGGGATCGCGCGTGCCGGGTCCTCCAGCCGGATCCGGAAACTGGCCCTCCTCTCGGCGTTCGCTCTCGGGTCCCTGACAGCGGGGTTGACGGCGCCCTCGTCCCTGGAGGCCCAGGATGCCACCGCCATCATGGAGCGGGCGGCGGAGCGCTATCGTTCCATGGCGTCGTTCTGCGCCGAGTTTCGCCAGGAGGTCCGCAACGACCTCATGCGTCAAACCACCCGCAGCCGTGGAGAGCTCTGCCAGGCCAGGCCGGACCGCTTCGAGATGCGCTTCACCGATCCGGAGGGGGACCGGATCGTGGCCGATGGCGAGTTCGTCTGGGTCTACTTCCCATCGGTGGACGATGGCCAGGTATTCCGGAGCTCCTTTGCCGCCACCGGGGGACGTTTCGACCTCCACCGGGAGTTCCTGAGTGACCCCGGGCGTCGATATGAATCCACCCTGGAAGGGACGGAGTTGGTGGGCGGACGCCAGGCCCATGTCATCTCACTCGAACCCCTTGAGGCATCTCCGTACCTCAGGGCCCGCATCTGGGTCGCCACCGACGACCCCGTCATCCTCCAGTTGGAGATCGTGGAGGAAGAGGGGATCGTTCGGGAACTGGAACTCTTCGGACTCGTGCTCAACGCGGCCATCCCGGGAGAGCGCTTCCGTTTCGTACCGCCCCCCGGCGTCCAGGTGATCACCCGATGAGTGGTCGCCTCCGAACCCGGGACCTCCCGGTCTTCCCGGTGGTTCCGGACCCCGTCCGTCCCGGGGTGGGTCGGGACGCAACGGCGGTAGAGCATCATCTGGATCCCACCGGACAGCCCTTCGGCCCCCGGATCGGGCTCATCACCCTTGGGTGCGACAAGAACACCGTGGACTCGGAACGGATGATGGCGGCCCTGGTGGGCAATGGCGCCCGGGTGTCCTCCCGCCTGGACGAGGCCGAGGTGGTCATCGTAAATACCTGCGGTTTCATCGACGCAGCCAAGGAGGAGTCGGTGGAGACCCTCCTGGAGGCGTGTGCTCTGAAGGGTGAGGGCGAGCTCAGGGCGGTGGTGGCGGTGGGATGCCTGGTTCAGCGCTACAAGGAGGAGTTGGCGGCGGAGATCCCCGAGGTGGATCTCTTCCTGGGACTCACCGAGATGCAGGGGCTCGTCCCCGAACTCCGGTCCAGGGGGCTCCTTCCCGAGGCGGCGGCCGTCCCCCAGATGGAGCGAGCCCTTCGGATCCTCTCCACCGATACCCCCCACACCTCCCATCTCAAGATCTCGGAGGGGTGTGATCATACCTGCGCCTTCTGTGCCATCCCACACATGCGAGGCCTCCATCGCTCCGCACCCGTGGAGGAGCTGGTGGCGGAGGCCCGGGAGCTGGAAGCCCGAGGGGTGCTGGAGCTCAACATCATCTCCCAGGACACCACGTGGTACGGGCGGGACCTTCGGCGAAAGGCGGTGCAGGCCGCCGGCTCCGGAGTGGAGGCGGAACCCACACCCCTCCTCCCGGATCTCCTCCGAGCGCTCCTGGATGGAACCTCCATTCCCTGGTACCGCCTCTTCTATATGTACCCGTCCGGGATCACCCCGGAACTGGTGGAGCTCCTGGCGTCGGAGCCCCGCCTCCTCCCCTATCTGGACATGCCCATCCAGCACGGGAGCGACCCGGTACTGAAGCGGATGCGGCGGCCGGAGCGCCAGGCCACCATCCGGGAGCGGGTGGGGTGGCTCAGGGATGCCATTCCCGACTTGACCCTGCGCACCACCGTCATTGTGGGCTTTCCCGGAGAGACGGACGGGGAGTTCCAGGAGATGCTGGACCTGTTGGAAGAGATCCGATTCGAACGGGTGGGAGCCTTCCCGTATTCGGAGGAGGAAGGGACGCCGGCGGCCGAGATGGAGGGGCAGATCCCGGAGGAGGAGAAGCGGGAGCGAATGGAGGCCCTCATGGACCTCCAGCGGGAGATCTCCTTCGACGCCAACCAGGCGCGCATCGGGCGGCGGGAGACGGTTCTGGTGGACCGCCTGGTGGAGGGGGACCCGGAGATCCGCGCCGAGGCCCGGACCCGGGGGCAGGCGCCGGATGTGGACGGGTTGACCCGGATCATCTCGGTCGCGCCGGATCCCGGACAGGGGATCGACCCCGCCCGATCGCCGAGCCGGGCGTCGCCGGGGGAGTTGGCCGTCGGGTCCTTGGTGGAGGTGGAGATCGTGGACGCCCTGGAGTACGACCTCATCGCCCGGATCCTGAACCCGGCCGAATAGACTCCGGCTGTCCTTCCGGCGAAGGGGTGCGAAGGGGTGCCCTGGACCCGGGCCCGTCGCCCCCCTACCATCATGCCGCCGGTTGTTTGTCCGTCCGGGTGTCCATTACTCCAACCTCCGATCCATACATGACCGAAGCACAGTCGCCTGAAGCCTTCGCCCGACTCTGGAGCCGGGCCCAGGCCGTCCTTCCCGGGGGAGTGAATTCCCCCGTCCGGTCCTTCCGCTCGGTGGGCGGAGACCCCTTCTTCGTGGCCCGTGGTGAAGGCGCTTGGTTGGAGGACACCCGGGGCCGACGATACGTGGATTACATCATGTCGTGGGGCCCCCTTATCCTGGGTCACGCGTCGGAGGTGATCAACGAGGCGGTGCGGGCGCAGCTTTCCCGTGGGACAAGCTACGGTGCGCCCACCGAGGCGGAGGTGGAGTTGGCGGAGCGACTGGTTCGCCTGGTTCCCGGGATCGAGATGGTTCGCCTGGTGAATTCCGGCACCGAAGCCACCATGAGCGCCCTCCGGGTGGCCCGGGGCTACACGGGAAGAAACCGCTTCCTGAAGTTCACCGGGTGCTACCACGGCCATGCCGACCCCTTCCTGGTGGCGGCGGGCTCTGGCGTGGCCACCCTCGGCCTCCCCAACTCCCCGGGGGTTCCCGATGCTGCGGTGAGGGATACTGCCCTGCTCCCCTTCAACGACCTGGATGCCGTAAGGGATCTCTTCCAGCGGGAGGGTGATCAGTTCGCCGCCATCTTCCTGGAGCCGGTGATGGGGAACGCGGGACTCATCTCGCCCCAGCCCGGGTTCCTGGAGGGCCTCCAGGAGATCGCCAGGGATCATGGCGCCCTCCTGGTCTTCGACGAGGTCATGACCGGCTTCCGGGTGGGGCTGGGCGGGGCGCAGGAGCGCTTCGGGATCGTCCCTGATCTCACCACCCTGGGCAAGGTCATCGGGGGTGGACTCCCGGTTGGAGCCTTCGGAGGGCGGCGCGACATCATGGAACAGGTGGCACCGGTGGGCCCGGTGTACCAGGCCGGCACCCTCTCAGGGAATCCCCTGGCCACTGCTGCGGGCAACGCCCAGTTGGCCTGGCTGGAGGCCCATGATCCCTACCCGGCGCTGGAGACGTATGCCCGACGCCTGGTGGACGGGCTTCTCGGGATCCTGGACGGAGCGGGAATCCCCGCCTCAGGTGGTGTCGAGGGGTCCATGTTCGGTGTCTTCTTCCATCCCGGGCCGGTCCATAGCTACGAGGACGCCGCAGCGGCGGACCTTGCGCGGTTCAATCGGTTCCATCGGGAGATGCTGGAGCGGGGGGTGTTCCTGGCGCCCTCCGCCTTCGAGGCCGGTTTCCTATCGGTGCGGCACGGCGAGGAGGAACTGGCCCATACCCTTGAGGCCGCCCAGGGCGCGGCGGAGGCGGTGGCGAATGGCGAGGCGTAAGCGGCGGTCCGATCACCGGAAGGAGGTCCGGCGCCCCGAGGAGCGGCCCATCGGAAGCGGGCTCGTCGGTGTAGCCTGGATCGTGGGTGGTGCGGTGATCCTCTTGGGGATCCTCTTCGCCCTTCTCCTCATGGGGGCCCGACCCGCGGCGGCCCAGGGGCTGGCCGACTTCGATTACGAGAATCTCTCTTTTCGGGGCGTGATGCTGGAGGGGGGCGCCGTCTTCCCCTCCGGGGTGGAATCCACGGGCTCCTTCGGGATGCGCGCCGACCTGGGGTTCCTGGGACCCGGGGTCCGGGTGACTGCAGGACTCTCCCGCTGGTCCTCCTCCCTGCGTCGTTCCGAGGTCCGGGCCCTGGAGGAGCGGGTCGAGGATCTGGTGCAGGCGGAGACCGGGAGCCGACCCACGGTGAACCTTGGCCAGATCTCCCTTTCCGACGTGGCGGTGAACGCCGACGCCCATGTGGTCTGGCGTGTGCCCCCTGGCTTTCTCACCTACGCCGGTGCCGGGGGGACGGCCCACGTTCTGAGGGGCGGAGGGGCCGCTATCGAGGACACCTTCATCCAGGATCTCCTGAATTCCATCCGCGCGGGGATCAACGTCCACGCCGGCGTGGAGGTGCCCCTCACCCAACAGTTCCGTCTGGTGGGCGAGACCCGATATGAACTGGTCCAGAGCTTTTCCTACCTCCAGTTCCGCCTGGGAGGCCAGTTCATGTGGGGTGGATGGGCGGCTGGGGAGGAGGGATAACCCCTCCACTCCCTCGGAGCGGTGCCCTTCTGGCCGGGGCAGGGAGTGCCCTCCTCTTCGCCCTGGCGCTCCCTCCCCATCCTCTCCCCATCCTTGTGGTTCCGGCGTTTCTCCTCCTGGCCGACGCCGTCCGGAGGCTCCCCCCGGGGAGAGCCGGCATCCGGCCCGGCGCCCTTCTCGGCGCCCTTTTCGGTGGACTCCATTCCCTCCTCGTCCTTCACTGGATTCCCTCTGCCGGCTGGTCCCACCTGGGCCCAATGGCCCTGGCGGCAGCGCTGGGGGTCTGGGGTCTTCACGCCGTGGTTGGGATGGTGGTGCTGGGGGCCGTGGCCGCCGCCAGGGTTCCCCGGCTTCTGGCGCTCGTCCCGGGGTGGGCGGTGCTGGTCTGGCTTCCCGGGGTCATCCCGATCCTGGGAGTTCCCTGGCCCGGTCCCGAGCTTGCGCTGGTGGAGTGGCCCCGGGTCGCCGCACTGCTTCCGCTCCTGGGCTCGGTGGGGGTGGGGGCCCTCCTGGCCGGAGCCGCTGCCGGCCTGCTGGTCCTGGGACGCGCCGGGGTCGGAGTGGCTCTGGTCGTTCTCCTCCTCTGGGGCTTGTTGGAGATGGGAGGCGGGGCAGGGGNAGCCGGGTCCGAAAGTGGGGGGCGGGAGGGGGCAGGCTCCCGAGTGGCGCTGGTGGAGATGGCCTTCTCCCCTGCCGTGGTCCGGGACCCGGCGGAGCGGGAGGCCCGGATTCTAGACGCCATGTTCCGCCTGTCCCATGGTGCCTCGGATTCCGAGGAAGGCGCCGGGGGTCAAGGTATGGACGCCCTGCCCGAGGCATGGCCCGAAGCTCCGGTTCCTCCTTCCACTGCCGCGAACGGGGGCGGAGGGCACCGGGAAGACCGCTATCTCTCGGCGCTACAGGCACGGGTCGAGAGCCGCCTGGTTCCTCTGGTGACGGGGAGTCACGTGGTCCGGGAGGGACAGCATCGGAACGGGGTCCTGCGGCTGGAGGTGGGGGAAGTGGCCCTGACCGTCCACGAGAAGCGACGCCTGGTTCCGGGAGTGGAGCGAACGGCGTTCCTGGGGGCGGGATGGCCGGGACGGGGTCTGGCACCGGGAGGCCGTCAGCCTCCCTTCCGGTGGGCCGGCCAGTCCGTTGGGGTCCTGATCTGCTTCGAGGTCCTCTTTCCCACAGAGGTGGCCCGGCTTCGGCGGGAGGGTGCCCTCCTCCTTCTTCAGCTTTCCAACGACAGCGCCCTTCGCCCCGGTGCGGGGCCGTTACCGGTCCTCCTGGATGCGGGGAGGAGGCAGCACGAGGCCTTCCTCAGGGCTCGGGCCACCGAGTTCGCCCTCCCGGCCCTGCGGAGCGTCATGGGGGGAAGGGCAGGGGGATGGGATGCCAGGGGACGAGCGATCCCCGAACTCCAGCGATGGGGTGACACGGAACTCGCGTTCGTGGTGGTTCGGGTTCCGGAGACAGGGCCAATCCCTCCTGCCGCATGGCTTTCCCCGCTCAGTGGGCCGGTCGCTGCGACCCTTCTCATCCTCGCCCTCTCCATCCCCGGACTCCCCGGGGCAGGCAGGGCGCCGAGCAGGGAGTAGGAGGCGGTACCTTGAAACCGATACGCGCCCCATCTATATTTTCCAGGCTATAGCCGACGGGCTTCCGCGCCCGTTTCTTTCCAGGTTCTGGAGACCAACCATGAAGCAAGGCATTCACCCCGAGTATCAGGCGGCCAAGATCGTCTGCGCCTGCGGGGCCGAGATCGAGACCCGATCCACCCAGCCCGTGATCCGGGTGGAGATCTGTTCCGTCTGTCATCCGTTCTACACCGGAAAGCAGCGCCTGGTGGATACTGCGGGTCGGGTGGAGCGGTTCAACCGCAAGTACGCCTCACAGAAGTCCTGACGGGCCCCGCCCGGGCCCGCTCACAGGGCGGCGTGTTCCGTTTCCCCATCCCCATCCCCGGCCCTCGGTGAGCGATCCTCTCCTGGACCCGCGCCTCCAGGGCCGGATGGCGGATGCGGTGGCACGGTTTGACGCCGTGAGCCTGCGTCTCGCCGACCCAGCGGTTTCCCGGGATCCGGATCAACTCCGGAAGCTGGGGCAGGAGCGTTCGGACCTGGAGTCTGTCGTCCGATTGAAGAAGGAGTTGGACGGGCTGGTCCAGGAGCTCGACGGCGCACGGGAGATGGTGGCCGAGGTGGAGGATGCCGAACTCCGGCAGCTGGCGGAATCCGAGGTGGATGCCCTGGAGCGCCGGATCCGATCCCTGGGGGATCGGGCCCGGCGCCTTCTCGTTCCCAAGGACCCCCTGGCGGACCGTCCGGCGGTGCTGGAGATCCGGGCGGGCGCGGGTGGGGATGAGGCCGGGCTCTTCGCCGCTGATCTCCTCCGCATGTATCGACGCTTCGCCGAGAATCAGCGGTGGGAGGTGGAGCTGGTGGATCTTTCCGAGGGAATTCCGGGGGCGGTGCGGGAAGCCATCTGCACCGTGCGGGGGCGCGGCGCCTATGGCGTCCTCCGCTATGAGTCTGGAGTGCACCGGGTCCAGCGGGTGCCCCGGACTGAAAGCCAGGGCCGGATCCACACTTCGGCGGCCACGGTGGCCGTCCTTCCCGAGGCCGAGGAGGTGGATGTGGTCATCGACCCCTCCGACCTTCGGGTGGATGTCTTCCGTTCCTCGGGTCCCGGTGGCCAGTCGGTGAACACCACGGATTCAGCGGTGCGGATCACCCATCTCCCCACAGGCCTCGTGGTCACCTGTCAGGACGAGAAATCCCAGCTCAAGAACAAGAACAAGGCCATGAAAGTGCTCCGGAGTCGCCTTCTGGATCGGCAGGTGGCGGAGCAGGAGGCAGAGCGGGCCCGGAACCGGAAGTCCCAGGTGGGGACGGGAGACCGGTCGGCCAAGATCCGGACCTACAACTTCCCCCAGAACCGGGTCACCGACCACCGGATCCATCTTACCCTCCACCGGTTGGACGAGATTCTGGAAGGGGATCTGGATGAGCTCCTGGATGCTCTTCGCCTCGCGGAGGAGGAGGAACGGCTCCGGGAGGAGATGTGAACGACACCCCTCCGCGCTTCTCCGAACCGGTGGACCCACCGCCCGCCGGAACGCCCTGGACCGTGCTCCGACTCCTCCGATGGAGCACCCAGTACCTCGAGGCGAAGGAGATCCCCGGAGTCCGGATCGACGTGGAGCATCTCCTGGCCCATGCCCTGGAACTCAGGAGGCTGGATCTGTATCTCCACTTCGATCGCCCCCTCACCGAAGGGGAACTTGAGGTGTTCAAGCCCCTCCTCCTGGAGCGGGCGGAGCGTCGCCCCCTCCAGTACATTCTGGGGCGCGCCGCCTTTCGTGAGTTGGAGCTGGTGGTGGATGAGCGGGTCCTCATCCCCCGGCCGGAGACGGAGGAGCTGGTGGAGGCGGTGCTGAGCCGGACCCGGGAATGGGGTCGGGAAGGGCTGGAGGCGGTGGACATTGGTACCGGTAGTGGGGCCATCGCGCTCTCCCTGGCACAGGAGGGACCCTTCCGCCGCGTCACCGCGACGGATCGCTCCCTGGACGCGCTCCAGGTAGCCCGGGAGAACGCGATGCGGCACGGGCTGGAGGGTCGGGTCCGGTTCCTGGAGGGGGACCTGTACGAGGCGCTTCCGCCGGAGGAGCGGGTGGACGTGGTGGTGTCCAACCCTCCCTATGTATCCCGGGGGGAGATGCGGGGGCTGCCGCCGGAGATCCGGCTGTGGGAGCCGCACCTGGCGCTGGAGGCCGGCGAGGACGGGTTCACTGTCCTCCACCGGCTGGTGGATGGGGCATCGGGCGTCCTCCGGCCCGGGGGAATCCTGGCCCTGGAGATCGGGTCGGGACAGGCCCAGGCGATAGTGGAACGAATTCGTTCCCGGGAGGGGTGGGAGGCCCCGGTGGTGCTGCGGGACCTTTCGGGGAGAGACCGGATCATCCTGGCGACGCGACGCCGGGTGGAGGAGGCTGTGGGAGGTTCCCACGGCGACACCTCGGGAATTGAGCGAAGGACAGACTGATGTCGAAGATACAGGAGATGGCGCTGGATCTGGGGAAGATGCTGGGGCGGACCGATGAGTATCAGGCGCTGAAGCGCGCCGCCCAGTCGGCCGACGAAGACCGGGAACTCACCAGCCTCCGGAATGAGCTGGAGGGACTGGAATCGGAGCTCATGACCTCCCTCAGGGCCGGGACCGAGCCGGCGGACGAGATGAAGGACCGCTACGAGGAGCTGGCCCGCACCCTCCAGAGCCGGGCCGCCTACCAGAGCCTGGTGGCGGCACAGTCCAACTTCGACAAGCTCCTGCAGAAGGTGAACGAGACCATTTCCCGGGGAATTCAGGAAGGTTCGGAAAGCCGAATCATCATGCCCTGAACCGACGGCGATCCATGCCTTCCCTAAAGGTTTTCCGCGACCCGGTCTATCGCATCATCGACCCGGTGACCCGGGCGCTGGTCCGACTCCGGGTGCATCCCAACGCCATCACAACCTTTGGCTTCGTGGTGACCATGGGGGCCGGGTTTCTCTACCACCTGGATCATGTCCGATGGGCAGGCTTCCTGGTTCTCCTGGGTGGGGTCGTGGACATCTTCGACGGTCGGGTGGCCCGGGAAAGCGGCCTCGCCTCCAAGTTCGGGTCGTTCTACGATTCCACCCTGGACCGACTCAGCGAGATCGTGGTCTTCATCGGCCTCATCTCGCTCTACAACCAGTATGGCCGGGAGCTGGCGGACGTCTGGATGGTGTACGTCATCGCTCTCGCCATGGGCGGATCCCTCATGGTGAGCTACACCCGGGCCCGGGCCGAGGCCCTGGGGCTGGACTGCTCCGTGGGGTTCATGCAGCGGGCGGAGCGGGTGGTCCTCCTGGGAGGAGGATCCCTCTTCTTCGGCCTCATGTGGGACGGCCTGGTCCTGAAGGGCGTACTGATCGTCCTGGCGGTGACCACCATGGCCACGGCTGTGCAGCGCATCATCTGGGTCTATCGACACGCGGCGGGGGTCCCCTTGAATGACGGGGAGCCTGGGCCGGCGAACACGACGTCAACGGAGTGAGATCTGTGAGCGAACAACCGAAGGTTAAGCCGGCAGAGGGACGTCTGGGTGTACTCCTCCCCGGATTCGGGGCGGTGGCCACCACGGTGGTGGCCGGAGTGGAGGCTGCCCGACGGGGACTGGCCAAACCCATCGGCTCCCTCACCCAGTTGAACACCATCCGGCTGGGGAAACGCACGGACGGACGGAGCCCCCTTATCCGGGATTTCGTCTCCCTGGCCGGCCTGGACGATCTGGTCTTCGGCACGTGGGATCCCATTCCTGACGACGGCTACGAGAGTGCCCTCAAGGCGGGCGTCCTGGAGCGGCACCACCTGGATCCCATGGAGGATTTCCTCCGGTCGGTGAAGCCCATGCCGGCCGTCTTCGACTCAGCCTACGTCCGCCGTCTCGACGGCCCCAACGTGAAGAAGGGGGCCAACAAGTTCGAACTGGCGGAGCAGCTTCGCCAGGACATCCGGAACTTCAAGGAGGAGAACGACTGCGCCCGCCTCGTCATGGTCTGGTGCGGTTCCACCGAGATCTTCCTTCGGGCAGGCGACGCCCACCAGACGCTGGAGGCCTTCGAGGCCGCTATGAAGGCGGATGACCCGGCCATCGCACCCAGCATGATCTACGCCTACGCGGCCCTCATGGAAGGGGTGCCCTATGCGAACGGCGCCCCGAACCTCTCCGCCGACATCCCGGCGCTTGAGAAGGTGGCCGAGGAGCGCAGCATCCCCATTGGAGGCAAGGACTTCAAGACGGGGCAGACCCTCATGAAGACCATCCTGGCTCCGGGGCTGAAGGCCCGGATGCTGGGAATCGAGGGATGGTTCTCCACCAACATCCTGGGGAACCGCGACGGTGAGGTCCTGGACGATCCCGATTCCTTCAAGACAAAGGAGGAATCCAAGCTCAGCGTCCTGGAGCACATCCTGCAACCCGAGATGTATCCTGACCTCTACGGAAACCTCTACCACAAGGTGCGGATCAACTACTATCCGCCCCGGGGAGACAACAAGGAAGGGTGGGACAACATCGACATCCGAGGATGGATGGGATACGACATGCAGATCAAGGTGGACTTCCTCTGCAGGGACTCCATCCTGGCCGCGCCCATCGTCCTGGATCTGGCTCTCTTCCTGGACCTGGCCTCTCGCTCCGGGATGGGGGGTGTGCAGGAATGGCTCTCCTTCTACTTCAAGAGCCCCCAGACCCTGCCGGGTCTCTATCCGGAGCATGACATCTTTATCCAGCACCGCAAGTTGAAGAACACCCTCCGGTGGCTCGGTGGAGAGGAGCCCCTCACCCACCTGGGACTGGACTACGGGGCGGAGGGCGAGTGAGGCCGTGATGGACCCGGGAACCGGCGCGGGGGAGGATTCCCCCTGGAAGGGCCTCTTCCTGGTGCTGGAAGGGGTGGAGGGGGTGGGGAAGACCACCCAGGCCCGGCTCCTCCTGGAGTGGTTCGAGGGGTTGGGCCTTCCCGCCCACCTGGCCCGGGAGCCTGGGGGAACGCCTGCGGGAGAGGCCATCCGGGAGATACTCCTGGCCAGGGAGGGCCTCCACATCCAGGCCGAGACCGAGCTCCTCCTCATGCTGGCGGCGCGGGCCGCCTTTGTCCGGGAGGTGGTGCGCCCCCTCCTGGAGGGTGGGGGGATCATGCTGGCGGATCGTTTCGAGACCTCCACCTTCGCCTACCAGGGGTTTGGGCGTGGACTTCCCCTGGAGGAGATCCGGCGGCTGAACCGCTTCGCCACCGGGGGACTCCACCCCGACCTGGTCCTGGTCCTCGACCTCCCGTGGGAGGAGGGGAGGGCTCGGCAGCAGCGGGAGGGAAAGGCAGCGGACCGCATCGAGTCGGCGGGGGGCGCCTTCCTTGAGCGGGTGCGGGTCGGCTACCGCCGCCTGGCTGAGGGCGGGAGCGATGTCGTCCTGGTGGACGGAAGTGCCTCTCCCCAGCGGGTCCAGGAGGAAATCCGGTCCGTCCTCCGGGCCCGTTTTCCCGAAACCTTCGGCCTCCCGCGGTGTTCTGAAGCGGACGACCCTGCCTCCCCTGCCGACGACGACTCCGAGGATCTTCCATGAAGCGCGCTCCCCTGGGACCCGGTGCCATCCTGGTTCTCGCCCTCCTGGCGGGGGGCTGGTTCCTCCAGCGCGGCGTCGCCCAGGAGCAGAACGTCTATCTCCAGTCCCGGCTCTTCCAGGAGGTCCTGGACCATATCGCCGATCGCTACGTGGAGCCGGTGGGACGCGGGGACCTCTACGATTTCGCCATCGAGGGGTTGATCCGGGAACTGGGAGATCCCAACACGTCCCTCCTGAATGTGGACGACTACGAGAACTTCCGGATCCAGGCCGAGGGGGACTACGGCGGCGTGGGGCTGGAGATCGTGGAGCGGGACGGATACATCACCGTGGTCGGCCCCATTCCGGGCTCCCCCGGCGCTCGGGCGGGAATTCGGGCCGGAGACCGGATCGTGGAGGTGGACGGGACTTCCATCCGGGGGTGGTCGAGCCAGCAGGCGGTGCAGATTCTCCGGGGTCCCGCAGGATCCTCCGTGGAGGTCCAGATTGAGCGGCCGGCGGTGGAGACCCCGGTGGAGTTCACCCTGGAACGGGCCCGGATCCAGCTCCGCTCGGTTTCCTATGCCACGCTGCTGGAAGGGGACCTGGGGTACATCCCCCTCAACCTCTTCAATGAGACATCGGGTCAGGAGGTGCGGGCCGCCGCTGATTCCCTCCGATCCCAGGGCGCCCGGGCGCTCATCCTCGACCTGAGGGGAAACCCGGGGGGGATCCTGGAGCAGGGCATCGGGGTGGCGGACCTCTTCCTTCCCCAGCGGCTCACAGTGGCCGAAACCCGGGGGCAGAGCCGGGAGCAGAACCAGGCGCTACGGACCGGATCTCCCGATCGCTATGAGGGCGTGCCCCTGGTGGTCCTGGTCGACCGGGGGAGTGCATCGGCGGCGGAGATTGTCGCAGGGGCGCTCCAGGATCATGATCGGGCGCTGGTCCTGGGGAGCACCAGCTTCGGGAAGGGTTCGGTGCAGACCCTCTTCTCCCTCTCGGGAGGAAATGTCCTGAAGCTCACCACGGCCCGCTGGTATACTCCGGCCGGACGCTCCATCGAGCGGGCCGTTCCCCCTGGCGAAGGCGTAGAGGAGGTGGAGCCCGCGGCCACCGCCGCCCTTTCCCTGGACGGGCAGTTCGTGATTCCACCGGATACGGTGGGACGTCCTCGGGTCCAGTCCATGGCCGGCCGGACCCTGGTGGGAGGGGGCGGGATCGTCCCCGATCTCATCGTGCTGGCCGATACCCTCTCCGCCCCGGAGCAACGGGCGGTCCGGGCCCTGTATCGGGAGGCGGGCCGCTACAACACGGGGGTCTTCAATCATGCCGTGGACTACCTGCAGCGGAACGGAGACCGGAATCGTGACTTTCAGGTGACGGACCGGGACCTGGACCTCCTCTACGAGCGGTTGACGGCGAACGGGTTCGGGGTGGATCGGGAAACCTGGGATACCGCGGCCCGTTTCGTCCGATTCCAGTTGGAGTCGGAGATCGCACTCCAGGGGTGGGGCGAGGGGCTCCAGTTCCAGCGCCGCCTTCCCCACGACCGTCCCCTCCAGCAGGCCATCGAGCTCCTCACCGGCGCCCGAACCCAAGACGCCCTCTTCGCCCGTGCGGGGTCCGTCCCGGCGGAGATCAGCCCGCCGGAGGCCAGCGGGGGCGACGAGCCGGAGTGACGTTCCCGGCCCCTGGCCGTGGTTTCGGAGCTTCTCTCCGTGGCTCCCGTTCCGCGCCTTCCGACGGGGTCGCCAAGGCCTTCCTCCTTTCCGGTTCCGGGCTCCGGCCCGTTTTCCCATGTAATGCCCCTGGAAGTCGGGGTAGAATGATGCCGGCATCATGATCCCCGCCGTGGTCCTCCTGAGAGGGGGAATGGAGGAGTCCCGCCACCGGGTACACCTGGCCGTCGCCGACGCCAACGGCGATCTCCTCGGTGCCGCCGGGGACCCGGAGCGATGGACCTTTCTCCGCTCAGCGGCCAAGCCGTTCCAGGCCCTTCCCCTGGTGACCGAGGGATTGGTCGGGGGGAAAGGGGGTGTCACACGGGAGGAACTGGCTCTCTGTTGTGGTTCCCACAATGGAGAACAGGTGCATCTGCAGGGAGTCCGGAACATGCTGAGCCGGGCAGGGCTGACCGAGGCAGCACTGGAGTGTGGGCCGCATCTTCCCCTGGCACGGACCGAAGCCGAGCAACTCCTCCGGAGGGGGGAGGTGCCTACCCCCATTCACAACAATTGCTCGGGGAAGCATGCGGGGATGCTGACCCTGGCCCAGGGGAAGGGGTGGGATCCGAAGGGATATCGCCTCCCCGGACACCCGGTGCAGGCACGGATTCGGGAGGAACTCGCTGTGTGGTCCGGAATTCCGGTGGATGGGATCCGACTGGGGGTGGATGGGTGTGGGGTTCCCTGCTTCGGACTCCCCCTTCGAACCGCAGCTCGGGCGTTCGCCGCCCTGGTGGCGGCCGCAGACCGTGGAGAGACCGGACCCTGGAACGTGGTCGAGGCCATGGTGGGACATCCGTTCATGGTGGCGGGAACCGATCGCTTATGCACCGAGATCATGATGATGGCGGGGGACCGGGTGGTGGTGAAACTGGGTGCGGAAGGGGTCTACGCCGCCGGTCTACGGGGAAAGGGGGTAGGGGTGGCCCTGAAGGTGGAGGATGGCGCCCGTAGGGCGTGTGAAGTGGCCGTCGTGTCGGTCCTGTCAGCCCTGGGGGTGTTCACCCTCGAGGAGCGAGAACGACTGGCTCCATGGGCCCGGCAAAGTGTGCCCAATACCCGGGGGGAGAAGGTCGCGTGGCTGGAGGTGGAAAGGGAGGAGCATCCCGCCCAATCTGCCTTGGAGGAGGCTTGATGTCGGCCCCGCGAGCGGAAGCGGAACCCCTCCCACGGGAGGTCCGGGTCCTGGTACGAATGAGTGGCGCCCTCGCCTGCGGGCGCCCAGGGGTCCTTGAAGAAGCCCTCCACGCGGCGCAGCGATGGGTGGAGCCCGGGGAGGTGGAGGAGGCCCTCCTCCAGTCGTATCTCTTCCTGGGCTTCCCTGCCGCACTGGGAGGCCTGGCGCTCTGGCGAAAGGTATCCGGCGCCCCGCCTCCCCAGGCCCTGGGAGAGGCCCCGGGGAGCTGGGAGTCGAGGGGGGAGCGGGTCTGTTCCCAGGTGTACGGGGAGCAGTATCCAGGGTTGCGAACAAACATCGGCCGCCTCCATCCCGAGCTGGACCGGTGGATGGTCCTGGAGGGATACGGTAAGGTGTTGGGCCGACCGGGACTGGAGTTGGGTCGGAGGGAACTCTGCATCGTGGCGATCCTGGCCGTCCTGGACGCTCCCGTACAGCTCTATTCCCACCTTCGGGGAGCGCTGAACGTAGGGGTCCCTGCCGAGTGGGTAGAGGAAGCGCTTCAGGAGGTCCTTCCCCTGGCTCCGTCCGAGGCGGCCCGGGATCGGGGGCGGGAAACCTGGGCCCGGGTTCAGGACAGGAGGAGGATGACGCACTGAGGTGGTACGGCCCAGGATTGCCCTGAGGTCCCGATCAGGGATCTCCAGGATCCGGGCCTTCATTTCCTAGGGAGGAGAGGGATGTTCATCGATCAGGTCACCATCCGCGTGGAAGGCGGAGTCGGGGGGTCCGGAGCCGAGGCCTTCCGGCGGGAGTCGGGGGTCCCCCGAGGAGGGCCGTCGGGAGGGGATGGTGGGGATGGGGGGGATGTGATCCTCGTGGCGGACGAGCAGCTCTCCACCCTTCTCGACTTCCGGTATCATGCGGAGTACCGGGGGGAACGGGGCCAGCATGGCGAGGGGGGCAACCGCACCGGACGTAGCGGCGAGAGTCGGGAACTGCGGGCTCCGCCGGGAACGGTGGTGCGGGATACGGAGACTGGAGAAGTGCTGGGGGAACTTCTGGAACCGGGCCAACGGCTGGTCGTGGCCCGAGGGGGCCGCGGCGGACGCGGAAATGCCCGGTTCGCCACCGCGACCAACCAAGCGCCCCGCCGATGGGAGCCAGGTGCCGAGGGGGAGTCCCGCACCGTGGAACTCACCCTCAAGCTCATTGCGGACGTGGGACTCGTCGGAGAACCCAATGCGGGAAAATCCACCTTTCTCTCCTCCGTCTCCGCCGCCCGGCCGAAGGTCGCAGACTACCCCTTCACCACCCTTTCCCCGAATCTGGGAGTGGTGCAGCGCTCCGACTTCCGGAGTTTCGTGGTGGCGGATCTGCCGGGGATCATCGAAGGGGCCCACGAAGGAAGGGGGTTGGGACATCAGTTCCTCCGCCACATCGAGCGTACGCGGACTCTGGCGCTCATGGTTCCTGTGGACGCCGAGGACCCCCAAGAGACCTACGAGAAGCTCCGAGCCGAACTGGCCCAGTACTCCCCGGAGTTGGCGGAGCGGCCCCACTGCCTTGTCCTGACCAAGGCGGACCTCCTGTCGGGGGAGGAGGCACCGGCCATGGAAGCTCCAGAGGCGTGGGGTGTCTTCCTCATCTCCGCGGTGACCCGGCAGGGGGTAGACGAACTCCTGGATCGTCTCTGGACCCGCGTTCGTGATTTGGGGCCGATCCGACCGGAGGAAGGGGCGGGGGAGACCCTTTCCTCTCCCGGGAGAGAGGACGTAAGTGAGACTGAAGTTGGGGGGAGGAATGGCTCTTCCCTCGGCCCATCCCGAGGGGAAGATCCCCCGGAGGAGGATTGGTGGGGAGTGGACGAACTCTGACCGGGACGGAACCGGCGGGGGGGGAGGTAGCGGCTGCAGTCCGTCTCCATCTTACCCCTGGACTGGGCGACCGAAGGGGGGGGCGACTACTTCGGGAGCTGGGTTCGGCCCGAGGTGTGGTGGATCATCCGGAACGGGTGGAGGCGGTGGCGGGGGCCCGGGTGGCCCGATCCCTCACCGCGCCATCCCTGGACCGGGAGGTGGAGGCGGTCCTCCGGCGATGCGACGCCCTGGAAATCGGTCTCGTCCCCTGGGCGGACCCCCGGTATCCCCCACCCCTCCGGGAGGTCCACGATCCTCCTCCCCTCCTCTTCTTTCAGGGCGACCTGCAGCGCTGGAAGAAGAGAAGGGTGGCGGTCGTTGGCTCAAGAAAGGCCACGCCCACCGGCCGGCGCACGGCGGAGCGGTTGGGGCGGGATCTTTCCCGGGTGGGAGTCGGCGTCTGGAGCGGATTGGCCCTGGGCGTGGACGGGGCGGCCCACCGGGGGGCGCTGGAGGGAGGGGGGGGCACGGTTGCGGTCCTGGGCGCGGGTCTGGACTGCCCCTATCCCCTGGCCCATCGGCCTCTCCTCCAACGCATCGCGAGGGAAGGGTTGGTTTTTTCCGAATTCCCTCCCGGCACCCGCCCCCGTCCGCATCATTTTCCCAGGCGCAACCGTATTCTGGCGGCCATGGCCGAGGCCGTCATCGTGGTGGAGGCGACACCTGGCAGTGGAGCCCTCATCACCGTGGATCACGCGCAGGACCTGGGACGTCCCGTCCTGGCCGTCCCGGGTTCGGTGGAGTCGGAGCAGTCCCGAGGTACCAATGCCCTCATCCGGGACGGGGCCGCACTTGTACTCGAGGCTCAGGACGTCCTGGATCATCTGCAGTGGGGTACTCCCTCCCCCGATCCGGCCTTCCTGCGGCCGACCAGCGATAGTCTTACGCCTTGCGAGGCCCGGATCACTGCATTGCTGGGACCGGTCCCCCTTCCCCTGGAGGAGGTTCTGGAGCATACCGGTCTCCCCCCTTCCCGAGTCCTGGCCGCACTCACCGGACTCGAGATCGCCGACCGGATCCGTCGTGTGCCGGAGGGATGGGTCCTGGGGCCGGGAGGACGGTGAGCCCCCTCTTTCCTCATCTCTTCCTCCAGCCTCCGGCGGTAGGGGTGGGGGACGGAGACTGGAAGCCGGCACTCCGATCCGAGGTTGCTCTCCGACGGGCGAGGGGCGAGGCGCCAAGGCGGCCCCTTCGTTCCCTCTTCGTTGCGGCCGGCGCCCGCGGGGGCGAGGCATCGCTGGGCCGGAATGTCCTGGAGGTGGTGGGGTCGGACGTGGTGGGGTCCGCCACCGAGTGGACGGTGGAAATCGAAGTCCCTGGCACCGGGATACCCTTCTCCCTGGCGGTGATCCGCGCTTGGGGAGATGCCGGGGTGAATCGGGTATCCCTGGCCCCTTCCCCCACGTGTCCCAGCACCGCGGTTTCGGATGGAGTGCAGACTGCAGCGCCGTTCGAGGTACGCCTGGAGTCACTGATGGCCAGCACGAGACGTCTGCTTTCAAGTGGGATTCCGGTGGTGAGCGTGGACATTTCCTTGCCTACGGGGCGGGACCAGGCCAGGAAGGGAATGGAACAGGCACTACGTACCGCCCAGGCCCTGGAACGGATCGGGGTCCCCCAACTGGCCATCCGGGAGTTCGGGGGGTGGGAGGATGTGGAAGAGGCGCAAGGGGAGGATGGCTCGGCGGAAGGGGAGGATGGCTCGAAGGATGATCCGGAATGGGGTTCGGAGGTGGTCCCGAAGCTGACTGCCGGGCAGGCCGCCGGGGTGGAGGACGACGGGGAAAGCTGGGCGGGCCTTCGGGATTGTCTGCTGGGGGCAGGATACGAGTCAGGGGATGGGATTCATTTCTCTCGGAGAGGGCCGCCTGCCCTCCATTCGCGGGCGATTCTTCGTCGGGAGCCCGTGCTTGGGCTCGGCCCTGCTGCCGTTACCTTCCGGAACCCGGAGCGGCGGGCGAATGTACGGGAGTGGCAGGGGTACCGGAGACAGGCGCTCGCGGGGCTGGACCCCCTGGAGTGGCAGGAGCGCCTGAGTCGGGAGGAGGTTCGCACCGAACGGGTATGGTCACGCCTCCGAAGCCGGGAAGGCCTGCGGACCGGGGGGATGGGTCTCCGGAGCACTCGACTGATCCGAGAGTGGGTTGTCCGGGAATGGGCGACGGTGAAGGGTGGAAGAGTGGTCCTTCTCCCAGAGGGATGGGTCCGGATGGATGGGCTGGTGGTGGACCTCCTCAGGACGGGAGATCTGGACCGGGGCTGAGGGTCGGGGATCAGTACNTGGGTTGTCAGTACNTGGGATGAGAATCGAGGACCAGGACTGGGGGACGTCCCCTTCCTGCCTGCGTTGACCGCCGGAGGTGGGGCAATTGAACTTCTGGACATGGCCATGAACGACATGGAGCTACGGCACGGCCCAGAGTTGGCGACGGGACAGGATCTGACCGAGCGTGAACGGCGGGTCCTGGAGGCCGTGGTGCGCACGTACGTCGAGACTGCCGAGCCTGCAGGGAGCCG
>SL_3KL_010_SEDDRAFT_10001808_pt1 | contig 19543 bp, 17 predicted proteins | sample SodLakKL_010_SED_2_FD_10381 | JGI IMG/M metagenome (IMG submission 10381) | reverse complement strand
CACAAAAGGCGTTTGTGGCGATTTGTACAAATGGAACGCCCTTCTGTAACCTTTGCCGCCGCTCCTGGAGAACCCAAAGGGCCATGCCCGTTCAAGGCGCACTCCTCTCTCCGAGGTTTGACTCAGCCTCCAGCAGCTTCCCTTTCGAAATGAGCTTTCCTTTCAAGCAAGCCCCCCGCTCCTGAAACCTCGCCTCCCTTGCCCGTTGTCTCTGCCCCTTTCCACATTTTTCCGTGCAAAATCCTTGTGAGAAATTTTTCTCATGCACCAGACATAACCATTGACGCTGCCATGGAGATGTGCTACTCAGGATTCACCCATGAGGGGGGGGTGCCTCATCGGCCGTTCATCGTGGCGTTCACTTCTCCATCCCACCGAGCGCCGGCCGTTGAGAACGGTCAAAATGGCACCTGGCAGCGACCTTTCTCGAACCGCAATGGAACTCCATGAGTTCCATTTTCAATATACCATCGAGCCCTTAATAATCGTGACAGTCTTTTGGCATGCGTGCAACGATTGTTTCGAGCAGTAAGGCGTGCTTTTCGTTGGCCTTATCCGTCGGGAGAGTCCACCATGGTCTTTAGCTGGTTTCATCTTGCATTGATTCTTTTTCTTGTGGCAGGGTTCCTTTTTGCCGCGGGCCCCCTCATCGCCTCCCTTCTTTTCGCCCCCAAGGCCAAAGGCGGCGCCCTGGACATACCATACGAGTGCGGCATGCCTCCCCACGGCATGTCCTGGGTTCGTTTCGGCATCAACTACTACTTTTACGCCCTCATTTTTCTAGCCTTTGAAGTGGACATTCTCTACCTGTTCCCCATAGCGGTGTTCTATCCAGAAAGCATGGGATGGATGCCCCTCATTAAACTATTGATTTTCTTGTTTGTTCTAGCTGTTTCGCTGGTTTATTTCTGGAGAAAAGGAGTCTTCACATGGCCCAAGAGGATATCGACCTGATCCAGGCCATCAACACCCAGGATCCTCCTGTGGTCAAAGTGGAACTGGTGAACACCATCTTCGACATCTGCCGCTCCATGTCCCTCTGGCCCATGACTTTTGGTCTGGCTTGCTGTGCCATCGAAATGATGGCTGTGGGCATGGCCCGTTTTGATATTGCACGTTTTGGCGCCGAAGTTTTCCGCCCTTCACCCAGGCAGTGCGACCTTATGATCGTGGCTGGCACCGTCTCCAGGAAAATGGCCCCCTGTGTGGTCCAGCTCTACGAGCAAATGCCTGCGCCCAGGTACGTCATGGCCCTCGGGAACTGCGCCATTTCCGGCGGCCCCTTCTATTTCGAGGGTCAATACGGCATCGTTGAGGGGGTCGACAAGATGGTACCCGTTGACGTTTATGTGCCCGGCTGTCCCCCCCGCCCGGAAGGACTCCTGGAAGGGCTTTTCAAGATACAGGAAAAAATGACCGGCCGCCGCTGGTGGCCGATGCCCAAGCAGGGGGAAGCGGTATGAAGCAGAGCTGGGTTGATGAACTCAATGCTGCGGGCGCTCCCAAATGCACTGAAGTGCAGAAGGGGGTTGCGTGCTTTTGTCTCGAACCTGAAAACCTTCTGCCCTCAGTTCGAAAAATCCTCGATTTGGAGTATTACCTTCAGGACGTGAGCGCCGCGGATTTCCAGGAGGGATACCTTCTCACCTACCATTTCGCCCACTTTGAAGAGCCCGGCCAGGCAGTCTTCCGCGTCCTCATTTCCCACGAGGAGCCCCAGATTCCCAGCATCAGTTCAATGTATGAAGGGGCCATATGGCACGAACAGGAATGCAATGATTTTTACGGCATTGTGTTCACAGACCATCCCGACTTGAAGCCCCTTTTGCTCGTGCCCGAAGAAAACCTCTATCCTCTGCGCAAAGACACGCAGTCCCAAAAATCATTCCTTGACATTTTCCCCGGCTGCAAACTGGTGGAGGCGCCACCCGCCCCTGAAGGTGAAGAAAGCTCAGGCGACCAGGAAACCGCCGGAGAAGAAACTCCCAAGAAGAAGGGGACAGGAAAAGCCAAGGCCAGGAAAGGGGATGATGAAACGGCCCAGGAGCCGGGGCAAGCGTGACCACTGCCGCAGGAGCAAGGGGACGACGCGGCTTAATCCAACAATCCCGTGACTTGACACAGGACTGCCATGTTACATTACGCACAAGAACAACTGCAGGGTGATTACTACACTCGCGCCTTTCAGGCGGGAGCTCAGGAAGACACGCTCATTCTCAACATGGGACCGCAGCACCCCTCCACCCATGGCGTTCTCCGGATCATTCTCGAACTCCATGGCGAGTACATTCTTCGGGCTGAACCCGTCCTCGGCTATGTGCACCGCATGCAGGAAAAAATGGGGGAAGTGAAAACCTACCCGCAATATCTCCCCAATATGGGGCGGGTGGATTATCTTCACGCCCTGGCCTGGAACTGGGCCTACGTGCTTGCAGTGGAGGAGCTTCTCCAATTGGAGGTGCCTGAACGGGCGGAATATATTCGGGTCATCACCTGTGAACTCAACCGCATCACATCCCACCTCCTGTGGTGGGGGGCGTACCTCCTTGACCTTGGGGCGTTCACTCCCATCATGTACGGTTTCGCCGATCGAGAAAGAGCCATGGATCTTCTCCAGATCATCACGGGATCCAGGCTCACCTATTGTTACTACAGTTTCGGAGGAGTCACCGCAGACCTCACGCCCCAGTTCATTGACGGCACAAAAGAGTTCTGCAAATATCTGCGAACCCGCTTGCCCATGTACAAGGATCTGGTCACTGACAACATGATCCTTCGCCACCGCGTGGACGACATTGGCATCATACCCGTGGACATGGCCCGCAGATATGGAGTGACGGGTCCCAACCTCAGGGGATCCGGCGTGGAACACGACCTCCGCAGGAACACGCCCTATTCCATCTATGATCGGTTTGACTTCGAAATTCCCGCCTATGAAGAGTGTGATGCTCTCGCGCGTTATCTCGTTCGAATGGACGAAATGGAGGAAAGCCTCTCCATCATCGAACAGGCCATCGACTCGCTGCCCGAGGGCCCCGTGACTCCGCCAAAGATGCCCAAGGTGATCAAACCTCCCAAAGGAGAGGCCTATGGTGCCGTGGAAGGCGCTCGAGGTGTCATCGGCATCCACGTCATATCTGATGGAACGGCCACACCGTACCGCATCAAGCTTCGCTCGCCCAGTTTCAGCAACCTGAGCCTGTTTGCAGAGGTTTCCGAGGGAATCCTGTTGGCCGATGCTGTGTCTATTCTTGGAAGTCTTGACCTGGTAATTCCGGAGATTGATCGATGAACATTGCCCCCGAACTCATCCACATCGCCGTTGCGCTGGCAGCCATCGCCGCATTCATCGGCCTCAACGGCCTGGTGCTTGTGTGGCTGGAGCGCAAAGTGGCCGGGCACATACAGCGCCGCCCCGGCCCTTATGAGGTAGGCCCCTGGGGTTTGCTGCAACCCGTGGCAGACGCTGTCAAGCTCGTGGGAAAGCAACTGGTCAGGCCCAAGGTCGCCGACCCCTGGCTTTACTGGTCCGCTCCCCTTCTTTCCTTCACGCCTGTTTTCCTCCTCTTTCTCACAATCCCTTTCGGCCCACGACTCATCGGCATGGAATTCAACCTGGGCCTGCTGCTCATCCTCGCCTTTTCCGGCCTCAATGTGCTTGCACTCTGCCTGGCCGGCTGGAGTTCCGCAAACAAGTACTCTCTGCTCGGAGCCGCACGGGCGGTGGCTCAATCCATTGCCTATGAAATTCCCCTTCTTTTGGCGGTTCTTGCCATCGCCTTTCAGTTCGGCACCCTCAACCTCTCCACCATCGTTCACCATCAGGGCCCGATGCCCTGGCAGTGGAACGTGATGACACAACCTCTGGCCTTCATCATCTATTTCATATGTGCCGTTGCCGAAACCAACCGAGCCCCCTTCGACCTTCCTGAAGCGGAAAGTGAGCTCACTGCCGGCTTCCACACGGAATATTCGGGAATGGCCTTCGGGCTCTTTTTCCTGGCGGAATATGCCTACATCATCGTTATTTCCTGCGTGGCCACTGTCCTTTTCCTGGGGGGCTGGCACGGTCCGGGCGCACCCGGTTTCTGGTGGTTTCTTCTGAAGGTGTATGCCCTCATAATGGTCATCATCTGGCTGCGCTGGACATATCCCCGCGTTCGATTTGACCAGCTTTTGAACATCAATTGGAAGTGGCTGCTGCCCCTGGCTCTGGTCAACCTTTTGCTCACCCTGATTTTCGTGAAGATGTGACCATGATAAAGAAAACGCCCAAGCAAAGCACACTGCAAGGAATCAAAAGCCTCTTCGTTGGCTTGAGAGTGACGGGTCACAATTTCGTCATGCCTCAGATCACAACCCACTATCCCCGCCAGGAAGTCGACAACCTGGTCACCTATCGGGGCCATATCGAGCTGGTGCCCAAAGAAGATGACCCCATGACTTCCAAATGCATCCTGTGCGGGCAGTGCGCCAAGGCATGCCCCTCCAATTGCATTGAGCTGGTCATTCGCAAAGAGGAGGTTGAACCACCCCCTGCCGCCGAGGCGCAACCCGACGCAGACAAGGAGGAAGCTCCACCCAAGCCCGCCCCCAAAAAGAAGGTCAAACGCATTCTCGAGGCTTTTATTCTCGACTACAACCTGTGCAGCCTCTGCGGACAATGTGTTCAGACCTGCCCGGTGGACTCTCTTGAATTTTCTACCAATTCCTACCTCGCCGGTTTTACTCGAGAGGAATTTGTTTTCGAACTGCTTGAAAGGATGCGCAAAAAGTACAAAGCCTCGTCATCGGGTTGAAGAGGAGAAGGTTTTTCAGCCAAAGACCTTTTTCCAGGGAGTAACCCGGGTTCTTGAAGCTCAAGACGCCCGGAACGGTCCAGGTCTTTGTCACCGTCAATCAACGAACGGATGGTTTTTATGGAATACTTAGCCTACGTTGCATTTGGAATTTACGTCTTGATCATTTTGACGGGCGGGCTCATGGCCGTTCTCTGCAGGAGCATGGTCCGGGCTCTGGTGGGTTTGATTCTCACCCTTTTCGGTGTGGCTGGGTGTTACCTGCTCATGGCGGCCCCATTCATCGCTCTCATGCAGATTCTCATTTATGTGGGAGCCGTGAGTATTCTCATACTCTTCGCCATCATGCTGACCCGGGCACCTGCCGGGGCTGAGGAAGCTCCCTACATCTTTCCCTGGCGATCCATTGCTGCCCTGGCAGTGGCATTTCTTCCCCTTGCAGTGATTGGTGGCATGATAAGGAGCGGGCAGGTCACGCCCCTGGTTCCTCCCACCGAGGTTCCCCTGGCCGAGCTGGGACAAACCCTCATAGAACCCTACCTGCTCGCCTTTGAGCTCATCTCCGTCATCCTGACGGTGGCCATGGCCGGAGCGGTGATACTTGGATTTGAGAGGAGAATTGGCAAATGAATGGAATAACCCACCTGGAAATGTACCAGTTTGTCGCTCTGCTCTTGCTGGGGCTGGGGCTTTTCGGCCTTGTCCGCCGCCGCAGCCTTGTTGGCATGCTCATCAGCGTGGAGCTCATGCTCAACGGTGCGGGATTGAGCATTGTGGCATCGGGCCAGCTCACAGCCGCCTCCGGAGCAATGGCCCAACTGGCCACGCTTTTTGTCATGGGGCTCGCGGCCGCAGAAGTAGCGCTCATTCTCGCCATCATCATTGTGGTGTCCAGGCGCTTCGGCCATATTGAAAGCAATAACCTTCGCACTTTGAGAGGTTAGCCATGGCCGATACCCTGCTAAGTGCACGCATACTCATTCCACTGATCATCACGCTCATTGCGCCCTTCGGCATCTATCTTGCCCGTCACAACCCCAATCACCGGGAGGCCGTCTCCTTCGTTGCAGGCGTTGCCACTTTCCTGGCTGTACTCTCCCTTGTGCCGGCAGTGCTCGATGGAGGCATTTGGCTCTACCCCCTCTTTGTTCTCATACCCGGAGTGGAGGTCAAATTTGCCGTAGACGGTCTTTCGCTCATTTTTGCCCTGGTCGCGTCCTTTCTCTGGATACTGGCCACCAGCTACAACATCGGCTACATGCGCTCCCTCAACGAACATGCACAAACCCGGTACTACGTGTGTTTCGCTGTGGCCATCTTTGGCGCCGTGGGCGTGGCTTTCAGTGCCAACATTTTTACACTCTATCTTTTTTACGAAATCATCACTGTCTTCACTTATCCCCTCGTTGCCCACCATCAAGACGACGAATCCTTTGAAGGCGGCCGGAAATACCTTGTCTATCTCATGGGAACGTCCAAGCTTTTCCTGCTCCCGGCAATGATCATGACCTATGTTCTTGCGGGCACGCTGGATTTCCATCTGGGCGACATCACTCAGGGTATGTTTCCCGAGACGGCCAATCCAGTGGCAGTGACCATCACTTACATTCTTTTCATTGCCGGCCTGGCCAAAGCAGCCCTCATGCCCTTTCACAACTGGCTGCCCTCGGCAATGGTCGCGCCCACGCCCGTTTCCGCCCTTCTCCATGCGGTGGCCGTTGTGAAGGCGGGTGTCTTTTGCATTTCCCGAGTGATGCTGTCAGTCTTTGGCATTGAGACCATGGACAATCTTTATCTGGGCATTCCCACTGCCTACCTGGCCGCATTCACAATTGTCGTGGCATCGGTCATCGCCATGACAAAGGATGACCTGAAGGCGCGGCTGGCCTACTCAACCGTCAGTCAGCTCTCCTATGTCATCATCGGCGTGGCCATGCTCACTCCCCTGGCAGTGACCGGCGGCAATCTTCATATCGCCCACCACGCCTTCAGCAAAATCACGCTCTTTTTCGCCGCAGGCGCTATCTATGTGGCCACGCACATCAAAAAAATCAGCATGCTTTCGGGCATGGCCAGCCGCATGCCATGGACTTTTGGCGCCTTTTCCATAGCGGCGTTGAGCATGATCGGCGTGCCACCCGTGTGTGGATTTGTGAGCAAGTGGTATCTGGTCAACGGGGCTCTCAGCGCCGGACATGTCCCCCTGATGATCGCTCTTCTGGCCAGCACGCTGCTCAACAGCTACTATTTCGGACACATCATCTATAAGGGTTATTTCGGGGTTCCTTCACCCGACGTAAGGCTTGAGGACTATCGCGAGGCACCTTTGTCCATGGTGGTCCCCCTGAGCATCACTGCTGTCATCTCAGTGGCACTCGGGTTCTATCCCCACCTCTTTGAGCAGTTTGTCAAGGCCTTAGGAGGATAACGGCGTGGAAATGAAATTTGAAAAAAGTCTCGCGAACTGGTTTCGCAATAACAGGGAAAAGACCAGATTTTGGCTCACGGCATTCTACATTTTCCTTGGACTCACGGTCGTGCTGAACATTTTCATCCGACCTTATCACCCGCATTTTGTCTACGATTATCTGCCCGGATTCTTCGCGGTTTTTGGACTCGTTGCTGCGATCATCCTCGGTCGTGTGAGCAAAGGCACGGCACACACATTCTTGGGCAAGGACGAGGACTACTATGAACGTGATTAACGGATTCTTCCATCCCAGCATCTATTTCATTGTCGTGGCCGTCGTGCTCCTGGCATGGCGGGGACAAAGCAACTCATGGCGCTTTCTCCTTCCTGTTCCGGGTCTTCTGGCATTCATCACCATACTCAGCATGGAAACGGGCACTTTCAGCCAGATCAGCTACCTCGGCCTGACCTTGACCCTTGGAAGGGTGGACGCCCTCGCCATCGTCTTCGCCCATGTTTTCGCACTCCAGGCCCTCATCGGTTTCATTTATGCCTGGCATGTGCAGGACAGGGCGCAGCATGCAGCTGCTTCCATGTATGTGGCCGGTGCTTTCGGGTGTCTTTTTGCGGGAGACTACCTGACCCTTTTCATTTTCTGGGAGCTCATGTCCGTTGCATCCACCTTCCTGGTGTGGCTCAACCGTCAGCCCGAATCCACGGGTGCTGGTTTCCGCTATTTTCTGTTTCATACCCTCGGAGGACTTTTTCTCCTCGCCGGGCTTCTCCTGAGGTATTCTCATCTCGGCACCTTCGCCTTCACCGCTGTCGACCCTTCTACGGCAGCTTACTATGACTACCTCATCCTCACCGGCTTTGCGGTCAACGCCGCAGTCATTCCTCTTCACGCATGGCTCCCCGACGCCTACCCTCGAGCGACCATCACGGGTGCCGTCTTCATGAGCGCCTTCACCACCAAGACGGCAGTGTACGTTCTGGCCAGGGGCTTTTCAGGGTTTGAAATCCTCGCGGTCATGGGCGTTCTCATGACCCTGTACGGAGTTTTCTACGCTACCATCGAAAACAACATTCGCCGCATTCTCGCCTACCACATTGTGTCCCAGGTTGGATTCATGGTCGCCGGCATCGGAATCGGCACGGCAATGACCATCAATGGAGCATGCGCTCACGCCTATGCGCACATCGTCTACAAAGGTCTCCTTTTCATGGGAGCCGGCTGTGTGCTCTACGCCGCGGGCACGGCCAAACTCACGGAACTGGGGGGCCTCATTTCCCGAATTCCCCTGGTCTTTTTGGGGTACATCATTGGAGCCATCTCCATTTCCGGGTTTCCCGCCTTCTCAGGGTTTGTCAGCAAAACCATGACCATTGAGGGCGCCGCGGAAGCCCATCACTACTGGCTGGCACTGGGAATGGAATTCGCCGCGGTGGGCACCTTCCTTTCAGTGGGCCTCAAACTGTCCTATTTTGCCTTTTTCGCCAAACCCGAATCGGAAAAACCCCTCAAGCCCATTCCCGGCAACATGTATCTTGCCATGGGCGCTGCCAGTCTCATTTGCTTTGTCCTTGGCGTCTACCCCAAGCCTCTTTACGACCTTTTGCCCTATCCCGTTGAGTTTGAACCCTACTCCACCTGGACCGTGCTCATGACTCTGCAGCTCCTGGGGTTTGTCGGGCTTGGTTTTTACCTCCTTCGCAACAAGCTCAAGCCGGAAGCTAAAATCAACCTTGATTTCGACTACTTTTACCGTCTTGGCGGAGCCCTGTCCCTCGTTTTTGCCAAGAAGCCCGTTGAAGTGGTCGACAACTGGTGGAGTGAAATCTACAATCGAGTTGGATTGCGGGTCATCATGCTCCTGGCCTGGATGTCCACCGTTTTCGACAAGGCCGCCATCGACGGCGTTGTAGATGGCACGGCCAAAAACGTGCAAAATGGCGGAGGCGGGTTGAGCAACGTGCAGACCGGACGGCTTCAGGATTACCTTGCTCTTGCCCTCGTGATCGGAATAGGTGTTTTTGCTCTGGTCTGGTTCCGAACTTAGCGCTGGACTACTGGAAAGAACAATGGCCGACTTTCTCTTCAATGTATGGTCCAAGATTCAATCGGAGTTTTACATTATGCATACGAGCACTTTCCCCGTATTGAGTGCACTCCTGTTTTTTCCGCTGATTGCATCGGCAGTGCTCTTCTTTGTACGTGGCGAAAAGAACATCAGAATCTTCACTCTGGTGGTCGGGTTCATACAGGTAGCCCTTGCCCTCCCACTCCTGTCCTTCGACCTCACTTATGCGGGATTCCAGTTCGTTGAACTCAGGTCGTGGGTTCCCGCCTGGAACATGCAGTATTATCTGGGAGTGGACGGCATCAGCATCCTTATGGTCTTCCTGACCGTGCTCCTCCTTCCCCTTTGTGTCCTCTGCTCATGGAGCTACATCGGCACACGCGTCAAGGAATTTCACTTTTGTCTCCTTCTCATGACCACCGCCTGTGTGGGCATTTTCGTGGCCCTTGACTTTGTGCTTTTCTATATTTTCTGGGAAGCCATGCTCATCCCCATGTATCTGCTCATTGCCGTTTGGGGCGGCCCTGAAAAAAGATACGCCTCCATCAAGTTTTTCCTCTACACCCTGGCTGGCAGCACCCTGTTTCTTGCAGCCATCGTGGCCTTCTTCATTCACACGGGAACCTTCTCCATACCGGACCTCATGGAAGGCACCTATTCTTTCCGGTTCCAGTTCTGGGCCTTCATTGCCATGGCCATTGCCTTTGCCATCAAGGTGCCCATGTTCCCATTCCACACCTGGCTGCCCGCCGCCCACGTAGAGGCTCCAACGGCAGGCAGCGTGCTTCTTGCTTCCATTCTCCTGAAAATGGGCACCTACGGCTTCCTTCGTTTCTGCCTGCCCCTCACCCCATCTGCCAGCGAATATTTCGCACCCCTCATGATCGCCATCTCCATCGTGTCGATCATTTACGGAGGGTTCGTGGCTCTGGGTCAGAATGACATGAAAAAGCTCATCGCCTACTCATCAGTGGCTCACATGGGCTTTGTAACCCTGGGGATTTTTGTGTTCACCGTGCGTGGCGTTGAAGGCGCTCTGATGCAGATGATCAATCATGGAATCACCACGGGAGCACTCTTTATGCTGGTGGGAGCCATCTACGAGCGCAGTCACAGCCGGGAAATCTCGGACAACATGGGTCTTGGCAAGTACCTTCCCGCTTACATGGCCTTCTTTGGCCTCTTTGCCCTCGCGTCCTTCGGCTTTCCCGGAACCAACGGTTTTGTGAGCGAGGCACTGGTTCTCATTGGTGTCTTCGCAGCCAACTACTGGCTCGGGGCCCTTGCCATTCCNGGTGTCATGCTGGCAGCAGCCTACATGCTGCGTCTGGGACTGAAGCTCGCCTGGGGCCAGCCCACTCAGGCAAAGACATGGTCCGACCTCAACAAGAGAGAGTGGGTATACCTCACGCCCCTCGCAGTCCTGGTCATCTATCTCGGACTCGGACCTGGCCTGGCTCTCAAGACCATCAATCCATCCATCGAGAAGCTCCTCCATGATTTTGAGGTGCGCAAGGAACAGGTGGTGGCCGTGGAGCAGACAACCGAGACGCGCCACGCGGAGCACAAGGAGCAACCACCCTCTTTTTTCACTGAACAGGGAGAACGGGTTCTCATTTTCCATAGTCAGCAGGCTCAAGAATCGCCGGTGAAATTGATAGAGGCCAAGGGTGCCCAAATTGACTGGCCCTACCTTGCCGGATTGGAGAAGAAATCGGGCATTATGACGCGAGGTGAACTGCCGTGATATTTCGACCGGATCTCTTTATCCCAGAATTGTTCCAGATTGGCATCATCGCCACCCTCTTCGTTCTGGCTGTGGGGAAACCCTCATGGTCACGAAACCTGATCTGGCTCCCCTGGGTGGCTGTTGTGGGTGTGATTGTATCTGTCTTCAGCCTGGGAGCCGAGGGGACCATCTTTTATGGCGCCTACTCCGTGGATGCCCTGTCCCAGTTTTTCAAGCTGGTCATTGCCATCGGCTTTGCCATGGCAGTTTATAACGCTGTCAGCCCTTCACACGTGGATGAAGAAAAAAGAGCAGACTACTTTCTGTTCCTTGCCACGAGCGCCTTCGGCCTCATGCTTCTTTGCAGCGGTGTGGAACTCATCACCATCTATCTCGCCCTCGAAATTTCTTCCTACAGTCTTTATGCCCTCATTCCCCTTCGCAACCGCGACAAGCAGCAGGCGGCCGAGGCGGGCATCAAGTATATTCTCTTCGGAGCGGTGGTGACCGCGGTGGCCATGTACGGTCTGTCGTTCATCATGGCGGCCTATCACACCACCTATATTTTCGAACTGGCACACGTCTCCTGGAGCCTGGACCACTATCCCATGGCAGTTCTGGGGCTCACACTGTTCCTCTGCGCCCTCTTCTACAAGCTCGCTCTCTTTCCCTTCCATTTCTGGTGTCCCGATGTCTACCAGGGGGCGAGCAATGAAACCGCAGCCTTTGTTGCAACCCTGCCCAAGCTCGGTGCAGTGGTGGTTCTCATTCGTTTCGCCACTTTGCTCGAACCGGGAATGCATGTGACCACCATTCTCGCCGTTCTTGCCGCTGCCTCCATGACCTTTGGAAACCTTGTGGCTCTGGTCCAGAAGGATCTGAAACGTTTGCTCGCGTACTCCAGCGTGGCACATGCGGGATACGTCCTCCTCGGAATCGTCGCGGGCACCCCTGAAGGACTGGCCGCAGCCAGCTTTTACAGCCTCGTCTACCTCCTCATGAACCTGACCTGTTTCTGGGTCATCTGCCGCATGTCCACTGACGGCCGCAATCTTGTCCTTGACGATTTGAACGGCTTGTACACTCGATCGCCTATTCTTGCCTTCATCCTGGCTGTCTGCGCCTTTGCCCTTGTGGGGCTGCCCCCCACTGCAGGATTCATGGGCAAGCTGTTTCTCCTCAATTCCGCCTGGGCGCAGGGCTACGAATGGCTTGTGGTGGTCGCAGTGGTCAACACAGCCATTGCCATCTACTATTACCTGAACATGGTCCGCCACGCATACACCATGGAACCCAGGGAGGAACCCCTTCACATTTCCGGCCCAACCATGGTCTGGGGCGGCATCTTTGCGGCATCCATCCTCCTCCTCGGCACCGTGCCCGGACCCGTTTTCAGATTTGCTCAAACGGCAGGCCAGTTCTTCATGCCATAACCCGTACCCTAATGTTTTCGCCATTCAAAAGAATGGCCCCGCAAGAGTTACTTTTCTCCGCGGGGCCATTCTTTTTTTCAAGTTGACGCGTGCATTGAAGGGCACCAGAAGTAGCGGGTGCCCCTTGGCGCTGATGTTTCCCCTTCTCTCCCTTTCAGCCGCTGAAAGGTGAAAGGACCACGCTGTCACCAGGCTCGGGAAGAAACACTTCAAAATCCTCCACTTCTTTCAGCAGCCGCCTCATCTCTTCATGACGCCCGCGTCTCTCATCGCGCTGCACATGCACAAGGGCCAATCGTTGCACACAGGCCTTTCTCCCGAACTCAATGCACTGATAAATGGAGCCGTGTCCTGGAGTGTGACCTTCAAGCCTGAAGGCTTCGTGCACGGCCAGGTGCACACCCTTTGCCAGAGAAATGGTTTCTTCCGTGAAGAGTCCATCCCCACTGTAGAACACCGCATGCTTGCCATTGTCGAGACGGACAGCAAGGGATTCCTGCCCATGGATGTTTTGCGCGAAGGACCAGTTCATGCGCGAACAAACCAANGATTCACGGGAATTTGCTTCTCGAAAATGGAGAGGGTAATTCAATTTCTGAAAAAAGCCAGGATAGGCAAGCTCCATGCTTGAGGTGATGATTCTCTCCACTCCCTTCGGCCCCATGAGAACCAGCGGTTTCCTTCTGTTCCTTTCCCAAAAACGCAGCAGCAATGCGGGTGTTCCAAAAAAGTGATCTCCATGAAAATGTGAAATCCACAACGCGTCCAAATCATCGGGATCTCTGATCTGTCTCCAGTACAGAGGCGGAGCGGTGAAACCGCAGTCCAGCAGAACCGAGCTTCTGTGGCCATCACGGACTGATTCTATCCAGAGGCAGGTGTTGGGATAGTTTTCATCGCAAGATTCTCCAACGCCCAGAAAGGTGATTTTCATGACGGACAGCCTCCCATGGTCCTGTTCAATGCTCTCTTCTTTCATGCCTGCGAATCTTTGCCGGGGCAGGCGCAAACCAGACAGGTTCCCCTGAACTGCTGCGGGTTTCTTCCATGTGCCCCGGTTCCTTTCCTCAAAAATACCAAACGCACTTTTTGATTTCTCCCAAATTTTGCTTTTCCTTCAACTGCAAATTTTCTGGACCTCCGGGGGTACATCCTGTACAGATGACACCTTAAAGAATGGCAGGGTTGATGCCTCTCCCGCACATGGTCTTCTCCTGCTCGTGAAGGAGAATTTCTTATTGCTGCCTCTTGGCCCGGAAAATCCCACACCAAGTTCTCAACCTGAAACTGCTGCCCCTTTTTTTGGAGGACTGCATGCCAATGGAACACGGATTTGAATTGTTGCAGGAGCACCACATTGAAGAGCTGAATACTGGAGCGAGGCACTACAGGCACGTAAAAACCGGCGCACGCCTGCTTTCCCTTTCCAATGATGACGAAAACAAGGTTTTCGGAATCACCTTTCGCACCCCTCCCAAAAACTCCACCGGCGTCGCCCATATTCTGGAGCATTCCGTTCTTTGCGGCTCGAGAAAATACCCCCTCAAAGAGCCCTTCGTGGAACTCCTCAAAGGTTCTCTCAAGACCTTTCTCAATGCCTTCACCTTTCCCGATAAAACCTGCTACCCCGTGGCGAGCCAGAACACCCAGGACTTTTACAACCTGGTGGACGTGTACCTGGACGCCGTTCTGCACCCTCGAATTTCTCCCCACATCTTTCAGCAGGAAGGCTGGCACTATGAGCTGGAAAGCATCGATGCTCCCATTGGGTACAAGGGTGTTGTTTTTAACGAGATGAAAGGCGCCTACTCCTCCCCCGAAAGCGTCCTGGCGGAAAAGTCGCAGCAGGTTGTGTTCCCGGACATCACCTATGGCCTGGATTCGGGAGGACACCCCAGGGAAATTCCCAAGCTCACCTACGAGGAGTTCAAGGACTTCCACCGCATCCATTATCATCCATCCAACGCGTGGGTCTTCTTTTCGGGAGACGACAACCCGGAGGAACGGCTGAGAGTGGTCAATGAGTACTTCAAAGACTTTGATTCCATGCCGGTGGACTCCTGTGTCCCCCTGCAGGGCCCAATGGACAAACCCATTTGGCAGAAGGTTCCGTTCCCGGGCAGCCCCCTGGATTCGGAAGATTCCCAAGGCCCACCGAGGGGAATGGTCACCCTCAACTGGCTCCTTCCTGAAACCAGGGACACAACACTGTGCCTCACCTTCCAGATTTTACGGCACATTCTCCTGGGCATGCCCGGCTCTCCCCTGCGCAAAGCGCTCATCGATTCAGCCCTTGGAGACGATATCGCGGGCATCGGGCTCGAAACGGACCTTCGGCAAATGTACTTTTCCGTGGGGCTCAAGGGCATTCTTCCAGAAAATGCCCAGCAGGTTGAAGCACTCATCCTGAGCACTCTGCACAAACTGGCTGCCGAAGGCATAGACAGGGACGCCATCGAGGCATCCCTCAACACCATCGAATTCCGGCTGCGGGAAAACAATACGGGAAGCTTCCCCCGAGGGCTTGTTTTGATGCTCCGGTCCCTCACCAACTGGCTTCACGATGAGGACCCCATCCTTCCCCTCAAATACGAGGCACCCCTTCAGGAAATAAAATCCCTCCTGCAAACCAAACCAGATATTTTTGAAAACCTGATCGCGAAACATTTTCTAGACAATCCCCACAGAGTGAACCTGCTGCTCCATCCCGACGATACCCTGGCTGCGGCCATGGAGGCTGAAGAGCGCGAAGAATTGGACACAGTGCGGCGGACCATGTCCAGGGAGCAACTGGAAGCGCTGGTCGCCAACACATCGGCGCTGAAAAGACTTCAGGAAACCCCGGACGCGCCGGAAGCTCTGGCCACCATACCACGTCTCAAGATTTCCGATCTGGATAAGGAAAACAAGAAGACTCCCGTCACGATCATTGGGGAAAAAGAAGGCACCATCTTTTTCCATGACCTCTTCACCAGTGGAATCGCTTACCTGGATCTGGGCTTCGACCTCCATCAGCTGCCCCAATCCTATCTTCCCTATTTTCGTCTTTTTGGCCGGACACTCACGGAAATGGGCACCCATAAGGAGGATTATGTCAAGCTGAGCCAGCGCATCGGCCAGAAGACGGGAGGCATTCAGCCCCAACTTTTCAGCTCCTCCGTTCATGGACAAGGGGAAGCGTCCATACGGCTCTTCGTGAGAACAAAGTGCATGATGCACCAGGTGGACGACCTTTTCAGCATTTTGAGCGACCTGCTCCACTCTGTGCGCTTCGACAACAGGGAACGTTTCAGACAAATGCTCATGGAGGAGAAGGCCAGGCAGGAGCACAAAATCGTTCCCGCCGGCCACCAGGTGGTGAACACCAGGCTGAGATCGCACTTTTCCGAAGCGGACTGGGCTTCTGAGCACATGGGAGGCGCTTCTTATATGCTCTTCCTGAGACAGCTGTCCAACCGCCTGGAGGAATCATGGCCTGAAATTCTCGAGATTTTTGAAGACATGAGAAGGACTCTCCTCAATGGCAAGACCATGCTCTTCAATGTGACGCTGGACGCAGACAACTGGAGCCGTTTTAGGCCTTCGCTGTCAGAGTTCATCCATTCCCTGCCCGCATTTGAAGGTTCCTCCATCTCATGGAAGCCCTCCCACCCCTTTGCTTTTGAAGGCTTGATCATTCCGGCACAGGTGAATTACGTGGGCAAGGGAATCGACCTTTTTGATCTCGGTTATCTTTCCCACGGCTCCACACAAGTGATTGCGGGTTACCTTCGCAACTCCTGGTTGTGGGAGCGGATACGCGTCCAGGGGGGGGCTTACGGTGGTTTCTGCCTGTTTGACAGGATCTCGGGCGTTTTCACCTTCCTTTCCTACCGTGACCCAAACCTGCTCAAGACCTTGGAAACCTATGACAAGGCATCCCAATTCCTTCGTGAAGTCCCTCTTTCAAAGGAGGAACTTGAAAAGAATATCATCGGGGCCATTGGAACCCTGGACGCACACCACCTCCCCGACACACGGGGATACCTTTCAATGCTGCGGCACCTCATCGGCGACACCGATGAAAAGCGGCAGCAAATGCGCGAGGAAATCCTGAACACATCCATCAATGATTTCAGAGCGTTTGCAGAAATGATGGAAGCACTCAAAGAGAAAGGAATAGTGAAGGTTCTTGGATCTGAAACGGCTCTCAAGGACCTGGAAGAAGCATACCCGGGAAGGTTCCAAATCAAGAGATTGCTTTAGAAAAAGTTCACGGGGGGTCAAGGGGGCCGGAAACTGTGGAGGTTCCGGCCCACCGAAATAAATCCTGGCGGGGGTTCAAAGGGAGTGGACCGGTCAGTCCGAGAGCCTGGAAATCAGGAGAGTTCCAACATGGCTTGGGAAATCCGGTCGAACCCTTCCTGCAGGTCGTCCATGGACAAGGCATAGGAGAGCCGCAGGCATTGGTCCTCTCCAAAAGGCCCACCGGGCACTGCAGCCACATGGGCATGATCCATGAGGTAATCCGCAAGGGTCAGGGAATTCAGGATGACCTTCCCCGCGCCGGTTTTACCGAAGAAGCAGCTGAAATTTGGGAAGACATAAAAAGCCCCTGCGGGACTTGGGCAAGAGACTCCAGGAAGTTCCCCGAGGCGGCCCATCACNTAGTGACAGCGTTCTTCAAAAGCTTNCNTCATTGTCTTCACAAGACNNTGATCTCCACGCAGGGCTGCCAGGGCTGCGTACTGAGCGATGGACGTGGCGTTGGTCGTGGACTGGCCTTGTATCTTGGTGGCAGCCCTGACAACTTCCTGATCGCCCACCAGGTAGCCGATTCTCCAGCCCGTCATGCAGTAGGTCTTGCTGACACCGTTGACGATGAACATCCTTGACCGGAGCTCCTCCCCCAGCATGCCCATAGAGACCCATTCCTGCCCCGAGAAGAGTATTCTGTAGTAAATGTCGTCGGAAACGATCAGCACCTGGGGATGGCGCAAGAGAACCTCTGCCAGGCCCTCCAGTTCTTTGCGGGTGTAATGGGCGCCTGTTGGATTGGAGGGACTGTTGAGGATCAAAAGACGGGTGTTGGGGGTGATGGCCCTTTCCAGGTCTGCGGGATGCAGTTTGAAATTATTGGTCTGCAGACAGGGCACCATGACGGGAGTGCCCTCAGCCAATGCAACCATTTCGGGATAGGAAACCCAGTAGGGCGAAGGAATGATCACTTCATCCCCGGCATCGAGAAGAACCTGAAAAAGATTGTNNAGAGCGTGTTTGCCGCCACAGGTGACCAGTACGTTCTCTTTTTTGTACGCCAGGCGGTAATCATCTTTGATGGTGTCGCAAATGGCTTCCTTCAGTGCGTCGATCCCACTCACAGGAGTGTAACGGGTATGGCCGTCTCTNATGGCCTTGATGGCTGCCTCCTGAATGTGAAGGGGCGTCCCGAAGTCGGGTTCTCCCACGCCAAAATTGACCACGTGTGTTCCCTGCTGCCTCAGGGCCCTGGCCTTGGCACTGATTGCCAAAGTAGCCGATGGCTGGATACGAGACACCCTTTGCGCCAGTCTCATGGTATTCTCCCTGTTTCCTCACCCGCATGATCGTTGTAATGCACGGAGACCAAATATAAACCATGTGCCGGAGCCGTCATACCGGCCCTGCGGCGATCGCCGCCCGCAAGAACGTGGCGGAAGTCCTCCGGCGTCCGTTTTCCCCTGCCCACATCCACCAGGGTGCCCACCAGGTTTCTGACCATATGCCGCAGAAACCCATTGGCTTCAAAAAGGAATTTCAGGTGGTCATCGCCGGCCCTCTCCACTTCGGCCCGGTATATATGGCGTTCCGTCGACTTCACCGATGAGCCGCTGGCCATGAATGCCGCGAAATCCCTCCTGCCGCAGATCATGGGCATACACAGACGCATGCTTGAAATGGAAAGTGGTTGACGTATGTGCCAGGCAAATCGCCTTCCCAGAGCGGAAGGGAACTCCCTGTTGAGCACCAGGTACTCGTATGTTTTGCGCTGCGCTGAAAANCGNGCATGAAAAGACTCTGGAACTTCCTCCGCTTCCAGAACGACGATGTCATGGGGAAGGAGGCTGTTGAGGCCGCGCTGGATCGCCCCAGGCTGAAGGGCAGTACGGCTGCGGAAGCTGATCACCTGCCCTCTGGCATGCACGCCGGCATCCGTCCGCCCGGATCCCCGCACTGCCACCGGTGTTCCCAGCATCACTTCCAGCCGGGATTCGAGCACTTCCTGAATGGTCAGAAAACCTTGCTGCCTTTGCCAGCCGTGATAACCGGAACCCTCGTACTCCACGACCAGCTTGAAGTTGCGCCTACCGGTCGATATGTCGTTCATAAGTGGTGGCTGAACCTCTCGCCAAAGTCAATTCCCCCTGTGGCCGATTACCCATTCGTTGAAATCTGGATGGAAAAAGAGAACCACATGGCCTTTCCATCATGCCGGGATAACAATCAGGGTTGCCATGGAGCCAATTTCAAGCCCATATCCTCGGGGAACCCGGACATGAGATTCATGTTGCTGATGGCCTGGCCTGAAGCTCCACGCGTCAGGTTGTCGATGACGGAAATGACGATAACCCTTCCCGTTCTTATATCCACCCGCCACGCCAGATCGCAGAAGTTGCTTCCTCTCACTTGAAGTGTCGTGGGCAGGGACTTGCTGCCGCATAAACGGACAAATTGAGCGTGCCGGTAGGCTTCTTCAAAAGCCGTGTCCACTTGTTCAAGGGAAATTTCCGGCCGGAGTTTCGCATATACGGTGCTCAAAATGCCCCGGCTCATGGGCACCAGGTGAGGGGTGAAGCTGATCTTCAGGGGCTCTCCAGCGAGCAGGGACAACTCCTGCTCCATTTCGGGAGTGTGGCGATGCTGGGCCACCCCGTATGCTCTGAAACCGTCATTCACTTCACAGAAATGAACCGCAGTGGATGCTCCACGCCCGGCACCGCTCACTCCCGACTTGGAGTCGGCGATGATGCTGTGAGGATCAATGAGGGATTTAGAAAGGAGAGGTGCGGCCGCAAGGATGACACTGGTGGGATAGCAGCCAGGATTAGCCACCAGTCGAGCTGTCCTGATTC
>SL_3KL_010_SEDDRAFT_10001807_pt1 | contig 19547 bp, 12 predicted proteins | sample SodLakKL_010_SED_2_FD_10381 | JGI IMG/M metagenome (IMG submission 10381) | reverse complement strand
ATTCAACCCGTGAGTGGCTCGACAACAGCAACTATATAAGTTACGGGCTGCTTAAACTCGGGGTTGAAAAAGACGACAAAATCGCATCCATCACCTTCAACCGGCCGGAGTGGAATTTCCTGGATATGGGCGTACAACAAATTGGTGCGATACATATCCCCATTTATCCGACCATCAGCGACAGCGACTATGCCTATATTTTAGAGCATGCCGAAGTCAAGTATGTGTTTGTTGCCGGCGAAGAAATGTATCGCCGCATCAGGGACATCGTTCCGAACATCCCATCTATCAAAGCAGTATATACATTTAAGGACCTGCACGGGGTTGAGCACCTGAATGAATTGATGCAACTCGGCAAGGAGAATCCACAACCGGATGAATTGAAAAAAATCAAAGACAGCATCTCCCCCGATGACATCGTTACCCTTATTTACACTTCAGGAACCACCGGTACGCCCAAAGGGGTCATGCTTACACACGCCAACATTGTCAGCAATTTTAAAGCAGTTGCCCACATTCCACCATTCGGACCGGAACACAGGGCTATGAGTTTTCTTCCCATCTGCCACATATATGAAAGGATGATGAACTATACCTTCATTTACAAAGGCCTGTCGATGTATTACCTGGCCAACATGGCGGTAATTGCAGACAGCCTGAGGGAAGTTCACCCGCATGTTTTCTCAACGGTTCCGCGCCTGCTTGAAAAAGTGTATGATAAGATCCTGATGAAAGGCAGAAACCTTAAAGGGATCAAAAAAATGATCTTTTTCTGGGCCAACAACGTGGGGCTCCGTTATGAACTTGGCAAAGAAAAACGCAACCCGGTCTACGCGCTGAAATTGAAAATTGCCCGCAAATTGGTCTTCAGCAAATGGAAAGCCGCCCTGGGCAAAAATCTGGAAATCGTGGTGAGTGGCGGCGCAGCACTTCAACCAAGGCTCAACCGCATATTTTGGGCAGTAGGACTCAAGGTGCTGGAGGGCTATGGCCTGACTGAAACATCGCCGGTGATCGCCGTCAGTGATTTTAGTCCAAACGGGATCAGGTTCGGCACTGTCGGCCCCGTATTAAAGGGTGTCCAGGTAAAAATTGCAGAAGATGGAGAAATTTTGGTGAAAGGCCCCAATGTTATGAAGGGTTATTATAAGGATCCTGAGCTTACCGATGAGGTTATTGACAAGGATGGCTGGCTGCACACCGGTGATGTGGGTGTGCTCGAACCGGAAGGTCAGCTGCGCATAACCGACCGTAAAAAAGTGATATTTAAAACCTCTTTCGGAAAATACATCCATCCCCAGTTGCTTGAAAACACCTTCAAGGAATCGCCCTTTATTGACCAGATCATGGTGATCGGTGAAAATCAGCCTTATCCTGCAGCACTGGTTGTGCCGGACTTCAATCACCTTCAGTCGTGGTGCAAGGTTAAAGGCATTCCATATACCACCAATACAGAAATGATTGCCCTACCAAGCATTAAAAACCGTTTTCAAAAAGAGATTACCCATTTAAACCAGCGTTTTGGACAATACGAACGCATCTCCAAATTTGAATTGCTCGATCATGAATGGGGGGTAGAGACCGGACAGCTCAGTGCTTCACTGAAAGTACGCAGGACGCACCTCATGGGTGTTTATACAGACATTATCGACAAACTATACACCAAAGAGAAAACCAACAACACATAGCATCCTGTCACCATCTGAGCGCATTGAACCGCCGTGAGCAGATCATTTGTTTTTTTCAAATGCTTACCTTTGTTTGTTTCTAAAACAAAGCGTCTATGAAATTTGGTGTGGTGGTTTTTCCGGGGTCTAATTGTGACCACGACATGATCTATGTCCTGAAGAAAAAACTTGGACAGGAAGTAGTGGCCCTGTGGCACAAGGATACCGGGTTACAGGGTGTGGATCTGGTGGTGTTGCCCGGCGGCTTTTCCTATGGGGATTATTTGCGTTCAGGCGCTATTGCACGTTTCTCTCCCATCATGGACCAGGTGATCCGGTTTGCCCGTAAAGGCGGTTTCATATTGGGCATTTGCAATGGCTTTCAGATACTCTGCGAAGCACACCTGTTGCCAGGGGCCTTGCTGCACAACCCAAGCCACCGGTTCATTTGCCGGAATGCTTATATCACCAGTGTTACCAGGAACAGCCTTGTTACAGCAGCCACCACCCCGGGCGAAGCATTGAAAATCCCCATTGCACATGGTGAAGGACGGTATTTTGCCAGTGAAGAAACCCTGAAAATACTCAACGACAATCAACAGGTATTGTTCCGGTACTGTGACCGGCAAGGAAAGATCAACCCGGAAGCCAACCCAAACGGGTCTCTTGAGAATATAGCCGGCATATGCAATGAAGGCCGCAATGTCTTTGGCATGATGCCCCATCCTGAAAGGGCAGCTGACCCGGAACTGGGCAATGAAGACGGTACATTATTGTTTGAAGGGATCTTGAAGGGACCATTACTCCACAGCGAACTATAGCAGCGCTTTCATGCACCAGCCCTTAAAAAAAATGTTTGGTCAGCTCTTCCCGGAAGCCGGTTGTGATGAAGCCGGGCGCGGGAGTCTTGCCGGGCCGGTAGTGGCTGCCGCAGTGATATTGCCTGAAGTTCCTGATCCCGGTTTATGCGAAGGATTAAACGATTCAAAAAAATTGTCTGTGCAACAGCGGCAGAGGCTACGGTCATTAATCCTTAAAAACGCTTTGTCATATGGGGTGGCTGTGGTGGATCATCACACCATTGACGAAATCAACATTCTCAATGCCAGCATACTGGCCATGCACAAGGCACTGGGCAAATTAAGCCCCCAACCATCGGTAATACTGGTAGATGGCAACCGTTTTTCGCCTTATAAAAACCTGCCGCACCATTGCATTGTCAAAGGGGACGCCAACTACCTGTCAATCGCTGCCGCATCGGTCCTGGCAAAAACGTCGCGTGATGCACTGATGGAAAACCTCCACAAACAACACCCCCATTACGGATGGGACCGCAACAAAGGATATCCCACACCCTTTCACCGCGAAGCCATTGCAATGTTTGGACCGAGTCCTTGCCACAGGCGTTCATTTCGTCACCAGATCCAATACCGGCTGAATTTAAAACATCCGAAAAAACAGCAATAGATTATGGAAACTATTTCCCGGCTGCATATAAACAAAATTGCCGGTTCAACGGGAATTCCTCCCGACAGGATAGAAAAAACGGCCCGGTTGTTGAAATCAGGGGCCACAATCCCATTTATTTCAAGGTATCGGAAAGAAATAACCGGCTCACTTGATGAAGTGCAGATTACCGGCATACGCGATATGTTGTCGCAACTGGAAGAACTAGACAAACGGCGTATTGCCATTCTTACTTCTGTTGAGGAACAGGGTCTGCTAACACCGGAGCTTGAAAAAGCAATACAAAATGCCCCAACCCTAACCGAACTTGAAGACCTCTATCTTCCTTATCGTCCAAAACGCAAAACACGTGCCACTGTGGCGATTGTCCGCGGACTGGAACCACTGGCAAAAATCATCATGGAACAGGGAGACGTTGATATTTCAAAAAAAGCCAGGGATTTTAAAGACATCGAAAAAGAAGTTTGCACAATCGAAGAGGCCCTGGCGGGTGCACGCGACATCATAGCAGAATGGATCAATGAAGATAGTCGAGCCCGCGCAAGAATCCGCCTGCTTATGGAACGGGATGCTGTAATATACTGCCATGTCACCAGGGGAAAGGAAAAAGAGGGTCAGAAATATGAAACCTATTTCAAATGGCAGGAAAAGGCGAGGGAAGCACCATCGCACCGGATCCTGGCTATGTTCAGGGGAGAAAAAGAAGGGTTTCTGAAAATTCAGATCTTTCCTGAGCAGACAGCGGCGCACGCCATACTTGAAAAACTGTTTTTAAAGAATAGCAGTGCTTGTGCACAACAGGTTCAAATGGCCTTGGTTGATGCTTACAAACGTCTGTTGTTGCCGTCGCTGGAGACTGAAATGCGAAATATGCTCAAGGAAAAGGCTGACAAAAAGGCCATCCGGGTGTTTGGTGAAAACCTGCGACAGCTTTTGCTGGCACCACCCCTCGGACAAAAACGGATTCTTGCCATTGACCCTGGCTTCCGGACAGGCTGCAAAATGGTCTGCCTGGATGAGGAGGGTAGGTTGCTTCATAACGAAACCATTTATCCCCATCCGCCCACAGGTAAAAAAGGACCTGCGATGGCAAAGATCCAAAGCCTGGTGAATGCATACCGAATCGATGCCATTGCCATAGGCAACGGAACGGCAGGAAGGGAAACAGAAAATCTTGTAAAAAGGATACGTTTCGACACGGATATCGTGGCAGTAATGGTAAATGAAAGCGGGGCATCTGTATATTCTGCCTCCGACCTTGCCAGAGAAGAGTTTCCGGATTACGATGTAACCGTAAGGGGTGCAGTAAGCATTGGACGCAGGTTGTCGGACCCCCTGGCGGAACTTGTAAAGATAGATCCAAAAGCAATTGGTGTAGGGCAATATCAGCACGATGTGAACCAAAAGCTGTTAAAACAGGCACTGGACGATGTAGTCATGAGTTGTGTAAATGCCGTTGGTGTGGAGATCAACACGGCCAGCAAACAGCTGCTGACTTACGTATCGGGCATAGGTCCTGCACTTGCTGAATCCATCGTGGAATATCGCAATACCACTGGCCCGGTAAAATCGCGCCGGGAATTGCTCAATATACCACGACTCGGGGCCAGGGCCTTCGAACAATCAGCGGGCTTTATCCGTGTGGCACAATCTGAAAATCCGCTCGATCAAAGTGCGGTCCATCCGGAAAGTTATGATCTGGTAGAATTGATGGCAAGTGATTTGGAAGCCGGTGTGGCCGATTTGATACAGGACAAAGCCCTGCGCCAGAAAATAAGGCTGGATCAATATGTGACAAATGACAGGGGTTTACCGACACTGCAAGACATTATGGGGGAACTGGATCGTCCGGGCCGTGATCCGCGACAACAATTCGATCTGTTTGCCTTTGATCAGAATATTACCAAAATGGAAGATCTTCGCGAAGGGATGGTGCTTCCGGGCATTGTTACCAACATTACAGCCTTTGGGGCATTTGTTGATATTGGGCTCCATCAGGATGGACTGGTTCACATCAGTGAACTGGCCGATCGCTTTGTCCGTGATCCTGCAGAGATCGTAACACTGAATCAGAAAGTGCAGGTCAGAGTGTTGTCGGTTGATACCGCGCGCAAGCGCATCACTCTTTCAATGAAAGACAGCAAAGACTTACAGCAAGGTAAACCGGCTGATCAGAATAAAAAGCAATAGAATTCCAAAAATAAATTCTGCCAGCATTTTCCGTTTTAAATCGAAAAAGAAAACAGACAATGCAATGGATAATGGTACGGCAAGAATGGCATGATGCAGGTGAATAAGGTTGACTGCAAAAAGATAAGAAACAACAGATATTATAAAAAGCAGAAACAATACCTGGATCCGTTTTCTTATCCTTATGGGTTTTTCCTGTAAATATACCAGCCACAAGCGGGCAAATGCAATCAATGAAAAAAACGCCAGTGTCAGTATGCCCAATAATTCGATTGTATCGGGAACCTGAAGGGAAACCAACCGGGGTTGGACAATAATGCTTAATACGGCTATCCGTTCAGACAACAGATCCAGCAAATAATAGTAAATTCCAAGAAAAAAAAACGGGGTGATCAGTCCAAGCAGTGAAGCAATCACCGAACGCAGGCTTACCTGGTAATAAACAATCAGCGAGAAAAAAAGAAAAAAGACAAAAATAAGCACCGGCAGATAAAAAAGCCCGGCAATGGCAACCATAAGTCCGGTATTATATACTTCCGGCATAAACTGCTGTTCATCATAAATCTTTAAGGTTTTGTTCAACGCAAGCAACAGGAACATATTTGAAAACAAAACAGGATGCATGGTGATCATGGCCGGGAAGCTGCTCATTAAAAGCAGGTAGACCAAGCCTGCAAGGGCCGAATACCTGTCGGTGAGGTTATTGGCCGATGCAATGTGGTTGACAAAAAACACCTGTACCATCAGTAAAACAAAGGAGGCAATCAGGCTTGTCAGGGGATAATCAAAAGATACAGTCTGAACCAGTTTAAACAATGGGGCATTCATATGACCGGTTTTTGCCATGGCGGTTGCAGGATCACGAAATGCATCCATCCACAAAAAGACTCCAATAAAGATCAATATCAAAGGAGTGTACCAGTAAACCTTTCTGAAAACCTTCACAAGCATTGGCAACCGTTTTTAGTATCTACAGCAGGTCTTTGCCAATATCCCGGCGATAATATTTCCCCTTAAAATCAATGATGCGCGCATTATCATAAGCAAGGGCCATCGCATCCTCCAGCGTGGCAGCCACTGAGGTAACCGCCATGACCCGGCCTCCGCTGGTAAGCAATTTACCTTCTTTTTCCTGTACACCGGCATAAAACAACCGGCAGGCAGAGGCTCGCTCCGTATGAAAAATCTCAAATCCTTTGTCGAATTGGTCCGGATAACCACCACTTGTAAGCATGACACTGACTGCATACCTCGGAGACAGTTCAAGGGTGTAATCTTGTAACCGGCCCTGGCAGCAGAATTGCATCAATGCTACAAAATCAGAATCCAGGCGGGTCAGGATCGCTTCAGCTTCCGGATCACCTAAACGGACATTGTACTCAATTACATAAGGATCTTTTCCAACAATCATCAACCCGAAAAAGATAAATCCACGGTATGGGATGCCTTCTTTGTTTAATCCGTTGATGGTAGGTTGAATGATACGTTGTTCTATACGCTGCATTAATTGTTGGTTGGCAAAGGGAACCGGGCTGACGGAACCCATGCCCCCGGTATTGGCGCCAGTATCCTTTTCCCCAATCCTTTTATAATCTTTTGCCGAAGGCAACATCCGGTAAGTGATCCCATCGGTAACTACAAATACCGACATCTCAACACCTTTTAGAAATTCCTCAATCACCACGGTACGCGACGCCTCTCCAAACATGGCCCCGCACAACATCTCATGCAAGGTTTCTTCAGCCTCTTGTTTTGTTGAACAAATCACCACACCTTTTCCGGCCGCCAGGCCATCCGCCTTTAAAACATAGGGAGGCATCAGGCTGTCAATAAATGCAAGACCTTCCCCGATTGAGTCACAAGTAAATGTTTTGTAGGCAGCTGTCGGAATTTGATGTCTTTGCATAAAAGACTTTGCAAATGCTTTGCTACCCTCAAGCTGTGCCCCGGCACTTCCTGGTCCCATAAAGAGAATATCTTTCAGTTCCCTGCGGTTGGCAAAATAATCAGCCAGGCCTTTTACCAGCGGTTCTTCCGGCCCCACCACTACCATATCAATGGCGTGTTCGGCGGCAAAACGGCCAACGGCCTTATGATCATTGGGGTTGATGTCTAGATTCTCACCACACAAAGCAGTACCGGCATTGCCCGGGGCAATAAACAATTTTGTACAAAGCGGGCTGACAGAAATTTTCCAGGACATGGCATGCTCCCGGCCACCACCACCCAGTAATAGGATATTCATTGTTTTTTTGTTTCAAATTTACTTAAAATCCTCCATTGGAAGAACTTATTATTTGCTAATTTTGCCACGATCCCCCTTAACTATTGTTTTACATTTGAACGGAGGAAATAAAATGGACATTAAAATTCCTACCCAGATTTATTCTGAAATCGGCGACCTCGAGGGTGTCATTATTCACTCACCAGGTAAGGAAGTTGAAAACATGACACCCGACAATGCAGAAAGGGCACTTTACAGCGATATCCTTAATCTTTGCGTGGCCCGTGCAGAATACAATCAATTCAAGGGGGTGTTGGAAAAAGTAAGCAAAACTTTTGAAATCAAAGACCTGCTTACACAGATCCTGAAAAACGAAAAAGTTAAACAAGGCCTTGTTGAAAAAGTCTGCCGTTATGAAGGAGCCGGATCCATCTGTGAACATCTATTCTCACTTGACGGACAGGAATTGGCGGATGCGCTCATTCAGGGTATTCCCATACAAAAAAACACACTGAGTAATTTTCTGAATAAAGAACGTTTTGCCTTAAAACCCCTGCACAATTTCTTTTTTACCAGGGATGCTGCCATTTCGGTGTACGACAATATATTTGTAGGCGCCATGGCTTCACCGGTGAGACTGCGCGAAAGCCTCATCATGGAATCGATCTTCGATTTTCACCCCTCTTTCAGCACAAAAACAATCAATGCCATGACAGGCCATGAACCCGATCCGGCCATAGCCATTGAAGGTGGTGATGTGCTGGTTGCCCGCGACGATATTCTTTTGTGTGGTATCGGCTCCAGGACAACCCCGCAGGGCATTGATTTCCTTTTGCATTATCTGAAAAAGAAAAATGAAAAACAACACATTCTTGTCCAGGAACTGCCAATGACCCCGGAATCTTTCATACACCTCGACATGGTTTTCACACTGCTCGACAGGGATCTTTGCATGATTTACGAACCCATCATCATGAAGATGAACAAATACCAGACAATACATATCTATGCCGAAGGGGGAAAAGTACAGTTTGTCCGGGAGGTAAAAAATCTTCCCGAAGGCTTGAGAAACCTTGGAATGGATCTTAAACCCGTTTTATGCGGTGGCGATGATGACCAATGGTTGCAGGAACGTGAACAATGGCACAGCGGAGCAAACTTTTTTGCACTCGGGCCGGGCAAGATCATTGGCTATGCAAGAAATGTGCATACCATCAAAGCACTGGAAAAAAACGGTTTTGAGGTGATCAGGGCAAAAGACGTACTTAAAGACCGGGTGGATCTTGCAGACTATAACCGGTATGTGGTTACCATCGAAGGCTCTGAATTGCCGCGTGGCGGAGGAGGTGCACGTTGTATGACGATGCCGGTGAGGAGAAGAAGTATTTAGTAATTAGTATTTGGTGTTTGGTAGGGTTTTTGTGGTTTTTGGTTGTATAATTTTGCAGATATGAAAATTCGTGGGTGTATTTTTGGAGGTTTGGCATGGATGCTGCTGTTGTTTGCATGCGGGCCGCAAAGGCCGGCCGATATCAACCTGGAACAGGCCCATAACCCGGCCACACAACACATCATTGCCCCGGGCCTGGGCACCATTGGACTGATCAGCCAGGGAAGCATGCATGTGTACTTTCATGACGAGGAGGATGGCCAGTGGTATGTGGATGAATCCTCGCGATTTGACCTCCCGGAACAAAACCAGGGGATCCTGGCTGCAGGCNTGGGCACCATCGGGGTTGTGAAAGACCAGGTCTTACAGTTTTACCGTCTTGATTCACAAAACCGGTGGAAAAGAGAAATGTTGTATGATTTTGAATTGCCACCAGGGTACGACCGCCTTGTGGCCATGAAGATGCCCTGGGACATTGGGGTGATTGGCATTGAAACCAATGGCGTACTCAGGTTTTTTTATTTTGACCAGGGGTGGCAGCAAGACCAGACTGCGACATACGTAATTCCCGAAGGCATTACCGGCTATTATGCCATGGGTGACATGGTGATCGCCATAACGGATGACCAGAAACTAGGCTTATATTACCTGGGGCCCGAAGACGGATGGGAATTCATGGATGAAGAAGCATTTGTGTTGTTATTGCCCGAAGCCTATGAAGGCATTGTCCCACTGGATCACCGTTTCATTTCTGTGCTTCAGGATGGGGTATTGCACTTTTTTCAACTGGATCTGACCCATGACAGATGGGTATCACTGTCCCGGTTAAACTTCGAATTGCCTTGGTGAGAAACTACCGTTTTCCTGAAGGGTTTGGGCAAGGAATTTGGCCGTATAACCCTGGTTATGGGCAGCCAGCTCTTCGGGGGTTCCCTGACCGACTATTTGTCCCCCCCGCAAACCACCTTCAGGACCCAGATCAATGATGTGGTCGGCTACCTTGATCACGTCCATATTGTGTTCAATGATCAAAACAGTATTCCCCCTGTCAACAAGCCTTTTGAGCACTTCCATCAATACCCGTACATCTTCAAAATGCAAACCGGTGGTTGGCTCGTCAAGAATATAGAGGGTTTTCCCTGTATCCCGTCGCGACAGTTCGGCCGACAATTTAACCCGCTGGGCCTCCCCACCCGACAAGGTGGTGGAACTCTGACCAAGGGTTATGTATCCAAGGCCAACATCCTCAAGGGTTTTAAGTCTGCTGACAATCGACGGGATGTGTTCAAAAAACTGCCGGGCATGGCTGATACTCATATCCAGGACATCATTGATGCTTTTTCCTTTATATCGAACCTCCAGGGTTTCACGGTTATATCGTTTTCCCTGGCAGGTTTCGCATTGAACATGCACATCCGGCAGGAAATTCATTTCAATGACCCGGACACCTCCACCCTGACACGTTTCACATCGCCCCCCTTTTACATTGAAAGAAAACCGGCCGGGTTTGTAGCCACGTATTTGCGATTCGGGCAACGCAGCAAACAATTTTCTGATATCATCAAACAATTTCGTATATGTAGCAGGGTTTGACCGGGGTGTACGACCTATGGGCGACTGGTCTACCTCGATCACTTTATCCAGATATTCCACCCCTTTCAAGTGATCATAAGGCAGAAATGGTTTTTCGGAACGATAAAAATGCTGGCTCAACACCGGATACAGGGTTTCATTGATCAGGGAAGATTTGCCACTGCCAGAAACCCCTGTGACGCAAATTAACTTACCGAGCGGCAGCACCAGGTCAACATGCTGCAGATTATGACCACAGGCACCGGCCAATACAAGTTTGTTTCCATTGCCATGCCGGCGTTTCAGGGGTACGGGAATTTCTTTTTTCCCACGAAGGTATTCCGCAGTAACCGAGGCTTGCTTCATCAACTGAAGCGGGGTTCCCGTGGCCACCACTTCTCCTCCCCTGCTTCCGGCCCCCGGGCCCATATCCACCACATGATCTGCCGCCAGGATCATATCCCTGTCATGTTCCACAACAATGACGGAATTGCCGATGTCTCGCAGGTTTTTTAAGGCATCTATGAGTCGGTGGTTGTCTCGCTGATGCAGGCCGATGCTTGGCTCGTCAAGTATATATAAAACCCCGGTAAGCTGCGATCCAATCTGCGTGGCCAGCCGGATACGCTGGCCTTCCCCGCCCGAAAGACTGCGTGCCGGACGGTTGAGTGAAAGGTAATCAAGGCCTACGTTCAGAAGGAATCCCAGGCGCAGGCTCAATTCACGCAGTATTTCAGAAGCAATATGCCGGGCGCGATCCTTGAGGCGATCGGGCAATCCGTCCAGTTGATCTTTTAACCGGAATAAATCCATTTCCGCATAGGCGGCAATATTTTTATCGTCCACAAAAAAATGAAGGGATTCCTTTCCCAGGCGCTGCCCCTGGCATTCAGGACATGTTTTCTGACGCATGAAGCTGCCTGCCCAACGGCGCAGAGATCCCGACGGACTTTCCTCAAACTGGTTCTGGATAAAATGGATGATCCCCTCAAAATTCAGGGCATAGGTGCTGGTAACCCCAAGACGTTCATGTTTTACCCTGAACACTTCGTCAGAACCATAAAAGATGGTGTTTATGGCCTCTTCACTAAACCCTTCAATAGGAGTATCCAGGTTAAAACCATATTTATAGCCAATGGCCTCCAACTGACCGGTAATCCAGGCATTTTTAGATTTGGCAATGGGTGCAATCCCCCCCTGGCGAATAGACAATGCCGGATCAGGAATAATCCTTGATAAATCCATTTCACTCACTGTGCCAAGGCCATTGCAACTCGGGCAGGCGCCATAGGGAGAATTGAAAGAAAATGTGTTTGGCTCCGGATCTTTATAGGCAATCCCCGACCGTGAACACATCAGGTTTTTGCTGAAGTGATGCACGCTGCCATCTTCTTCCGACACCACCATCACCATGCCTTTCCCGTATTTTAGTGCTGTTTGCAAACTGCCGGACAAGTGCTTTCTGCGCTTGGTGTCCACCACCAGGCGGTCAACGACCGTTTCAATGTCATGCACCTTATAACGGTCGAGTTTCATGCCCGGGCTTACTTCCTGGATCACCCCATCAACCCGCACCCTCAAAAAACCCTGCTTTCTCACCTGTTCGAAAAGTTCCCGGTAATGGCCTTTGCGTCCTTTAACAAGGGGCGCAAGCAATAGCAACTTATTGCCCTGAAATTTTTTCAACAAGAGTTGCAGGATCTGTTCTTCGGTATACCGGACCATTTTCTCGCCGCTGACATGGGAGCGGGCTTCCCCGATACGTGCAAACAGAAGTCGAAGAAAGTCATAGATCTCGGTAATGGTGCCGACCGTCGATCGCGGGTTCCGGCCGGATGATTTCTGTTCGATGCTGATGACCGGGTTGAGGCCGGTGATCTTATCTACATCAGGTCGTTCCAGAGCACCCAGGAATTGCCTGGCATACGCAGAAAAAGTCTCAATATAGCGGCGCTGTCCTTCTGCATAAATGGTATCAAAAGCCAGCGAAGATTTGCCACTGCCACTTAAGCCGGTGATCACCGTAAGGCGATTGCGCGGGATCACAACATCAATATCCTTGAGGTTGTGTTCCCTGGCACCAAACACTTCGAGATTTTCCTTTTTTATATTTTGTAAGGCTTCCTGCATGACCCGAAAATCGAATCTGCAAAGTTACGGGTATTTTTAAAATTATTGGCACGTGGCAAGGTGCCGGGTTGCATACTGTATATAAATGATTATTTTTGAAAACCTTTATTTACACAAAAAAATCAACCCCTTATGAAAGGCATCATCCTGGCCGGAGGCGCCGGCACAAGGCTTTACCCGATTACCATGGCCATGAGCAAGCAGCTTATGCCCGTGTATGACAAACCCATGATCTATTATCCGTTATCGGTCCTTATGATGGCAGGCATACGTGAAATCCTGGTCATATCAACCCCGGAAGACCTGCCCCATTTTAAGCGCTTGCTGGGGGATGGAAACCGCATTGGGTGCCATTTTGAATATGCGGTACAGGAAATACCCAACGGACTGGCCCAGGCATTTGTGATTGGTGAGGATTTTATCGGGAAAGAAAAGGTCGCCCTGATCCTGGGAGACAATATTTTTTATGGCACTGGGTTGTGGAATACCCTGACAGAGCACAATGACCCCGAAGGAGGGGTGGTGTTTGCGTATCACGTCTCTGACCCCCATCGTTATGGGGTTGTTGAGTTTGATGCACAACAGCGCGTTGTCAGTATTGAAGAAAAACCAGCCAAACCTAAATCAAACTATGCGGTACCCGGCCTGTATTTTTACGACAACAGCGTCATAGACGTAGCGAAAAATATCCAACCCAGTGCCCGGGGGGAATATGAAATTACCGACGTGAATAAACATTACCTGACCCAGGGAAAGCTTAAGGTCGGCATCATGAGTCGCGGAACCGCATGGCTGGACACCGGGACATTTGAATCGCTCATACAGGCTGCCCAGTTCGTTGAAGTAATTGAAAGCAGGCAGGGACTCAAAATCGGATGTATTGAAGAGGTGGCATACAGAAAAGGCTTCATTGACGCCGAACAGCTTAAACTTATTGCCAGGCCTCTTTTAAAAAGCGGTTATGGCGACTATCTAATGCAGATCATTCAAGACCAAACATGATTTTTTCAGAAGAGCATTATGAACAAACAGATTCAATTTTTTCTCGATGAGATCGAATCGCATATAAAAAAAATACCCCTGGATTGCGAACCGAAGGCATTGTATCAGCCCGTATCTTATTGTCTCGGCAAGGGAGGTAAACGGATCAGGCCCCTGATGACTTTGCTTGCCTGTGATATGTTCGGTGGAGAGATAAAACAAGCCATGCCACCTGCACTGGGCCTGGAGCTGTTTCACAATTTCACCCTGATGCACGACGACATCATGGACAATGCACCCCTGCGGCGCAACCATCCGACAGTTCATGAAAAGTGGGATGCCAACACAGCCATACTCTCGGGCGATGTATTGTTTGCCATTTCATGCCAATACATTAGCCAGGTGCCTGACAACATATTGCGGCAAATACTGGATGTATTTTACAAGACCGTAATAGAAGTCTGCGAAGGGCAGCAATACGACATGGATTTTGAATCCAGGCATAAGGTGTCGGCCAAAGAATACCTTGAGATGATCCGTTTGAAAACAGCGGTTTTGCCTGCTGCCTGTTTGCAAACCGGGGCCATCGTTGCAGGGGCTGAAAATAAAGACCAGGAAAAAATATACCGTTTTGGCGAATGCATCGGGCTGGCTTTTCAGCTGCGCGACGACTGGCTTGATGTTTTTGGCCAACACGAGGAATTTGGAAAACAAAGTGGCGGCGACATCATTGCAAACAAAAAGACCTGGCTGTATATCCACGCCTTACAAAAAGGCAGTGATAAACAAAAACACCTGCTCAGCGAAGCCTACAGCGACAACTATTCAGCCGGCGACTCAGAAAAGGTCAGCCTGGTGAAAAGCATTTACGAAGATCTTGGCATCAGCGGCATTGCCCAAAATGCCATGAAAGCATATTACGACCAAGCTTTTAATTACCTGGCAAGCATTGACCTGCCAGATGCACGCAAGGAAGATCTTGCACAGTTAGCCGAATATCTCCACCACCGCAAGAAGTGATGAATCTAATCTGTGCAAACACCTAAGACTCTCAACCAATGTGCTTCTGCACCTCTTCCACCACTTCCGGTAAATCCATACCCAGGTCCTTCAAATGTTCCAGTGTGGGAACACCGTCCGGGGTCCAGCCGCGGCGTTTGTATACCGCATCGATCAGCTGTTCATAGCGATCTTCACGGTATTTGCGGAGGGCTGCCATTTTTTCCTCGGTTGTTTTGCCTTCCGGATCAAAGCCAACATCCTCTTTCAGCTGCTTGTCATAACGGTCAGCGCGTGATTCGTATTCCTCCACGGTCACAGGGCCAGCCGCACGATAGGGTTGTGCATCATGGATGCGTTTGCCGTAACCACGACGCAAGTTAAATACGCGTTGGAAGTTATATACCCTTTCACTCTGACGAATCAATTCCTCTTTATCGAAAGGTTTTCCGGTAACACCTTCGTAAATGGCTACATAATTGTCTACATGTTCAGGGATTTTATGCGGTTCATCTGCTTCAACATTGCTTTCGGGAACCACATCGTTCCAGCAAAGTTTGCAAAGGCCCTGAAGACCAAACCAGGTACGGAACATAGGCATATAATGCAATGCATCGGCTTTATCTTTGAAAGAAGGCAACTGGTTGTTTACCATATCCATAAAAATCAGCCAGGCTTCGTCGTGCTGCGGACCCTTGTTGGTCATGGCATAACCACCCTGCTGTGCCAGTGATTCTTTCGACACATATTGCGAATATTCCAGTCCTTTATTCTCCATGGCAATGTCCTGCAGAAACTGCGGATCACCCCATCCCTTTTCAATGAACATTTCCTTCATCTTGCGAACACCCAACCCGGCGGTTTTTCCAAAACCTTCTCCACGAGCCAGCTGGTGCAACAACTCCAGGGAATCCCCTTCGCTGCCAAATGTCAACTCAAGACCACCTGTACGCTCCTTGTTCAAAATGCCGTTCTCGTAACATTCCATTATAAAGGCCACGATAGTACCCCAGGTAATGGTACAGATGCCATAGGTGTCGCAATAAAAATTGGCCTCAATGATGTATTCAGGATTAAAAATGCCCAGGTTGGCGCCCAATCCTGCAGCGTTTTCATACTCTGGTCCGTCCACAATCACCTTTTGCCCTTTGTAAGGACCTGTTTTCAGTGCAAAATCATCTACCCCTTTGGCGCAGGACATGTTACAGCCAATCCAGCAGCCATCAAACACACCCTGGGTAAAATACTTGTCGCGGAATATATCGGAATGTATCAGGTGGCCCAGATCATGACTTCCGTATTTGAAGTTGTGCACGGGCAGCAGGTCATAATCCTGCATCACATTGACAATATTGGCGGTGCCTTTTTTGCGCATCTGACACTGGTGGTCGTCCAGTTCGCGCATCTCGCGGTTGAAGCGCTTGCCCCGCTCACGGATCTTCTCCATATCTGCTACATTGTTCAGGTTGCCCTTCACACCTTCGATGCGCGATACGATGGCTTTGATCTTTTTGTCGCGCATCACCGTACCCAAACCACCGCGTCCGGCCTGCTTCAGCCGGATCTTCTTCCGCTTCACATCATAGAAAGTGAAATTGATCATGCCGATAAGCGACTTTTCTGCGGCCGCACCTGTGGAAACGATCCCGATGTTTTTGTAGTCGTTCTCGTCCTGGGCAAACATCTCGGTGAGTTCTTCCACCAGGATGTGAGAATCTACCGACAAACCGGGATCTTCGAAAATCTCCAGTTTTTCATCTTTGCCATCAATATAAATAATGATGTCCTTTTCTGCCTTGCCCTGAAGTTCGAGGGCATCATAGCCCGAGAACTTTAAAAAAGGGCCGAAGAAACCACCAACATTGGAGTCCATAACCGAATTGGTTTGGGGTGATATGGAAACCAGCAAAGATTTTCCGGCACCCGAATACTGGGTTATACCGGCAACAGGACCAGGGGAGATGATGAGTTCATTTTCCGGGTCATTCCATTTTGTGTCGGGTTTGGTGGCATCCCACAACAACCGCAACCCATATCCCTTGCCACCAATAAACTTTTCCTTCATCTGTTCGGGTACATCTTTTTCTTTCACTTCGTTTGTACCCACATTGATGTACAGGATCTTGTCGGTATAGCCCCTGTACAAAGGTGTTTTCTGATAGTCAATCGCTTTGAGGATTTTTCGTTTTGATTTTAACTCTGCAATGTTCATATATATACTCCCTTTTTATGTTGAAAAAAAATAAATTTGCATGCAAAAAATATCCCCCGTTTCTCAGTGCGCACAAATCTACAAAATTTAAACAATCCCCGGATGTAATTCAATTTCTAATTGTTATTTTTGCCTCTATGTTATATCGTTCAGGCTTTTTCTTTTTGATCGTACTTATCGGACTGGTTCTGATAAAGGTGTTTACATTTTCACGCTCCGCAGAAGAGTCTCCCGGATCTTTTCAGGATTCTTTTCATTCGCAATACCAGATATATGCACTGGTACACCCTGAAACACTGAGTTTTGCCGGGGAGCCGGTACCTGCAGACCAATACCAGGTCAGAGAGAGTTTTGATCGGGAATTACTCGTAAACACCTATTGGCAATCGTCTACCCTGTTGCTTTTAAAACGGGCCAACCGTTGGTTCCCGGTGATCGAACCCATACTTGCTGAATATGGAGTGCCCGATGATTTTAAATACCTGGCACTGATCGAAAGCGGTTTGATGAATGTAGTATCACCCGCCGGGGCAACCGGATTCTGGCAGATACTACAAGGCACCGGAAGGGATTTGGGTTTGGAGATCAATAACCATGTCGATGAACGCTACCATTTAGAGAAGTCTACCGCAGCAGCCTGCAAATACCTCCTGGATGCCAAAGAACGATATGGTAGCTGGACCATGGCCGCTGCGGCTTACAACATTGGCAACAGCAGGCTGAGGCGTATTATTGAAAATCAGCGTGTAAACAATTACTACGACCTCTTCCTTAACGAAGAAACGGCCCGCTATGTATTTCGTATCCTTGCGGTAAAAACAATATTTGAAGACCCCGAAGCCGCCGGGTTTTTCCTTCGCGAAGAAGACCTTTATCCCCCACTTTCTTATCATATCATTGCCGTGGATACCACCATCGATGACCTGGTGGAATTTGCCTTTGCGCACAACACTACCTACCGGGCCCTACGAGAGCTGAACCCCTGGCTCCGCCGCTACGAACTGCCCAACCGCTCCGGTAAGGCATACGAGATCAAGATTCCTGTTCAGTAATGCCATCAAGGGTGTAATAACATATACCGATTGGGCCAAGCTAGTCAAGCTATCTTTATTTGGACTTATTTTAATTAGGCCTGTTGGCTGGCGTCGTGTCAACGCTACGACACAGTAGCATTTACACTGCTATTAAACATTGGCCTCAAAGTCAAATCCAATCTGGGTATATATCTCTGTAATTTCATTCAAGGCTGTCTTTAGTGATGCTTTTTCAATTTTGTTCAAAGAATCCACAATCAAAAGATTGTCAGGATATTCATTTGCCAAAATCTTTGCCGATTGTAGTCTCAACCTTAAATACATCAGAAATTCATAAGCGTTTATGATCTCTTCTACAAATGATGGATTGATCGTTTCTGATTTAGTGATGGCCCTGAGCCTGGAAACCGTATTTGTTTCACTCAACTTGTTTTTCAATGCATACACGCGGGCAAAGCCAACAACAGGCAGCATGGCTCTTTTTACATCTATCGTTTCCTGCTTTTCTGAATAAGTAACTGGTTTCGTGCGATGCACAGACTGTGCAAGATGAGAGAAGAATACGGCTTTTGCATCAGTTGTTTTTTTAATTTTATCTTTTAGTTCGTCTACAAGCGATGGCTCGCCATAAACAAAGCGCATGTCAAAAAAGATAGATGTATCTAGTATGCTCTCCGGATCGCTGTCTTCAACCCATTCTTTAAAATATTCCTTCCATTTCGAAACTGGCTGGCACCACTTCGGATTACTGGCCATCACTTTACCTTTACAAAACTCGTAACCGATCTCATTCAGCCAATTATTTATTTTTTTTGCTAGCTCAAGAAAATAGGCATGCACTTCTTTTGTATGCTGACCCTGGAAAATGATGGCATTATCCTGGTCAGTTTTCAGAGTTTGTTCTTCTCTTCCATCGCTGCCTAATGCAACAAATGCAAATTTTACCGGAGGAGGACCTGTTTTCTCAACAAGCAGTTCAATAACACGGTTTGCAATGGCATCAGAAACAACGGTCGTTATCCGTGCAACATTTCTGCAATTTGAATTGGAACTAAGTAGCATTGACAATATCCCTGGCAATTTATCATATAAACCCTGGAGTTGGCTGATCAACTCCGCCTTTTCTATTTTTTTCACCAAGAGCTTGGATACATTTTGCTGGGCCTCACACAGATCCTTATTTGTTATATAACCTGTTGTTTGAAGCTCTTCATTTTTTACGGCCAAATATTCAGTGCCCTCTTTCTCCATGAGTAACAAAGCTTCAAAAAGCAACGCCTTTTCATCCACAAAAGACACAGGAGATCTCATCATAGTGAACACCTTTCGATGTTGATCCGTATTAGTGCTTAAAGCATTCATAATAATGGCATCAGATGAAAATACTCCAACAATATCTTTTGTGTTTTTGGTCACGAAAAGCAGGTCTGTTTGTTTTCGCATCATCAAATTACCGGCATCTTTAATTGACATATCCATGTCAATTGTTTCTGGTTCACGCAGAAAATGTTTTACTGAAGAATTCATGATTGTCAGAGCAGTCATCAGCTCTTCTTCGAGCATCTGCTCAGACTTGTCGCGCAGCAAATGCCTTGTTACTTCTTTAATGATGAAGATAAAACCACGTTTGTCACCAATCGCTATGTTGGATATTGTAACCACAACCCCAACTTCTTTACCG
>SL_3KL_010_SEDDRAFT_10001806_pt1 | contig 19550 bp, 14 predicted proteins | sample SodLakKL_010_SED_2_FD_10381 | JGI IMG/M metagenome (IMG submission 10381) | reverse complement strand
CGGATCGTCGAGGTATTTCAGTTCGTGGGCCGCAAATTTCCAGTGAGGGGTCCATCCGGTGACAATGATCCATTCATTCCTCTCGATGGCACGGGCCAAAGCAGCCGTCATAGCGGCATCGGATCCGGCTATCAGGTTGTAGTTTAGCTCATAATCGTCAATGGCCCTTTCGCTGGCAGCCATCAGTCCGGCCCCGGGATCAATGCCGGTGATCCGCCCGTCAAACTCCTCCCTGTACCCGTCAAGTTCGGCTATGCTGTTGACCGGCACATATTCCGGGACCACCCAGCCGATCTTCGCACCTTCGAGGTTGGGACCCAGGTTGATCACATCATCCCGGGTCTGTTCGTAGTAAGCATGGTGGGTGGCCGGCAGCCAGGCAGCAACAATGGCGTCGAAATCACCCCGGGCCACTCCCATCCACATGGGCCCGGCATCCACGGCGGTCAGGTTGACCACATGGCCGAGCTCACGCTCGATGACAGCTGCCACCACATGGGTAGAGGCAATTTCCGAATCCCATAATACATACCCCAGTTCGATGCGGTCGGGTTCGGCCTCGCAGGCATTCAGGGATAAGATCATGGCCAGGGCAGAGGCGAAGGCCAAAACGCCCATCAGATTGTTTTTTACGTTCATGATTTTCCTTTTTTTTGGTTTGCATACATGGACAATGCCCGCGGGCATTGTATAACAGACAGATTATATATGTAATTCCGGGACCATTCAGCCTGGCCGTCAGAAGTAATACCCCACATTGACGTTGAACCTCAAATTCCAGTCGAGATCAGCTGAGGGTACCGGGATCCCGTTTTGGTCAAGATGCCCTGCCCCCAGTCCGGCACCGAAGAAATCGGTAAGCCAGGGATGGTTTTTGCCCAGGGCAAAATCAACGTATGTGAATACATTGCCGGCGGTGATCAAAAACCCGGGCACCAGCATATGGGTGTTTTGAAAGTCGTACCGGTTGCCGCCAACGGCCAGTTGGCCGTCCTTGGTCATCAGGGTATAATCCACATAGGGCTGGATGTTGCTGACGGGCCCAAGGGCCACATCGATCGAATAGGCCAGTGCCAGGGTGTACAAAGAGGCCCGGGCTGCAACCCCGTCTCCATAGTAGGGGTCCCCGTAGGCCCCCATCTGCACCCTGTCGAGCAACTGCCCGGCGTCGTTGCGTGCCTTGTAGTCGTATGTGGCGTATTGCAGTTTGAGGCTCCAGCTGCCCAGGCCGGCATCGGCATGGGCGGCGAAGGCGTGGCCGTAATCGATCTGTTGAAGGACCGAATTGTACAGTCCCTGCACCTGCCCCGACAGCCCGAGCTGTACACTGGGCGTCAGGGAGTAAGCCATCCTCAGGTTAAACTGGTTCATCTCCCTGATCGAGGCCGTGGTGTCGGACAGGGCGCCGACATGGTCGGGGATCACATTGTAGGAATAGGTGCCGGCCCCGGGGCCGCCGTAGGCGGGAACATTGTGGGCAGGGCCCGCTGGGTCCTGCTGACGGAAATAGGCCGCCATGATGTTGAGGCGTTCACCGGCATCGTAGCTGAACTTGACCCCCATGTTGTGGTCGTCTTCCAGGCCCACGTAATACCCCGTCATAAACCACCAGCTGTGCGAGTTATAGGTCAGGTTGCCAAAAGGCACCTGGGTAACGCCCAGCTCCATGCCCAGGGCATCCGAAAAGCGGTAGCCCAGATAGCCGTATTTGATGAAATGCGTATTGAAGGTGGGATAGAACCGGTATTCGAAGTCGAGGCTCAGCCCGCTGTAAGCGGCCGAAACATTCAACCTCCAGGTGTCCCAGGTGGCGTAGGTACTGGCTGGGGTGGTCTCGCCCTCGTAATGCTGGCTCACCAGGTTGTAGCGCAGGGCGCCCCCGACGTGCAAAAAGTCGTCGCCGCCGGCGGCCAATGAAGGTTGCCCGGCAGAGCCCAGGGACAGGATCAGGGCAGTGAGCAAGGAAAGCAGGTGAAAACGCATGTTGTGGTTGTTTATATGGATGAATGGCCCGGGGGGCTCCCCTGGAAGCAATCGGGACCTTCCTGCGGTCAGGAATACTGGGTAACGGCAGATGCCCCTGGTCTGGGTTGAAGAAACCGGCAGTCGCTTATATCTCAAGGCTTGATGCCGGGTAAAAACCCGTTCGGGACGCCCTGGGCAATAAAAAAAATTAAGTTACGGAAATTGTCCGACATGGGCAAGGGCCATTTGCCCCGGATCAGGGAACAACAATAATGTCCTACCGATGATTCAGGAATTATTCCCCGACAACAGTTCGATGGCTTTTTCGAGGATGTCGTCGCGGCCTTCCAGGATGCCTTCTTCCGACATCGAGACCCGGACATGGGGTTCCACTCCGGGTTCGATGCTCTGTCCGCCGGGGCCGGTGAACCTTGAGCTGGATACCCTTAACAGCCAGCCATTGGGCAAGTCGCGGAATGCGGGGATGCCCCCGCCCCCGCCCGTGGCATCTCCGACCAGGGTCACATTGTCGAGGGCCTTCATGAACTGGGCAAAATACGTGGTGGCGCTATAACTTTTGCGGTTGGTCAGTACGATCACCGGTCCGGTATGCACCAGGCCGTTGTGGGGTTCAATGAACACCTCTTCGGCCTGGAAATCGTTGTGGCCGGGCCCTGTTTTCCGGTAATTGGTGCCCACAAAGACCTTTTCGGCGGTAAACCGGGAGACCAGCCTGCGGGCATTCTCGGGGCTGCCGCCCCCGTTGTTGCGCACATCGAGGATCAGCCCGGCCGTACCCGAAAGGCTGCCGATGAGCAGGTCGAGATGGGATTCGCCGATGGTTTGGGCAAAGCTCCCATAATAGGCATAGATCATGTCGCCCACCCCTTCGAGATGCCCGAGGTTAACGATCTGCAAGGGACCGGCCAGCCGCTGCCTGTTCTGCATGTAATGGCGTTCGATAACCGCATAATAAAAATTCTCAGGCTCGTCGAGATACCATTGCCAGTAGCGCGACCTGTCGAACGAGCTGAGCAGGTTCACATGGCCGTCCCGGAGTTCGTAGAGCATTTCGGCACAAAGGTCGAAAAGGGCCACCGGGCTCATTCCGGGATCCACCCGGGGCCGGTAGGTGTCGTACAGGGCGTCCCAGTCGACGTTCTTTTCCTCAAAAAACGAATAATGCCTGTCGGCAAAGGTCCAGATCTCCTCAAACACGGTTTCGGGGTCGCTTGCCGCATCAGGTTCCATCAGGGCCTTTTCGCATGAAATCAGCAACAGGGGGAGGATCAGCCAATGCGCCAAGCCCCGGCGGGGGGCTGGAGGCAATGCGTTCACTATAGTGTTTATTTTCTCGCAGCACATATGCAGGTACATTAATTCATCAAAAAATAGAGCTCCAGCACAAACTGATGGCTGGCATCGAACATCGACAGGCCGTGACGGCCGTGGATCCTGTAATAATCCCAGATATAACCGATCCTGAACCAGTTCGGGTTGTACCGCCCGCCAAAGGAATCCTTAAAAAACAGCCCTCCGGTCAAACGGGCATAGTTGCCCGGGTGGAGCATCATGCTTTCGGTAGTGAGCAAGGTCACCCCTCCGTCGCTGCCCAATTGGAAGCTGCTTCCGTATTCGGGAAGCCGCAAGGCATATCCGATCAGCCCGGCCGACAACGACAGGTCGAAGTGCCAGTCGCGCCCGAACAGGTGGGGTACGGCCGATAGCCTGGCAAGGGGCTGAAACTCCGCTGTCAGGTCGGCATACAGAAAGGAATTGCCCAGGGAGGGCGCAACCCGCACATTGGCAAGGAGATCAGTCTGCAGCCCGACCCAGACAGGAAAGGGGCCAAACTGGCGAAATGGCCGCAGATGGCTGAAACCAAGGCCGCCAACAGGCTGGATCACCTGGGTGCCCTTATGCCGGGGCCGGGATTGCTGAAACCTGAACCCGGCAAAGGTCCACTGGTTGATGTAGCGGTCGGTGCGCACCTGCCGGCCAAATGCCAGCACCCCGCCCGGACCTGTGTAATGAAGGTTCGACATCCGCTGATCGAGCAGCCTCCCCATGCTGAACCCCTGGTCGATCTTCAGATACACCATCCTATCGGGCAATTCGCCGATATAGGATGTCTTCAGGTGCCCGCGCTCATTGTAGGAAAATGAAGGGCAGAGGAACCCGAGCGAAGGGTCGGACTGCCCGCTGCCCGAACGGGCAATGAGCACAAAGGCGATCATCGCAGCCAGGCGAAGGAAGCACTTTCTTTTGAGGCGTTTTTTGGGGTGATCCATATGCTGTTCTTTTTGAGGGAGGCCGTTGACGCAAAATTAAGAAAAAACATTGGTTGCAGCCGGCCCCGGGCCCGGCCCGGACAGACAGCGGTTTATTTTTCCGTATCTTTGCCGTATATGGAAAAACCCCGGGAACACCTGTTTGGCAAAACCCGCGAAGAGCTCGACAACATCGTGGCAGGCTACGGATGGCCCGCCTATACCTCGAGGCAGATTTTCCAGTGGCTTTACGGCCATTATGCGGACCATCCCGCACAGATGAGCAATCTGCCGGCGAAGGTACGCCGGATACTGTCCGAACATTTTGAGATGGGGTGCTCCCCTCCCTCCAGCGTAAGTGTATCGGCCGACGGCACAAAGAAATACCTGTTTGCCGGCCGCCGTGGAGGATTCATCGAATCGGCCTATATCCCCGAAGGGAAAAGGCATACCCTGTGTTTGTCGACCCAGTTTGGCTGCAGGATGGGGTGCGTGTTTTGCATGACGGGGAGGCAGGGGTTCCAGGGCAACCTCGACTGCGGCGAACTGCTGAACCAGGTGAGGGGGCTGCCCGAGCGCGGGCTGCTCACCAACATCGTATACATGGGTATGGGCGAGCCCCTCGACAATACCGCGGCGGTCACCGACAGCCTGAATATTCTGTGCTCGGCCGACGGACCGGGAATGAGCCCGCGCCGCATCACGGTGTCAACCATCGGCATTGTAGCCACCCTCCGGGAATTTATGGAGAAAACCCAATGCCGCCTGGCCATCAGCCTTCATTCGCCTTTTGAGGAGGAAAGAAGCCGGCTGGTTCCCGCAAGCAAGGCCAACCCCCTGTCTGAACTGATCCCGCTGATACGCAACTTCCCTGTGGAGAAACACCGCCGTATCTCGTTCGAATACATCGTTTTCGGTGGTTTGAACCACAGCCCCGGGCATGCAAGGGCCATGGCCCGTCTGCTCAACGGGATCCGCTGCCGGATCAACCTGATCGCATTTCATGCCATTGCAGGCAGCCCCCTGAAGCCGCCCGCCATCCCTGACATGGAAGCTTTCAGGGCCGCTCTTGAGGCCAAAGGCCTGCCAACGACCATCAGGAGATCAAGGGGCGAAGACATACAGGCTGCCTGCGGCCTGCTTTCCACCCTGGCGGGCAGGGAGGCGGGGTAAGCTCCCGGTGCCTGCAAAAGACGGCTCATGCCGGTATTTAATAACGCAATTGCACTTTATCAACCGCAACCATAAATATATGGCCATACTCGGAAACATCATCAAGGCGGCCCTGGAGATCACCGACAGGGTAATGCCCGAGGCAACGCCCGTTAAATCGCAAAAGGAGGAACTCAAAAACCTGCTCGAAAAAGCCGCAAACACCCGTTTCGGCCGGCACTACGGATTTTCCGGCATACTCAGGCAAAACGACCTGGCCGGGGCCTTTGCCGAAGCCGTTCCCTTCCACGACTACAACGCCATGCATTCGGGCTGGTGGAAAGAGCAAATGGAAGAGGGCACCCCCGATATCACCTGGCCCGGGAAGGTAACCTACTATGCCATGAGCGCCGGCACCACAGGGAAGGAAAGCAAGCGCATCCCCGTTACCGAAAACATGCTGGAAGCCGTGCGCAAAACCAGCATAATGCAGATACTCTCGACGGCTAACTTCGATTTCCCGGCCGCGTTTTACGAAAAGGAGATCATGATGCTGGGCAGCAGTACCGATTTGAAAAAAGTACGGCATTACCGCGAAGGTGAGATCAGCGGCATTGCCGCCGGCAACATACCCCCCTGGTTTGAGCGCTTTTACCGTCCGGGAAAAGAAATTGCCGCCATCACCGACTGGGACAAAAGGGTGGATGCCATTGCCAGGGAAGCAAAAAACTGGGATATCGGCGCCATGGCGGGCATTCCCTCATGGAACGAACTGATGATGAAACGGGTCATCGAAGCCAACAGGGCAGAAAGCATTCACGACATATGGCCCAACCTGAGGGTATTTGTTTCGGGGGGGGTGGCCTTCGATCCCTACCGCAAGTCGTTCGAATCCCTTACCCGTTATCCGCTGACCTTTATCGATACCTACCTGGCCAGTGAGGGATTCCTGGCCTACCAGTCGCGTCCGAACAAGGACATGGCCATGACCCTGTCGACCAACAGCGGGATCTACTTCGAATTTGTGCCTTTCAGGGAAGAATACATCGACGAGGACGGCAGCCTTGTTCAGGGGGCCGAATCATTCGGGCTGGAGGAAGTGGAAACCGGGCAGGATTATGTGCTGGTGATCTCTACGGTAGCCGGTACCTGGAGGTATATGATCGGCGATACCATCCGTTTTACCGACAAGGAAAAAGCCGAGATCGTCATTACCGGACGCACAAAGCATTTCCTGAACGTGGTGGGCTCCCAGTTGAGCGTCATCCAGATGAACCAGGCCATGCGGCAGCTCGAGGACCGCTTTGGGCTGAAGATCCCCGAATTTACGGTGGCAGCCGTCAGGCCCGAGGACGAATACATCCACCAGTGGTACCTTGGCGTTGAAGGAGAGGCCGGTGAACAGGAAGTAACCGACTATCTCGACCAGATACTCAAGGAAACGAACAAAGCCTACAAAATGGCCAGGGAGCAGGCCTTGCGCGATGTCAGGGTGAAGATGGTCCCTCCACGTGTCTTTTACGAATGGATTGAACGGCAAAAGGCAAAGGGGGGGCAGGTGAAGTTTCCCCGGGTCATGACGCAGAAAAAGTTCAGGGAGTGGCAGGAATATGCCGACAAGGCCTGATCAGGCCACTTGGGGCTGTCTGAACCGTTCAGGAGTAAAAAGTAGCCGGAAAAATTACTTTACGCAGCAGGTGTTTTGTTTTTTCTTCGCATATTTATACTTTTATGTCGAAAAAAAACCAAAATACAGCTACATGAATACACATTTTCTAAAAAAAGGACTATGGGTGCGCGACCGCAGCCGTATCCGCCTGATCCCTTTTCATGAGATCACCCACATCCATCACAGCGACGGCATCTCTGAGGTGCGCATGGGCAGGGAGCTGCTGAAAAAGCTTCACATTCCCCTGCGGGGATTGGAGCAAATGATGCCTCCCCAGGTTTTTGTACGCACTCACCGGAATTACATCATCAACACAAGTTTCATTGACCGCTACCTCTGCGGGAGAAAGCTGTCCGTTCAATTAGGCGGGGAGTCCATTCCCGTATCCAGGCGCAGGAAGAAACAACTGGAAAAAATATTGATGCAGCAGCACTCATAAACCTTTCCTGTCACCATGGAGGAGCATGCCCTTCTTTCCCAGAAAGTATCCCATAAAGAAGACATTGACTATGTGTTCTTGTTTCACGGATACACCATCGTGGTGCTGAAAAACGGCACCAACGAAGTGATCGACCTTCCCATGACGGCCATTGAACGCCTGCTGCGCGGACAGCCCTTTTTCAGGATCCACCGTTCTTACCTGGTAAACCTGGACCGTGTCAGTGAACTCTCCCTTAAAAAGAACAAACTCATGATCCGCATGCGTGGGCAGGAACTCCCCGTATCGCGGCGAAAAAAACGAGAGTTGCTGGCCCTGCTGGGGGCCGTGAACTGAACGCGACAGCCCTTTTCCCGCTTTGCTCTGCCCGGATTTGCCCCTTATCAAATAAATGAATATATTTAGGGTGGGAAAAGCCGGTTAGGCATTCTGTTGATTCTTGTGCTTCCTTCCCCTGGTTTTGAACAAGCGATTTTGTTAACCAACTATATAGGAGGGCCATCTGATGAATCCACGATCTTTATTTTATGTGTTACCAAAGTACAAAACCCGGTATGCCTTGCCTATGGCAGCTTTACTGCTACTGCTGCTGATACAGCCCGGCCGGCTTGCTGCCGGCCATCATCATTTCGACATCGACGCAAGAACCACCCTGGGGGCCACCACCACCCTGATGGACAGATACCTCTCGCAGGCACTGACCTCGCTGCGGCTGATCGCACACACCCCCACAGCCCGCAGCGGTATCTGGCCCGAGATCAAACCGAAGCTCGAACTGCTTCAGGCTGCCGTACCCGGTGCCGCTCTCTATATCGAACCCGATGGCGGTTACTACAGCGTCGAACAGGGGTATACCGGGCTGAACCTGGCCGACAGGGAATACTTCCCACGCCTCTTTGCCGGAGAAGAGATCCATGGCTCCCTGATCTACAGCCGGTCTACCGGCAAACAGTCGGTGATCATGGCCGTGCCGGTCAGCGAAGGTGATCAGGTGACGGGTGCCGTGGCCCTTTCCATATTCCTGGATGAATTTCAGCAGCTGATCAGCCAATCCCTGAATCTGCCATCCGGCTACCTCTGGTATGTGATCAACGAAGAGGGCAATACCGTACTCCATCCCAGGACAGATTTCGTGTTCATGAACCCGGCACAGCAGGGAGGGCCTTCACTGAGTAAGGCCGTGGAAACCATTGTTTCGCAAGAGCAGGGGGCCACTACCTACCAATTTGCAGGCAGAAACACCCATGTGCTGTTTTCCCGGCTCTCCTTCAACAACTGGCGGCTGGTTATCGGGAAGATCGGGGAGGAACAGGAAGACGCCCACATGCCCATGGCCTACGAAATATTACAGGAACTCCAGACCACCCTCAGCGGCAAACTGCGCGAGATGGACCGCCACCTTCAGCAGACAGTGGACGGCTTCGGTGGCCGGTTGCCCAGGGAACTCGTTGCCAGAAATGCCCTAAAAAAGTTGTACGACCAGAACCCTTATGTTATCAGCTGCGCCCTGATCGATACCAACGGCGAAATGATGTTTCTCGAGCCCCCGGATTACCGGCCGATGGAAGGGGGGCATATCAGAGACCACGAAGACCATTTCATCATGCAGAAAAACCAAATGCCCATGCTCAGCAATTCTTACCTTGCCGGCGAAGGTTTTGATGCTGTCAGCCTGAAGCACCCCATTATCGACGAAAAGGGCAATTTCCACGGGTCGGTGAGCCTGCTCATCAGGCCCGAAGTGATGATTGAAGAACTGGCAACCCCCCATATTGCGGAAACCATATACCAGCCATGGGTAATGGAGCCCGAAGGGCGTATTCTGTTCGACAAGGCCTTCGGGGGTACAGGAAGGATGCTGTTTCTCGATTACCGCTTCGAGGGCTACGAAACCCTGCTCGAACTGGGCGACCGCATGGCCGAAGAAAAATCCGGACAGGGCGATTATGTGTACATCGATCCCGAAAACAATGAAAGGGTAATCCAGATAGCCCTGTGGGATACCATCGAACTGCACAATACCCAGTGGCGGCTCGTCATCTCTTATCCGCCCTATGAGTAGGGCCCGCAAGCAGACAAATCATTCACAATTTTTTGGGCATGCTTGGTGATTAGTAAAAAATGAAGTATTTTTAGCTTACCGAATCAGTCACCAACAAGACCCGATGATAGTGCTTGTTCACGGGGCATTGAAGCCTGTTTTTTCTTTCATCAGGATCATACTACCAGCCGTTATCGGGTTGTTTGTTGCCCTGCTCCTGAGTGCCTGTTCCCTGCTCTTCCCCACGGTGGACACTACACTGGCCAGCGAGATGCTGGCAGGCGACCCGGGTTTGAGTAACGAGGAGTATTCCAGGCGGATCGGGCAAGACCAGTGGCCGGTAGACCGGCTGAATACGGCCATTGACGCCGATTACCTGAATGATGACGAAAAGAACCTGATCCTTGCCCACAACCTTGTCAGGTACGACCCCGAAAAATTTGCCCTGCTGTACGTTGCCGAGTTCATTACCTATTTCCGGGGCACGGAATTCTATTACCCCAACCTGGGCACCATCATGCTGACCACCGAAGGGGCTACCCCCGCCATTGACCTTTACCACGAACTGCTGAAAACCGAGCCCATGGGGTTGCTCTATCCTACGCAGGGCCTGTCGCTGGCGGCCAGTTCGCATGCTACCTACCTAAGGCAGCGCCGCACCAGGGGACACGGCGGACAGGGAGGGTTGCGGGCCCGCATCGAGAGGTTCGGCAACTGGCAGGGGAAGATTGGTGAAAACATCTCTTATGGGAATTTCTCTGCCCACGATGCCCTGATCTACCTGCTGATCGACGATGATGTATACGACAGAAGCCACCGGGCGAATATCCTTAACCCGGGTTTCCGGTATATCGGGGTGGCCAGGGAGTTCCATCCGGGATTTCCCCTGGGCGATACCTATGTGATCAACTACGCCCAGGAGTTCAGCGACCACCCCGTAAACAGCCTTCAGTAAATTTCGGGCCGGGCTGGCCCTGATGCCGGCACCCTAATACGACATGAGATTTTCGGCGGCTGCCACGATCTTTTTTGCCGACGGCAAAATGGCCTCCTCCAGATTCCTGTGGAATCCGACCGGGGTAAAGGTCGAACCCACGCGCTTTACCGGGGCATCGAGGTGTTCAAATGCCATATCGGCAATCCTCGCGGCCAGTTCTCCCCCAAAACCTCCAAACACCTTGTCTTCGTGGACAACCAGCGCCCGCCCGGTTTTTTTCACCGATGCCATGACGGCATCGGTATCCAGGGGAATGAGAGAACGTAAATCGAGTACCTCAATGTCCCTTCCGGAGTCTTTGGCAATTTGTTCGGCCGCCTGCATACAAAGGTGGGTCGTATTCCCATAGGTAATGATACTCAGATCCTTGCCAAAACGCCTGATCCGGGCTTTGCCGAAAGGCACTTCAAAGTCGGCGGGCACGACCGTTTCTGCCGCCCTGGCATTGTACAGGGCCTTGGGTTCGAGAAAGAGGGTCGGCCCCCTCGAACGCATGGAGGTGCGCAACAAGCCGGCGGCATCGTCGGCAAAGGAAGGATAGACGAGGCGGATACCCGGAAAAGTGGCCAGGGCCCCTTCGGTGGTCTGCGAATGATACAAGCCCCCCCCGATATATCCGCCCGAAGCCAGCCGGATGGTTACGTTGGGGCTGAACTTCCCGTTGCTTCTCCAGTATTCGTGGGTCATTTCCACATACTGCTCCATGGCGGGCCAGAAATAATCGGCAAATTCGGCACCTTCGATCACAATGCGGATCTTTTCATCAAACCGGCTCATCCCATTGGCCGTTCCCACAATGAAGTCTTCGGCAATGGGAGCGTTGAACACCCGGCCGGCACCAAACTCCTTCTGCATCCCCTTGGTTACATTGAATATGCCGCCCTTTTCGCGGTAAGCCACATCCTGCCCCCAGATGAAGGTATCCGGATTGTGGCGGAACTCAGCCTTCAGGGTCTCATTCAGGGCAGTGATCATCTTAATTTTCTCCCCTTCTTCGTTGTGGATGCCATCGGGGTATCTTTCAGAGCTGTAAGCCTCGGGGATGACAAAATCGTGGATGGAGGCAGGGTCGGGGTCGGGAGCTTTCAACGCCTTCCTGTGGGCTTCTGCGATCGCTTCAGTTGCCTCCTGGTCGAGGGCATCCAGGTTTTCCCCGTCCAGGATGTCGTTGCTGATCAGCAGCCGGCGGATCTTCAGCATGGGGTCGTGCGCCCTGACACAGGCCAATTCGCGTTCATCCCGGTAAAGGTCGTGACGGTCGCTGTTTGAGTGCGATCCGATGCGCACCACACTGGCATGGACAATCACAGGTTCACTCGATTCAAGGGCGTGTTGCCTGGCCTGGTACATGGCATTCATTGAACTGAAAACGTCTTTTCCGTCGCAATAAATGATCCTCAGGTTTTTGAAACCCCGGAAATTGTCCGCTACCTTGCGGTTGGCCGTCTGGTCCTTCCTGGGGACCGAAATCCCATAGCCGTTGTCCTGGAAAACAAAAATCACCGGGAGCTTTTCGTTGCTCGCCCCGTTGATGGCTTCGTAAACATAACCTTCGGAAACCGACGACTCACCCTGTGAACTGATGGCTACGCCTTTGTGCCCGTACCGCTTCATGGCGCGGGCAACGCCAACCGCGTGCAGGGTATGGTTGCCCGTGGCAGAAGAAACATTGTGGATGTTCCATTCGGGCTTGGCAAAATGGTTCGACATATGCCTCCCCCCGCTGGCAATGTCTGTGGCTTTGGAGATGCCGTTGAGGATGATCTCCCCGGCAGTGATTCCCGCCGACAGGGCAGTCAGCATATCGCGGTAATAGGGGAACAGATGGTCTGTTTCCCGTTCAAACACCTGCCCGATGGCCAGCTGAATGGCATCGTGCCCGGCATAGGGGGCATGATAAGACCAGCCCAGGGCCTGTTTGAGGTAATTGGGTGCTTTTTCGTCAAGCTTTCTGCCCATTGTCATCAGGAGATACCACTTCCTGAATGTAGCGGCATCCACCGTATCGAGAGCATACTTCGGACGCTGGATCACCTCATCCTTTAATTCGCCGGGCAATTGTTTGTTGTTATGTCCTTTTTCTTTTTTGATGGCTTCCATACCTGGGATTTTTAACATTTCCGGCAAGGTGCCGGACTCTCACTAAACAGCGGGGCCATGATTTTGTTTAGCCTGCACGGGGACTCCCCGAAAGGGGCAAAAAAACCAGACAGCTGTCACCGGCTGCAGGAATCGCCGGCAACCCAAAGCAAAACAGAAATGGAATGCGGGCCTTATCCACGCATGGTGGTTTTGATGGCCCTGGGCAGGAGTTCGACCACATCGCTGGCAATAAGGCCCTCCTGCCCCAGCCTGGCTGATGCCAGATCGGCCGCGCGGCCGTGAAGGTATACCCCAAGCAGGCAGGCGTGCAACGGAGAGTAATTCTGGGCGAGCCAGCCAAGGATCACGCCGGTAAGCACATCGCCTGTGCCCCCGGTGGCCAATCCGGGATTTCCTGTCGAATTGAAGAAAGCACGTCCGTCGGGACAGACCACGGCCGTGTGCCCGCCTTTCAGCACCACGTATACCTGAAAGCGGTGGGCCAGTTCAAGGGCTTTTTCAAAACGGTCGAGGTCGTCGGTAGTTTTTCCTGCCATGCGATCAAACTCTCCGGGATGGGGGGTAAAAATCGAACCCTTGGGCAGGAACCCACACCAGGTGAGGTTTTCTGACAGTATATTCAGGGCATCGGCATCCAGCACCATGGGCACCGTGGCGTTCTGGATGAGCAGTTTGAGGGCCCTTGCGGTTTGCTCGTGCGTGCCGATGCCCGGACCGACGGCAATCGCATTGAATCCGTCAAGCGAGCTAATACCCGACAGTATACGGGGATTCTCGTCGGCCACGCACATGGCCTCGGGCACACAGGTCTGCATGATCTCATAGGCGCAACCCGGCAGGTGAACCGTCATCAAGCCGGCTCCGCTGCGCAGGGCAGCCCTGGCTGCCAACACCCCGGCACCTGCCTTTCCGTGGCTGCCGGCCAGCAGCAGCCCGTGGCCGAAGTGTCCCTTGTGGGAAAATTTTTTCCGAGGCCGGTACAGCCCCCGGACTTCCGATGCCTGCAAGTAATGGTAGCGGGTCTCGGCCTGGGCAATGCCCTTTGGGTGCAGACCGATGTCCAACAAATACCATTCGCCCAGGAAGCGGTCGTTCGAGGGGAACATAAAGGCCAGTTTGGGCGATTGGAAACTCAGGGTATAATCGGCCCGGACAATCCGTTGGGGGTCGTTGTTGCGGTTGTCCTCGCAAAACAGCCCGGTTGGAAAATCGATGGCCACCACCACGGCCGAAGAGGCATTGATATGCTGTACAACTTTGGCCAACAAGCCCTCCAGGGGGCGGTCGAGCCCACTGCCCAGCAGCGCATCAACAATCACTTCCCCGGGGTCGATCGCCGGCATTTCCGCTTCGCCAGTCAGGTTGTGCTGCCGCAGATTGCGCAAACCCACCAGCCGTTCTTCGTTCAAAAGAAAATCCTCCGAAGCTCGGTCGGAATGCCTGACAATATGGACCACTACCTGATGACCGGAATCAGCCAGCAGCCGGGCGATCACCAGCCCGTCTCCACCGTTGTTGCCCATTCCGCAAAAAATCCTGACAGGCCTTTTTTCCGGCATGCGCCGCCTGATCCACTCAAAGCACCGGCCTGCCGCCCTTTCCATAAGACCGGCAGAGCTAATGGGTTCCTGATCAATGGTGTAAGCGTCGATCCTGCGTATCTGGGAAGCTTTCAGTATTTTCATCTGCTCATAATTTTATGTTTCGGTAAGGTCGAAAGGTCTGAAAAGCAATGAGTAATGAGTGATGAGGCAAAAAGTCGTTCCGCCTTCTGTCTTCCGTTTTCTGTCTCCTAACCTTTTCAACCCTTCAACTTTTCACCTCACTTCTATAAATTTTACCGACATTCGCATACAACAAAAATAACGGCTTATTTCCGGAATTCCAATGAGGGAAACTGAAAATCCCAAACCGGTCCACGCCCCCGGGGTGTTGCTTCCGACAGCCTATTTGCCGCCGCTGGAGTATATGGTCTGTATTGCAAAAACAGGCACTGCCCTGATCGAATGGCATGAAACCTACTCCAGGCAGACCTGGAGAAACCGTTGCAGCATCGCTACGGCCAACGGCAGGCTCGACCTCAGCATACCTGTCAACAGGCCGCAGGGAAGGGCTACCAAAACAAAGGAGGTGCTGATCAGCACACACCGGAACTGGGAGCAAGGCCATTGGAGGGCCATACAAACCGCCTATGGGAAGGCCCCCTTTTTCCTGTTTTACCGCGATCTTTTTGAACCATTTTACAGGGAAAGGAAGGCCCGTTACCTATGGGATTTCAACACCGGACTGCTGCAAGTATTGCTCGGCCAGCTTCAATTAAAGCCCCGGTTGGGATATACCTCTTATTACACCAGGCAGCCCGGCGACATCCTTGATCTGAGAGAGCGCATCAGCCCGAAAACAGGCCGGCCTGAAGGTAGCCTGCTTAGCTATTGGCCCCCTTATTACCAGTCATTTTCAGAGCGCAACGGCTTCATGCCCAACCTGAGCGTCATCGACCTGTTGTTCCATTTGGGTCCCGAATCGGCCGCTTATTTGCGCAAAGCCGCAGTTTATCTGCAGGATCAGGAGGCTGAGGGGTAGGCTATGCGCACGTGGTAGATATTCAGCAGCATCCGTTTAAAGATGTCCTTTACCGTACTGATGTCCCTGAAGGTGATATCGGCGTTGTCGAACTGCTTCTCCAGCACCTGCAGGTCGATGATCTCATCCACCAGCCTGTTGATCCGGTTTTCATCGGGTTTTCCCAGGCTCCTGGAAGCGGCCTCTACCGCATCGGCCATCATCACCACGGCGGTCTCCTTGCTGAAGGGTGGGGGGCCGGGATAGGCAAAGTCGGCCTTGTTGACCTGCTCCCGGGCATTTTCCTTCAGTTGCATGGTATAGAAGTAACGTGCGGTGGTGGTGCCGTGGTGGGTGCGGATGAAATCGATAACGTACTCGGGGAGGTTGTGTTTGCGGCCCATTTCGATGCCATCGATCACATGCCTGATGATGATGCGTGCGCTCTCCCTGAATGTGATCTCCTGATGGGGGTTATGGCCTGAGCTTTGGTTTTCGGTAAAATACAGGGGGTTCTCCATTTTTCCGATGTCGTGATACAGGGCCCCGGTGCGCGTAAGAAGGCTGTTGCCGCCGATGGCGATGATGGCCTCTTCCGATAAATTGGCCACCTGCAGCGAATGCTGGAAGCTGCCCGGGGCTTTCATACCCAGCTGCCGCAGCAGCGAATTGTTCGTATCGGCCAGTTCGAGCAGCGAAAAGTCGGTGGGCAGGCCAAAGATCCGCTCAAAAAGAAAGATCAGCGGATAGGCAAAGAGGGTAAGGAAAGCACTGCCGGCAAAATAGGCAAAATCGGTCCAATACAGGTTCTCAAGCGAGCCCGTATGGGCCAGGGAAAGCCCGAAATACACCGCCGAATAGGTGGCAAATATCAACACCACGGTAACAAACAACTGAGACCTTCGCCGAAGGCTGGCCATGTTCAGTATGGCCACAATGCCGGCGACGAATTGCAAAAACACAAATTCAAAACTCCGGGGCACCAAAAAGCCAATGAGGATGATGGTGATGATGTGTACGTACAGGGCCAGGCGGTTGTCGAAAAAAGCCCTGATCAGCACGGGCACCAGGCATACCGGCACCAGGTAGAGGTAATCGATGTTGTACCTGATCACCAGGCCTGTCGAAAAGACCATCAGCAAAACAGACAGCAACACAAGGAGAATGCGGCGGTTGTCGTTAAAAACATCCCGTCGGAAATAATACAGAAACAGCAAAAGGACAATCATGGAGATGCTCACCAGCAAAAACTGTCCGGCGTAAAACAGGACCTGCCTGGCCGAATCCCCTACCTGCCGCTGGAACTCCATCTTGAAGGATTCCAGCACCTGGTAGGTGGCGGGAGTCATCAGTTCTCCCTTCGACACAATCTTTTCGCCCTCCTGAACCATGCCACGGGTCAGAGGAATGGCCTCCATTTCTGCTTCCAGGGTACGGCTGCTGATCTCTTCGTTGTAGAATACATTCTGATTTAAGGACACTTCCAACAGTGGACGCAGCAGATCGGCATCCACCCGGTCTTCTCTTTCTTCCATAAAGCCGATCACTTCCAGATAAGCCTGCTGTATGGTGTAGAGGTCGCGAAGAACGGTTGTCCGGGCAATGTTGCCATCGAGTACCCGGATCTCAAAATCTCCGGGCTTTCCCCTGTGGTCTATGCCCAGGTAGATGATCCCGGTCTGGTAAAGGTTGTCGAGCAGCTGCAGACCGGTTTCCAGAGACCTTTGTCTCAATGCCTGCCGCTCTTCCCGGCCATGCTTCTGCTCCCAGGCCTGCTCAAACTCCACCTGGAAAACCTCCATCATCGATTGGGCCACCACCTGGCTGCGGGAAAAAAAAGGCCTGAAATTTTCCTTCACCCTTTCCCTCTCCTCTTCCAGCTGGGCAGGGGTTTTGAGAATGGCAAAACTGATTGGGGCGATCAGATCGTCGTGGAGCCATGGCCTTCCCATCTGGTATTCGTAATCGAAACCGGGTTGACGGGGAAACAACTGAACCAGCAGAATAATGGTCAGCAATACCAGGAACCCCTTGTACAGGCTTGGGTAATGACGCTGGAACCAGTGAAGGATCTGTTGCATAAGACAGAGAACTGTTGCAGCGAAATTAACAATTAATTCAGGAAAAACCAGCTTATCCGGGGCGGCAGTGCAGGAAAAATAGCTACTTTTATTCACTGCAAACCAATCCGCCACTTATGAGCACAGGTATCTGCCCCCTGGGTATGGCTGCCGTCAGGTCGGCCCCCGGGCACAAGAACGAAATGGTCAGCCAGCTTTTGTTTGGCGAGAGTTTTGATGTCATTGAAGCTGCCGGCGACTGGCTCCATATTGCCATGGGGCATGACCAGTACCGCGGCTGGGTGGCTGCAAACCAGGTTGAGTTACTGGATGAGGAAAACCTGAAACGGTTGCGCTCCTGTCAGATTGTTGTAACGGCAGGATATATGACGGAGGTAGTGGAAGAACTGTCTGGCAGGAGATTCCCGGTAAGCGCCGGAAGCACCCTGTACATGGAGGCCGGTGGACGTTTCGTGCTCAATGGGATAAGCTGGGGCTATCACGGAGAGGTGCTCGGCCGGCAACGACCCTCCCTGGAACACATCACCCTTCATGCCCGGCTGTTTTTGGGCACACCCTATCTCTGGGGCGGTCGTTCGGCTTTTGGGACGGACTGCTCCGGATTTGTCCAGACGGTATTCCATATGGCCGGGATCAAACTGCCCAGGGATGCGTCCGTACAGGCCAATCTGGGCGAAAGCGTCCATCTGGTGCATGAGGCCCGGGCGGGCGATCTTCTGTTTTTCGACGACCCGGCGGGAGACATCAACCACGTGGGGATCTATCTGGGAGAAGGAGAGGTGATCCATGCCCACGGCCGGGTCCGCACAGACCGGATCGATCACCAGGGCATTTTCAATACCGGCACCCGGAGATACACCCATCCCTTGCGCCTGATCCGGCGGATTTCCCCTTTTAAGCGCCCGGGTCCCCACCAATTGATTTAATGCGGGGCGATTGAAGGAAAGGGGATATTTTTCTTACCTTTGCAGGCTGATAAAGACTTATTGAATGATTAAGATAACTTTACCTGATAAATCCGTCAAAGAGTTCCCAAAAGGGGTCACCGGTCTTGAAATTGCCAGGAGCATTTCGGAAGGACTGGCCCGCAATGTATTGTCGATCGAGGTAAACGGTGAGACATGGGATCTCGACAGACCCATCCACCACGATGCGAGAGTTAAGCTCAACACCTGGGACGACAGTGAAGGGAAAGCCACCATGTGGCATTCATCGGCCCACCTGATGGCCGCAGCCATTGAAGAGCTATACCCCGGCACAAAATTCGGGATCGGTCCGGATATCGAAAACGGCTTTTATTACGATATTGACCTGGGCGAAAAGACCATTTCCAGCAAGGATTTCGAGCAGATAGAACAGAAAATGCTGGAGATCGCCAGGCGCAAAGAGGTCTTTGTGCGCACCGAAGTACCCAAAGAAGAAGCCCTGGCTTTTTACCAGGACAAGGGCGACGAATACAAGGTAGACCTGATCTCCGACCTGGAAGACGGCACCATCAGCTTTTACAAATCGGGGAAATTCACCGACCTGTGCAAGGGTCCCCACCTGATCGATACAGGCCCCATCAAGGCAGTCAAGCTCCTGAACACGGCCGGGGCCTACTGGAGGGGCGACGAAAGCAGAAAACAGCTGACAAGGGTGTATGGCATCAGTTTCCCGAAGCAAAAAATGCTCAGGGAATACCTCGAGATGCTGGAAGAGGCAAAAAAACGCGACCACCGGAAAATCGGCCGCGAACTGGAACTGTTTACCTTCTCGGCCCGGGTGGGGCAGGGCCTTCCGCTGTGGTTGCCCAAGGGAGCCGAACTGCGCGAAAACCTGGAAAAGTTCCTGAAGCAGCTGCAGCGCAAGGCAGGCTACCAGCCGGTGATCACTCCCCACATCGGCAACAGGAACCTTTACGAGATCAGCGGCCACTACGAAAAATACGGCGAAGACTCCTTCCGGCCGATCAAAACCCCTTCGGAGGGGGAGGAGTTTTTCCTGAAACCCATGAACTGCCCCCACCATTGCGAAATCTTTAAATCCAGGCAGTATTCGTACAGGGAACTTCCCATTCGTTTTGCTGAATTTGGCACCGTTTACCGCTACGAACAAAGCGGTGAACTGCACGGGCTGACACGGGTGCGCGGTTTTACCCAGGACGACGCCCATATCTTTTGCCGCCCCGATCAGGTAAAGGAAGAGTTCACGGCCGTAATCGATATTGTGTTGCACATTTTCAGGGCACTCGACTTCATGGATTACAGCGTGCAGATATCCCTGCGGGAT
>SL_3KL_010_SEDDRAFT_10001805_pt1 | contig 19567 bp, 15 predicted proteins | sample SodLakKL_010_SED_2_FD_10381 | JGI IMG/M metagenome (IMG submission 10381) | reverse complement strand
GCAAGTGAAGATTCGGTTTCAGTTATGTTATTTTTTACCGGGAATCTGTGTTTAAATGGATTTCCGTTGTCATCCCAAGAATTTGGTATTGTCATTTCAACTTCTAACTCCCATCCATCTTCTATAATTTCAGTTGCATCAATATAAAAGTCTAGAACCGCTTCAATGAATTCAATTTCATCAACTATTCCGGGACCTTCATATTCAAAAGGAAAGCTAATAGTATATTTTGTAGAAGTTGAGTTAATTTTATTAAAATCTATTTTAAAAGTATTTGAAGAGGATACATCTTCCATTGCATATAAATCCGAAGCTTCCATTGTGTATATATTTCCTCCGTAAACAAAGCAAACAAGATTTTCATCGTCAACATAAATACCTTCTTCATCATCAATACCGACAATATGATCAACGGTAAGAGTAGAGTTTACAGCAGGTATAGCAAATATTGGTCCGTAATTAAAGTCGTTAATATTATCTTCATCTTTAAAAAGATCAAAGTAGCTATGATCACAGGAATAAAAAAATATAGAAATCAGCAAAGATACTACAAATAAGGGCTTTTTAGGATATATATATATTAGTAGATTTTTTGTCATCATTGAAAAAAATACTTTAAGTAAAACTATATTCACTATAGCAGTACAAAATAACAAAAAAAAGATAAACAAACCAAAATAATTATTATATAAAATTTAAACATTAAATAAAATAAAATCAGCAATTAATTGTTTTTGACTGATTATCAGTTTTTTAAGTGTTTATTTGAAAAAGTATTTATTATATAAAAAATAGTAGCAATGTTGCATTTAGTGCTATTATTGAACTCATACTTATAATAACAGGTTTTCTTAAGCTTTTATCAGCCAAAAATATTGAGTATCCTGTTTTTATAAGATTTGTGCTAATTATTGCTTGAAAAGTTGCTAATGAAATAACGTTTATGCTGACTTTATATGTTTCTTGAAATAAGTTTAAAAGGAATGGTGTAACATCTGTAATTCCCACTAACCAGCTTAAAAGATTTAATCCTCTGATACCAAAACTTTCAATAACGTAATAATTCAAAAAAGAAAAACCTATAAATAAAAGAGTAAAAATGATAGCTACTTTAAATTCTAGGGGGTTCTTGTCATCTAAAGTATTATCTTTTTCAGTTTTTTCTTTATTATTTTTAGAAAAAAACAATATTCCAAAGCTAAACAAAGCTGAAAAAGCTATCATTATTAAAAATACCGGGAGTGTATAAACAGCAAGTTCTTTGTTAAAAATAGCCATCAATAACAAAACTCTAAGATACATCATTGTTATAGATAGGATTATTGCAGCAGCATATTGCCTTGATTCATTAAAGTTCTTTGTTTTTTTGCTTTTTCTTGACAAAATGATTGTTGCAGCCGTACTGCTGTATATTCCGCCTAAAATACCTGAAACGATTATTCCTGATTTAACAAAAATAAATTTTCTTAATAAGTAGCTCATGTATGAAATTGCAGATATTACAACTACTGATATCCATACATTGAAAGGAGTTATGTTTATAAAAGGTACTATTTGCTTATCGGGTATAATAGGCAAAATAACACCTGCTATAATTAAAAATTTTGCAAGAGTTATAAATTCGTCTTTGTCAAATTTTTGAGATATTTCGACAAATGAGCTTTTCATTTCCGATAAAATTAAAACTGTTACTACAACAAGTATATATAGCCAAGCTGGTTGGGTTATTACTAATGGGGGAATACTGTATGTTATAAGACCAATGATTACTGTTGTCATTCCAAACGTATTCTTTTCTTTTAATTTGAAGATATAATAGATGACTAAAAAAGCACTTAATGTTATCCATCCCACCAAATATGGTATTAATGATTTTTCATCAATTATATATAATAAAAACCCTAATATTCCTATAAAAGTAAATGTACGGTCTGTACCAAATACGGTAAACTCCTCTTTTGCACTGTGTAATCTTCTTTGAGCCAATCCAATCACAAGTGATAGAAGAGTTACAAGAACAAAATTTAATAATGTTTCAGGTATAAATTGACTTATCTCTAACATTGTCCTATTTAATTTTTATAAAGTTTTTTTGATTAAATTATTCTAGAGTTTTGTTCTCTCGTATTAATAAGTGATTTGAAACTCTATCTTTATTACGTAATTGAATAATATAAGTTTTGTTATTTGTTTGAGGAATATCAAAATTCATATTATAATCTCCTGTTTTCAGAAATTCATCATGTAAAATTTTTATCAATCTTCCTTGTATGTCAAAAAGCTTTATTGTATAGTTACCCGGGGTTTTTGCATAAAAATCAACATTTATATTATCTTTGAAAGGTACGGGATATACTTTAAAGTTTTGAACTTGATTATTTGTTTGGTTTATATAGTTTATACCATTATTATCGTCATCAATTTTATGATACAGTTCATAAGCTTTTTTTGCGGTATTCTTTAGGTTTTCAAGATGATTACCTGCGAGAATTCCAAAAACGACATTAACGGTATCTCCCGGCGATAATGCGTATGGGCCGGTACTTACTAATGTGCTAATATCATTGTCTGCATCATAAAATCCGGCACTTGAGCGGTTGCTTTTAAGAGCTGTATATTTTTCAAATCCTGTAAATCCGCTATTAATATTAATGCTTCCTCCAAAACCTTCATTATCAAAGGCGTAATGTATAAAATTTCCATCACTGATAAGACTAATTCCTTTATAAAATCCTCCTGTGGCAGAGTAAGCATAACCCATTTTAGTTTCATGATCAAAAGTTGCTCTGTGTTGCTTGTTATCTCTTATTTGCCAATCAGCAAAAAATCCTGTATAAAAGCTTGTTATATCATTTTCTCCGGTATTTATAATATCATACTCAAGAATTATAAAATTATCATTAGGTTCTTCTTCCCATGCATAAGCGTATTGTTCGATTTTAATATCCAGATTATATTGATATTCGGGGTCATCTTTAAAAATTCCTTTAAATTCATAATCTGCAATATTTGTATTTTCTACTTTTCTGATATTTTCAACAGGAATGAAAAGCTCGTTAAAAGAGCCTTCAGCAGGTCCGTAAATATTGTCAACTACATTGCTTGGACTTTTTCCTGCAATTAGTCCTGCACATTTAATCATTGAAAACCCGCTATCGAATAAAAAACCCAATCCTTGCTGGTAATTAGGGTAATTATAACCCAAAGTTCCTCTGCTTGTTAGTGAAGTTGCTATTCTGTTTACGTTAATGTTTATATAATCAATATTAACAAAAATGGTAAAATATTGTTTTGCTTTATAATCATTATTATCTGTAAATCTTAACTCAAAATCTATTTGATGATTTATGGGTATATTTTCATTTAGATGAACTTCAAATGGTTGACTATCATTTGTTAAAGATTCCATTGTGCCAATTTCACCGGTGTTGAATATATTGCTTAATATTTCAATATAAGGAGAAGAAGAGTATAATTCAACCTCAATATTGTCTGAGTGAGCAAGAAAATTAGTAAAAGTTCCGGTTATTTCCATAATATCATTAGCCCTGTAAAGCGTATATTCTTCAGGACTGTGTCCATGTGCTGTAAGTTTTATTGCAGGGTTGTGAGATTCTGTTAATGCTCTGTAAAGATTTAATCTTCCTGCACCAAGAAGTTCTTTATAATCCGAGTTTTCTGATATTTCATAGATATTATCAGCTGTTACTTTCATAAGTTGAGCAATTTGCAGAGCGTTATAATCATGGAAGTATGATCTTAATATAGCTGCAGCTCCTGATACAACGGGTGCTGCCGTTGAAGTTCCTCCTGAAGCTACGTATGATCCGTTTTGCCATGTCGAAAAAATATTATTCCCGGGAGCGCTTATATCTACAGTAATCCCATAACTGGAAAATCCTGCTTTAATATCATTTTCGTCTGTTGCAGCAACACTAAACACGTTTTCAAAAGCTGCAGGATATATAGGTCTGTCATTGTTTGAATTACCTGCAGCGGCAACAACCAAGACATCTCTATTAAATATAGCATAATTAATTATATCCAATGCGTAAGGTCCGGGGTTTATAAATCTTCCCCATGAACAATTAATTACGGAAGCTCCTCTGTCTGCTGCATATACAATACCTTCATAAGCCATGGTAAGACTTCCATATTCATCATCAACTTTAACAGGTAAAAATTTGCTTTTATAACCGGTACCGGCAATACCTGTACCATTATCTGCTGTTGCTGAAGAAATACCTGATACATGAAGCCCATGCCCACTGGAATTATACTGAGGCATATTATTTCCTTCACCAAGATCCCATCCGTAAAAATTATCAACAAAACCATCATTATCACTATCTTGTCCATTAATAGGATCATCATAATTATATTTGATACTGTTTATCAAATCCGGATGGTATAAATCTGTCCCCGTATCTACTATACCTATAACAGTATTTGTATCCCCAACTGATATTTCCCAGGCGTCAAATGCTTGAATTTTTTCCAAATAGTACTGATTATTTATCAGCGGGTCGTTTGGTACATGCTGTAAAAGTTGGGGAATATAATGAGGTTGAACATACTCCATTAAACCGGTATTATATAACTCATTGATAGCATTTTCAATATCTTCTTCTTTAGGGATATCCATGTAATAAATCCTTGATAAATCAACAAGTGGCTGACCGGTTTCATGAAACTTATTTTCCGGTGGTGAATGTGTTGGAAATCCTCTCCTGATATTTGTACCCTCTATTTTTTCAAATACCTGTTCTAATTTTTTTGGCATTTCATCTTTTGATTTTATAAAATCTCCGGTTTTTTTATCAACTTTAAATATAACACGACCATTAATAAAATCACCATCATCAACATAGTCAGGCAAACTAAAATGTGGTTGTTGCCCAAATGTTAATATGGGAATAATCGTTATTGCTAAAAAAAATAATGTTTTATAAATAATTCTGTGTTTGATCATAAGATGTTAAAAAAAAGGTTTTTATTTAATATATTACTTTATACTATTTTATAACTGCTAAATTAATAATTTTCTTTTAATTAAACCATTTTTTACTTTGTAAATGCAAGCATTTACAAAATATAATTTTTAATAAAGCTCATTAAAGTATGGAATATCTTCAAGAAAGGTATATTTCCCTTTTTGATAATCAATTTTACAGCAATAGTGTTTTAATCCGTTGGTCATAGTCAGGTATTTGACTTTCAGAGGAAAGTTATATCTAACGGCTTGATCAAAAACACTTTGATTAAGGTTAATTTTTGTTGATTTACATTCTATTATCATTACAGGATTGCCATTATTGTCATAAATTATAGCATCACATCTTTTTTGCATAGAATGATATTTTATTGATGCTTCAACAATTATTAATGATGGCTTATATTTTTTTTCTTCGGTTAAAAATTTTAGAAAATTTTGCCTAACCCACTCTTCCGGAGTTAATGCTACATGTTTTTTTCTAAAAATATCAAAAATTGTTGTTCTTTTGCTATCTTTTTTTATACAAAACTCATATTCAGGAAGATTCAGGTTTGTCATAGTGCTGTTTGTTAGCAAAATTTTTAAAAAAATAAAATTTTCAATAAAAATACACAAAAAAATTAAAAATCTTATTTATAATTGTGTAAGTTTGCTGTAATTTTAAATATGATATGATATTATAGAAATTTATACTGTTTTAATTAAAGAACTTAACTAAATGAAAGTTTCAAATATAATTAAAGAAATTGATAATAAGATATTTCATCCTGTTTATTTTTTAATGGGAGAGGAGCCTTATTATATTGATTATATTTCTAATTATATTGAGAAAAATGTATTGAGTGATTCAGAAAAAGAGTTTAATCAAACGATTTTATATGGAAAAGATACCGATTTAAAAACAATAATAAGTTATGCTAAAAGATATCCTATGATGTCAAATCATCAAGTTATTATTGTAAAAGAAGCTCAAACTATAGATCGTTTTGAAAGCAAAATATCTGATTATATTAGCTACTTTGAGAATCCTCAAAAGACTACTATTTTGGTATTTTGCTATAAGTATAAAAAAATAGACGGCAGAAAAAAGACTGCTAAAATCATAGATAATAATGGCGTATTGTTTGAAAGTAAAAGAGTTTATGATAATAAACTTCCTGATTGGATATCTGGTTATATAAAACAAAAAGGCTATAATATTGAACCTGTTGCTACTCAATTGCTTGCAGATTATATTGGCAATAATCTTTCAAAAATAGTTAATGAAACAGAAAAACTATTTATAAGTATTGATAAAGGTTCAAAGATTACACCGGCAATAATTGAAGAAAATATTGGTATAAGTAAGGATTACAATGTTTTTGAATTTCAAAATGCCATTGGCGAGAAAAATGAGTTAAAAGCCTTTAGAATGGTTTACTATTTTGTCTCTGATCCAAAGAATAATCCTATAATATTTATAATTTCAATGCTTTACAATTATTTCTCAAAACTCTTAATATATCACTCCTTAACAGATAAGTCACAGCAAAATGCAGCTTCTGCGCTTTCTGTTAATCCTTATTTTGTTAAAGATTATAAAAATGCAGCTATGAAATACCCGGCTTCAGCAATTTTAAGAATTTTTTCAATATTAAAAGAGTATGATCTTAAGTCAAAAGGAGTTGGAAATGTTAGCGCTGATGAGGGTGAGTTGTTGAAAGAACTTACTTATAAGATATTAAATAAAAAATAATATAAAACTGATTATTAACTAAAATATATTAAAATGAATTACTTAGATATTATATTTATTGTTTTATTGATTGTAGGAGCTTTACAAGGATTTTACAGGGGTTTGATAATCGAGATTACCTCTTTAGCTGCATTAGTTTTAGGTGTTGTATTTGGTGTTATATTTGCCGATGTTTTTACCGTCATCATAAGAAGTTTTTGGGATGTAAGTGAGTTTGTCACAAAAGTTATAGGTTTTATAATTATATTTTTAGCTGTTTTATTTGGGATTAGGTTTTTAGGCAAATTAATTGAAAAAGGATTTAAATTTTTGGCATTAAACATTTACAATAGGATTGCCGGTCTTTTGATAGGTATATTTAAAGCAGCATTTATTATTAGCGTGGTTTTAATACCCGTAAATGTTATAAATAAGGATGCAGATTTCCTTTCAAAAGAAAGACAAAACAATAGCTTTTTTTATAAACCAATATCAAATCTTGCACCGTCAATTTTGCCTGAAAGAGATTTTATAATTCGCATTACTCAAGCAGAAGATGATAGTGAAGATAATAACAATTTATAATATACTTAATAACATATTATTGTGAAGGTCTTATTACTAAACCTGCCTTTTATTTTTGAGAAGAAGAGCGATATCGTTTTATCGCACTGTCTTGGAATTTTTCAAATAGCATCTTTTTTGAGGGATAATGGCTGCGAAGTTGTCATACTTGATGCACTACAGGAGGGTTTTGATAAAATTGAAAAATACAATAATAATTTTTACAGGGTAGGCTTAGGCGATGATGAAATTTTATATAAAATTGATGATAGCTTTGATCTTATCGGACTTTCTGTTCCTTTTTCTCACCTTGCGAAATTGGCGCATGATTTGATAGACAAGATAAAAACCAAATATAATGATATTCCGATTGTTATAGGTGGAGTTTATCCAAGTTCGCAACCTGAGTTGGCAGTTCAGTCAAAAGCTGATTATATCATTACCGGAGAGGGTGAAGAACCTATGCTTTCATTGGTTAATTACTTAAAAAATAAAACATCAAAATTACCTCATAGCGTTGTTAGTAAAGATTTTAATGATGCTAAAACGCATATAACTAAAGATATTAACGTGTTTTCTTTGCCTGCAAGGGATTTGGTGGATTTTGAAAAATATCTTGTTCGTTCCCCGAGAAATGTAAGAGGATGGAAAAGTGCCAGCATTATTACATCAAGGGGTTGCCCTTACGACTGCGAGTTTTGCGCGATACATCCTGTAAGTGGCTATAAATGGAGACCCTTCTCCTCTGAAAGGGTTTTGAAAGAAATTAATCATCTGGTTGATAACTATGGCGTTAACAATATTGAAATTGAAGATGATAATTTTACAATTGATCAGAAAAGAGTAAAAGAAATTCTTAAAGGGATTATTGACATAAATAAAAACAAGCAATTTTTATCATGGCAGGCATTGAATGGATTAAGAATTGACACCTTAGATGAGGAGCTTATTAAACTTTTTGCAGAGTCTAATTGTAGACATTTAAATATTGCGTTAGAGCATGGTGATGAGGAAATGTTGAAGATTATTAAGAAGAAGCTTGACCTTGAAAAAGTATTGCATGTTGTTGAACTTTTGAAAAAATATAATATTGACTCTCATGTTTTTACAATATACGGCTATCCGGGAGAAACAAAAGAGAGGTTTAATAATGCACTTAATTTTTATCGCAAAATAAAGAAAATAGCTCCCAATATTATTTTCAAATTTTTTATCGCTCAGCCATATCCAAATACAAAACTTTTTAAAAATGCTGTAAAAAACGGCTATTTGCCGGCAGATATGTTTTCCGATATTAATAAAATCAGCAGCTTTTCAACTGCTAATAAAATATGGATAACCACTCCTGATTTTGATAAAAGTGAAGTGTTAAAACGTAAGAAAGTATTGCGAAAAACACTATTCACACCAAAGGAATATTTTATGCAATTAGTACGCGAGAAAATGCCTGACCCGATTGTGGATAAATTATACTCGCTTTATCATCTATTAGCTAAGATGAAAAAAAGTTCACGGTAGAGTAGAAAATTTATAAAGTAAAAAGTATAAAGTATTTCTAGAAATAAGTTTTGATTTTATTTACTCAAATTATTCTTAGAGATTGAAATTAAATAGAGTCCTGTATAAGTTATAGCACCATTTAACAGCAGTAATTCAAAGCCAAATTGATAGCCCAGAAACAGATATTCGGAAAAATTGCTTAAAACAAAGCAAATAGCAGGGGAGAGGATGCATATTAACGGAACAAACCTGTCTTTAATCTTTCTTTTTGAAATTAATCCGAAGAAAAACAATCCTAACAAAGGACCATAAGTGTAGCCGGCAATAGTAAAAAGTTGGCTTATCAATGCAACATCGTTTATAAGTCTGTAGCCAACTATTATTAAAAACATCAAAAGTGCAAATAATGTATGAACAACGTATCTTGTTTTTTTTATTTGATTTTCGCTGATATTTTCTTTTCGTTTCAAACCTAAAAAATCAATACAAAAAGCTGTGGTAAGTGCAGTTAGCGTTCCATCAGCGCTGGAATATGCCGCCGATATTAAACCAAATAAAAATGTAATACCTGCTGCTATTCCTAAATACTGAATAGCTACGGTTGGAAATAAGTCATCGGAGTTTTGTGGAATACTTAAACCGATTTCTCCAGCGTATAGATATAAAATACCTCCTAGAAATAAGAATATTAAATTTACAAATATTAAAATACCTCCGAAACTTATCATGTTTTTTTGAGCATCTGAAAGTTTACGGCAGCTAAGATTTTTTTGCATCATATCCTGGTCAAGACCTGTCATGGAAATGGTAATGAACATTCCTGCAAGGAATTGTTTAATAAAGAATCGCGGATCTTTTATATCAAAAACAAACATTTTTGTATAACCTTCTGCTTTAACACCTCCAATAAGCTCAGGTATGCCTTTGCCCATTTGATTACTTATAAGAAATATTGTTAGTATTACAGCTAAAAGCATAAAAGTTGTTTGNAATGTATCTGTCCANACNATTGTTTTTATTCCTCCTTTATACGTATATAACAAAATAAGAATCATAAATACTCCTACTGTGGTCCAAAAAGGAATTCCCCATTGATCAAAAACAAATATTTGTAAAACATGTACCACCAAAAACATTCTGAAAGAAGAGCCAATTATTCTACTAAGAATAAAATATAGCGACCCGGTTTTATAAGAATTTATTCCAAAACGATTGTGAAGATATGAGTATATTGAAGTTAGATTAAGCTTGTAATATAAAGGTAGTAAAATAAAAGCAATAACGATGTATCCTAATACGTAGCCAAGCACCAAAACCATATAGGAAAACCCCTCATCACCAACTAGCCCTGGAACAGACATAAAAGTTACACCTGACAACGAAGCACCTATCATGCCATAAGCAACAACATACCAAGGAGACTGACGGTTTCCCAAAAAATAAGTTTCGTTATTTGACCTTCGTGATGTTATACGGGAAATAACAAAAATAATTATAGTATATATAACAAAACAAAATAATATTAATCCCGGTTGCATTTATTAAGAAATATTAATTTTATAAAAATTTTTAAAACTATTTTCTTTCCAAAACAAGTAATACATATTTTTTTTCATTCAGGAATATTTCCGGATCAACAACTTTAAGCTCTTTAGATATTTTCTTGTCAATGCCTTCCCGTAGTTCTTTTGTCATAAAATAAAGCCATGGTTTTTTATAACGCAATTTTTCAAGACTGTAATGCTTAATTGGAATTAAAAACCGTTGTGCATACATGTTTATATATTTTATTGTAGGTAATATATTTTTTGAAATGTCTCTTTCATGAACTACCTTAAATCCATTGTTTTTAGCTTGTTCAATAAAATCATCATATACATGTCCCGACTTATTCGTTGAATTTTCAATTTTTCTAAAATAATCGACAATAATCCATCTGCCATCATTACTCAATGCTTTATCAACATTTATAAAAGCGTCTTCAAGTTTAATGTACTGTAATGATTCTGAGTTTATAATTGTTTTATATTTTTTTGAGGGGACAAATTTTTCAAACTTTTTATGATGCACTGTAATTTTAGGATGATTTTTTCGAATATAATCCACTTGATTGCGATTGGGAGTTAAAGCCTCAACCTTCATGTCTTTTTTTAGCATCATATCAGAAAGCCCACCCATGCCACAACCAACATCTAAAACAGAAGATTCAAAATCTTTGATATTATCAATAATGTTTTGAGCATATAAAACTTGAGCATCTTCAAATTGCTTAATGGAAATATCACCGGGGTCAATATTTACATCCTCAAAATACGCATAATGAAGCATATCGTTACGCAACATTTTTGAGTACAAAAAGAGTTCTAAGTCAAAATTTGATTTATCATAAGCTTTTTGAGTTTTATGATATTTATAAGCTTTAACCCATTTGACAGGATTTAAAAAATTCAGAATTAGTTTTTTCATGCTTGCAAAGATATAATATCTTGACAATCTATAAAAAATAAAATTGTAGTTCTAACTTGAACTTACAGATTCTAATTTTTGTTAACTTTGCTAATAAAATAATTTCATTTTTATGGATTGGGATAATTTAATTAATTCAGACCGTTTTGGAATAAAAAAGACTTCCAAAGCTTCCATGCCGGATAACAGGACGGAGTTTCAGAGAGATTATGACAGGATCATATTTTCTTCACCTTTCAGGAGATTACAAAATAAAACACAGGTATTTCCTTTACCCGGGCACACTATTGTGCATAATCGCCTAACTCATAGTCTTGAAGTTGCCACTGTTGGTCGCTCAATAGCCGGAATAGTCGCAAATCAACTTATTAAAAAAGATGTTGTTAAAGAGCTTAATTTTTATGATCAAATAAAATCAATAGTATCAACCGCTTGCTTGGTTCATGATATGGGAAATCCTCCTTTTGGACATAGCGGTGAAAAAGCTATAAGCTATTATTTTAAAGAGGGAAAAGGTAAGATATTTGAGAAACAGTTATCGAAAGTTTTATGGAATGATTTAATAAATTTTGAAGGAAATGCTAACCTATTACGACTATTGACAAACAGATTTTCCGGAAGGAGGGAAGGAGGTTATGCGCTTACTTATTCATCACTGGGAGCGATGATAAAATATCCGTGGGATGTAAATTATAATAATAAGAAATTCGGGTTTTTTCAAAGTGAGAAAGAAGCTTTTTTGAACATCATGGAGCAATTGAAAATTCAAGAAATTAATAATGATAAAATGTTTTTTTCTCGCCATCCTTTTGTTTTTATAGTTGAAGCCGCTGATGATATTTGTTATCAGATAATGGACATGGAAGATGGTTGTAAACTCGGAATAATATCTTATGAAGAGGTACATAATATATATATGAATTTTTTTGATGAAAATAAAGATTTAGAAAAATTAAAAAGGATAAAACAGACACTTAAAGAAGTTGTTGATCTCAATGAACAAACTGCATACCTGAGAGCAATGGTCATTGGTCATCTTGTTGAAGAAGTTGCAAAAGTGTTTTTAGATAATTATAAAAATATTATTGAGGGAAATTTCTTTGAAAAGCTTATAGATAACATGCGGGATGATTTGTTGGATGCGATGAAAAATTGCGAGAAACAAGCTTATAAAAAGCTATACAAACACGAGTCTGTTGTGAAAATAGAAATTTCCGGATATAAAGTTATTGGCTTTTTGTTAGATAGCTTTATAAATGCAATTTTAAAACCTGAAGATACTTATAATAAGGAATTATTGTCATTGATTCCGAAGCAATATTTGAATAATATGGAAGACAATACATATTTAAACATTCGGGCGGTTATAGATTATGTGTCAGGCATGACGGACGGCTTTGCAGTTGATTTATACAGGAGAATTAATGGAGTTGATATTTAATAATAAACAAGTTTTATGATTACTGGAATAGATAATGATATTAGTGAGTTAAAAGATTTCCTTGATTTTAAAGTAAAGAGTTATAATAATCAAAGTTTTATAGAAACAGATCCTGTTAGTATTCCTCATTTTTTTCAGAATAAAGAGGATATAGAGATTTCAGGGTTTTTGACGGCGTCTATTTCTTGGGGACAAAGAGCCTCAATTATAAAAAAATCAAAATATTTGTTAGAGCTACTTGATAACAGCCCGTATGATTTTATTATGAACAGTAATGATAAGGATTTAGATAAAATTAACAAATTTGTTTATCGTACCTTTAATGCAACTGATTGTATAACCTTTTTAAAAGCTTTGAAAAACATTTATGTGTCTCATAAAGGCATAGAAAAAGTATTTTTAAAAGGATATACAAAAAATGAAAATATTTATGATGCTATAACATATTTCAGAAGTGTTTTTTTTGAGATTCCGCATTTAAAGAGGACAGAAAAGCACATATCAAATCCTGCTTGTGGTTCTGCAGCCAAACGAATAAATATGTTTTTAAGATGGATGATCAGGAAAGATAATTTTGGAGTTGATTTTGGTATTTGGAAAAATATAAATAAAAAGCATTTGATTTGCCCCTTAGATATTCATGTTGGAAATGTAGCAAGAAAGTTAGGGTTATTAAAAAGAAAACAAAATGATAGAAAGGCAGCAGAGGAGCTAACGGAGATATTAAAGAGTTTTGACCCTGAAGATCCTGTAAAGTATGATTATGCTTTATTTGGATTGGGGGTTTTTGAAAAATTTTAAAAAGAATTTATAAAACAATTATAAAATATGCGGATAGATATATTAACTCTTTTCCCTGATATGTTTACTGGGATTTTTTCCAACTCCATTATAAAGCGAGCAATAGATAAAAGTATTGTTGAAATTCATTTACATGATATTAGGGATTATTCTAAAAACAAGCATAAGCGTGTTGATGATTATCCATACGGTGGAGGGTCAGGTATGGTTATGATGATTGAGCCTATTGCTGAATGTATTGAAAAATTAAAAGTTGAACGGATATATGATGAGGTTATATTTATGACTCCGGATGGTGAAGCTTTTAATCAAAAAAGAGCTAATGACCTTTCAACAAAAAAAAATATAATACTTTTATGCGGACATTATAAAGGAATAGATGAAAGAATTCGTGAACATTATATAACATGTGAAATATCTATTGGAGATTATGTGCTTTCCGGTGGCGAACTCCCTGCTGCTATTGTTTGTGATAGTGTAATAAGATTGATACCCGGTGTTTTGGGAGATGAGACATCAGCTTTATCAGATTCATTTCAGGACGGGTTGCTTTCTCCACCTGTTTATACAAGACCTGCGGTTTATAAAAATATGAAAGTACCACAAGTTCTTTTGTCAGGTAATGATAAAAGAATTGAAGAATGGAGATATAATGTTGCTTTAGAGCGTACTAAAAAAAGAAGGCCGGATTTGTATTCCGACCTTCAGTAAAAAGTTTATATTTATTTATGAGTTATCATTTAAAAGCCTCCAAAAGTTCTTCTTAGTCTAAATTTCATATCATCCCACCATCTGCTGAGTCTATCCATTCTGGATCTTCCTCTTGGTGGTTGACGACGTCTATCTTCTTTTTCTTTGACTTCCTTAACCTCTTCTTCTTCAACCTCTTCAACCTCTTCAACCTTATCTGGATCATCCCAGAATTTTATTTTATCTCCAAGCTCCCAAGATTTAACAGTTTCAGATATTTCCCATGAGTCAACCCTTTGATATGTTTTAGTTTCTTTAAAGTTGTCAGTAAATTCTTCAGTGCCAAATTTGTATGTCACACCAAAATTTAAATACGGCATACCACCTAATTCAACTATTGCAGCAAAATCTCTTGTTAAATAATATCTGGCACCTACATAAGGACTCCAGAATATCATATTTTCCATTTCCGGATTACCTATATGTTCTCCAATATAACTTGCTTCTATAAAATCATAACCAATCATACCGCCGCCATAAACTTCAAAAGGATTGCTAAAAACATTTAAAGGATAATGAAAAGTTCCTTTACCGGCAAATATCATTGACCTGTAATGAAAACCACGCTCCTCGGTAAAAACAGATCCGTCATACATATCCCAAGTATATCTGGTTGTTTTGTAACCAAAAAAACCACCAACTCCGAAATTCAAATTGCGAATAAAGACATCTTCTAATAATCCATACTCAAATGATCCTGATATAGGTGGCATTCTTGTTGAATAATGCCAATTAGTGTCAAAAATATGGTGCCAATGGCGAAATTGAGTTGATCCTAATCCTATACCTATGCCGGTTAACATGTCCTTTTTTTCAAATTTTACCGGCTCATCTCCAAAAAGATCTCTCTCTTCTTTAGCATTTTCTTCTTTCTCTAGATTATTTGCAAACAAAGAATTAAAACATAAAAAAGAAGAGATGAAAAAAATCAGTGTTATTGTTTTCATAACTTTATTTAGTTATAAGATTAATTACCTATCAATACATTAAAAACGCTTGCAAAATTAGTATTTATAGTAATATTTGCAAGTATAATTAATATAAAAGACATATTTTTACAATGCAAATGTACTATTTTATTATTATAAATTAAAATAATATTATTTTTTTTTATAAAAAATGAAAAAAAAACGTACTCTTTTTATTACTAATGTTAATTTTGCAAAAAAAATACGAAAATGGCATTAAAATGTGGAATAATTGGATTGTCTTCTACAGGCAAAACAACATTATTTAACTGTTTATCAGGAACAAAAGCTTCTTCAGGTCTAGGAGGAGGTTTTAAAACCAATTTAGGTCAAATTGAAGTTCCAGATAAAAGGTTAGATAAATTGTATGAAATTGAAAAACCGCAAAAAAAGGTTCCAACTACTATTGAGATAGTTGATATCCCCGGGCTTGTTAAAGGATCTGCAGGTAAAAAAGAAAGCAATAAATTCTTAACAGATATTAGTCAAACAGACGCTTTGATTCATGTAGTCAGGTGCTTTGATGATGATACTATACCTCATGTAGAAGGCAGTATAAACCCGATTCGTGATAAAGAAATTATTGAATTAGAATTGATATTTAAAGATTTAGAAATTTTAGAAAAGAAGCTTGATAAATATAAAAAAGCTAGTAAATCAGCGGATAAGGATGCTTTACGAGGTGTAGAAGTAATATCTGATTTAATGAAACATTTGGAGAATGGATGCAGAGCAGCTACCTATATAATTGATGATAATGATAAAAAGTTTATTGATGATTGCTTTTTATTGTCAATGAAGCCGGTTTTATATGTTTGTAATGTTGATGACTCGTCAGCTGTAAATGGAAATAAATATGTTGATGATTTTAAAAATTCACTTGAAGACGAAACATCAATTACATTGATAATTGCTGCACATGCAGAAGCTGAGATTGCAGAGTTGGATAATGAAGAAGAAAGACTTGAGTTTTTGAAAGATATAGGTGTAGATGAACCCGGAGTAAATAAATTAATAAGGGAAGCGTATAATCTATTGGATTTGCGGACTTTTTTTACGGCAGGAGGTAGTAAAGAAGTCAGAGCATGGACTATAAAAAAGGGTATGAGTGCACCTCAAGCTGCAGGAGTTATTCATAGTGATTTAGAGAGAGGTTTTATCAGAGCAGAAGTTATAAAATATGATGATTTTGTAACACTTGGTTCAGAAAATGCTTGCAAGAGTGCCGGGAAGTATAAAATTGAAGGGAAAAATTATATTGTACAAGACGGAGATATTCTTAATATTAGATTTAATGTTTAATTTTTAGCCTTTTTAGAGAAAGATGATTTAAAGGATTATTATAAAGACCGGATACTCTTTTTGAAATAAATCTAACCGATTCATCATAATAAAGTGGGATTACAGGAGCTTCTTCAATTATAATGTTATTCATTTTATGATAAAGTTTTATTCTTTTATCTACACAATTTTCTGTAAGAGCTTTTTCATATAACTTATCATATTTTTTATTACTGAATTGTGTATAGTTTGGACCTGCGGGCGATTTATTCTTGCTGTAGAACAAAGCCAAATAATTTTCTGCATCAGGATAATCAGCAATCCAGGATCCTCTAAAAAATGGTGCATTGCCTTGAGCCATCATTTCTCTTAATGTTGCAGGAGGTTCTACATCTATTTCTATTTGAATTCCTATTTTATTTAATTCGAATTGTATAAATCTGCAAATATCCAGATATGCCGGATTAGTATGAACGGTTATTGGTTTTAAACCATCTCCACCGGGGAATCCGGCTTTAGCAAGCAATTTTCGTGCTTTGTCAGGATTATAATAATAACCCCCTTCATTGTCATAAAAACCGGGCATGCCAATAGGTACAAAACCGGCATGAGCAGGAGTGCCAATATTATTGCGAAGATGAGTTATCATTTGTTTGCGATCAAAACCATAGTTGATAGCTTGTCGTATATATTTTAAATTTAATGGCGAACTTTTTTCTAATATAGCTGTATCCATCAAAATACCAAGATACTCTGTGTTGAGAAAGTTCATGCTTAACATACTAAACTCATCATGATATTTAGTTTGCAGTTGACCTGTTGTTGTTAATAATTCATCTTTATAACTCGCATCAATACCTGATAAAAAATCCAGATTACCTTTTATAAACTCTAAAAAAGCACTTTGTCTGTCAACAATAAAATTAATTGCTATAGCATCTATATATGGTAGCTGATTTTCATTTTCGTATTCAAAATAATTTTCATTTTTAACAAAAACTAATTTTACTCCATCTTTCCAGTATTTGAAACGGAAAGGTCCTGTGCCTACAGGGTTGCTTCGGAAGTTTGAGCCATGATGTTCAATAGCTTCCTTAGGAATAACAGAACAGTAAACCATACTCAGCAAACTTAAAAACGGAGGAAAAGGCTGGTTTAAATTAATTATTAATGTAGTGTCATTAATAGCTGAAACATCAAGAGAATTGTCATTATTTCGGGCTACACTATTCATAACCCAGTTGCCGGGAGAATTAATAGAGTTATCAATTAATCTATTCAAGCTAAATACAAAATCTTTTGCAACAACTTTTCTGCCCTTATTCTTGGGAAATGCTTCATCATCATGGAAATAAATATCATTTCGCAAGTAAAAAGTATACTGCTTTCCGTCACTACTAATATCCCAATCTTTAGCAATAGCAGGTTTTACATTTAATTCATAATCAAGCTGAACTAATCCGTTAAAAAGTTGAGAAGCAGCCCATATATTTGCCTGATTCCTTGAAAAAACAGGGTCTAATGAAGTAACTCCTGAAGGCTCATTATATCTAAATACCGTTCTTGTTTCTTCTTTAGTTTCAGATTTGCATCCTGTAAAAAATATAAGTATTGTTATGAAAATTAAATAAAAGTAACCCCTCATTATTTAGTTTGATTTAATATTATATAATAGAGAATTAAGATCTAAAAATTAATAAAGGGATTGAACTTCTAACCAATAGTTGTTTAGCAATATCAGGATTAAAAAGCCTTGATATTAAGCCTCTTTTTTTATTGGTAATAGCTATTAAATCAATATTATTTTCTTTTGCAAAATTTTCTAAATCACTAAAGTTATTTGTGCCACTTAAATGATGAGTTTCAACTTTAATATTCTTTTTTACTTTTTCAAAATATTCTTTTAAAGATTTCATTTTTTCATCATCTGAAGCACCTTTAACTCCTTTAGGTATATAAATGCAGAATATTTTTACATTAAAAGGAGATAATAGATTCATTAATCTTCTTATCGCTAAATAGTCATTCTCATCAAAATCGGTTCCATATAAAATATTTCGTACTTTAGCTTTATCGGAGAATTCTGATTTTTCAGGTATTGCAAGAACGGGAATTTTAGTTTTATCGCAAATACGATTAACAACACTTCCAATAATTTCATTTTGTTTTCCTCCTTTACCTTTTGATCCAACAATAACCAAGCCCGGTTTGTATGATTCAGCCATTTTAGCTACCTCATCTTCAATAACTCCTTCTTTAAGTGAGTAGCTGATTTTTACATCATCTATTCCTCTTTCTTTTGCTGTATTTTTAATTTTTTTAACGAAATTGAGAAGTTTGCTTTTTGCCGAATCCTCTATTTCTCTAAGATTTATATCCATGTCAACTTGCACACTGTAAGCGTCCGTAATAGGAACAAGATCAATAATTGGGGCATAATAGACATGAAAAATTTTCAGGTCACTTTTTAGTTTACAAGCTAAATTTAGTGCATAAAGGCAAGCATTTTCAGAATAATCAGAGAAATCAACAGGGACTAAAATTCTTCTAATTTTTTTTATATCTTTTATTTCCAGCTTTTCCTGTTCGGCTTTCCATTTGTGTATTAATTTTAAAGCTTTTTCAACGTCTTTCTCCAGTATCTGGACTTTTACTCCTTCAGAAACAGCACCTTGAAGTACATGAACACCTTTTAAAAAACATTTGATTCCTTCACCTTCCAGCCTTGCCTTTAGAACTTCAGCTGATGTGTAGTGGTCTGTCGCAATAGTGATTAGTTTGTCTTTCATAGTTAAAAAAATTTACTTTTGATTTTTTGTATTTATTGATGTAAAATTACAAAATATCATTGAATTATAGAAACTTTTAAGCATGATTTTTAAAAATATGCTAATTTTGTTGTTTGTTTAAACCATTAAATAATAAAATTTATAAAATAACAACATTAGCGTTGCGTCTTAGTTAAAACATTGTCAATTGATTATCATTTTGTTCTTTGACATCTTGATATTTTGCGCTTTCAAAAAGTTTTGCCATTGGTGTATTGTCAAAAGGTGCAAGGCTGATTAACTGAAGGATCTCGTGTG
>SL_3KL_010_SEDDRAFT_10001804_pt1 | contig 19567 bp, 13 predicted proteins | sample SodLakKL_010_SED_2_FD_10381 | JGI IMG/M metagenome (IMG submission 10381) | reverse complement strand
GGCTTGTGTGCGAGTGCCAACCGGAACCCACACCCGCCGCACCGGTAGAGATTCTGGACAACGTAGGGCCCTGCCGACCTGGGGATGGGTTCAGATTCCGTCCCGGGTCGAATCCGGCGGCTGGCCGGTTGTTGCATGATTCCCACGATGAGAGGTGCTGATGACGAGTGGACAGATTACGTGGAGCAGATCGCTGGCCTTCCTGGGCCTTCTTCTATTCCTGGGCGCCGGAAGCCTGGCCGGTCAGGAGATGGTGGAAGAGGAGCTTCAGACCCAGTACCAGCTCCTCACGGTGGAACAGGTGGTGGATGGCCTGGAGCAGCCCTGGGCCATCGCCTTCCTTCCCGGAGGCGATATGCTGGTGACGGAACGTCCGGGCCGGATCAACTTGATCCGTGACGGCGTGCGCACCGAACTCTCGGGAGCCCCAGCGGTGCACGTCCAGAATCAGGGCGGCATGCTGGACGTAGTGCCCCACCCGGACTACGAGTCCAATGGCTGGATCTATCTCACCTACTCAAAAGGAAGCGAGGACTCCACTGTTCCGGCTCTGGCACGGACCCGAATCGAGGGGGATGCCCTGGTGGACTTCCAGGAGATCTTCGAGTCCAACACGCCTACTTCTCCTGGTCGTCACTACGGAAGTCGGATCCTCTTTCTCGATGACGGAACACTCCTCATGTCCATCGGTGACCGCGGAGCCGAGCCCGCCCGGGCCCAGGACACCATGGACCATTCCGGGACGCTGGTCCGCCTGAATCCCGACGGGAGCGTTCCTGACGACAACCCCTTCGTGGGCACCCCGGGATATGCGCCAGAGATCTTCAGCTACGGTCACCGGAACATCCAGGGGATCGTCCTCCACCCCACCACCGGGCAAATCTGGGCCACGGAGCACGGACCCAGGGGGGGAGATGAGCTGAACCTCATCGAGGCTGGAGCCAACTACGGGTGGCCCACTGTGAGTCTGGGGCGTGACTACCGGACTCAGGAGCCGTTCGGCGACGCCCGCTCCATGCCCGGCATGGTGGATCCGGTCCACGAGTTCCTTCCAACGCTGGCACCTTCGGGGCTGGCGGTGGTCACCAACACTGACTTCCATGAAACGTGGGAGGGCAACCTCCTGGCCGGTGGCCTGGGCTCAGAGCGGCTGGTGCGTCTGGTCATCGAGAACGGGGAACTGGTCCATCTGGAGGACCTGATCAATGGTGAGTTGGGCCGGATCCGCGATGTGCGACTCGGCCCGGACGGCGCGGTCTACCTGGCCACCGGTGAGAACGACGGTGGGGTCTACAGGCTGACACCAGCCAACTGAGGAGGCTGAGGCGGTCTCCGCCAGTCTGAGGACCCGGCCACGGCTCGGCCGAGGAGGCGCCCCACCTGCCCCAGGAGCTCAGCTCGGGCAGGTGGGGTTTCTGATTTCAGGTGCGTATACCCAAGCTGCCGAGAGTCCCTTCTCCCCCCGAAGTGCCTCTCCGAGAAGCCCTCAGCGCCGGGGGGTCACTCCCAGCTCCTGAAGGAGCTGGCGCCCCTCCTCATTCCAGTCAGGAAGTGGGCGCTCCGTGGCAAGGCGATGGGCCATGAGGAAGGTGAACTGCGCTACCCGGGCTGCCTTGTCGGCATCAGACAGCTCGGGCCGGTCCGAGGGGAGGTGATAATCGTCGTGAAGCCAGGTGGTGAGCATGAGGGAGGGGATCCCGATCTCGACGAAGCTGTAGTGATCGCTCCGAAGGAAGGCCTGCTCCTCCGGTTCAGGATCTGGAGCCACCACCAGACCCAGTTCGGGATGGTCGGCTGCCACCTGACGGGCCAGCTCACCCAGTGAGCTGTACTCCTCGCCAACGGCGTAGATTGTGTCCGGGGCATTCCGGGACACCATGTCCATGTTCAGGTTCGCCACCATGCTCTCCTGGGGAATTGTCGGATTGCCGGCGAAGTATGCCGAGCCCAGGAGACCCTTCTCCTCCCCACTGACGGCCAGGAAGAGGACCGAGCGTGCCGGCGCTTCAGGGAGGGCGGCGAAGGCCTCGGCCACCTGCATGAGCGCCGATGTCCCGGACGCGTTGTCATCGGCGCCACTGTAGATGGAATCGCCCTGTTCGTCCGGTGGCCCCACACCCACATGGTCGAAGTGGGCCGTCAGGACAACGTACTCATCGGCCAACTCCGGGTCCGATCCCCGGATCTGGGCGACCACGTTGGGGACGTCCTCTACCTGGGAACCGAAGGTGGACCGGAAGGAGATGACCACGTCCTCCAAGACCTGAGCCTGGGTTGCGCCTGCGCCAGGATCAGCCCCTATCCGCTCGAGGAGTTCGGTCCCCACCTCGTGTCTCAGACCGATGATGGGAAAGGGCATCTGGCCAGCTGCTCCGCCCTCCAGCGCCGCTGCCAACTGGAAGGTCGCCGAAGCATCCGTTTCCTCGTCCATGAGAAATACCATCCCAGCAGCCCCAGCCTGCATTCCCGCTTGGATGGCCATGCCAAACTCGGGTCCCAGGCCATCCGGGAGGCCCACCACCAGGGGAGAACCGGCCGTCTCCGACGGCAACCCTGCCGCCGCCACCGCAGGGGACCCGGCGTAGACCGGGGCCCCCTCCACGGGGCCAGGGGGACCGGGAATGCCGAAGTAGTCGTAGGCATACGCCCAGTCCCACCGATCGCCTCCCGCCTCCATGTAGGCGTGACTCTCTCCCTCAGCCAGGATCAGCCGCTCGTAGGGCCACCGCTGGACGTAGCTCCCGTCGTCGCCGGCCGGCGCCACCCCTACCGACTCGAAGTGGGACACCAGGTAGTCGGCAGCTTCCTCCAATTCGGGACTTGGCGTGTCCCGCCCCCGCATCTCGTCGGAGGCCAGGAATCCGATGTGTTGAGCCATGACCTGGGCAGTGATCCGCTCTGCCGCCACCTCGGCCAGCATCGCCTGGTCCACTGCCTCTGAAGGCGCAACAGCGTCTGGAGCCGGCGTCGGACCACACGCATGGAGGAGGAGAAACAGGGGCAGGAGATAGGGGAAAAGCGAGCGTCTCATGGTTCTGTACCTGGAGAGGTTGAAGCGAGGTGCAGTACGGCAGCGGCTCGTATCTGCCGCCTGGATGCCGCGAAGATCTCGGACGCGGATCCAGACCGGAAGATCCCCCTTCCCCCCGGGCATGGCAAGGCGGCTCCGCCCGACGCGAGATGACTCACACTCATTTAAGTCACGTATATGAAAGCACTTACATTAACCCTCAGGACGAACCCAGAGGCGTCTCACCTGTATGAACCGATGTTATCCGGCGAGTCGAAATGAAATCGCACTCTATTCTGAGGAGGATCCATGCGTCCCCGGACGCTCACAGCCGCAGCACTCACTTTCGCCTTTCTCATTCCCGCCATGGGCCAGGCCCAGGAACCGCCTCCCATGGACGCTCAGCCCCCGGCTGAGGGGAACAACCTGGTGAGTGAACTCCAGGCCGCAGGGGAATTCAACACCCTCATCTCGGCCCTGGAAGCCACCGGCCTCGCCCAACCCCTGGCCACCGACGGTCCCTTCACTCTCTTCGCTCCCACGGACCAGGCCTTCGAGGCCATCCCCCAGGAGACGATGGATTCGCTCATGCAGGACCCGGAAGCGCTATACGCTGTGCTGGCCTATCATGTGGTCCCTGGCGAAATCAGCTCAACGGAACTCAGCGGTATGGACTCAGCTGAGTCTGCCTTCGGAGTTCCGCTCCAGCTCCAATCGGCCGGGGGCGGTGTGCAGGTTGAAGGCGCTCAGGTCATCAACGCCGATCAGGGCGCGGTGAACGGGGTCTTCCACGCCATCGACGAGGTTCTGATGCCTCCCATGAACTGACCGGCAGGGGAGGACGCCCAAGGAAGATGCCCCCCGGACCTGCCTGAGGTCCGGGGGGCATTCCCGTTCCAGCCCATTCTCCTCGTGGCCGAGTCGATTGGATGGACGACCCGACAGACGTTGGAACCGACCTCAATCCACGATGCGTGCCGGGACCGGGAGAGGACTCATTAGCTTGTAGATGGGGATGAGAGCCGCCTCACTCCCTTCCTCCTCCAATTGGGCCAGTGGCAACCACCGGTTCATGGTCCCCCAGTAGATCAGGTTGTCCTCGGTCTCGGGCTCCAGAAGGTGACTCACGATTCGACCCTGCATCTGACCTGCAGGAACCACGTAGGTTCCCTTGGGGAAGCTCTCCTGGATGGTCACCACATCCCCTACCTCCACCCGGGCGGCAGCCTTGTGGTTGTAGATCTCCTCATAGGAGACGCCCTCCAACTCGTACGCATCCACCTCCAGTTCAATGGACTCGGTCAACATCTCAACCGTGATGTTGTGGCGCCGGAGAAGATTCACGGCGTCCTCCGCATCCCGGGGCAGGAGGTAGGCGTAGGGCCGGGGGCGGGTCAGAGTCGCCACTGGCCGCTTGTAGATGGAGGCCTCGGTGATCTCGAGGATCTCTCCGTCCTCCCCACCGATGAGGTAGTCGACTCGCTCATCCTCAGGCTCCACCTCCATCTGGACTGCCACCTCGCCCCGGGGCTCGCTCCCCAGGAGGACAGCATCTCGGCGAGCCTCCCTCACCGTGTTCATCACCGTCTCCGGATTGTCTCGGACGAACTCCAGCGTCGCCAGGAATGCCAGGTAGCCAGAGCGGACCCCATCCGCCATCTCCTGCCAGCCAGGGGATTCGAAGAGGATCCCGATGGAGTTGGCAAAGCCTGCGTAGTTTCGAGAGATGCGGCCGTCGGTCTGACCACCGTACCATCCGTCCTCATCCCCTCGGGCCCAGAAGAAAGAGTGGAATCCCTCTGCCTCCAGACGATCATCGATCCGGGGAAAAATCTCCTCGTCACAGAAACGGGTGATTCGCTGGTCCGGGTCGGCGTGGCCTGGGCACTGATATTTCAGATTGTAGGGGAACTGGCCTCCGTTGTGACCGTCCACGAAGACGTGCGGGTTCCACTCCTGGAGCACGTTCTGCACCCAATTCTGGATGGCCGGCTGCTCCAGCTTCATGTAGTCCCGGTTCATATCGATCCCCCATGCGTTCCCGCGGGTCGGGCTCGGTGTGGCCTCGAACCCGTCTGGATTGATCTGGGGAGACACAACGATGACCATGTGGTCCAGAAGATCATTCTCTGGCGTGCCCGGCGTGGCCAGGTTCCGGACAAGGATCAGAAGGGACTCTCGAAGGGTTCGCTCTCCCCCATGTACATTGGCGTGGAGTTCTACCACCGGCTGGCCCAGAGCGGCAGCCTCCCAGCCCCGGGTCACCGCCGGGCGGCTGAAGATCAGGTAGGGAAGCTCCCGCCCCTCCCAGGTGGCCCCATAGGTTCCCATCCGGACATCGGTGGAGGCGGCCCGCACCTGAGCCAGGTACTCCATCATCTCCTCATACGAAGTGTATTCGGTGAACTCGGACGCTTCAGCCGGCGTTCGGAGATCTGCCGGTCCAGGGACCTGGGCCACCAGCGCCCCTGAAAATCCTGGAAAAATTGCCAGTGCCAGCAGGGCAAAGAAGGGCCGGCGAACAACCGCTCCGGCCCGAGTCAGTACGCGATCACTCATGGGTTTTCCGAACCTCATCTTCAAGGTGATGTAGTGCCGATCGAGCGACGGTCCCATGCTGGCCCCGTCCAATGAAACCATTCCCGGGAAGACCGTGCAGATCAGGTCGTCCGCTGGGACTGGCCCCACCCAGATTAAATGGCATGGCCCGTCAGGACCAGAGAACTCCCAGGGAATCCATCCTCAGCCTTTGATACCCAACGGCGGGGGTGAGTCTATCCTCCGTTCCCCATGGCTGCCGGGACGGGAAGGCTGAAAGGCCTTCCCCTTCCCCCTGCAGAAAGTGCACAACGGAGCCCCCACTCTACTGGGGGCATAATATTCACAGAATCTCATAACGCGCTATATAGAAGAGACTTGAGGGGACTCAGAATGAGATGGCACGACCCTTCCAGAGGTGTGGCGATCCCGGCACAGCTTCGGGATGGCGCAACAACAAGACACCCAACCACGCCTCAACTGGAGGTTCACAACATGACGGTCTCTGATTCTGCCCCTCGGCTCCTCCGCACTGCCACGCTTCTGTCCCTTCTCATCCTGCCCCTCTCGGCCTGCAGCGATGACGATCCTACAGGTCCGAATCAGGAGGAGGGTACCCTCCACGCCGTGATTCAGGACCAGGAGAACGGCCCTGGAAGCACCTCTCCGGCCTCGGTTGTCGGTCTTTCCGGAGCCGACGGACAGGTGGAAGGAGAGTTCAGGGCCGATCTCCGGGTCCAGGTGGAAGTGGACGGAAGCTGGATGGATGTGGGGCAGATGACTGACGTCACCGCCATGGCCGAGCTTCAGACCGGAGAAGACCGGAACGTGGCTTCGGCTCAGATTGCGGCCCGAAGCTACGATCGGGCCCGGGTGGTGATCAACAACGCCGAGACCCATGTACTCGCCGGTTCCGTCATCGGCACGGGTCTCATCGATGCCCTCGTGACCATCAGCCTGGGAGGCGGAGGGGAGATGGTGGTGGAATCCACCCAGCCGGTGACGATCCAGACCGACGGGAGCACGGAGCTCGTTCTGGAGCTGAACTCCAGGAGTTGGCTCACCGAGGATGCGGCTGACATAGGGGCCGTGACCCGTGGAGAGTTCGAATCTTCCGCAAGTCTCACCGTCCGCTGACCCTTGTCGCCCCTGACCGACCCAGGGGCTCCTGCGCCGACATGTCCCCTGAAGGTCATGACGTCTCGGCAGAAGGTCTCACTCAGGGTCGCATTGTCTCTTCAAGACCCTCTCCCCCCTCTCGGGCAGCCTGCTCGGGAGGGGGGAACTCTTGCCTGTACAGCCCTTACTGCATGGTCCGCAACAGACCCACCCTCCTGGCACGGATCTCGCTGGAATACGTGGTTCCAGCCCTTCCCGGTACGGGTGGTGCCAAACCGTCCCAGCCCCTCCGGGCGCAGCAAGGAGAATCGCAATGATCGCGCCGTCGGAGCCCCGCTCATCCCGTTCCCTCGCCGACTCCAGCCCGGGCGACCTGTTGAAAGTTCGACTCATCGCATTCGAATTCTCGTCGACGCCTTGCTGGAGGATCCGACTCCGCGCCGGTGACGTCATCCAGTGCCTGGATTCCGATCCAGAGCAGACCATCGTCGCTCGGGCCAATGGTGAAGAACTGACCATTCCGGAAGGATGCGCCCGGTTCATCACCGTGGACACCCTGCAGAGTCACCTCACCCCCCCAGCACTCTCCGAGGACACGGGGGAAGGGGATTCAGTCCAGCAGATTCCGGCCGGCTGAAGGCATTGGCACTCTTGCTCGCACCCTGAGAACACCGATCGGGGATGGACGGAAGTTGACATCCTCCCCGCCCTGAAGGACGGCGCTTCCCGCGCGAATTGGTGAAGTGATCCGGAAACTCCTTCCGGCGAGTCGGTAATTCTTCCCCGGATCCCGACCGTGCTACCGGCCGTTTTCAGGGTCGGTGGCCCCCCTGCTGAGACAGGATCGTGGCCGCAGGACAGCCAAGTCGTTTTTTGCCAGCACCTTGCGGAACTGTAGATACCAAAGCCCTCGTCGTTCTCCCTTCCAGGTCGGGGATCGGCACACCTCCTGCTTTAACATGTTGTCACATACGCAATTGTCGCGGCCTGGAACGGGAGATGGACATAATGTTGGGATGGGCACTGGCGTTTCTGGTATTGGCTCTCATCGCGGGTTTCCTGGGATTCTCGGGGATCGCAGGGGCTTCGGCAGGGATTGCTCAGATCCTCTTCGTCGTCTTCCTGATTCTCCTGGTCATCTCCTTCCTCGCCCGGGCTGTGCGGGGACGCCCCCCGGTCTGATGGCTCTCCGTCATGATCCGGCTCTTCGTGCCTCGGGGAGGCAGATTTTCTTGTTCCGCACGCCGTTCCCCCACCGTATACTGACGTAGAGAGTTCTCCACCTACGGATTCCCTCTCCGGAGGCCCCCCGCCAGGAGTCGGGGCGACCATGCATGAGCCCTCTGACCTTCGGCCCCATTCCACCCGGGTTTCAGGCACGCCATCGCCCAACCCTCCTGAAGACAACCGCACAGGAATGATTGGTCGCCGTCGGGCCCGTGTCCGCCGTCAGAAGCGCTTGCTCCGGCAGGCCCAGAGAGCCACCCGTGAAGGTGGGGGACCGAACCGCCGCGAGCTCTGGAGTCGAGCCAATTATGATCCTCTGACCGGCCTCCCCAACCGATATCTCTTCCTGGACCGGTTGACCGAATCGCTTCACCGGCTGAACCGAACGGGAGAGGCGCTAGCCCTCCTCTTTGTGGACCTGGACGGCTTCAAGGAGGTGAACGACCGCCTGGGACATACCGCCGGGGATCAGGTCCTTGAGGAAGCAGCCCGGCGGATCCAGAGCTGCATCCGGGAGTCGGACACCGCCGGACGCCTTGGTGGCGATGAGTTCGCCATCCTCATCTCAGGACTCCAAGACGCCGCCGGTGCCGGCGCGGTGGCCGAGAAGGTGTTGCAGGCCCTGGCCCACCCCCTTCACCTCCAGGGCCGGACCGCCAGTGTGTCCGCCAGTGTGGGGATCACCCTGGCTCCAGCCGACGGCACCAGGCTGGACGACCTCCTCCGGCAGGCCGATCAGGCTATGTACGCCGCCAAGACCGGAGGGAAGGACCGCTTCGCCTACTTCACTCCCCAACTGCAGGCTGCGGCTCTGGGCCGGCAACAGCTCACCGACGAATTGGCCCAGGCACTGGAGCGGGACGAGCTGGAACTCTTCCTCCAGCCCATCGTCGACCTGACCAGCAGTCGGATGGTCAAGGCCGAGGCACTCCTCCGCTGGCGGCACCCCCGCCGAGGCCTCCTGGAACCTGCCGACTTCCTTTCTCTGGCCGAGGATCGAGGACTCATGGTGGGGCTGGGAGACTGGGTCCTGGAGGAAGCCGTCTCTCTGGTCCGGCGCTGGCAAGATGTTCGAGCGGATCCGCTACCAGCCATCGCCATCAATCGATCGCTGGTCGAATGCCTGAACCCGGCGGCGCTCTCGACCCTGGCTGCTCAGGTACGCAGATCGGACCTGCCGGCCGGCTCCCTCATTCTCGAGTTGCCACGAGGGCTGGACCCCGAGTCCATGGGCTGGCTTGGGGAAGCACTTGGTGACCTGCGCTCGGTTGGACTGGAGATCGCTCTCGGAGACTTCGACCTGGACCCTTCTGCACTGTCCTGTCTTCGATCCCTACCGGTGGACTACATCAAGGTGACCCGAAGCCTGATCCACAACCTGGGCCAGTGTGCGGTGGATCAGGCCATCGTTCACGCCTTCATAGGGATGGCCGGTGAACTGGGACTCCGGACCATCGCTATCGGAGTGGAGACGACGCTGGAACGCCAACTGCTTCTGCAGGCAGGATGCGACTACGCTCAGGGATATCTCTTCGGTGCACCGATCCCGGCCAGCGACCTGGTTCCAGCTTCATTCCCTTGAGCCTCAAGAGGCCATTGAGGAAGTACAGGGCTCCAGAGGTGCAGGCGGCCAACCCTCCTGGGAACCCGGCTCAGAGGACCTCGCCGGACAAGCCTGTTGACGGTAGTTTCCAGGGTCGATCCACCCATCTAACGGACTTGTCCCATGCCCGCTTCCCTGTCCCACCACCTTCCTGGCGGTAGCCACCCGTCCGCGGTCCATTGCCGCCGAGCGAAGACGCCTCGGACGGCCGGTTCGCGCCTCGTGGCCACCGCAGCCTCCGTCCTCCTGCTGAGTTCCGCCCCCCAGGGCCTCACAGCCCAGGATGCCCGGATCTTCGACTCGGAGCTGCACGACTACCGGGTCGTGACGGTGGTGGACGACCTGCAGGACCCATGGTCCATGGCCTTCCTCCCCTCGGGAGAGATGCTGGTCACCGAACGGATCGGTCAGCTCCGCATGGTCCGGGATGGCGTGCTGGATCCTGACCCTATCGCCGGGATCCCGGAAGTCAGGTATCAGGGGCAGGGTGGCCTCCTGGACGTAACGCTCCACCCGGACTTCGAGGCAAACCAGCTGATCTACCTGAGCTATTCCAAGCCCAACGAAGATCGCTCCGAAGCCACCACCGCCGTGTCCCGAGGCCGGCTGGTGGGAATGGAGTTACAGGATGTGGAAGAGATCTTCGAAGCCCAGGCCTGGGGTCCTGGGGGCAGCCATTTCGGGTCTCGTCTGGTCTTTGACCACGAGGGTTACCTCTTCGTCACCATCGGTGACCGGGGCTCCCGCCCCGACCCCGATGACCTGGCTGGCTCCCCGGCCCAGTCCCTGACGGATCATATCGGAACCATCGTCCGACTCCACGACGACGGCAGGGTGCCCCAGGACAACCCCTTCGTGGGGCAGGATGGGGCCCTCCCCGAGATCTGGAGCTACGGACACAGGAACCCCCAGGGGCTGGCTCTCCACCCTGAGACGGGAAGCCTGTGGCAAACCGAGCACGGCCCCCAGGGAGGCGATGAGCTGAACCTGATCCTCCCAGGCCGAAACTACGGATGGCCCGTCATCGGCTACGGGGTCCAGTACGGTGGGGCCAAGATCCACGATGGGACCCACCAGGAGGGGATGGAGCAACCGGTCCAGTTCTGGACACCCTCCATCGCAACCTCGGGTCTCATGGTCTATACCGGCGACGCCTTCCCCGAATGGAAGGGGCACGTGTTCGTAGGTGGCCTGGCAGGCCAGCAGCTCCACCGTCTCCCCCTGATCCTGAGAGAGGACGGGTACGAGGTGGGACGGCTGGAGCGTCGCCCCCTCCTCTTCGGGCTCGGGCGCATCCGGGACGTGCGGCAGGGACCGGACGGGTATATCTACGTGGCCTTCGACGACCGTCAGGGCGGTGGAACCACGGCCATCATCCGGATGGAGCCGGTGGACTGAGTCTGTGACCAGGGGGATTCACGCCTCTTCCATGCCCAACTCCCGTCCGAAGTACCAGTCGAAGAGGAGGGGGACCACGATCATGTTCAGGAGGGTCGCCGACACCAGTCCGCCCAGAATCACCCCAGCCATGGGGCCCTGGATCTCATTGCCAGGCTGATTGGCAGCCAGGACCAGTGGGAGAAGAGCCAACGCTGTGGTCATCACGGTCATGAGGATGGGCTGGAGGCGGGTGACAGACCCCGCCCGAACCGCCTCGCGGGCGCTTTTCCCCTCCTCCTGGATCAACCGATTGTACTCGGCAATCAGGATGATCCCGTTCCGGACAGCGATACCGAACAGGGTGATGAAGCCGATGAGGCCTGCGATGCTCAGAATCCCATCCCCGAAGCGGATCACCAGGATCCCCCCCACCAGAGCCAGAGGCAGGTTCACCAGGATCAGAAACGCCTGCGCTGTAGATCCGAACTGGAGATAGAGGGCCAGGAAGATCAGGAGGAGAGAGAGGAGGCTCACCAGGAGGATCGTTCGGGTGGCGGCCTCCTCCTGCTCGAATTGTCCTTCGAAGGAGACCAGATATCCACCTCCCAGCTCCAGCTCCTGGTCCACCGCATCCCGGAGCCGCTGGACTGTACCCCGGAGGTCGCCCCCCACCACGTTGGCCTGGGTGACCAGCATCCGGCTGGCGTTCTCCCGGGAGATGGAATTGGGGGCGTAGCTGACCCGCACATCCGCCAGATCACCCATCCGGATCCATCCACCATTGGGAAGCTCCACCGGGGTCCGAGCAATGGACTCGGGACTCTCGCGGTAGGCAAGGGGGAATCGCACCACCAGATCGAAGATCGCCGGGTCCAGGTAGACCTGATCCACAATACGGCCTGCAAAGGCCGTCTCCACCAACTCGCCAAACCCGGCCATGGACAGACCATGGAGGGCCAGGAGCTCTCGATCCGGGAGGACTTGTAGCTGAGGCACATCGGTCTGCTCGTCGGTCAGGATGTCCCGGACGCTCCCATCTTCTTCCAGGATCCCCTCCACCTGCCGACTCAGGGCCTGGAGGTGGTCCCGCTCCGGCCCATAGACCTTCACAGCCAGGTTCGTCCGGACGCCGGTCAGCATGTGGTCGATGCGGTGGGTAATGGGCTGATCCAGGGACACGTTGATCCCCGGGACGACCTCCAACGCCTCCCGGAGCTCCTCCATGAGGACCTCCATCTGGAACTCCCCCTCCTCCAACCGGACCTCCAGCTCATGCCCATGGGATCCCATGGCGTGTTCATCCATCTCGGCCCGGCCCATCCGCCGGGCCGTAGAGATGACGGCGGGATGGGCCAGGAGTACCTCCTCCACGACCATCCCCAGCCGGTCTGACTCCTCCAGGGAGGTCCCTGGAAGAGTGGCCATCCCCACATTCAGGGTCCCTTCGTTGAACTCGGGCAGGAACGAACGGCCCAGCCCGGGGACCAGAGCCAGGGATCCCAGGAGAAGGACCCCTACCCCCGCCAGGATGGGCCCTCGCCAGCGGAAGGAGGCGTCCAGGATCGGCCGGTAGAGGGCCTGAAGTCGCTGGGCCAGCCAGCTCCCCTCTTGCTGTGCCTTCCCCGGCGCTTCCAGGAGCCAGGCACTCATGGCCGGCGTCAGGGTCAGGGCCACCAGAAGGGAGGCCACGATGGTGGCCACATAGGCAATCCCCAGGGGAAGCAGGAGACGCCCCTCCAGGCCCGTGAGGAAGAGGAGAGGGAGGAAGACCACCACAATGGTGAAGTTGGCCAGGACGATGGGTCCCTTGATCTCCTGGGCCGCCTCGTAGACCACGGAGAGGAAGGGGTCCCGCTCGAATTCGGGGCGAGCCCGGTTCTCCTGAAGTCGTCGGAAGACGTTCTCTACGAAGACGATGGCGTCATCCACCAGGACGCCGATGGCAATGGCGATCCCACCCAGCGTCATGGTGTTGAAGGTCATCCCCGAGGCTCGCAGGACCAGCACCGCCAGGATGACAGAGGTGGGAATGGCCACCAGCGAGATGACAGTGGTCCGCCAGTTGGCCAGGAAGGCAAAGAGGATGAAGACGACCAGAAGTCCACTCAGAAGGAGGGCCTGGGTCACATTCCCGATCGCGATGTCGATAAAGTGGGCCTGTTGGAAGAGCTCAGGGTAGATGATCACGTCACCCGGTAGCGTGCCCGCCATGGCCTCCAGGCGGTCCTCGATCTGTCGGGTCAGGCTTACCGTGTTGGCCGCCGGCTCCTTGCTGATGACCAGGACGATACCCGACTGGGCATTCACCGAAGCTCCTCCGATGGGCAGGGCCGACTGGGGCCCTACTGCCGCCACATCCCCGAGGAGCACCGGGGGCTCGCCTGGAAAAGCTCGCACGACGGCCGATTCCAGATCCTGACTCCGCCCCACCCGACCGAAGCCCCGGATCGGGTACTCCATGCCCGAGGAGTTGAAGACCCCGCCGGTGATGGTGGCGGAGGACGCGGCGGCAGCCCGGACGATCTCCTGCAGGGTGATCCCCGTCTCCTGCATGAGAAGGGGATCGGGCTCCACCACCCACTCCTCCCGCTCCCCACCATATACCGAGATTGCCGCCACCCCGGGCATGGCCAGCAACTCTCTCCGAACCGTAAAATCCACCAGAGTCCGAAGGTCCCGCAGCGAGGTCGTATCCGCCGTGAACCCCACCAGCATGATCTCGCCCATGATGGAGGTGACTGGAGCGAGGAAGGGCACCCCGGCTCGATCCGGAAGCCGCTCCCCCAGTCCCTGGAGGCGCTCCGTCACTGTCTGGCGAGCCTCATTCACCCCCACGTCCCAGTCGAACTCCACCTGAACCGACGAGAATCCCTGGATGGAGGTGGAATTTACCCGCCGCACCCCCTCCGATCCCACCACGGCCACCTCCACCGGGTGGGTGATCATCTGCTCCACCTCCTCCGGAGGCATGCCCGGAGCCTCTGTGATGACGGTGACGACCGGCGAGGACAGGTCCGGAAGGACGTCCACAGACATGTCCCCGGTGAGGACCACCCCGCTCACCAGGAGGATGGCCGTGATGACGATGACGGCCAGGCGTCCCCGAATACTCTCGTGGATGAGTCGGTCAAGCATGGGCCCGACCCTTCCGATCAGTGCTCATGGCCATGGTCCACCTCGATATCGCCGGTGGCCAGGTGGAGCGGATATACGCCCCGGGTCACGACTCGCTCCCCGGCGGTCAGTCCGTTCTGGATCATGGTCCATCCACCATGGCTCGGGCCGACCTCCACCACCCGACGTTCGAACTGGTCACCGGAGTGTTGGACGAAGACCACCCGGTGGGAGTGCTCGTCAAAGACGGCGCCGGTTGGAACCATCAGGGCATCCTCCTGTGCAGGCCCCACCAACGTCACCCGCACCGGCTGATCGGGCTGCAGGTCCCCATCGACTCCGTTCAGGGCCAGGGTCCAGCGGACCCGCGTCCCACTGGCATCTCCGCCCCCATCCCGGCTCACCACGTCCAATCGGCCCTCTTCGACCCGGACGGGTCGACTCCGACCCACCTGCACCTCCACAGCGTGGATCCCGTCCAGTTCTGCCAGTTCGTCGGGGGGCGCTAGGACATGGAGCCACATCCGGTCCGGATCGTACAGGGTGAGGAGCTCATCGCCCCGACTCACGGCCATCCCCGGCATGATACGGGTGTCTCGTACCACACCGGACCGATTGGTGAGCAGATACAGCTCATCCCCTTCATCCTCCAGCCAGACCCCTCCTCGGCCGGCCGTGGCCGTCACGGCCTCCCACGCAGCCCGTCGTCGTTCGTACTCCAGCTCCCGGCTCTGAAAATCCCGCAGGGAGATGGCGTCCTCCTCCCGGAGACGCCGAGCACTCTCCATGGCCTCCTGAGCCTGGAGATAGGCCATCCGCTCCTCGGGCCAAGAGACCTCTCCCGCCAGTCGGGGCATGAGCCCCGCGACCCGTTGACCCGAGGAGATCCGGGCTCCAGCCCCCGGCAACCCACTGCCTGGTGACAGGATCTCTCCATCCACCGGCGCCGTGACCCGGACCAGGGATCCTTCATCCGGCACGGTTCGACCCGGGACCACCAGGGAATGGGCCATGGAGCGGGTGGGAGTCGGCTCCACCTCGACGGAGAGCATCCACTGGGCTGCCTTCTCGAAGTTTCGGAGATCGACTCCAGGCGGGTCCAGGGGTGGACCGGCATGTCGGTCCAGGGAACCCAGCTCCACCGGCGCTGCTTCGGCCACCGCGTCCAACTCCACCATCAAGCGCCCCTCAGTCGCCTCGCCGTAGAAGACCTCGAAGGGGAAGACACCCGGCGCCTCGGCCATCAGCTCAGCTGCACCCTCATCCCCACCAGGAGTCCGGAGCCAGATCCGTCCCACTCCTTCTCCAGCCCCCGTCTCCTCAAGGGGAGCATGGTTCCGGGAAAGAAAGAGGGTCCCCTCCACTCGTCCGGATCCTTCATGGACCTCGGCCTGAACGAAGTACTCCCACTCTCCGTCCCAGACCGTCAGTCGATGGATCTCATGTTCGTCGTGATCATGGTCATCCTGGGCCGCTCCGGGATCCCCACATCCGGCAATCCACAAGATGGGAACCACCAGGAGGACGGACATGCTGTATTTGGCTTTCATGGCAACGATCGTAGAGTCTTCAGTTGTCCAGCAGAGACCGTCCGGTGAGGGCTTCCAACTCGAAGACCCCGTCGAAATACCGCTCCAGTTGCTCGAAGTAGGCCCGGTAGCCGTCGGCCAGCACGATGAGAGAGCTCAGAACGGAGGCCAGGGGTTCCTGCCCATCCTCATAGAGAACAGCCAACGCTTCCAACATGGACGATGGGTCGGCCAGATCTTCAGGAAAGGTGTCCAATCGGGTCGCCCGTCTCCCGGTGCTCTCCAGGGCATGGCGTGCCCGGACGCGTTGGATCTCTCGATGGAGCTGGAGAGACAACACCTGGCCCCGCTCCCCTGCCCGGGCCTCCTCCACCCGGAGCGCGTTCCCGTCCCGCACGGGCAGAGGGAGGGACACCCCGAGCTGGAAGCCCCGCCAATCCGGAGTCATCTGCCGGTAGCCGGCCATGAGTGCGATGCCAGGCCAGCGCCGGCGCTCTTCCACCTCCCGGGCATGTCGAGCCGACTCCAGGGCCTGGAGTTCGGCCTGCAGAACCGGCGACCCTTCGAGCCAGACAGTCAGCTCGTGGTTCTCCGGGAGGGCTGCCCTGATTCCGACCACCCCTTCTCGGGCCTGGAGGTCCAGACCTTCCAGCCCCATCCGTGCCGCCCATTCAGCAGCCATCCGGTCACGCTCAAGCTCCCGCTCCTCCATGAGCACGTCCAGCTGGAAGCGGCTCACTTCCAGGAGTCGGAGATCGATCCCTGACACCTCGCCTGCATCGGCACGCCGGGCGGCGGCGGCGCCCACCCTTTCCACAAGTCCTCGAAGCTGCTGGAGCCGCTGGGTCTCCTCCTGGGCCATGGCCCATCCCATCATCCCCTTTCGAAGCTCGGCCAGCCACCGGGCCTGATCCCGATCCCGCTCCAGGGCGAACCCCTGAACCCGGCTCCCCGTCCTGGCCTGCAGGCTCCTCCGCAGCCCGGGCATCCGGAAGCCCTGCTCCACAAAGAGGGCGTGCTCGTAGATCCCTTCTCCCGACTCGTCCAGGAACTCCATCTCATATCCCAGGGCCGGGTCGGCCGGACGGGCCAAGGCCTCCTCCCCGGCAGCCAGAAACTGGAAGCGGGATTCGAACTGCTCCCATTCCGGGCTATGCTCCTTGGCCAGGACCTCCACGTCGGACAGCCCCACCTCCAGGGTCTGAGTGGCTACAGGAGAGGGAAGGATCAGCAGAACCGCAATGGCCAGGAGGGCCAACGAGGGGGCAGCGCATGGGCGTTGCCGGCGGCGTTCGGAGGCTCGGCCGGGTCGGATACTCCCGACATGGATGTCAGAAAAAGAAGAGTACACCAGAAGAAACGATGGCGAGGGGAAAATGGCACGCCCGCATCCAGGGACGCCCCTCGGAAGGGGTCCGGTGACGTGAACCACGGGAATCAGTCAGGTCGGCAAAAGAGAGCGCCAGGAACCTCCCCTTGGCAAGTCTGCCCTCGATTCAACCTCACGCTCACCCGGATCCTGAGTGGCCCGGACCATCTGGGAATCGCCGCGGCACTGGCTATGGGGGGATCTTCCCATGGATCTGGCCAGGCGAAGGGTCAGGCGTCCTGCAGCCCCCTCGTATTTGCCGAAGCGCGGTCCCCCTCGTAGTCTCACCCAACGTGCTCCGGACCCTTTGAGCGGAGATTCCAGCCGTGCACCGACGAACCTTCCTGGCCCGAACCGGCGCAGCCCTGGGCGCTGCGGCCCTGGGCCCGGCCGCAGCCGGCGCCGGCCAGGGGGCTACCTCGACCTCCCGCACCTCACGCCAATGGACGGCTCGGACTTCCGGCCGCATCATCGTCATCGGTGCCGGCGCCTTCGGGGGGTGGACCGCACTTCACCTGGCTGAGTCAGGAATGGAGGTGGTCCTGGTGGACGCGTACGGAGCCGGGAGTGCCCGAGCCACCTCCGGAGGCGACTCCCGGGGCCTTCGTTTTGCCTACGGCGACCGCCGGATGTACACGGAGATGGCCATACAGGCCAAGACCCGGTGGAACGATCGACAAACCCAGTGGGAGACCGGACTCATGCTCACCACCGGCCGGATCTCCCTCTATCCGGAGAGCACCCCAGCCCTTGAGACCATCCAGGATGTCCTGGTCGAGGCTGGGGCGGAGTTCGAACTTCTGACTCCTGAGGAAATCCAGCGCCGCTGGCCCCAGATGACGGTGGAGGGAGTGGAAGTGGGCCTCTTCGAGCCCGGCGCCACCGCCATCCGGGCCAACACTGCATGCCGTTTGATAGCCCGGAAGGTGGAAGAGGCCGGGGGCACCCTGAAAATCGGTCAGGTGGAACCGCCCCGAGGGGAGGGCATCCTCCCTGGGGTCCAGTTGAGGGAAGGCGGAGAGCTGCACGGAGATGCCTTCGTCTTTGCCTGCGGCTCCTGGCTCCCTGCCCTCTTCCCCGAACTTCTGGGGGACCGGATTTCCGTGCCTCGACGGGACGTCTTCTTCTTCGGTCCCCCAGCCGGCGATCCCCGATTCTCCTTCCCACACCTCCCCAATTTCTCTGAGGGCTCCCAGAGCGTGTACGGCTTCCCGGACCTGGACGGGTTCGGGTTCAAAGTGGCGCCCTTCGGCGGGCTGGATCCCTTCGATCCGGATCGGGATGAACGGGTTCCGGCGGCCCACTGGCTCCAGAGAGCCCGTCGCTACCTGGCCCTCCGCTTTCCGGGCATAATGGATCAGCCCCTGGTCCACAGCCGGGTGTGCCAACTGGAGAACACCGACGACGATCACTTCATCATCGACCGACATCCGGCCTGGGAAAACGTCTGGATCGCCGGTGGCGGCTCAGGCCACGCCTTCAAGCATGGGCCCATCCTCGGGGAGATCGTGGCCACCCGGGTGCAGGGGCAGGACATGGTCCCAGAATGGAGCCCGCACTGGGCGTTGTAATCTCAGGCCCGAAGCCCACCGCGCTCCAAGGGAGACCCTGGGAGAAGCCCCGGGCCGCCCTCAGGGATCCCACCTTCGAGATGGGGTTACCTTCTTGCTCTAGTCGAAACCCGACCCTACCGTGACAAAGCAGGGTCCGTTCCTCACTTCCCCATGACCTGCCGTGTTCGCCACAGACGCTTCTTCCCCTGATGCACCCGACCCGGGCTGGGTCGCCGTCATCTCCACCGATGGCGACTTCCGGTCCTCGGTGCAGCAGGCTCTGTCGGATGATGCCCTTCCCCTCCAGCTCGCTTTGGCCATCGACTGCCCCTTCAGCGCGGTCGGGGAGATGGAGCGGAGCGAGCTCGAACGGACTGGACCCGAGCTGGCTCTGGTGGATCTGGAGTCGGATCCGGAACGGGGAATGGCCTTCATCGAAGAACTCCTGGAGTCGGGCGATGTGGGGGGCGTCGTGGCCGCTGGCCGGGACCTCTCCCACGAGTTCCTCCTTCGTGCGCTTCAAGCCGGCGTCATGGAGGTCCTGGCAAAGCCCCTGGACCACATGGATGTCCGGGAGGCCCTCCAGCGAGTTCTTCGGCGTGGAGGCCGCCTCCCGGCTCCACGAGGCGAGGAAAGGGAGAAAGAACGGACGCGGCGAGGCCGGATTCTAGCACTGATGGGAGCCAAAGGGGGGGTCGGGACCACGGCCCTGGCAACCAACCTTGCGGTGGAGATCCACCGGATCACCGAGGAGCGGGTCCTCCTCCTGGATCTCGACCTGGAGCAGGGTGAGACCGGAATCCTCCTGGGGATGGAGCCTCGATTCAGCCTCCTGGAACTCCTCAGAAACTACGACCCCCTGGTCTCGAGCCTCCTGGCTGCCTGCATCGACCACCACGAGGCCTCGGGCATCGACCTGCTGGCAGCGCCCCTCCAGATGGCCCCCATGGAGGCGGAAGACCTGAAGCTGGTGAGCGGGAGTCGGATGAAGGAAGTCATGGGTTTCCTCCGGGAGCACTATGACTATGTGGTGGTGGACCGGCCCCGGACGTTCCACCCAGCCTTCAACCAGGTCCTGGAGGAGGCTGACGAGCGGTACCTGGTCACCACCCCCGACCTTCAGGC